>Ga0187893_10000753_pt1 | contig 82997 bp, 89 predicted proteins | sample MA1701074metaG_FD_139574 | JGI IMG/M metagenome (GOLD analysis project Ga0187893, IMG submission 139574) | White microbial mat communities from a basaltic lava cave in the Kipuka Kanohina Cave System on the Island of Hawaii, USA - MA170107-4 metaG ... | reverse complement strand
TCGCATGCCGCAGGTACATCCCCGCCACCCCTCCCCCGCGGCCAGTGTCCGCAGCATCGCCCCCCTCGGCAAGGCGTTCGGGTCGGCACTACATCGCGATTCCGGCTCCGCGCGCGGAGAAACCCTCAGCTTTCCAAGGCGCGCGGCCTGCAAAATTTTTTTTGACGCGCCGAACTGGGGAAGCTAGGCTAGCCCGGTGCCGCGACCGCACCTACTCAGCTATCTTAGTTGCTTAGTGGCTTCGTGCATTGGCGCGTGGTCGGCGCCAGCGTCTCGGAATTGCTCCCGGAGCCGGCGGACGAGATCGACGTTGTCCCGGTGCCCGGTCCGGCGCGCCGTCACGTGGCCACGGACAGGACGGCCGAGGAGATAGAGATCGCCCATGATGTCGAGGATCTTATGACGGGCGAACTCCTCGGGGTAGCGCAGCGGCGCGTTCACCACGCCCTCCTCGCCGATGAGCACGCAGTTGTGCAACCGCCCGCCGGCCGCGAGACCCCGCTCCTCGAGGGCCGCGATCTCCTTGACGAACCCGAACGTGCGCGCGCCGGCGATCTCCTCTTTGAAAGCATCGGAGCCCGTGAAGCGAAAGACGTAGCGCTGCTCTCCGACCGGCGCCGGATACGTGAGCGTGTAGTCGACGCTGAGCTCGTCCGCAGGCTCGATGGCCAGGTACTTCTCGCCCGCTGCCTCGGAGCCCACGGCATAGCGGCGATCGATCACGATCTCGGCGACGACACCATCCTGATCGACGACACCGGCGCTCTCCACGAGCGCGCAGAGGTCGCGGGCGGCGCCATCGAGAATCGGCACTTCCCCCTGCATCTTTACCAAGGCGTTGCTGACCCCGTACGCGTGTAGGACAGCCATCAAGTGCTCGACGGTCCGTGCCGCCATGCCGCCACGGCGGAGCGTGGTCGCGTAGTCGGTCGACTCGACCCAGTCGACGTGAGCAGGCACGGTCTCACCCGACGTGATGTTGCCGAAGACGATGCCGCTGCCCGGAGGCGACGGTTGCAGGATCAGGCCGGTCTTGGCGCCGGTATGGAGCCCGAGACCGCTCGCCGCCACCCCGCGCCCGAGCGTCCGCTGCGGTCGGGCAGCCAGCCCCAGCTGTGTCGCCCGCAGGTCGCTCGCCGCGGCGGAGGCCCTCGCTCTGACCCGCTCGGCGCACGCTGCCGGCGCGGTTCGTCCGAGCGCTCGGGCGACGCTCGCGAGCAGCGCATCTAGCGTGAAGGGTTTCTCGAGGAAGTGAAAGGCGCCGAGCTGCGCCATGCGCAAGGCTGTCTCGACGTTCCCATGCCCCGACATGACGATCACCGGCAGGCCGGGGGCCCGCTCTCTGATCTTCGTCACCAGCTCGATGCCGTCCAGCTCCGGCATCCAGATATCTACGATCGCCAGCCGCGGCCGAGACTGCGTGATGAGATCGAGCGCCCGTCGGCCATCGGCGGCCTCGGCCACGGTGAATCCCTCGTCGGCAAGCACCCCGCGCACGGCGCGCCGGATCTTCTCCTCGTCGTCCACAACCAGAATCGTGTCCATGGAATACGGAGCCCCTTCCCCACAGATTCGTCGCCGCGGGTCGCCCGCGCTTCCGGAGGGTGCGCGGATCGCGTCGCCGATCTGCCTACGCCCGTCCCACCCCACCGCTCTCCGCCGTGATGTGCCGGTGACTCTTCGCCGGAAACTCGATGATGAACCGGCTACCGCTTGGATGATTGTCCCTGAAGCGGATGAAGGCCCGATGCTCCGCGACGATCCCGGATACGATCGCCAGCCCGAGGCCCGTACCGCCCGTTTTCGTCGAGAACCCGGGCTCGAACGCACGGGCCCTGACCTCGGGCGACATCCCCATTCCGTTGTCAGCGATTTCGAGCACCACGACGTCCTGCTGCACATCGTAGGTCGTCACGACCTCGATGCGTCCCGGCCATGGGACGGCCGCGCAGGCAGCCACGGCGTTGTCGAGCAGATTGATGATCGCCCGCTTCACTCCGTCCCGGCCGAGCTCCAGGACCGGCACGTTCGACGCCGCGGCCAACCGGAACGTGATCGCCGGGTGTCCCTCTCGAAACAGCACGAGCGTCTCCTCTACCAGGCGGTTCAGATCCTGCGGCAGGTGCTCTCCCGTGGGCATCCGGGCGAACGTCGCAAACTCGTTGACCAGGGACTTGAGCTCGTCGACCTGCTGCTCGATGGTTCGGGTGCATTCCTCGAATACATCGCCACCGTCGGGCAGCTGCTCCGTGTAGCGCCGGCGCAGCCGCTGTGCCGACAGTCCGATGGGCGTCAATGGGTTCTTGATCTCGTGGGCGATCCGGCGCGCGACCTCGCGCCACGCCTCCATTCGCTGCACCTTGAGCGTTTCCGTCACGTCCTCGAGAAACACCAGCGCGCCGATGGCGCCTCCGGTCTCGTCCCGCAGCTGCGCCGCCGAGAGGTGAAGCGCCCGCACCTGCCCCTGCACGTAGACGCTGATCTGTCGCTCCACCTCGGCACGACCGGCGCCGTCGGTGATGCTCCAGCCATCACGTCCGTTGCGGACCCTCGGATCGGGATGCCGGCCGTCGCTCAGAAGCTCACCGAACAGATCCGCGATCGCCCGCACTTCGCCGGTGGCGAAGGCCTCGGTATAGGGTCGGCCCAGCGCCATCCCGGCGCGAATGCCGAGCAGCGTCTCGGCACCGGAATTGACCGTGGTCACGATGCCGCTGCGGTCCACCGACACCACCCCGCCGGCAATGTTGGCGAGCACCAGCTCGACGTAGCGCCGCCGGGCGTCGAGCTCGGAGTTGCTGGCCTTGAGGTTCGCGGTCATCTGATTGAAGCCGGCGACGAGGGTGCCGATCTCGTCCTCGCCCTCGCCTTCGATGCGATGATCCCAATCGCCATGGGCGACCGCGTGCGTGCCTTCCGCCAGGCGCTTGATCGGCACCGTGATGCCCCGCGCCAGCCGGAAGCTCAGCCACATGGCGGAAAACACCACCAGCACGCTCACCAGCAGCAGCGCGATGGTGTAGCTGGTCTTGATGGGATTGCGCTGGATCTTGAGGCGAACGTATTCACCGAAGGAGCGATCGATCTCGAGCTTGCGCTCGGTCACCGACGCCGGGACGATGCGGCCGATGGCGAGCGCCCCGAGCACCCGCCCGCCGCCACCGCGAGCGTAGATCGGCACGGCGACGCGCACGACGTCACCGCCGTTTGCGTGATCCACGCCGGTCGCCTGTCGGCCCGCAAGCGCATCCTGCAACAAGCGAGACCGCCGCTCCAGGCCGAGCTGATCCGGAATGCCGCGCGCGCGTCCCCTGGCTGCGAGCTTGCCAGCGGCATCGAACGCCTCGACGATCTCGAATCGATTGCGGGCCCCCGCGCTGCGTACAAACTCCCGCAGCTTCGCTCGATGGGCCGCCTGCAGAAGCCCGTCCGCGCCGATCTCGTCCGCAATGCTCTGGCCGTAAAACGCCCCGGTCGTCGCGAGATGCTGATAGTACTCCTGCGCCACCTCGATGGAACCGCGTAGGGACTCCTCGACCTGCACGTCGAACCAACGCTCGATCGAGTTCTCCATGAACGTCAGCGCCACGAGGAGGAGCAGCAGCGCGGGGAACAGCGCGATCGCCACGAAGGCGAGCAGCAGGCGCGTGCTCAGGTGCGAGCCCAGAATGCGGCGCCGGCGCTCGAGCACGAGCTTCGCCACATTGCGGCCGACCAGGAAAACCAGCAGCACCAGGAGGATGAGCTGGATGTTGATCAGCGCGACGAGGACGACGTCGCTTCCAATCGAACTCTTCGGCCGCAGCTCGGGCAGGCTGGTGCCCAGTGTCGCGAACAACAACGCGGCCAGCGCCGTGGCACAGAGCAGCGCGAGCTCGCGCCGCCGACGGCCCGCCACAACAGGACGGCCTCGCTGCTCGGCGCTGCCCGCGCCCCCATCCCCGTCCATAGGCGCCCGGGATCTTAGGTAAGGCTCGCCGGCAAGGCAACCACCGATCCCGGCTCGGTAGCGCTCCCGACGTTCGTCAATGTCCTAGTCCTAGCCGCGGCTCACCGGCGAAGCATGTAAAGCAGCAAGCTCACAAGGACGCTGATCAGGAGGCAGGTGCCGAGCGGCAGGTAGATCTTCAGGTTCGGCCGCTCGATGAAGATGTCCCCGGGCAGCCGGCCGATCCATCCGGCTCCCGGCAGCTTCGGGCCGAGCGCGAGCAGGAGGCCGACGGCCGCAAGCCCCAGACCGACGACCAGAAGGAACCGCCCGAGATCATGCATCACAGCACGCCATGCACCGTGGAGGTGCAGCCTCGGACGCCTGCGCCGATCTGCGGAGGCCGCGTACGCCGCGGCTTCGCCCTGGAGGACACCTACTCGAACAGACGCCCCTGCTGCCGCTCCCGCGCGGGCTGCCGGCCGAAGTGCCGATAAGCGACGTCCGTGGCGAGCCGCCCGCGTGGCGTCCGGTTGAGATATCCCTCCTGAATCAGGAAGGGCTCGTAAACGTCCTCGATCGTTCCGCGCTCCTCGCCAACCGCTGCCGCCAGCGTGTCGAGACCCACGGGGCCGCCCGAGAACTTGTCGATGAGCGCCAACAGGATCGCACGGTCCATCTTGTCGAAGCCCGCCTCGTCCACCTCGAGCAGCGCGAGCCCATCGAGAACCGCCTGCCGCGTCACCGTGCCGTTCCCGCGCACCTGCGCGAAGTCGCGAACCCGCCGCAGCAGGCGATTGGCGATCCGGGGCGTCCCGCGGGCGCGCCGCGCCATCTCATAGGCGCCATCGGCGTCACACGCGATGCCGAGAATGCGCGCCGAGCGCTCGATGATCCGTATGAGATCCTCGGGCCGGTAGAAATCCAGACGCCAGGTCGCGCCGAAGCGATCGCGCAACGGCGACGTGAGCAGCCCGGCGCGTCGTTGCGCCCACCAGCACGAAGGGCTTGAGGTCGAGCTTGATCGAGCGCGCCGTCGGTCCCTGGCCGATGAGGATGTCGAGCTGGAAGTCTTCCATGGCCGGGTACAGCGTCTCCTCCACCACCCGGTTGAGTCGGTGGATCTCGTCGATGAAGAAGACGTCGCCGCGCTCGAGGTTGGTGAGTATGGCCGCCAGATCCCCTGGACGCTCCAGAACCGGCCCGCCCGTCGCCTGAATTTGCACCCCCATCTCGCGGGCGACGATGTGCGCGAGGGAGGTCTTGCCGAGTCCCGGCGGCCCGCAGAAGAGCACGTGATCGAGCACGTCGCCGCGCTCGCGCGCCGCCGCGATGGCCACGCGCAGGTTCTCCTTGACGGCCTCCTGCCCGATGTAGTCGTCGAGGAACTGCGGCCGGAGCGGCACCTCGAGCCGCGCCTCGTCGCTGGCCTCGATCTCGCCGGCGATCGGGCTATCGCCGTCCCGCTTCATCCGGCTAGCCCCTGGAGCGCCAGCCGGATGACGTCCTCGAGGCGGCCGCCCGCCTGACTGGCAGCGCCCTTCACCGCCCGCTCCGCCTCGGCGGCCCGATACCCCAGATTCACCAGTGCCGACGTCGCCTCGCGCAGCAGGCTGCTGGCTGCGCCCTCCGGGCCGGCGGCGACGCCGTTCCGCCCGTTGCGGAGCAGCACGGCGCGCTCGCGCAGCTCCACGGTGAGGCGCTCCGCCAGCTTGCGCCCGACGCCCGGCACGGCCACCAGACGCGTGACGTTGCCCTCGATCACCGCATCGACCATCTCATCGGCGGGAATCCCCGAGAGCACGTTGGTCGCGAGCTTCGGCCCGATACCCGCCACACCGATCAAGAGCTCGAACACCTGCTTCTCCTTGCGGCTGGCGAACCCATAGAGCTGCAGCGCATCGTCGCGAACGTGGGTGTGGATGTCGAGCGTCACCTCCCGCCCCACCCCGGGCAAGGCGCTGAACGTGGTGAGCGACACGAAGACCCGGTAGCCGACACCGCCGACATCGACGACGACCTCACCGGGCGTCTTCACCAGCAGCGTGCCGCGGAGATGGGCAATCATGCGCCGCCTCCCCGCACTCCGAGCGGCCCTCTCGGCCGGCGCGCCGCGATTCGACCTCGCGGGGCCACGGAAGCGCGCGCGGCCCCCATGAGGGTCGAGCGCCGGACGTTCGTCCGCGTCCGTCCCATGGCCTGCCGCAGCTGCGTCGCCAGGCGCGCCCCGTGCAGGTGACACAGGGCGATCGCGAGCGCGTCACTCGCATCCCGGGGCATGTTTTCGCTCACGTGGAGCAGCCGGGTGACACCGCGACCGACTTGCTCCTTGTCGGCGCGGCCAAAGCCCGCGACCGCGAGCTTCACGGACGCTGGCGCGTACTCGTGCACGTCCACGCCCTCGGCTGCCAGCCCGACCAGCACCGCGCCACGGGCTTCGCCGAGCCGAAACGCCGCCTGGACGTTGCGCGCGACGAACGCCCGCTCCAGTCCCGCCGCCTGGGGAGCCCACTGCCGCGCCAGCGCGCGCACACCGTCACAGATGCGATGCAATCGATCGGCAAACGACGCACATCCTCGCGTGGTGATGATACCGCTCGCCACGTAGCGGATGCCGAGCGGCGACATCTCGACGACACCCCACCCCGTCACCGCGCTGCCAGGATCGATCCCGAGTACCCGCACCGCCAGCCCACCCCTCCGCCCGCACCTTCAAGTAACCCGCAAGTAACCCGCAAGTATCCGCAAGTATCCGCAAGTATCCGCAAGTACCCGCAAGTATCCGCAACTACCCGCAGCTACCCGACCTACCCCGCGCCCAGTCTGTCCAGATCCTCCTGAGCGATCTGCAGGTTCGCCGACACGCTCTGGACGTCGTCGGCGTCGTCGAGCGCCTCGAGGAGCTTGAGGGCGATCTCCGCATCCTTCCCGCCAATGTCGACGGTGCTCTGGGGCACCATCGCGATCTCCGCCGACTCCACGGTGATGGACGCCCGCTCGAGCGCATCCTTCACCTCGCCCAGCCGCTCGGGTGGCGCGACGATCTCGAAGACCTCCCCGGTGTCGGCAAGGTCCTCCGCATCGGCGTCGAGGACGATGTCCATGAGCTGCTCCTCGCGAGCGCCCGCCTTCGGCACCCGGACGATCGCCTTCTTGGTGAACATCCAGGCGACGCAGCCGTTCTCTCCGAGATTGCCCCCGTGACGGGAGAACACGCGGCGGAGCTCTGCCACCGTGCGATTGCGATTGTCGGTGAGCGCCTGAACGAGGATCGCCACGCCCCCCGGGCCATACCCCTCGTAGGTCACGTCCTCGTACGCCACCCCCTCGAGCTCCCCGGTTCCCTTCTTGATGGCGCGCTCGATGTTGTCGCTCGGCATGCTGTTGGCCCGCGCCGTCAGCACTGCGGTGCGGAGCCTGGGATTGGCGTTGATGTCGCCACCGCCCATCTTGGCGGCGACGGTGACCTCTCGGATGAGCTTGGTGAAGAGCTTGCCGCGGCGCGCGTCCTTGACGGCCTTCTTATGCTTGATCGAGCTCCATTTCGAATGGCCGGACATGACACGCCTGCGGTGCGCCAGCTAGCTAGCGGGCTGCTAGACAAGCAGCCGCTACGTAGCACATCGGTCGGTTGGAGTAAACGTGAAGGTCGCCGCGACACACGCGGCGCGGTCGTCAGGGCGGCGCACCGAGGTCGATCAAGACCCGCGCTCGGCGCACCAGGACTCGTTCGTTCTCGTACGTCACCACGGCCTCGGCGCCTTGAATCGGGAACCATCGGACCGCGTCCATCTCGGCGTCGCGATCCGCGAAGTGCCCGCCGACGGCGCGCATGAGGAAGAAATGCACTTGCTTGAGGACGCGACGGCGGCCGCCGGCACCCCCGGAGGCCGAGTAGTTGTACTCGATGTCGCCGAGCTCCGCCTCGATCTCCCCTCGTATGCCGGTCTCTTCCAAGACCTCGCGCACCGCGGTCTGCCGCGCCGACTCTCCTTCCTCCACGTGGCCCTTCGGAATCCCCCAGACCATGTCACCGGTGGACCGGCGGCGTCCCGCGAGCACGACGTCCACGTCGGCGCCGCGGCGGCGATAGACGAGCCCACCCGCAGAGACGACTCGTCCGGCTGTCGTGCGCCGTCCCATCGTCTAGGAGCCCACGGCCGCGCCCGCGCTGCCCGCCGCCAGCCATTCGAGGTACGGCTCGGATCCGGTCACCACCGGAAGAGCGATCACCTCGGGGACCTCGTAGCTGTGCAGCGCGCGCACGCGGGCCTCGAGCGCCGCAAACTGCCGGCGGCAGCTCTTGACCACCAGGAGATACTCCTCGGCGTCCTCCACGGCCCCCCGCCAGGCGTACGTGGACCGAATCGGCCCCACTCGGTTGACGCACGCGGCAAGGCCCTCGCTCACGAGCGTCCTGGCGATATGCTCCCCCTCGCCCGCCGAACCCGTGGTCACGAGCACCACGATGAAGTCCGCGTCCGCCATCACTCTGCCCTCCGCAGCCGTCGCGCGTCCTCGAAGTCGTCGAGCACCACCTGATAGTCAACGGGCTCGGGCCGAGTCACCTCGGCGCGGAGCCGGCGAAATCGTCCGCGAAGAAGCCGCAGGCCCTCCCGGGCCCGCAGGCGCCACCGCTCGCCGCGGCGATCCCGGAACGACGGCGGCAGCAGGCCTGCCTGTGCAAGCTGCGCGCGGATCGTGCGTTCACCGGCCGCCCCGAGATGCCCTCGGCGCCCGAGGTCGGCCAGGGAATTCGCGAGCCGCTCCGCCGTGTAGCCCGCCCCCTCCACCAAGGAACGCGCTACGCGAACCACGGCGGCGAGATCGATGTAGCCGTCGGTGTGAAGCACCGCCGCCGTCTGAAGATAGTTGAAGGTCGGCACCACACGCTCACCCAGTCGGTGAAAGCTGACCGGAGGCGTCCGCCGATCCAGATTGACGAAGATCTTGCGTACCGCGTCGGCGGGTGTCACCGTGCTCGCGAGCGTCAATACCTCCTCGGCCACCCGGGAATCCACCCGCACCCGGCTCAGCACCGCTCGCAGCTCTCCCAGATCGATCCGTCGCGCCAGCGTATCGGCATAGACCGAATAGGTGATCGCGTCGGACTCGCCGTCGTCGCCGAACAGCACTTCCTCGGCGTCCGCGGGCAGCGCGTGCCGACTCCGGAAGAGCTCGGCGAGCTTGAAGCCCACCTGCTCCCGCAACTTGTTGAACTTGCCTCGCACGAGGTAGTGCAGCTGGTTCTTGAACACGATGCCGTCGAGCGGCACCGCATCCAGCGCGAGCTTCGCCCGGATGACCTTGCCGATCTGCGGCGGGCTCGCGGAGAGAAAATAGATTCTCGCCGTCCTCCCCCCAGCCTCGGCGCATGGCTTGAGCGCGCGGATCAGCTCGACGACACCGGGCACATCCACCTTGTCCTCGGGGCCCTCGAACGGGACCCGGAGCAACTGCCGGACCGTGTCGAACTCGGTGCGCAGATACGTCTTGTCGAGGTCCCAGCGGTAGACCAGCAGCGGCGGACGGTGGCGGCCGCTGCCGGCGCGAAGCCCTGCGAACCGCGGTCCCACTAGGCCATCTCCGCCACGGCCTGGGCGATCTCGCGCGGCACCTCGTCGCGCACCGCTTTCGCCGCCACCTTCACCGCGTTCCTGATGGCGCTCTCGCCCGACCGACCATGGCATTTGATGAACACCCGATCGAAACCGAGGATGGGGGCGCCACCGTACCGGGTGTAGTCCGTGAGCTGGCGCAAGCGGCGCAGCGGCGCGCCGAGCAGCGCCAGGCCCAACCGCCAGCGCAGGCTGCCCCGTGCACCGGCTTCGGTGACGTTCCGGAACACGTCCGCCAGGCCCTCGACCATCTTCAGGATCGCGTTGCCGACCAGTCCCTCACACACGATCACATCGGCCTCGCCCGTCGCCAGGTCGTTGCCCTCGATGTTGCCGACGAAGTTGAGCCCCTCGATGCTGCGCAGCCGACGGTGCGCCTCCACCAGCACCTCGCCGCCCTTCGTCTCCTCGCGCCCCATGTTGAGGAGCCCGACCCGGGGCGCAGCGATCTTCGAGATGCGGCGCGCGTACGCGCTACCCATGAGCGCGAACTGCACCAGCTCGATAGGCTCGCAGCGTATGGTCGCCCCGACGTCCAAGACGATGGCGAGCGGGTCCTGGCCGGGATGGCGCACCTGGCGCGGGTAGACGCTCGCCAGCGCCGTTCGCCGGATGCCTGGAATGACGTGGAACGTCCGCGCGCACGCCAGCACGCACGCGCCGGTGTTGCCGGCGCTCACCAGGGCGTCGGCCTTGCCGTCGGCCACGAGCTGTGCGGCGACCAGGATCGAGGGATCCCGCTTGGCTCGAAACGCCAGCCGTGGATCCTCGTCCATGCCGATCTTCTCCCGGGTGTGAACGATCGATATCAGCTCGGGGTTGTAGGTCGCCCGATCCAGGATGGCCTGGATGCGATCTTCTTCTCCCACGAGAAGGCATTGGATCCCGGTCTCCAAAGACGCCTGTGCCACGCCGCGGACCACCGCCTCGGGCGCATGATCTCCCCCAGCGGCATCGACAGCGATCGTCGGCATGCGGCGGCCGATTATAGCGGCGCCCCGTCAGCGCCAGCAATTCGACGATCTCGACAGAGTCAGCGCCCGCTAGCCGCCACGCGGAGCAGCCGCTCTCGAAGGCGTTGTGCAGTGACCCGGTACTTGAAGGCCTTGCGACCGGCCACGAACAGGACCGGGACCTGGTCGCCGAATCGCGCCTCCAGGGCCGGATCCCGGCCGACGTCGATACGTTTCACCTCGAGGGAGAACTCGCCGCCGAGGCTGGCGACGACAGCGAGCATCTCCTCGCACAGGCAGCAGCCCGCACGCTCGTAGAGGATGATCTCGACCGCGGTCCCGGGACGTCCGGCGGCCGTCCGTGTTGACATTACACAACCCCTCGGATAGACGGAGAAACGGCGTTTCCGCCTTCCCGTTCGATTTGGTTTCCGTCGATGAAATACGCAGTGATCCGCACCGGCGGCAAGCAGTATCGTGTCTCCCCCGGGGACGTCATCCGGGTGGAGAAGCTTACGGGTGAGGTCGGCAGCAGCGTCGAGTTCGCCGAGGTGCTGCTCGCGGCGGGCGATGGCGACCTGCGCGTGGGCCAGCCGAACATCGCCGGGCTCGCCGTGCGCGGACAGATCATCGCCCAGCTGCGGGCGAAGAAGATCCTGGTGTTCAAGAAGAAGCGCCGCAAGAACTACAGACGCCGACAGGGACACCGGCAGTATCTGACCAGTGTAAGAGTGACCGAGATCGGTCCAGCGGGGAACGGGGATGGCGCATAAGAAGGGCCAAGGAAGCACCCGCAATGGGCGCGACAGCGCCGGGCAGCGGCGCGGGACGAAAATGTACGGCGGGCAGCTCGCCAAGGCCGGGAACATCCTCGTGCGGCAGGTCGGCACCCGTATTCACCCCGGCCCGAACGTCGGCATGGGCCGCGACTACACCTTGTTTGCGCTCGTGGATGGCATCGTCCACTACGAGTCGAGCCGGAACCGACGCCGCGTCCGCATCGAACCGAAGACCTGACTCACCGCGCTCGCCACATCGTCGTATCCCTGTCGACGTTTCATAGGCTGGCGGCAGTGGGCTATCATGCCCGTCAGCCGAGCCCGATCGCGCGTTTTCGGCGTCGGGTGCGTGCGGGAACGCTGGCCGGCGAGTGCCGTGGGCGTTCCGATGCCAGCATGAAATTCATCGACGAGGTCGAGGTTTCGGTCGAAGCCGGCGACGGCGGGCGGGGCTGCATGAGCTTCCGACGGGAGAAGCACCGCCCGCGGGGCGGCCCGGAGGGCGGAGATGGAGGCGATGGCGGCGACGTGGTCTTCGCGGTCGACGCAGGGCTCGGGACCCTCTTCGACCTGACCTTTCAGCGGCACCTGCGTGCCAAGCGCGGCGCGCACGGCCGTGGCAAGGGTTGCGACGGTGCCGCAGGTGCCGACCTCGTCATCCGGGTGCCTCCCGGGACGCTGGTCACCGACGTCGAGACCGGCGAGATGGTTGCAGACCTCACGGTGCCCGGAGACCGGGCCATCGTGGCGCAGGGTGGCCGCGGTGGTCGGGGCAACCGCCATTTTGCCAGCCCCACGAATCAGGCCCCTCGCCGGGCCGAGCCTGGAACGCCAGGACAGCAGCGGCGCCTTCGCCTCGAGCTGCGAGTGCTCGCCGACGTGGGGCTGGTCGGCAAGCCCAACGCCGGCAAGTCCACCCTGCTGCGCGCCATCTCCGCCGCGCGGCCCCGGGTGGCCGCCTATCCCTTCACCACGCTCACCCCGCACCTGGGGATGGTGCATCGCGAGGACGAGCGCGGCTTCGTCGTCGCCGACATCCCGGGCGTCATCGAGGGGGCTCACCAGGGCGCCGGCCTCGGGCTCCGGTTTCTGCGGCATCTGGCCCGGACCGCCGTGCTCGCCCACCTCGTCGATGTCTCCGAAGCTCAGCCGACCGATCCGGTTCAGGACCATGATGCCGTCAACGCGGAGCTGGCGAGCTACGGGTCGGGGCTCGACCGCAAGCCGCAGGTCGTCATCGCCACGAAGCTCGATCTCCCGGGCGCCGCCTCCCGAGCCACCGCGTTCCAGCGGGCGCTCGCGAGGCACGGGATCACCGTGATCCCGGTATCGGCGATCACGGGCGAGGGCATCGCCGAGCTGCTCGCGGCGCTCGCGGACGCGGTGCGGGACGTGCGGGCCCGGACCGAAGCGGAGGCGCCCCCTCCAGCCGCATGGTGGCCCGCCGCCGACGACGCGGGCGGCGAGGCCGATGGATTCTCGCGCGCATGAGCACCGCGCTCGAGCACCTCGACTGCAAGCGTGACATCGTGCGCCGCCTGCGGCGGGTCGTGGTCAAGATCGGCAGCGGCGTGCTGTCGTCTCCGGACGGGCTGCGGCGAGATCGCATCGCCGCCCTCGCCGCCCAGCTGCACGAGATCGACCGCGAGGGGCGACAGGTCATCGTGGTCACGTCCGGGGCCATCGCATCGGGACAGAGCCGGTTGCGCCTACCGTCGCGTCCGACCTCGGTGCGCATGAAGCAGGCCGTCGCCGCGGTCGGGCAGATCGACCTCATGGCGCTCTACGAGGAGACGTTCACGGCGCTCGGACGTCACGTCGCCCAGATCCTGCTCACGCGAGACGACTTCGCCAACCGCGGCCGTTACCTGAACGCCCACCACACGCTGGCGACGCTGCTCGATCTCGACATCATCCCGATCATCAACGAGAACGACTCCGTAGCCGTCGACGAGGTCAAGTTCGGCGACAACGACCTGCTCTCGGCTCTCACCGCCACGCTCGTCGATGCCGATCTGCTCGTGATTCTCTCCGACGTGCCGGGACTGTACGAGGCCGATCCTCAGACGATCCACGACGCGCCCATCATCTCGCTGCTCGCAAGCGTCGACGATGCGGCGCGCGGCCGCGCGGGACCGAGAGCTGGAGCGCTGGGCACCGGGGGGATGGCGTCGAAGCTCGACGCAGCGGCTGTCGCTCAGCGGGCCGGAATCCCCACGATCATCGCGGACGGCGGCCGGGACGGCATCCTACGGATGGTCCTCGATCCGGAGGTCGAGGTCGGAACGCTGATCGTGGCAGCGGGGGATCATCTCGCACGGCGCAAGCATTGGATCGCGTACACCCTCAAGCCGGCCGGCTCGCTGACGCTCGATGACGGCGCCCGGGAGGCCGTGGTGCAACGCCATCGCAGCCTGCTCCCATCCGGGCTGCGGGCGGTGGAAGGACGCTTCGGTCCCGGGGAATGCGTTCGTTGTCTCGACCCGAGCGGCCGGGAATTCGCCCGCGGCCTGGTCAACTACAGCGACAGCGAGCTCCGCAAGATCGCGGGCGCACATTCCCGCGACATCGAGAAGCACCTCGGCTACAAGGTCAGCGACGAGGTGATCCATCGCGACGACCTCGTCGTGCTGGACAGCGAGCCGACCTGAGCCCTGTGGGCGGCGACAATGGGCACGCGGCTCGGCCTCCTCGGCGGCTCCTTCAATCCCGTGCATCTGGCCCACCTTCGCAGCGCGGAGGAGGTACGGGAGCGGTGCGAGCTCGACGAGGTCCATTTCGTGCCGGCGGCGACACCGCCCCACAAGGGCACCGCGGATCTCGCGTCGGCCGAGGATCGACTGCGGATGCTGGAGCTTGCCGTCGACGGCGCACCGGGGCTGCGGGCCTGCGCCATGGAGCTCCAGCGCGGGGGCGTGTCCTATTCCATCGACACGATCCGGGAGATACGCGCTCGACCCGATGCGCCAGAACGGCTCGTGCTGGTGGTGGGAATAGACACGTTCCGTGACCTCGGTACCTGGCGGGAGCATGGCGCCGTCTTTGAGCTCTGTGACGTAGCCGTGCTGCCCCGTCCCGGGCACAGAGCCGTGCTCACTCCGCGCGATTTCCCCATTGCGACGCAGGGGCGTTTTTGCTACGATTCCTTACGTGACCGTTTCCGTCACGACTCGGGGCACACTGTCGCATTGCTCCCGATCCCCGCTCTCGACATCTCAGCCACGGAGATTCGGCGCCGCGTGAAAGAAGGCCGCTCGATCCGCTATCTCGTGCCGGCAGCCGTGGAGCGCTATATCCGGGAGCGCGGCCTGTACGCCGCAACCGTCGGGAGGTATTCGGCGCGTTGAGCGACATCTCCTGGCAACGAGCCTTGGCCTGCGCCAAGTACGCCCTCGAAAGGAAGGCGTACGACCTCGTGGTCCTCGAGGTCGGCGCGCTCACGTCGGTCGCCGACTACTTCCTCCTCTGCACCGGCCGATCCGATACGCAGGTGCAGGCCATCGCCCAGCGCATCGAGGAAGGGCTGCGCGCCGAAGGTGCGCGGCCGCTGTCGGTGGAGGGCTACCGCAACGCGCACTGGGTCGTCCTCGACTACGGCGATGTCCTCGTCCACGTCTTCTACGAGCCGGTCCGGGCATTCTACGACCTGGAGCGGCTGTGGTCTCGCGCCCCACATCCAGCCCTGCCGGAACCGTATCGGACCCAGTCCCAGTCCTTGCGGCTGAAGACCGGAACCGAGTGACGGACGGGCCGCAGCGCCCGCCTCGCCTCACCGCGTACCGTCCCCGCGGCCCTGCGCACTGGGGAACAAATGCGGGTGCAGCCCGGTCAACGCGCCGACATCGTGCACGTCGTGCGAGAAGTTGGGCACGCGGACGGTGGGAACCCGCCCCCGCAGCGCCGCGGTGAAAGCTTCGATGCGCCCACGCTCCCCTTCTGCGAGCATCTGATAGCGCAAGAAATTGTCGACCAGGGCCTGCAGCTCCTGCGGGTCACCGGAACCACCCGCCATGGAGAGCGCGCGCGCCACCACCTGCTCCACGTAGCCTTTCCCGCCGGCATCCCCGCCGTCCCTCCGTGAACCATCAAGCAGAGCGAGCTCGTCATGCGTCCGGTTGAAGATGACCCCCTTCAAGGGCATGCGCAGCTCCGCCATCTTGGCCGACAGATACTCGGCTTCCCCGAGGACCTGCTCATCGGGGCTGGTGACGAGGACGAAGGCGGTCTCGGCACCCTGGAGAATTCCATACGCTCGCTCGACGCGCTCGTGAAACCCCTCGAACAGGCCGCCCATGGCACTGAAGAACTCGGAGATGGTGAGCAGCACCGAGATGCCGGTCGCATCCTCCAGGCGCTTCAGCAGAAAACCCATGGTGCGATTCATCAGCCGCATGCCGACCCAGGTCGCCGAGACGTACGGCCGGACGAACCAGCGGATGATCCGCCGGTCGAGGAAGTCGTCGAGACGTCGCGGCGCCTCCAGGAAGTCGAGCGCGTGCTTGGTCGGCGGAGTATCGACGACGATGAGATCGTAGCGGCCGCTCTCGTGGAGCTCCGAGAGCTCCTCCACCGCCATGTACTCGTACGAGCCGGCGAAGGTCTGCGACAGGCTCTGGTAGAACGTGTTGGCGAGCACCTGGTCGCGGACACGCGCGCTCGGCGCGTGGCGCTCCACGAGTCGGTCCCATGCCCCCTTTTGATCCAGCATCATGGCGGCCATCGTTCCCCGAGGAGGCGGCGCACCGAGACGGTCGGTCGGTATCTCGTGAGGTTCGCCGCTCTTCACCTCGAGCCCGAGCGACGTGGCCAGGCGTCGGGCGGGATCGATGGTGATCACCACGGTGGCGCGCCCCTGGTGCGCTCCCCACAGGCCGATGGCAGCGGCCGCCGTCGTCTTGCCGACGCCGCCGCTGCCCACGCACACGACCACCTTGTGCTTCGCGACGACGTCACCGAGGGTCATGCCCCCTCCCCAACGGCGGCTGGGCGGCACCAGGTTGCCCGGCGCATTGCCCGTCGACGAGCTGCGACAGCGCCGCCACGTCGTCCGGACCGAACTCACGCGCGAAGACCATCGGCAGGACGATGGTGGGCAACGGCACGGCGACGCGCAGCCGCTCGAGCTGCGCGCGATTGATCGCCGCCCAGGCATTCTCCTCGGTCGCGCGGCGGGCGACTGCCAGAGCGACGCGCGCATCGGCCGCCGGCAGCACCGCTGCGCCTTCCCGCAGCCGATCGACGAGCGCGTCGGGAGCGGCGCCATGGTGCAGTCGGTTCACCACCAGGAGCCCGAGGGGCACGCGCAGATCGCTCGCGAGCGTCGTGTAGGCCTCGATCGTCTCGGTGACCGGCATCTCCTCGGCGGTGGTGACGAGGTGCACCGCCGTCTCCTTGGAGGATTCGAGCAAGGCGTGGATGCGGGCCGCCTCCCGCTTCACCAACCCCGGCCCGAACGTATCGCGCGCGGCGCGCGGCATGCGGAGATACTGCAGGCTGTGTCCGGTGGCGGGCGCATCGACGATGACGACATCCCATTGTCGCTGTCCGTCGTCGCCGCGTCGCTCGGCTTCGTACCACACTTTTCCAACCGCCATGAGCTCCTTGAGCCCCGGCGCGGCGGCGACGAAGTACTGGTACACTTTGCTGTGCAGCACCGCCTTCAGCACGCGCCGCGCCGGGATGATCAGGCCCAGGTACTCCTCGAGGCTCGATCGTCCATCCACGGCAATGGTCCACACGCCCGCCGGGGACAGATGCGCCGCATACGTTGCCGGTTGACTCAAATCGAGCAGACTCCCCGCGCGCCCCCCCGCCTCCAGCTCGATCAGCAGCGTCCGGCGGCCGTGACGCACGGCCATCAACGCCAGCGCCACACTGACCGTGGTCTTGCCGACCCCCCCCTTGCCGACGACGAAGTGGACCCGCCGGGAGAACAGTGCATCCATCGCAGCCTTCGTCTACGCGCCAGGGACGCGCCAGGGACGCGCCAGGGACGCGCCAGGGACGCGCCAGGGACGCGCCAGGGACGCGCCAGGGACGCGCCAGGGACCGCGCGCCAGCGACCAGCCAGCCGGCGCTCATCAGGGCACCGCGGGGCCGGTGAGGCGAAGCCCTCCGCGTCGAAGGCGGCCATCGTAGGGACAGGGCCCATGCCGGTCAACGCGCGGGCGCCGCTCGGCGAGGCGCCGTGGATCGCGGCCGGCGAGACGCGAGGCACCGGGCGCTAGGCGGTCAGCCGCGTGGCACCGATGGCCCACAGCCAGAGATAGATGACGGCAATTCCCAGCGGCACCGCGAGCGCCGCCAGATCGACCGCACCGAAGGGCGCCCGGGGATACGACGTACGTTGCCGGCCCGAGTTGAATCCCCGCGTCTCGAGCGCCATCGCCATCCGATCCGCCCGTCGGAGCGCCCCCAGGAACACCGGTACGATGAGTCCCGCATACTGTCGGAGCCGCATGCGGAGCGACGCCCCCCGCGCGTCCAGCCCGCGGCAGCGCTGTGCGTCGTGCACCGCAAGGAGGGCGCTGAAGAAGACAGGCACGAGGCGCACCGCCAGGGTCAGGGTGAACCCGAAGCGATACGGCACGCGTAGCGCCCGCAGCGCGAGCGCCAGCTCCTCAACCCGCGTCGTGGCCAGGAAGACGATGCCGCACACGAAGAACGTCCCGAGCTTGAGCCCCATGCTGACCCCGTAGGCGAGCCCGGTCGGGCTGAAGCGCAGCGGCTGGTCGTAGAAGAACGGCCAGGTCGCCGCGGTCACCACAGCGACGACGACGAAGAATGCCCGCAGCCGCCACAGCACCCTGACGGCACCGGCCAGGACCCCGAGGCCGATCCCGGCCACGAGCAACGGCGCGAGAACGAGCGGGCGATCCGCGACGAAGGCCGCGACGAACAGGCACAGCATGCCGAGGAGCTTCGCCACGGGGTGCAGGCGATGGATCGGGCTTACCCGCTCGACGTAGAGGGAGAGCACGACGTCACCCGGGCTGGCGCAGTCGATCGACGAGCTCTTCCACCGTGAGCGCGCTCATGCCGAAGCGCCGCCCCAGCGCGGTCACGTCCGGGACGCGAAACGCCGCTCGCTCGAGAAGGTCGGGACGCCGAAAGAGATCCCGCAGCGGCCCATCCCAGAGGACGCGTCCGGCCTGCATCAGAATCCCTCGCGCCGCGTACTCGGCCACCGCCCACGGGCTGTGCGTGATGATGATCACCGTCATACCGCGAGCGTTGAGCGCGCGGAGCAGATCGAGCATGCTGCGCTGCTCGCGGTAATCCAGGCCCGTCGTCGGCTCGTCGAGGACGAGCACCGACGGGGACATGGACAACACGGAGGCGACGGCGAGGCGCTGGCGATCGCCTTTGTCGAGCACAAACGGATCCGTCTCTTCACGGCCCGTGAGACCCACTGCCTCGATCGCGCTCCGCGTCCGCCGGGTCACTTCGTCCGACGCGAGGTCGAGATTTCGAGGCCCGAAGGCCACCTCCTCGGCGACCGACGCCGAGAAGAGCTGGAGATCCGGGTCCTGAAAGACGAAGCCCACCTCGGCCGCCATCCGCTTCGGGGGAATGTCCCGAACCTCCTCACCACGCAGCCGAACGCTGCCCGCGCTCGGCTCGAGCAGCCCGGCCAGGTGCTTGGCGAGCGTCGTCTTCCCGGAGCCGTTCTGGCCGATGACGGCGATGAACTCTCCCGACCGAACGTCCACACACACGTCCTCGAGAACGGGCCGGCCGTCGTACGCAAACGACAGGTGGGACACCGCCAGGGATGGCGGGCCGGCGTCGCGCGGCGTCTCGGATTGTGGATCGGTAACGTCGTGTCGATCGCGAGGATAGCCAGCCAGCACGAGATCCTCATGGGCGGCCTCGCAGAGCGCGTCGTCAGAGCGCGCCTGCGGCCACCGCCACGAGACCGAGCCGGCGACCCCGAGCGCGTGAAACACCCTCGCCACGTCATGCGGGCGCACGCCGCAGGCTTCGAAGAGCTCGATTCGAGGCAGGATCTCATCGGGTCTGCCGGCGGCCACGATCTCGCCCGCGCGCAGGAAAACGACCCAGTCGGCAAGCGCTGCCGCGCCGACCTCGTGCTCTGCGACCAGCAAGGTTCGGCCGCGGCCACGCAGTCGGCCGAGCAAGGCGAGGACGTCGGCCTTGCCCAGCGGGTCGAGATCGGTGGTGGGCTCATCGAGCAGGAGAATCGGCGGGTCGATGGCCAATAGGCCGGCGATTGCGAGGCGCTGCTTCTCGCCTCCCGACAGCGTCGCCGGATCCCTGTCGGCGAAGCCTCGCAGCCCCACGGCTTCGAGGGCCGCCGCCGCGCGCGCCGGCATCTCGCGTCCGGGAACCCCGAGGTGCTCCATTGCGAACGCCACTTCGTGCAGCACGTTGGTGGAAAAGAGCTGCGCCTCGAAGTCCTGGAAGATCACCCCCACGGTGCCGGCCAGATCGTGCACCGTCAGCCGGTCGGTCTCCTGACCGAGCACCTCGACGCCCCCCACCACCGTCGCCGCCTGAAAGCACGGCACGATGCGGGCCAACGACTTGACGAGCGTCGACTTGCCGCTTGCTGTGGCCCCCATGACCACCACGAGCTCGCCCGGCGCGGCGGCGACGGACACTCCTTTGAGGGCGGGAACGGCGGCGTTCCGATACGTCACCGACAGCTCTCGCACGCGCAGCGCCGGGGTCGGATCCGACGGCCTCATAGCAAGCAGAGCCCGAGCAGAGCCACGAGCAGAAAAGGCGGAACGCCGAGGCCGACGACGCGCGCGCGCGTTCCACTGCTCGGCATCTCGCCGATCCACTCGGGATGCCAGTGACCGAGGGAGAGCTGCAGGCCGACAATGAACGCCGCCGTCGCGCCCGCAACCACCAGGGCGACGCCGAGCCACCGCCGCGGCGCCGACCGGACGGGAATCGGGAGCATGTCCTCGTAGAGCAGTCGCGCCCCGGCCACCCGCGAGTAGACCGCATAGAGGAGCGCAGGCGCGAGCAAGAAGGCGCTCACGGTGTTGTTGAAGAGGACGACCGGCGCGAGGAGCGAGAACGGATGGAATCCAAGGAGATTCAGCCCCCACCCGATCACGGTGGCGCAGAGAAGGCTCGCCAGAAAGATCACCGCGCCGAAGCGCAGCCACCAGCCGACGTCCGCCCGGGGGATGGGACTGCCGCCGCCGGTGGCGGTCCAGACCTTGTACGGCACGAAGGCGTAGAGAAAGTTGCCGATGAACCCGAACACGTCTCCAGGCCCGAAGCCTCCGAAGAAGTCGCCGATCACGTTGCCGATGGCCGCCCCCCACGCGGCCGCGGGTCCGAACAGGAAGGAGCATACGATCGGAATGGCATTGGCGGGGCGGAGCTCGGTCACGCCGGGGATGAGCGGAATCACCTTGAAGGGAATGAGAATGGCGGAATAGAGCGCCGCGGTGACCGCGGTGAGGACCACCATCCGCGTGTTGCCCCACATGGAAACGATCTCTCGCATGCCCTCACACGATCGGCCGCCGCCTCACGTCTCCCCGGTGGCGAGCTGCGTGACGACGACAGCCGGTTGATGGACGGAACCGGATCGTCCAGAATGCCCGGACGTCATGCCCAGGACTCCAGACGGCACCCCGCCTCGGCTCCTCTGCCTGGTCGCGATCATGGCCATTGCCAGCGCGTCATGGATCGGGTGCGCCGGCAAGCGCAAGCTGTCGGCCGAGGAGGCCAACGCTCAGGCCAGCGAGTACTTCGAGACCGGCGCGTACGACCTGGCGATCGAGTCGTACAAAGAGCTCCTCGATCAGCACCCCTTCACGGAGCACGCCGCCGCCGCCGAGCTCAAGACCGCGCAGGCGTATTACCTGATGGGCCGGTATGCGGAGGCTACCGCTGCGTTCAGCGACTTCGAGCGCATGCATCCCACCAGCCCCGACGTGCCCGTTGTGACCTACTACCTCGGCATGTCGTACCTCAAGCAGATGCGCCCCCAGGACCGCGATCAGGGGCCGTCGGACAAGGCGCGCGCGTACTTTGCCGCGGTCATCGACCGCTACCCGGGCAGCCCGTGGGCCGAGCGGGCCGCGCTCCGGCTGCGAGAGTGTGACGAGGCCCTCGCCGCCCACGAGCTCTACGTCGCCAACTTCTATCTGCGCCGGAAGAACCTGCCCGCCGCCGAGGCTCGGTTCGGCCGCCTCCTGCGCGCCTATCCCGACACCGACGCCGCAGCGCAGGCGCTGCTGCTGCTCGGCGCGGCGTACGCCGAGCAAGGCATGCAGCGGCCGGCCGCCCTGGCATACCGAGTGCTCCAGGTCCGCCACAGCGAGGATCCGGTGATCTCGCAGGCGCGTCAGCTACTCGACGGGATCCCTGCGGGCGCCGACGGCGGCGGGGATCCGCTCGAAGCGCTCCTGGCCGAACGCTTGACCCGCGCCGCTTCCGGGGCGGAGACGGAATTCACTCCAGGGGTTCCGGGGCCGAGCTTCGGCGACTCTTCCTCCAACGGTGACAAGAGGGAGGACTCCTCGGGGAAAGCCGCAGAGCCAGGCATAGCCCCGACCGAGCCCGGCATGACACCGACGGAGCCTGGAATGGCCCCGCCACAGTCCTACTGACGCTTTCGACGACGCTCGCATTTCATCGGTTGACAAGGCCGCGGCCGCTGCGGTAGCTTCGACTCGCCTTATCCAGAGTGGCAGAGGGACAGGCCCGGCGAAGCCACAGCAACCGGTTCCGCGCACGCCATGGCGGAACGCAGGTGCTAATTCCGACGCTTTGCGCCTTTCGGTTTCGAAGGCGGGAGCGGAAGATAAGGACGCTGCCAGCCTCTTTCCAGCTCTTGGAAAGGGGCTTTTTTTTCGCGTGTGCCCCGTCGTCGGGAACGCTCCGGCACCGGGACGCGCGGGCGGTAGCGGGAGATCATCGCAATGCTCGAGCAGAGTGATCCGCGACGCGGCAACGACGCCGCGGAACCCGGGGGATCCCGCGAGGCGCTTGCGGCGGCGCGCGTGCTGATCGTCGGCGCCGGCGGTCTCGGCGTGCCCGCGGCGGCGCAGCTCGCCGCCGGCGGCGTCGGAACGATCGGCATCATGGACGCCGACCGAATCGACCTCTCCAACCTGCCGCGGCAGATTCTCCACCGCACCGAGGATCTCGGTCGGCCCAAGGTTCTGTCGCTGCGGGAACGCCTGCACAGGATCAGCCCGCGCTTGACGGTGAAGGCCCTCGAGGAGCGCCTCGACGGCTCCAACGCCCGTCGGCTCATCGCGGACTACGACTTCGTGATCGATGCCTGCGACGACTTCGCGACCAAGTTCCTGATCAACGATGTCGCGGTAGCGCTGGGAGTCCCCTACTCGCACGGCGGCGTCCTCGGCTTCATGGGCCAGACGCTCACCGTCGTCCCCGGACGCGGGGCCTGCTACCGCTGTCTGTTCTCGGCGCCGCCGCCGGCGCACGAGACACCGACGTGCCGCGACGCAGGGATCCTTGGACCGATCGCCGGCGTCATCGGAACGATCCAGGCGGCGCAAGCGCTGGCGACGCTCTCCGGGGGCGCCGGGCTCCTGGTCGACCGCCTGCTGACCTACGATGCCTTGCGGTTGCGTTTGCGCGAGGTGCGAATCGCCCAGAACCCCCGTTGTGAGACATGCGCGACCGTGGTGGGCACGGCTCGCCGCCGGGAGGGAGTGTTGCAATGAACTTCGTGAGAGACTTACGCTGTCGCGAGTGTGGAGCGCAGTATCCCGTCAAGGCCCTCCACGTATGCGAGGTGTGCTTCGGCCCCCTGGAGGTGAGCTACGACTACGATGCGATCCGGCGCTCCATCTCCCGGGAGCAGATCGAAGCCCGTCCACGAAACCTGTGGCGCTACCGGGAGCTCCTCCCCATCGAAGGGAAGCCGCTCGTCGGGATGCACTCCGGGTTCACCCCGCTGGTGCGCGCCGATCGCCTCGCCGCGGCCCTGGGCGTCAAGGAGCTCTACATCAAGGACGATTCCGTCAATCACCCGACGTTCTCCTACAAGGACCGCGTCGTCGCGGTGGCGATCACCAAGGCCGTGGAACTCGGCTTCGATACGGTCTCGTGTGCGTCGACCGGGAATCTCGCCAACGCCGTCTCCGCCCACGCGGCCCACGCCGGGCTCTCCTGCTTCATTTTCATCCCCGAGAACCTCGAGTCGGGCAAGATCATCGGCTCCGCCATTTACGGGCCCCGGACCGTTGCGGTTCGGGGCAACTACGACGACGTCAACCGACTGTGCAGCGAGATCTCCGAAAAGTATCCGTGGGCGTTCGCCAACATCAATCTGCGCCCCTTCTATACCGAAGGTGCCAAGACCTTCGGCTTCGAAGTCGCCGAGCAGCTCGGCTGGCGGACCCCGCAGCACATCGTCGTCCCTACGGCCGGCGGAACGATTCTGCCGAAGGTCGCCAAGGCCTTCCGGGAGCTCGAGCTGGTCGGCCTGCTGCCGACGGCGGATTTCAAGATCTACTCGGCGCAGGCTGCTGGCTGCGCGCCCGTGGTCCACGCGATTCACCGGCACGCGGACCTCATCACGCCCGTGAAGCCGCAGACGATCGCCAAGTCGATCGCCATCGGCAATCCCGCAGATGGCTACTATGTGCTGAAGGCCGTCCGGGAATCGGGCGGATGGGCCGAGGCGGCCACGGACGACGAGATCATCGACGGGATCACGCTGCTCGCCCGGACCGAGGGCATCTTCACCGAGCCGGCCGGCGGCACGACCGTCGCGGTGACGAAGAAGCTCATCGATCAGGGGCACATCCCCCGCGACGAATCCATCGTGATCAGCGTCACGGGCAACGGCTACAAGACTCTCGAAGCCGTCACCGGACGGCTCGAGCAGTCGTTCGTCATCTCCGCTCGCCTGCAAGAGTTCGACGAGCTCTACAATCGCATCGCGCAGGTGCCACGGGAGCGTGCTGCGGGCGCCTGACCCGGGCCGCGTGCGAGGCGAAAGACCAAGGGGGGAGGACCATGCCGATTCAGATTCGCGTGCCGACGCCGCTCAGGAAGTTCACCAACGGAGCCGAATCCGTCACTGTGGATGCCACCACCGTGGGAGCGCTGCTCGATCAGCTGGACAAGCTGCATCCCGGGATCAAGGAGCGCATCTGTGACGACAATGGTCGCGTGCGCCGGTTCGTGAACATTTACGTCAACGGAGACGACATTCGCTTTCTCCAGAACCTGGAGAGCCCTCTCAAGAGCGGCGACGAAGTGTCGATCGTCCCTGCCATCGCGGGAGGCTGATGGACCAGAACGCCGTGCCGGTAGCGCCGGCCGTCACTCCGGGGCCGGTGCGTGCACCGAACGTCCTCGATCTCATCGGCCGGACGCCGCTCCTGCAGCTCACCCGCGTGACCAAGGGTATCGTCCCGGAGCGCGTTCGGGTGTTCGCCAAGCTGGAAGGATTCAATCCCGGCGGGTCAGTGAAGGACCGGCCGGCGCTGCGCATGATTCAGGAGGGCCTGCGCCGCGGCGCGCTCAGGCCCGGCCGAACCATCATCGACTCCACCTCCGGGAACACCGGCATTGCGCTCGCCATGATCGGCGCCGCGCTCAGGTATCCCGTCGAGCTGGTGATGCCCAGCAACGTGAGCACGGAACGGAAGAAGGTGATTGCCGCCTACGGCGCCAAGATCATTTACAGTGACCCCCTCGAAGGCTCCGACGGCGCAATCCGCCTGTGTCGTCGTATCCTTGCCGACGACCCGGAAGGGACGCGATACTTCAAGCCGGATCAGTACAACAACGAGGCCAATCCGCTTGCCCACTACGAGAGCACGGGACCGGAGATCTGGAGGCAAACCGCCGGCAGCATCACCCACTTCGTCGCCGCGATCGGCACGAGCGGCACCGTCATGGGAACGGGTCGATACCTCAAAGAGCGGCGTGCCGACATCCAGATCGTCGCCGTCGAACCCGACGACGCGTGGCATGGGCTCGAAGGGTTGAAGCACATGGCCAGCTCCATCGTGCCGGGGATCTACCACGAGGATCGCCTGGATAGAAAGATCAGCGTCTCCACCGAGGCGGCCTACGACATGGTGTACCGCATCGCCGAGACCGAAGGGCTGCTGGTGGGCCAATCCTCGGGTGCGGCACTCGTCGGAGCCTTGGCGGTCGCTCGAGAGCTCGACGAAGGAACGGTCGTCCTGATCTTCTGCGACTGGGGCGAGCGCTATCTCAGCACGCGACTGTGGACGGGGTGGACCGGCGACGGGGGACGGGCATGAAGGGTTCCAAGGCCAAGGCGCATCCGGGTCCTTCCACGCGGGAGAAGGTCTACCTGACCTATCCCACCCACTTGCTCACCGAGCCCCTCATCTATTGGGTCGGGCACAAGTTCAAGGTCATCACCAGCATCCGCGGCGCCAGCATCTCCAACGACATCGGCCTGGTGGCCGTGGAGCTCGAAGGCTCGCGCGGGGAGATCGATCGCGCCATTGCCTGGCTTCGCGAGCAGGGAGTTCAGGTGGAGCCCATCGAGAAGAACATCATCGAGTGACGCGATCGAGCGCGACGACCGCACCATGCTGAGCGACGATCAGATCGAGCGCTTCAGCCGCCAGATCATCCTGCCTGAGATCGGGGCCCGCGGGCAGCAGCGCCTGCTGGAGAGCGGCGTCGTGTTCGTCGGCCTAACGGCAGCTGTCTCGACCGCCCTCGCCTATCTCGCCGCCGCGGGGGTCGGCGAGATCGGCATCGCCGACGACGGCGTGGTCGGTGATCCGGACGCGCCGCTGGCGTTCTGCGCCGCGGATCGGGGCCAGCCGCGATCGGGCCCGGCAGCCCGGCTCGTGACCACGCTGCATCCCGACGGCCGAGCGGCGGCGTTCGCCGATCCAGCGGACGCGCTCGCGAGCCGGCCGTGGGACGTGGCGATCCTCGACGGTGCGCCCGCGGCCGCGGCCTACAACCGATCGATCATCGACGCGCGGATCCCGGGGATCGTGCTCAGCGCCACGGCACGGCGTGCCTGGGCAGCCGGCCTTGCCGGCCACCGAACCGACGCGCCGTGCTGGTGCTGCGGCGACTGGGCCCCCTGGCCCGAACCGCCGGCGGGGACCGGGAAAAGCGCTGCGGCACCCTCCGCACTTGGCGGCGTGGTCGGCTCGATCGTCGCCGTCGAGGCGGTGAAGATCCTCCTCGGCATCGGCACGCCCATCATCGGGCGGCTCGTGACCTGGGAATCCGGTGGGCCCGCCGTGCGCGTTGCCGACCTCGACAAGGCCGCGCACTGCACCGCTTGCGCCTCCTCCGCGGAGACACCAGCTCAGGGAGGTCGGCGAGCCGCCGTTCAGCCGCCGACGCGAATGGGGATGAACTCGAAGCTGTAGCCGAAGATCTCAGCGAGCACGAGATAGAGCGCGAGGAGCGCGACCATGAGGGTTGCAAACGCGGAGATCGCCACACCGGAGAAGATGATCAGCCCGAGCACCGCAGAGATCGCCACCACCGGAGCGAGCACGGCGGGCTGGTTGAATGGAGCAACGGGACGGAGGAGCGGGAGGATGCCGTCGTCGCCGAGCTGCTGCCCAACGTCCTTCACGATGCTTCGAACCTGACCGACGATCGCTTCGAGCAACCCGCTCATCGCAACGGCCCCTGCTCCTGCATCTGCCCCTCGTACCCCACTAGCCCGCCCGTGGGAGCGGTCACGGCGCCGACCAGGACGATCAGGACACCACCCCGGTGCCGCGGCCCGCCTACCAGCAGGATGCGATGATCTTGCAAACACAGATCGGTGTCAACCAAGGGGCGGCGCTGCTGACCGCTGAGCCCCACCTTCAGAGCCACGCCACCGACGTCACGTGTCTTGGGGCGGATCTTGAGTTCTCCCGGCCCCGGCAGGTTGAATCGCACCCGCCCGCCCCAGGTGACGTATCGCGTCTGCTCGCGCAGCACTTGGTACGATGAGTACGGAAGGCCCGAGAGATGCTGCTGCATAGCCAGGAGACGCGGGTCCAACGCGGCAGCGGCACCGGAGTTGGTGGCGAGAACACTCAGAACTCGGAGAGCTACCCCCTCCTCCGCCGCCGCCGGCTGCGGGCCCATCATGGATCCCAGGACCAGAGCAATTCCCAGAGGCAGGCAACCGGGTGGCACTAGTCGAGCCGCTCCATGCCGAGCCCCTGGTCATCGACCCAGATCACCAGGGTGTCACTCTCGGGCTTGTTCCACACGCGCACGCCTCCGGATTCCAGCGACTCGATGCCAGAGAACTGCGCAATCTGCGCGCCCCTGGTGGGCTTCCCGCCGTCGCGCGCCCCCCACCTGGACAATCCGAGCGCGAGGCCAACGGCAAGCGCGAGTGTCGCCGCGGTGCCGGCCCACACGAGTGGCGATCGCGGAACGACGAATCCGCCATCCGGCAGCACGGCCCGGAGCCGCTCCAGAAGGCCACGACGCTGGGGCTCGAGGCGAGAGGACAGGTCGCTCCAGAATGCGCTCGCGTCTGCGCCACGCACCTCGGCGAGCACGGCGTGCCGGAGCGCGCCCTGGAGGTGCTCCATTCGTACGCTCGCCTTCTCACACTCCGGGCAGGCCGCGAGGTGCCGCGCCACGCTGCGCATGTCCTCGCCACGGAGCTCCCCATCGAAGAACGCGTCCAGCAACGGCTCGATCTCAGCGCACGTCATGGTGGATCCGGAATGCCAGCCCCCTCAGAGGTAGCCCCGAAGACGGCCCTGGAGCCGCTTGCGCGCGTAGTGGAGACGGCTCATGACCGTACCTTTCGCGCACTGCATCACGTGACTGATTTCTTCGTAGGAAAGACCTTCGACTTCTCGAAGAAGTATGATCGCTCGATGTTCGGGGGTCAACTCGTCGAGAGCAGCGAGCACGCTCGCGCCGATCTCCCGGCTCTTCATCTGCTCGAAAGGGTCGGCATCCGGCCCATCGTCCGACACCTCGGGGGCGCTGGCGTCGTCTCCCACCGGTCCCGACACGTCCACCGTCGGGACCGAGCGCCCCTCCCGGCGCTGGAAGTCGATGCAGACGTTCACCGTGATCCGATAGAGCCACGTGTAGAACGCCGCGTTACCCTTGAAGCTGCCAAGGCTGCGGTACGCCTTGACGAAGGTCTCCTGGGCAACATCTTGGGCGTCCTCCCGGTTCCTGAGCATACCGGTGGCCACGGCGAGAACGCGTCGGAAGTAGCGCTCAACGAGCCCGCGAAACGCTTCCTGATCCCCACGGCGGCTCGCTTCGATCAGCGCCCCGTCGCTCTGCGTCACGGATGCCCCTTCGCTCTGATAGACGTCGGCCGGGTGCCACTATTCACGTCATAGCTCTCCGCTCGCCCCGCCGCTCGTGCCCATCCGCCTCGGCAGACGTCCCACGCGGCCCCCACGGCACCCGGGCGCGAGAGGCCATGGGGGCCTCAGTGGGCCAGCGCCCAGTTCTCCCCCACATGGATGTCCACCTTGAGGGGGACGTCGAGCCTAGCCACCCCTTCCATCTCGGCTCGAACCATATCCACCACCGACTGCACCCGGTCCCGCTCGACCTCGAAGACGAGCTCGTCGTGGACCTGGAGCACCATGGGCAAGTCGAGCCCCTCACGCCGCACCCGCGCGTCCAGGGACACCATCACCATCTTGATGATGTCCGCCGCCGAGCCCTGAATCCGGGTGTTCACCGCCGTCCGCTCCGCGAACTGCCGTGCGGCTCCTTCCTGGGCACCGAGCTCGGGGAGGTAGCGCCGGCGGTTGAGCAGCGTCGCGACGTACCCGCGCGCGCGAGCCTCCGACAGGGTGGCGTTCACGAAGCTTCGGACTCCGGCGTAGCGCTCGAAGTAGCGGCGAATGTACGTCGCCGCCTCGGTCGTGGATATGTCCAGCTCGCGCGCCAGCCGCACGGGCCCCATCCCATAGATGATGCCGAAGTTGATCACCTTGGCGACCCGCCGCGCATCAGGATTCGCGGCTGCGAGCCCCCCAAACACCTCGGCCGCCGTGCGCGCGTGGATGTCCTCATCGCGTCGAAAGGCATCCCTGAGGGTCTCGTCACCCGACAAATGCGCGAGAACGCGGAGCTCTATCTGTGAGTAGTCGGCAGCGATCAGAACCCGGTCCGGTGACGCCCTGAACGCCGCGCGAATCCGGCGGCCTTCGTCACCCCGAGCGGGGATGTTCTGCAAGTTGGGATCACTCGAGGACAGGCGTCCGGTGGCCGCGACCGTCTGATGGAAGGAGGTATGAATCCGCCCGGTTCGCGGATTGACGAGCCCCGGCAGCGCATCGACATAGGTGGACTTGAGCTTGGAAAGCGCCCGGTACTCGAGCATCCTCCCGGGCAAGGGATGGAGCGGCGTGAGCCGCTCCAGAACGTCGACATCGGTCGACAGCCCGGTCTTGCCCTTGCGAATGCCGCGCGACGGCAGGCCGAGCCGATCGAAGAGGACGTTCCGCAGCTGGGCCGGAGAATGCATGTTGAAGGCCCCCCCTGCCAGCGCATGAATCTCGCCGATCAGCTGCTCGAGCCGCGAGGCGTACTCCGCCGACAGCTCGCGCAAGCGGTCGCTATCCACGAACACTCCGGCGCCCTCCATTCGCGCGAGCACCGACACCAGCGGCATCTCGACGTTCGTGAACAGCGCCAGTGCCTCGCGCTCGGCGAGCTGGCGCTCCAGCGCGTCGCGCAACCGCAAGACGGCGCTCGCTCGGGCCGGCGCCCCATCCGGGGGAGGCTCTCCCAGGACGCGCTCGAGCGCCACGTCGAGCCCGTGTCCTTCGCGCGTGGGATCGATCAGGTACGCGGCGACGCGGGTGTCGAAGAGCTTGCCTGCCAGCCCCACATCATGGCGCCCGGCAGCCACGGCCAGCTTCTTCAATCCATCGCCAGCGATCTCGACCCGCGGGCTCGTCAAGGCCGGGGCAAGCGCCCGCAGCATCGCTCCCGTGTCGCCACCTCCGGGAACCCTCGCCATCTCCTCGGGGCCGGTAGCGACACCGATCTCGAGCAGCTCGGCTTCCATCGAGCGCGGGGTGCTCCAGGTGGCGGCGACGCCAAGGCGTCCCGTCTCGATGGCCCGGGCGCAGATCGCCTCGAGCGCGATCGGTTCGCGTGCCACCGCCACCGGCGCGGCGCCCGCGGCCGGGTCGCGCTCCGCGCCGATCTCTCTCAGCAAGGAGAAGAACTCCAGCTCGGCGAGGAGCGGCCGTAGGCTCGTGGGGTCGGGACCCGCGTACCGCATCGGCTCGAGCTCGAACGCGAGCGGAAGATCACAGCGGATCGCCACCAGCTCGCGACTCATCCTCGCCTGCTGCGCGCCGCGTTCGAGGGCTGCGGCGATGCGCGCGGCACCGCGGATGCCGGCGCCGGCGGCGTCCCCGGGACTGGCGAGGACACGCTCGAGGCCGCCGAAGTGCCGAATGAGCGCGACGGCTGTCTTCTCCCCGATGCCTTCCACACCCGGCACGTTGTCCGTCGCATCCCCCATGAGCGCCATGACGTCGACGAGCTGGCGGGGCTCCAGACCGAATCGCCGCTGCACGTCCTCGACGCGTGTCCAGCGATCGCGCATCGTGTCCCAGAGTGTCACGTGCTCGCCGACGATCTGGATCATGTCCTTGTCGCCCGTCACCACCACGACGTCGCACCCCTGTTCGACGGCACGGCACGCAAGGGTGCCGATCACGTCGTCCGCTTCCACTCCCACCTCCTCGCAGACGGCGAAGCCCAGGGCCGGCACGATTCGCCGGATGAAGGGAACTTGCGCGTCGAGCTCGGCGGGAATCGCAGGGCGATTGGCCTTGTACTCGGTGAAAAGGCGGTCACGAAACGTCGGGCCGGGGGCGTCGAATACCGCTGTGGCGTAGTGCGGTGTCGCGTCCCTGCGGAGCTTGAGCAGCATGTTGGTGACGCCGAAGACGGCATTGGTCGGGATGCCGTGCGCCGTGGTGAGCGGCGGCACGGCATGAAACGCGCGGAATACGTAGGAACTGGCGTCGATCAGGTAGAGAACGGGCCGATCCGGCTGCCGGTTCAAGGGTTTGCCTCGGGAGGAAACGCGGCGACGCTACCAAACGCCCCCGGGGGAGTCCACGACAGCCGCAGCCTCTGTCGCATCCGGCCGATGCGCATGTTCGTCTCGGCCTCGGAATCGACACGAGCCCCCCTCCCGCGCCCGCACCCGGGATCCACCCCGGCATCTTGACATCGCTCCATGCCGCGGTTAACTACTCCGCCGATTCGATTCGATCTCACAGTGCATCCGTGCGTACTTCCATGATCGAGGTCACGCGCCTCACCAAGCGCTACGGGGATCTCGTTGCTGTCGACGACGTCTCGTTCCGCGTCGACGAGGGACAGATCCTGGGCTTCCTGGGGCCCAACGGCGCCGGCAAGACCTCGACGATGCGCATGATCACGGGCTTCAGGCCGCCGACGAGCGGCACGGTCCGCATCGGCGGACACGACACGGTCACCGAGTCGATGGAGGTGCGCCGGCGGATCGGCTACCTGCCGGAGAGCCCGCCCCTCTATCTGGACATGACGGTGACCGGCTACCTGCGCTTCGTCGGGCGCTTGAAAGGGATCGCTCGCTCCCAGCTGTCCGACGCCATGGAGCGGACGATCTCGGTGTGCGGACTCGCGGACGTGTGCGATCGGATTCTCGGACACCTCTCCAAGGGCTACCGGCAGCGCGTCGGCCTCGCCCAGGCGCTGATCCACAATCCTCCGGTGCTGGTTCTCGACGAGCCGACCATCGGACTCGATCCGCGTCAAATCATCGAGATCCGGCAGCTCATCCGCCAGCTGGCCGGCAACCGGACCGTCATTCTCTCGACACACATCCTGCCCGAGGTGTCGCAGGTGTGCGAGCGGGTGGTGATCATCAACGATGGGCGGGTGGCCGTAGACGGCATGCTCGCCGAGCTCACGCGCCACCGGAGCCTCGAGGAGGTCTTCCTGCAAGCCGTCTCCCGTGAGACGGCGCCGCGAGGCGGCGCGGACGCGAGCGCCGCAGACGACGCCTAGGAAGGGGAATCCGCGTGCGCAGCATCCTGACGATCGCCGGTAAGGAGCTGAGAGGCTATTTCGTCTCGCCCATCGCCTACGTCGTCCTGACCGGCTTCCTGCTCCTGGGCGGCTGGTTCTTCTACAATCTCCTCGCGCGCTTCAACTTCATCCTCGGCATGTACTCCGCAATGCGGAATCCCGAGGCCCTGGCGCAGGTGAATCTCAACCAATGGGTCGTCGAGCCCTTGCTGCACAATCTCTCCGTGGTGCTCGTGATCCTGGTGCCAATGATCACGATGCGCAGCTTCGCCGAGGAGAAGCGGGCCGGCACCTACGAGCTGCTGATGACGTCACCGATCCGCACCGGGGAGATCCTGGCGGGAAAGTTCCTCGGTGCGGCCGTCTTTCTCCTGATCATGGTCGGCCTCGCGGCAGGCTTCGGTGCGCTCCTGTGGTTCTACGGAAACCCCGGCCCGGAGCTGCCGGTCATGGCCGCGGGCTTCGGTGGCCTCTTCCTGATCGCCCTCACGTTCGCCGCCGTCGGCATGTGTTGCTCGGCCTTCACCGAGAACCAGATCATCGCCGCCGTCAGTGGGCTCGTCGCCTGCCTCATGCTGTACGTCATTGGATGGCCCGCGGACACCGCCGGAGAGCCGGCCGGAAACGTACTCCGATATCTCTCCATCACCGAGCACTTCGCCGAGCTGGTGAAGGGCGTCGTGGACACGGCCGATCTCGGATACTTCGGGCTCGTCATGGCGTTGGCGCTCTTCATCACGCACTGGACCGTGGAATCGCTTCGCTGGCGGTAGGCGATGACGGGACGCGCACCGCTGTTCGCCCTCATCGGCTTCGTGTGTCTCGCCTTCGGCGGCCTCGGCGCCTATCTGGCGGGGGCCGCCCTGGAGCAACTGGGCTTTCTGAGCATCGTCGTCCTCCTCAACCTGCTTCTCGGCATCGGAGCCATCCTGCTCTCGATCCGGACCGGCTGGCAGGCCCTGCCCGGTCTCATGGGCCAGCGCCAGACGCGCTACGGGTCGCGGGTCGTCCTCGCCACCGTCGCGTTCATCAGCATCCTGGCCCTGCTCGCGTATTTGTCCTCGCGCCACCACGCCCGCATCGATCTGACCGAAGCGGGCGTTTACGGACTGTCCCCGCAATCGCAGCGCGTCGCCGAAAAGCTGGACCAGCCGCTCGCGCTCCACGCCTTCGTCGAAGGCGGCACCAACGAGGAGCTCCGCGCGCTTCTCGACAGCTATCGCGTGGCATCCGACAAGGTCACCTACCGGCTCGTCGATCCCGACCGCTCCCCGGATCTGGTCAGTCGCTTCGGCATCACGACGCTCAACAGCGTCCACATCGCCTATGGCAACGAGTCCACGGTGGTCACCAATCCCACCGAGGAGAGCCTCACCAACGGGATCATCAAGGTCACCCGCACCACCCAGAAGACCGTGTGTTTCGTCACCGGACACGGCGAGCCCAGTATCGACGATGCCCAAGAGCCTCGCGGGTATGCACGGGCGAAGAAGGCCCTCGAGAACGAGAACTACGAGGTCAAGAGCGTCATGCCGGCGTCCGACGGAAAGGTGGACGCGGCGTGTAGCGCGCTCGTCATCGCTGGCCCGGATCGGCCGCTCCTGCCCGGAGAGGTGGATCTCATCGAGGCGTACCTCAAGGCCGGTGGCCACGTGCTCGCGATGCTCCAGCCGCGACAGGCCGCGGATCTCGTGCCGCTGCTGGCGCGGTGGGGAGCGACGGTCGGCGACGACATCGTCGTCGATCAGCAGCTCCGGCTGTTTCAAGGTCCGAGCGTGGGGGTCGAGCCCATCGCGGCCTCGTATGGCGAGCATCCGATCACCCGAGATTTCCGCCGCGACAGTATCACCGTCTACAATCTGGCCCGCTCCGTGGAGCCGGCGACCGGAGACAACACCGGCTTGACCGTGGTCAGTCTCGTCCAGACCGGTCCGCAGAGCTGGGCGGAGTCCGACGTCGCGATGCTGTTCGAGCAGAACCGGGTGTCGCTCGACGGCAGCGATCGCAAAGGTCCCGTGTCTCTCGCCGTGGCCGTCACGGCGAACCTCAAGGCCATAGGCTCCGACAAAGATGGAGAGGCGCGCCTGGTCGTCTTCGGTAACGCCCGTTTTGCCGACAATCAGTACCTGGCCAATCCGACATTTTTCAACGGCGATCTCTTTCTGAACGCCGTCGGCTGGCTCGTGGGCCAGGAAGAGCTCGTCTCGATCCGCTCCCGAACGGTCCGCGCCTCCCGGGTGCAGATGACGCCGGAACAGAACGTGATGCTCTTCGTGAGCTCGGTCCTGCTGATGCCGCAGATCCTCCTGCTCGCCGGGATCGTCGTCTGGTGGCGCCGGAGGAGCCGTTGAGGACCAGCAGCACCCTCCTCCTCTTGCTCCTCGCCCTCGGCCTCGGGGCCTACGTCTACTTCATCGAACGGCCCGCGCAGGAACGCGAGGAGAAGAAGGACACGCTGCTCGGCGTCGAGGCGGATGCCATCGACGGCCTCACCCTGATGTACCCGGACAAAGAGATTCGCCTGACCAAGGACGCCGAGGGTCGCTGGCGCATCGCCGCGCCGCTCGACGTCGCCGCGGATCAGACGGTGACGAAGAATCTCGTCGACGCCATCGCGTCCGCCGAGCTCACCAAGACCATCGATGATCCCGGCACGGACCTGGCCGCCTACGGTCTCGACAAACCAACGGTGACGATTCAGCTCACGGTCAAGGGAGGTGCCGAGATCCCCGCGCTCATCGTCGGCAAAGAGACCCCGATCGGCTTCAAGGCCTACGCCCAGAAGAAGGGGGACCCGAAGCTCTATCTCACGACGGGCGCCTTCCACAGCGGCATCAAGAAGGAGCTCAAGGACCTCCGCGACAAGACCATCATCGACTTCCAGGACGATCAGGTGCAGGGCATTCGCATCCTCGGGCGGAGCCGCCCCCAGATCGCGATCGAGAAGCGCGACGGCACCTGGCGGCTCACGGAGCCTGGGGAACACTCCGCCGACGACGGCGAGGTTCGGAGCTTTCTGTCCGCCGTTCGCGGGCTGCGCGCCCAGGACTTCGTCGATCAGCCCGAGCAGGACCTTGCCGCCTACGGCCTCGCCGACCCGAAGCTCGCGGTGGCGCTCTCCCTCGGTGGCGACGGCCCGCCGCAAACCGTTGCCTTCGGAAGCGAAGAGGCCTCCGGCGGAGCCAAGCAGCTCTACGTCAAGCGCGGTGACGGCGGCACGATCTACAAGGTAGGAAGCTGGGCGCTCGGCAACCTCGAGAAGGATGCCACGTACTTTCGCGACAAGACGGTTCTCTCGTTCGCGCCCGATGACGTGACGGCGATCGTCGTTACCCGCCGTGGGCAGGAGCCCTTCACCCTCGAGCGACCGCCCGGCGGCGCGTGGTCCATCAAGGGCGGCACGGCCGAACCCACGCCGGACGCCGTCACGCGGTTCATCGACGACATCCGTCAGACGGAGCCGCATGAGATCGTTGCCGACGGGGTCACCGACCTCGCGGCCTATGGCCTCGACGCCCCGGACGTTCACATCGCCGTCTCGGGAGCCGACGGCCGTCCGATCGGCGCGCTCCTCGCCGCCCGTCGCCCCGGCGACGGGCCGGAAGGAGAGGAGGCCGCCGCGGAGAAGTACTACTTCGCCCGCGAGGCAGGCACGACGGTCTTCGAGGGGCGCCGCCACCTCTTCACGCGCCTCGAGAAGACGGCCAACGATTTCACCGACAAGGCTGACGCCGAATCACCGGAGGACGAGCAGCCCTAGCCTAGCCGGCGAGAGCCATCGTCCGGTCGGCCCGTCCCAACGATCTGCTGACGCCGGCGCGCGCCGGCCACTCGTGGCCCCAGGGCGTTTTCAAGGCGCCTCGCCGGCCAGCGCTTCCAGCAGGGCGTCCACCTCGTCATCGCTGCCGACCGTGATCCGCAGACCATCCCGAAGCTCCGGGGTGGCGAAGTACCTGACGAAGATCCCCTGCGCGCGCAACCGGAGGTACACGGACTCGAGGTCGCTGCCCGGACGCCGCGCGAACACGAAGTTCGCCTGCGACGGTGGCACCGCGAAGCCCAGGTGCCCGAGGGATCTCGTCAACCGCTCGCGTGTGGCCCGGATTCGCGCGACGTTTCGCTGCATCCATTCGAAATCGTCGAGGGCGGCGGCGGCGGCCGCGAGGCTGATCCGGTTGACGTTGTACGAGTCCTTGATCCGCACCAGAACCTCGATCAGCTCCGGCGTGCCGATTGCCAGTCCGATTCGCAGCCCGGCCAGCGAGAAGGACTTCGAGAACGACCGCAGGACGAGCACGTTGTCGAGCCGGGACACCAGAGGCAGCGCCGTGTCCTCGCCGAAATCGGCGTAGGCCTCGTCCACGACCACCAAGCCCTCACCATCTCTGGCGCATCCCTCGACGGCGTCGAGCGCGACCGCGGTGCCGGATGGAGAGTTCGGCCGGCAGATACACGTCAACGCCGCGTTCGCCTCCAGGAGTCCGCGCGGCAGCGACCAGTCCGCCCCGTAGGGGACTCGCACGGAGGTCCCCTCCTGCAGGGCGACCAGGGTATCGTACAGACTGTAGGTGGGCACGGGATACGCCACGCGCGCTCCCCGCTCCACGCACGCCCGCATCACCAGACCGAGAAGTTCGTCCGATCCGTTGCCCACCAAGACCTGGGAGGCATCGACACCGTAGCGGGCTGCCGCCCGCCGGCGGACCTCCGCCGCCATGGGATCCGGATAGCGCTGCAGCGGATCCCGCACCGCGGCCACGATCGCTTCTCCGACCCTCGGGGACGGGGGATAGGGATTCTCGTTCGTATTCAGCTTGACGACGCCGGCCGTCGCTGGCTGCTCGCCGGGAACGTAACCGGGAATGTTGCGAATCGCCTGGCGGATGTATCGGAGCGTCATCGCGCGCGTCCTTAGCGTGTTCTCCCGGCGCTGAGCAACCCCATCGATCCGCCGGCGGCGTCACCCTCCGCTGCATGCCGTCTCACCAGGCTGCGCATGGCGCTCGCCATGCGATCTGCGTGGCGCGCCGTGTACCACATCTTGCTAGTGCGGCGGCGAAGCGCGCGGTCTTTCGGCAATGGCGCGCGGCGACGACGAGGAGCGCTACTTTTGTGACGCACTCGACGACACGGCGATCGTCGGACTCTCCTAAAGGGCCCGCGGGCGGCTGCCGATATTGGCATGAGGACGCGACACCGTGAAGCTCAGCATCACGTACAGCGCTTACCGCGAACTCGAGCAGGTTCCGCCCCAGCCGTTGCGCTGCATCGGCCAGGCGATCATGGGCCTCGCGGACGACCCGCATCCACCGGGCTCGGCCATTCTCACCGGGAACGGGGGCTGCTTCTACATCGCCATCGACGACTGGTACATCCTGTACCACATCGACGGGGCGGACGAATCCTTGACCGTCCTGGGCGTCGTTCAGGGCCCCTACCACCCGCTGCACTGAGCTGGCCGCCGTGGGCCGCCGGCCTCCACACAGGCTGACTCGGAATATCCTGTCCCCGGCGCATCCGCCGTCGGGCAGCCGCAAGCTCCCGGCGTTCTCGAGTCGCCGGCACGCACCTCGGTCCGTCTCGGCAGCAAGCGATGCGGCCGCCAGCGCCGAGGTCGAGCTGTCCGTGGTCATGCCATGTCTCAACGAGGCCGAGACTCTGGCGACGTGCATCACCAAGGCGCGCCGGTGCCTGGAGAATCTCGGAGTCTCCGGAGAGATCATCGTCGCCGACAACGGCAGCACGGACGGGTCACCGGAGATCGCCGCCCGGCTCGGGGCACGGGTGATTCGGGTCGCCACCAGAGGTTACGGCAACGCGCTCATCGGCGGCATCCGGGCCGCCCGAGGCCGGTTCGTGGTGATGGGCGACGCGGATGACAGCTACGACTTCACGCAGCTCGGCTCCTTCCTCGAGAAGTTACGCGCCGGGTACGACCTGGTGATGGGCAATCGCTTCCGCGGCGGGATCCGGCCGGGGGCCATGCCGGCGCTGCATCGCTACCTCGGGAACCCCGTGCTCACGGCCATCGGCCGGCTCTTCTTTCGGGCCACCCCGACGGATTTTCACTGCGGCATGCGCGGCTTCCGGAGAGAAGCCGCGCTGCGCATGGGCCTGCGCACGCCGGGGATGGAGTTTGCGAGCGAAATGGTCGTGAAGGCGACACTGCTCGGCATGCGCGTCGCCGAGGTGCCCACGACTCTCGCCCCGGACGGCAGGAGCCGCCCCCCATATCTGCGAACGTGGCGGGACGGGTGGCGCCACCTGCGCTTCCTACTGCTATACGCCCCTCGCTGGCTTTTTCTCTATCCCGGCGCACTGCTCATGCTCGTCGGCGTCGCGGCGGGAGCCTGGCTCTTGCCCGGGCCGCGTATCGTGGGCGGAGTGCGCTTCGACGTCAGCACGTTGCTCTACAGCAGCGCCGCCGTCGTGCTCGGATTCCAGGCTGTGACGTTCGCCGTGTTCAGCAACCTCTACGGCGCGATCAAGGGCCTACGACCCGCCGATCCCACGTTGAATCGCCTGTTTCCCTTCGTGACGCTCGAAGCGGGGCTCGCAGTCGGCGCGCTGCTGCTGGCCGCCGGGCTCTCCGGTTCGCTCCTGGCCGTAGCGGATTGGGGTCACGCCTCGTTTGGGGACCTCGATCCCTCGCGGACCCTGCGGCTGGTGATCCCGGCTGCGACCGCCCTCACCCTGGGCGTGCAGGTGGTCCTGACGAGCTTCTTCCTCGCGGTCCTCGGGCTGGGACGACGCTAATCGCTCCGACTCACACGCGAGCGCCGGCGTCGTATCGTGTCACCGCGTTGGTGAGGTCCTGCCCGCGCCGCGCCCGATGCCGGCGCCCGGCCGGACGTTTGCGAGGGTCGCCTTTCTCGGGCTCAGGCGCTGCGGGTTCTGTCGCTTCCGTCGCGGGAGGGCCATTCGCCGGCAACGCCTCCGCGCCATCACCCTGCGGCGCCGCCTCGTGGCGCACCTGGACCGGCTCGACACCTTCCTGCGCAGGCTCGACGGCGCTGGGCCCCGCCTCGGGAGCCGCATTCCGCGGTGACTCGAGGGACCCGCCCCCCGCCTCTGCGGGCGACGGTGTTGCCGGCTGCGCCGCGTCCCCTGGCAGGTCTGCCGCGCCGCCCTCGGTCGCCTGGGGCGGTGACCCTTCCGTACGCGTCTCCGGTGCGCTTTCGCTCTTCTGGTGTGGCTCCTGCGCCCGCGCTTCCTCGGCCGGGGGCGGCTCGCCCGGTACGCCTTCGGCACGCCCCTCCTCGACCGGCGTGCCTTCGATCGGGGCGGCTTCGAGCGCCTTCTCGGCCGGCAGGCTGTCCGACGGCGCCGTCTCGGTCGCCGCGCCACCAGTCAGCGCCTCAGCGGCACCAGGCTTGTGCGGCTCTGCCGCACCGTCGCGCGCCGCCGTATCCAGCGTGGGCGATTCGTCGGTGCCCTTCGGTTTCCTGGCGCTCGCTCCTCGCCCCGCCGCTCCACCCTGCACCCGCTTGCTCGCTGGGCCCGGTCCGTGCTGGCCAGAATCGGGGCGTGGAACGCGAATCACCTGACCTGCTTTGATCCGTCGCGGGTCACCGATTCCGTTCTCTTGCTTGAGGGCGTCAGCCGTGGTGCCGTAGGTGCTGGCGATGCGGTCGAGCGTCTCCCCGCGTCGGACCAGATGCTGCCCGTGGCCGGCGGTAACGGCAATCGTCGTCGCAGCGACCTCCACTCGCTCGACCCCCGCCTTCTTGCGCCCGGGAACCTTGATGATCTGATTCTCTCGGATTCGCCGCGCGTCGCGGATGCCGTTCTCCCGCTTCAGGGCAGCCACCGTGGTGCCGTACCGACGCGCGATCACCTGCAACGTCTCTCCTCGTCGGATTCGGTGCCGAACGGAAGCTTGCCGTGGCGGGGCCGCCGCGGCGGTGGTGATCACCGGATCGCTCGCCGAACCCGGTAGCCTGAGCAGCTGCCCCACCCGCAGGCGTCGCGCATCATCGATGTCGTTGTGCGCCATGAGGTCGCGGACGGGCATCCCGTGCCTCCGAGCGATCTTGGCAAGCGTCTCTCCCCGACGGACCCGATGCACCTCACCCTGCGCCATCCGCTGTGGTCGCTGCGCCGCCAGCGCGGCCATCGCCACCTCGAGCACCTCGCCTCGCCCGGGGGGTACGCGCATCCGGTAGCCCCTGGGAACCGACGCGTCCCCCTTGAGCACGCGCGGGCTGAGCGCCGGGTTGTAGTCGGCGAGCTCCTCACGCGTCAGCGAGAGTGCCTCGGCGGCCTGCGCGATGCCGACGGCGTGCTGCATCAGCACGTCTTCGCTCGCCCGCGGCCTGTCGTATGCAAGCGCGCCGAAGAATCGCTCCGGCTCCCGGTCGACGTCGAGGGCAGCGAGAAACTCGGCGTAGAAGTTCTGCCCCGCGAAGCCGAACGTGCGGCCGTTGTAGCGCTCGACGAGCGCCACGATGTCGGTCGTTCCCACCGCGCGCACGCCTCGAGCGATCCCGGCCGATCCGTGGTTGTACGCCGTGATGGCGAGCGGCCAGGCGCCCAGGTCGGCGTAGGCGCCGGTCAGATAGCGCGCCGCCGCCTCGGTAGCGCGCAGGGGATCCCGCCGCTCGTCCACCAGGCGGTCGATCTGCAGCCCATGCAGCCTCCCCGTGCGCTGCATGAACTGCCACACGCCCGCCGCGCCCTTCCACGAGTACGCGCGCAAATTGAAGCACGACTCGATGAGCGGCAGCCGGGTCAGCTCGACCGGCAACCCGGCCCTGCGGAAGGCCTCTTCCATCTCGGGCAGATATCGCCGGGCGCTCCTCACGCCTTCGGCAAATTGCTCGCGCAGCCCGGCCTGGCCGCGGATCCGCTCCGCCGCGGCCCGAAACTTCCGCGGCTCATCCACGTCCCGGAAGAGCTCGAATATCAGGCGCTCGGACTCCTCGAGCTGCCCCGCAGCGACATCATCGCCGCGGGCGTCGAGCTGTAGTAGCAAGCCTCGAATGCGCTCCTTCTCGGCGGTCGTCACGGTCGCGACCCGCTTGGGGCTCGCGCCGCTCAGATCGAGCACCGCGTAGACTTTGTGCACGTGCATGGAATCGTGGATGATGAGGTCCGTATCTTCGTACCGGGTGAAGACGAGCTTCCAGAAGGCCACCCGCGGTTCGAGACCTGGAGGTCGGGGAAACAGATCCTGGCGCGGCGCACCGCCCTTGACCGCCAATGCGAGCGGTTCGGGCGACGCCACCGCCCATCCGGTCCGTGTGACGCTGGCCGATCCTACTACGAGGGCGGCTGCACATCCCGCCACACATCCCAGGCGACGCAACAAGGCTGAGATTCCTTCGCGGGTTCCCAATCCGATCGGAACGTGCTCGATGGTGTAGTTTCAGCGTACCGACGGGTCGGAGAAGAGTCAACGAAAGCTACCACGAATCACCCATGCTGCTCGGAGGGACATCGCCGCGTCGGCGGTGCACGCGGCGCACGGGTGCGCATGGCGCTGCGCATGGCATCCGCCACACGACGGTGCCGCGTGCGGATTCGCAGTGGGACTGGCCGAGGATTCGGCGCGGCAGCGAGCGCTCAGCGGCGCTGCTGGCGTTGCTGCGCGCCGACGATTTCCCCGAGCTCGGCGATCGACGCACCGATGGATTCAGCCCGGGAGTCCGTCGGCCCCAACACGTCGCGGGCGCGGATGTAGTAGCTCAGCGCCTCGGGGAGCTTCCCGCGGAGCTCATGGGACTTGGCCAGATGGATGAAGGCGTCACCGGAACGCCCGCCACGGCCGTACTCCATACCGAGCATCTGATGGCTTTCCGCCTGCGTCGGATCGAGGCTGACGGCGCCCTGCAGCTCGGTCACGCCCCGCGCCCCTTCGCCGAGCTCGATGAGCGTCTGCCCGAGGAGCATCCTCGCTGCGGCATCCGATCCATGCGTGGCCACATAGGGCTCGAGCGTCGCCCGGGCGTCACCCGCGCGCCCTTGCCGGAGATACACAGAGGCAAGACGTAGCGGCAGCCGCCGACCGCCGCCACCGAGGCTGGCGGATTTCTTCAGTGCGGAGGTGGCCGCATCCAACCGCCCCGCCGAGCCGCACGCGACCCCGTAGAGATACCAGGCAAACCCGTCCTTGGGTGCCGCTTCGGCCCGGCGGCGGTACTCCCCGAGCACGAGGTCAGGTGGCTCCGCCGCTGCCCGCAGGACGGCCCGTGCCTCTTCGAGATCGCGCGCCGCCTCGGGGGGAGCCGGCTTGCGGGGACGGGCGAAGGCCGCGAGGGACGTCTCCACCTTCGTGATGCGGTCTTCCGTCAGCGGGTGGGTCAGCAGATAGGGCGGCATCCCGGTCGGATTGAGGCGCTGCTCGGCGAGAATCATCTTGAAGAAGGACGGCATTGCCGCGGGGTCGTACCCCGCGCCGTGCATGAATCGTAGCCCCAGGTAATCCGCCTCTTCCTCGAACTCGCGCGTGTAGCGGAGCCCCGCTGCTTGCGCCGCGGCGATGGCTCCGGCGCCGAGCACGGGCTGTATGGCAGAGAGCAGCACGCCGAGCAGCGCCGCGTAGTTCCAGAGTCGCGTCTCCTCCTGCTGGCGGGCCGCGTGGTGGGCGTGCACGTGCGCCACCTCGTGTCCCATGACGCTCGCCAGCTCGTCGATGCTGGTCACTTTGGACATCAGGCCCGAGAACACCCAGATGTGACCGCCGGGAACCGCGAACGCATTGAGGGCCGGATGCGCAGCGACTTGGAACTCGTAGTCGAACGGCTGGGCTCCCAGCGTGTCGACCAGGCGCTTGCCCATATCGCGCACCAGGTCGACGACCGCGGGGTCGGTGACGACCGGCAGCTGGCCCGCGGCCTCCAGCGCGAACCGGCGCCCCAGTTCCTTCTCGTCCGCCACGGAGACGGCGCTCACGAGCCGGGGTGGCACGAGCATCACGATGACCAGAGCACGGATCAGCGTCGAACGCATGGAGACGTTACCCCCGCTCCAGTCACCGGCCCTGCCGAGAGGCGACATCCAAGGCGAAGTACGTGACGATCACGCTGGCGCCGGCGCGGCGAATGCCGGTGAGCAGCTCATCGACCGCTCGGGCCTCGTCGATCCAGCCCTGTGCCGCCGCCGCCTTCACCATCGCGTACTCGCCGCTGACGTTGTATGCGGCGACGGGGTAGCCGAAGCGATCCTTCACGCGGCGAATGACGTCCAGGTACGCGAGCGCGGGCTTGACCATGATCATGTCCGCGCCTTCGGCGATGTCGAGGGCCACCTCGCGCAGCGCCTCTTCCACGTTGGCCGGATCCATCTGATATCCGCGCCGATCGCCGAAGCGGGGCACGGACTCCGCCGCATCACGAAAGGGGCCGTAGAATGCCGACGCGTACTTCGCCGCATAGGCAAGGATCGCGACGCCAGCGAAGCCCGCCTCGTCCAGCCCGCCGCGGATCCGCGCCACCCGACCGTCCATCATGTCCGACGGGCAGACGACATCCGCCCCGGCCCGCGCGTGCGAAACCGCGATCCGCTCGAGCACGGCCAAGGTGGCGTCGTTCTCCACCTCTCCGTTGCGGACGATGCCGCAGTGCCCGTGATCGGTGTACTCGCAACAGCAGACGTCGGTCATCACCACCAGATCGGGAACCGCCCGCCGGATCGCCCGCACCGCCCGCTGTATCACCCCGTCATCGTCGTGGGCGGCGCTTGCCTTTGCGTTCTTGATCTCGGGCACGCCGAACAGCATCACCGCGGCGATCCCGAGCTCGCGGGCAGCGCGGCTGATCTCGACGATACGATCGACCGAGCGTTGCGCCACGCCGGGCATCGACGGCACCGGTCGCTCCAGACCGGCACCGGGGATCACGAACAATGGCAGCACCAAGTCGTCCACGCCTGCGCTGCGTGTCTCCTGGACGAGCCGCCGCAACGCGTCCGTTCGGCGAAGCCGCCGCGCTCGGTACGCCGGAAACTCCGCCATCACGGTTCCCCCAGGCATCGGCGCGGACGCTGCTCCATGAACCTCACGTTTCACCACCGAGGCAGGCCACGATGGCCCGCGTAAACCCCGAGATCGTATACTCCTCCGGTTGCACGTCAACCGGAAGCCCGAGCTCTCGCGCCGTCTCCGCCGTGACCGGGCCGATACAGCCGACCAGCACCCGCCGCTGCCCACGCGGCTGATCCATCGATACGGCCGCGCGCACCGCGTCACCGCCGACCAGATCCATGAAATGGCGGACCGTCGTCGAGCTCGCGAACGTGACCAGATCCACGCTGCGCTCGCTCAGTCGCTGCCGCACGGCGTCTCCCCCTGTCTTCGGGATCTCGACATGATAGGCGACGACATCGTCGACCAGGGCGCCGAACTCCCTGAGCGTGTCGGGAAGCACACGGCGAGCGTTGGCGGCCCTCGGCAAAAGGACGCGCCTGCCCCTCACCGCGTCGGGACCAAGGGCCGCGGCGAGGCTCTCGGCGCGAAACTCGTCCGGCACCACGTCGGCGCGAAGGTGCGCTCGTTCGAGAGCCCTGGCGGTCTCGGTTCCGATGGCGGCCAGGCGTGCGTGGCCGAGGCGTCGCACATCGCCGCCGACCACCGCCAGGCGATCGAAGAACGCGCGCACACCGTTGGCGCTGGTGAAGACGATCCACGCGTAGCGCTCGAGGTACCGTAGGGCGTCATCGAGCTCCGGCGCCGCTGCGGAAACGCACACGTCGATGCACGGAACGTGCACGACGCCAGCTCCGAGGGCTTCGAGGCCTTCGATGAACCCCGCTGCTTGATGGCGCGCCCGCGTGACGACGATGGAGCGACCGAAGAGTGGCCGCTTCTCGAACCAGCTGAGATCGCCGCGCATCCGGACCACCTCGCCGATGACCACCACCGTCGGGGGCCGCAGGTGGAGGGCGGCGACACGAGCGGCGAGGTCGCCAAGCGTCCCCACGATCGTCTGCTGAGCCGGCATCGTTCCCCAGCGGACGAGCGCCGCGGGCGTGTCCGCCGCGAGCCCCTCGCGCCGGAGCCGCAACAGGTTTTCAGCCAGCTGGGTCGTGCTCATGAGCAGGACGAGCGTTCCGCCGTGGGCGAGGTGCGCCCACGGTACCGTCGCGCCGCTCGGGCTCGCGGCGCCCTGTCCGGCCACGAAGGTCACGGTGGAGGTCACATCCCGATGCGTCAGCGGAATGCCCGCATAGGCGGGAACGGCGGTCGCCGAGGTGACACCGGGGACCACCTCGAACGGAATCCCCGCGCTGACGAGAGCCTGCGCCTCTTCGCCACCCCGCCCGAAGATGAACGGATCCCCGCCCTTCAGGCGCACCACTATGCGGCCCGCGCGCGCATGCTCGACCAGGAGCTGGTTGATCTCTTGCTGCGAGAGCAGCCGGGCGGCGCCACCGTGCTTGCCGCAGAAGACGCGCGCCGCCTCCGGACGCGCGAATCGCAGCAGCTCCGGATTGGCGAGATAGTCGTAGACGACGACATCGGCGGCGGTGAGGCAACGGCGCCCCCTCAGGGTCAGTAGCCCCGGATCTCCCGGACCGGCACCAACGAGGTAAACCCTGCCTGCCGGCGCACCCCGTCTCTCGTTCACCGGTCACCTACCACTGCCATCGTTGCGCTCCCACCCCGCGGTGCCTTTGCGGTCACTCCGTGCCCGCTCCGTGTCGCTCGACCCTCAAGCGCGCCAGCACATCTTCGGCTCCCTTGGCCCTCAGCTCCGCCGCCAGGGCGCCGCCGAGCTGCTCGCCGGCGCCGCTCGGCCCGCGCACTGTACCTCTGAGGACCGTGGTGCCGTCCGCCGTCGCCACCAGACCGGCGAGCCGCAGGTCGTTTCCGCTGACCACGGCATGAGCGGCGATCGGCGTCGCGCAATCTCCGCCGAGGATCCGAAGAAAGGCCCGCTCGGCCGAAACGGCGCGCTCGGTGGCTGCGTCGTTGAGGACCGCGAGCAGGCGCCGCATCTGGTCATCTCCCTCCCGCGCCTCGAGCGCGAGAGCCCCTTGACCAACGGCCGGAACGAACCGCGCGGGATCCAAGCACGTGCCGACGGCGACGGCGCGACCGAGGCGCAGCAGGCCGGCGGCCGCCAGGACGACGCCATCATACGCCCCCTCGGCCTGCTTTCGCAGGCGTGTGTCGACGTTGCCACGCAGCTCCACGACCGAGAGATCGGGCCGGGTGGCGAGAAGCTGCGCCCGGCGCCGCAGGCTTGCGGTTCCGACCCGAGCCCCGAAAGGCAGGTCCGCAATGTCGCGACACTCCGGAGGCCCCACGAGCACGTCGCGGGCATCGGCCCGCTCGGGAACCGCGCTGACCACGAGACCCGGCGCGATGATCGTCGGCAGATCCTTCATCGAGTGCACCGCACAGTCCACTCGCTCGGCGAGCAGCGCCTCCTCGATCTCCTTGATGAACAGGCCCTTGCCGCCACGATGGGCGAGACTGCCCGGCAGACGGTCTCCGGACGTGACGATGGTCACCAGCTCGGGCCGCACTCCTGGCCAACACGCCTCGAGCGCGGCCTTGACCCAGCGGGCCTGCGCCACAGCGAGCGGGCTTGCGCGGGTGCCGATGCGGACGACACGCTCAGCGCCGCTGCCGTCACTCCTCGGTGTCGTCCGAGCGGCCATGGTCCTCGAGCCCGAACAGATCGCACACCATGCGGACGAAATGGGAGTCGGCACCAGCGGTCCGCCGTCTCAGCCTCGTCACGGGTTCGTGAAGAATCTTGTTGACGATCGCACCCGTCAGGTAGTCCACCGCCTGGCGCTGCTCGGAGCTCAGCGAACCCAGCGTGGCCCCGGCCCGAGCCAGCTCCCGCGTCCGGATCGCCTCGATCTTCTGCCGCAGCGCAACGATCACCGGCACCACGTCGAGCTCCTCCAGCCAGCGCCAGAATCGATCCACCGCTTGCACGACGATGCGTTCGGCCTTCTCCGCCTCGCGCCCGCGCTCCTCACGATTGGTGTCGGCCACCTGGTGGAGATCATCCACGTCATACAGGTACACGTTGTCGAGCCCGTTGATCTCGGGCGCGAAGCTTCGGGGGACTGCCAGATCGATCAGGAACATCGGGGCTTGCTTGCGCGAACGGAGAGCCTGCTGGACCATCGCGTGCGTCAGTAGATGGGAGCCGTCTCCGTCCCCGGCCCCACCGACCACCAGATCGGCGAGATGCAGGTAGCGGGAGAACTGATCGAACGGGACGGGAGTGCCGCCGCACTCGCGGGCAAGCTCGACGGCGCGCTCGAAGGTGCGGTTGGTGACCAGCAGGGATCGTACGCCGTTGGCCAGCAAATGCCTGGCCGTGAGCGTGCTCATCTCGCCGGCACCGATGACCATCGCCGATCGCCCGTCCAGCGTATCGAAGATGGAGCGCCCGAGCTCCACGGCTGCCGAGGCGATCGACACCGCCTTCCGCGCGATGGCCGTCTCCCGCCGGACCCGCTTGGCGACCGCAAAGGCGCTATGGAAACAGCGGTGCAGGACGGTTCCGGACGCACCCGCCGCCGCCGAGGCGGCATAGCTGTCCTTGAGCTGCCCGAGGATCTGCGGCTCCCCGACGATCATCGAATCGAGGCTCGACGCGACCCGGAACAGGTGGCGCACGGCCTCGCGCCCGCGTAACCGATAGAGGTGCGGGGCAAAGGTCTGGCGCGCCACGCCGCGATGCTCGGCGAGCGCTCCCTCGATGCTGTCGCCGGCACGCTCCGGCTCGCCGCTGCACACGACGATCTCGACCCGGTTGCACGTGGACACGATGGCCGCTTCCTCCACCCCGGGGAGGGTGGCGAAGCGCCGCAGACCAGCCTCGAGCGCTCCGTTGCCCGCGAAGGCGAGCTGCTCGCGGATGTCCACCGTCGTGTCTTGGTGGCCCAGCCCCACGATGACGATGTCGAGTTGCATGCCGCTCGCGTCACCCGGCGTACCGCGCACGCCCACCTGACGCCGGTTTGCCATACTACCGATTCGGGTCGCGCGCGCGCTGGCGTTCGCACCCGCCGCCTCGGAATCGGCTATCCGAACGTTCCTCCGTGGCGTCCCGGAGTGAAGAAGTTGACCCCAATCAGGGAGCAGACCAGCGTCGCGAAGCCGACGATCGTGAGCGCGGCGGCTCGCCGCCCGCGCATGCCGACCATCACACGCCCCTGGAAGACGATTGCGTACACGACCCAGGTCACCATCGCCCACATCAGCCGCGGCTCGCTCGACCAGAACCGGCCCCAGACGAGATGCGCCCAGACGATGCCCGAGACGATCGCCAGGGTGAAAAGCGACAAGCCCCAGGTGAGAAACCGGTGATTGAGCTGGTCCAGGGTCTCCAGCGCCGGCAGATGCATGCGGCCGGCAACGCGCTTGGCCTTGAGCCGGCGCTCCTGCACCAGGTAGGCCAGACTCACGGCGAAGGCGAGGCTGAATAGCGTGTTGCCGAGCACGGCAAGCATGACGTGAACGGGCAGGAGCGCGCTCTGGAGGTGTGCCGGCATGGTGGCTTGGCCACGATGGAAGGCGTGCGCCCCCAGGGTTCCCATGAAGGCCAAGGGCCCGATGACGACCGCGAGGGAACCGATGGGCCAGCGCATCTGGAGGCACAGAAAGGCGCCGACGATGAGAAACGCCAGGACGGACAGCGAATCGGAAAAACTCGTGATCGGGAAGTGCCCCGCGGCGAAGAAGCGCGCGGCGATCGAGCATGCGTGAAGCGCCGCACCGACGCGGAGCGCATTCAGACCGAGCCACCGCAAACCGGGGCGCGGCGCAAGAAGGTCGAGGGCGCACGTCGCCGTGGACACCAGGTAGGCCAGGATGGCAAGCCGCAGCAGGTTAAGATCCATTGCCGCCCTCCGCCCTGGGACGACTCCATTCACGCACGTCGAAGCCAAGGGCCGCCAGCGAGCACTCCCTTCCTCCCACCTGCGCCAGCAGCTCGTCGATGTCTCCGAACCGCTCCTGCCGTAGCCACTCCAGAATCGGCGACGCCAACACCGCGCCGAGCACACCACGCCGCTCCGCTCCCGGGTCCAGCCGCTCTCGCATCCGGCCGAGAAGGCGCGCGAGGAGCGCATGTTCGGGCCCGACGTAGCACGCCAGGTCGTCCCGGATCGATCGCGCCAGACCTGGGCTCGCTCCCCCGCTCGACACCGCGATCGTCACCGTGCCTTGCCGGTGGACCGCCGAGAACGTGAAGGTGCACAGGCGCGGAACGTCGACGACATTGAGGAGAACCCGCTCCGCTTCCGCCTCCGCAGCCACGGCATGCTGCGCCTCGCGGTCATCGCTGGCCGCAACGGCGAGAAACGCCCCGCGCAGGTCGCCTGGTCGAGCCGACCGTTCGAGATGGACGATCTCGTGGGTCTCGGCCAAGGCCGCAAGACTCGGCGTGACCTCCGGCGCGATCAGGGTGACCCGCGCCCCTGCGGCGAGAAGAGATTCGACCTTCGTCTGCGCGACCCGCCCCCCGCCGATGACGACACACGGGCGCCCGTCGAGTCGCAGACTTACTGGAAAATCAACCATCTCGAGCGCACGAGCTTGCGCTGTCCGATGGTAGCACAAAGGAAAATTCCCGAAAAATCGGCGAGTTGGAACGCCGATCGGACGGGCTCAGGAGCCGGGAACCTTGATCATCTGCCCCGCGCGCAGCTGCCCGGGATTCCTGATCCGGTTGTGCTGCCGCAGGGCCCCGACGCTGGTGCCGTATTTCTTGGCGATGAGCGACAGCGTCTGTCCGCGACGCACTCGGTGCTTGATGTACGATCGGCTGGTGGACGTCTTGGCCTTGGTCGGTGCCTTGGCCAGCGTTCCCACCCTGCCGCCCGCCCTGGGTACCTTGACGAGCGCGCCCACCTCGACGTGGTTCGCGTTTCGGATCCCGTTGAGGCGCTTGAGGGTCGTGACGCTCGTGCGATATTTCTTGGCGATCACCGACAGCGTCTCGCCGCTACGGACCCGATGCACCCCCGACTCGGTACGGCGGACCACCCGCTCGGGGGGCGGCGGCTGCGCAACCGCCGCCGTGACGATCTCCCGGCGGAAGGGCTCGGCCTGGCCAGCGGGCACTCGCAGGCGGTACCCCCCCGGCACAGGCGCGACGCCATCGATGACACGATCGCTGAGGGCGGGGTTGTAGGTTCCGAGCTCCTCGCGCGTCAGACCGGCGGCCTCAGCGGCATCGCCGACGCTCACGGCGTAGCTCAGGACCACCTCGTCCGTCGGCACCTGCCGCTCGTACCGCATGGAGCCGAAGTACCGCTCCGGATCCCGTTCGATGTCCAGCGCCGCCAGGAACTCGGCGTAGAAATTCTGGCCCGCGAAACCGAAGGCGCGCCCCTCGTACCCATCGATCAACCGCTCGATATCCGTGCTGCCGACGGCCTGCACACCGTTGGCAATGCCGCGCACGCCCTGGTTGTACGAGGTGATCGCCAGCGGCCAGGTTCCGAGCTCGGTGTGGGCCTCCGCCAGATAGCGCGCGGCCGCCTCGGTGGCTCGCAGCGGATCGCGCCGCTCGTCCACCGACCGGCCCACCAGCAATCCGTGCACTCGGCCCGTCTGCGGCATGAACTGCCAGATCCCGGCCGCCCCCTTCCACGAATAGGCGCGCAGATCGAAGCACGACTCGATCAACGGGAGCCGGGTGAGCTCGGTGGGCAGCCCTGCCTGGCGGAACACCGCCTCCATTTCCGGGAGGTAGCGCCGGGAAATCCGGATTCCTTCCGAGAATCGCTCCTGGAGACCCCGCTGGGACCGGATGCGATCCGCCGCCGTGCGGAACTTGCCCGCCTCATGGCGATCGCGGAAGAGCTCGGCAATCGTACGCTCGCTGCCCCGCAGCTCGCCAAGGCCGCCCTCTCGATCGTCGAGCCGCAGCAGCACCGCCCGGATGCGCCGCTTTTCCGCACCGATGATCTCCGCCTCCTCCTTGTCGGTCGCTCCCCCGAGGTCTAGAACGGCGTAGACCTTGTCCAAGTGCATGGAGTCGTGGATGACGACCTGCTCGGAGCTATAGCGGGTGAAAATCGCGGTCCAGAAGCTGATCCGGTCGGCCAGTCCCCGGCCCCGGGGGAAGGCCGAGTCAGCTCGGGCCGCGCGAACCGCCACCGCGCGCTCACTGCCGCCGGCCGCACGTACCGGAGCGGCCCCCAGCAGGATCGCGGCCGTGAGCAGGAACACGAAGACACGCACGTCATCCATCCCTAGGAGGAAACTACCAAGCTTGGCGTGCGCACAGTACCAGAGAATCCGGAGGTCAGTCAACGAATTTCGCCCCGCGCTGGGCGTCCTGATGCTGACCTCCGCCGTTGCATGCGCCGCTCCGCCTCCACTCGCTCCTCTGGGAAGCCTCGTAGTCGGGCTGGAGGCGGCGCCGACGACCCTGGACCCACGCTACGGGACCGACGAGAAGGCCTCGCTCATCGGAGACCTGCTCTACCGAGGCCTCACGCGCCTCGACCGACACGGCAATCCCGTCCCCGATCTGGCCATCTCATGGGACGCGGAACCCACGCGGTATGTGTTCCGCCTCCGCTCCGGGCACGTCTTCCATGACGGCTCCGCCGTCAGCGCCGCCGACGTCAGGGCCACGTACGAGTCCGTGCTCGATCCAGCCACGGGGTCACCGAAGCGCGAGAGCATCGCCGCCATCGAGCGCATCGAGACCCCGGATGATCACACGGTGATATTCACCCTGCGCGAGCCCTTCGCCTCGTTCCTCGACGCCACTGGCCTAGGAATCCTCCCGGGCCGGCAGCTGCGACCCGGCCGGCGCGAGGTGACCGTGGGCTGTGGTCCCTTCCGGCTGGCGAGCTTCGAGCGCGATACCGCCATCGTGCTTCTGCCCACCGTCCAGCCCGCAGGGGACGCCCCACGGTTGCCAGGCGTGGTGTTCAAAATTGTTCCCGACGACACCGTTCGCGCGCTCGAGCTCAGTCGCGGCATGCTTCACCTCGTCCAGAACGCGATCGATCCGGACATGCTCGGCTGGCTCGCCCGCAACGGCGACGTGCTCGTCGAGTCGGTCCCGGGTACCACCTTTCACTATATTGGACTCAATCTCCGCGACCCCCGGCTGGGGATTCTGGCGGTGCGGCAGGCCATCGCGCACGCGATCGACAGACCGGCCATCATTCGCCACCTGCTGAAGAATCACGGTGAGCCGGCCACGGGTCTGCTGTCACCGCAGCATTGGGCCTATGCTCCCGGGGGCCCCAGGTACGGATACGATCCGGCGCGCGCGCGCGCGTTGCTCGACGCGGCTGGCTTTCCGGATCCGGATGGGCCGGGGCCCCAGCCTCGCTTCCGCCTGCTCTACAAGGGATCGAGTGTCCAGGCCCGCCGACGCCTTGCCGAGGTCCTGCAGGAGCAGCTCGCTCGGGTCGGGATCGCGCTCGATCTGCGCAGCTACGAGTGGGGCACGCTCTATGCCGACATTCGCCGCGGCAGCTTCCAGGTCTACGCGCTGGCCTGGGTCGGCGTGAGCGACCCCGACATCTACTATTCGCTCTTCCACAGCGCCATGACGCCCCCGCGGGGGAACAACCGAGGCGGATTCGCCGACGCCGGTGTGGATGCGCTTCTCGAGGCGACGCGCCGGACGCCGGACCGCGATCGGCGCGCAGAGCTCTACCGCGAGATCCAGGGCGCGCTCGCCAGCCAGCTGCCCATCATCCCACTCTGGTGGGCTCCCAACGTGGCCGTCCACACCACCAGGCTCCGGGGCTTCGAGCCGCAGCCACAGGGAAGCCTGCTCTCGCTGCGCCGGGCGTGGCTCGACCCCGGAACCGACCCCGCAGCCGCGGATGCGCTGGCCCGCCGGGCCCCGACCAAGGGATGATCCTTCGCCTCCTGCTGCGCCGCTGCGTTCCCGTTCTCCCGCGGCTGTTCGCCGTTGCGACCTTGGTGTTTTTCTTTCTTCATCTCGTTCCGGGCGACCCCGTCGACGTGATGCTCGGGGAAAGCGCCCTGCCCGCGGACAAGGAAGCGCTGCGGCTCAGCCTGGGCCTCGATCGCCCGGTGGGTGAGCGTTACTTCCACTACCTCGCCAGCCTCACGCGTGGCGACCTCGGCGAATCCATCGGCCTCCGGGCACCCGTGTGGCGTCTCGTGGCCAGCCGGTATCCCGCCACCCTCGAGCTGGCAGCGGCCGCAATAGTCATCGCCGTCTCCGTCGCCCTGCCCCTCGGCATCATCGCCGCTGCCCGCCCCGGATCCCTGCTCGACCGCGCCTCGATGGCCGCGGCGTTGTTCGGCGCATCGGTGCCGAGCTTCGCTCTCGGTCCCGTGCTCATCGTCGTTTTCGCGATCAGCCTCGGCTGGGCCCCCGTGTCCGGACGCGGAGGAGCAGCGCATCTCGCGCTCCCCGCCCTGACTCTCGGCGTGGGCATGGCCGGGATACTCAGCCGCATCACCAGGGCCAGCGTCCTCGAGGCCCTGGCCGGAGATTACATTCGCACGGCTCGCGCCAAGGGACTGGGTCGGTGGCGCGTGCTCACCGTCCATGCGCTCCGAAACGCCCTGCTGCCCGTGATCACCGTCATCAGTCTTCAGCTCGGGGCGCTGCTCGCCGGGACCATCATCACCGAGACCATATTCGCCTGGCCGGGATTGGGCCGTCTCACCGTCGATGCCATAGCGGCCAGGGACTACCCGGTGGTCCAGGGGTGCATCCTCGCGATCGGCGCCGGCTATGTGGTCGTCAATACCGCGGCCGACCTCCTCTATGCGCTCGCCGACCCACGGATCAGACATGAGGGGACCCGTGAGCGCTGACGGCGCGCCCCGCCGACCCCGATCCGGACCCTGGTGGGCCACCGGCCTTGCGCTCCTCGCGCTCGTCCTGCTCGCTTCGTTCATGGCGCGAGGCGATCCCTTCACCCAACGCCTCGAGGAAGACCTCCGCCCACCGAGCCGAGAGCATCCGCTCGGCCAGGACAAGCTCGGGCGGGACGTGCTGTCGCGCCTCCTCTACGGCGCCCGCGTCTCCCTCGGCGTCGGCATCTCGGTCGTCCTCATCTCCGCGACCCTCGGCCTCGCTCTCGGGGGCGTCGCCGGAACCGTCGGAGGTCGCACCGACCGGATCGTCATGGGCGTCGTGGACGTACTGCTCGCGTTTCCAGGACTCCTGCTCGCGATCGCCGTCGTCGCCGCGCTCGGGCCGGGAGTGACCAACGTCGTGCTCTCACTCTCGCTCCTCGGCTGGACGGGCTATGCGCGGCTGGTCCGCGGCCAGATCCTGAGCCTGCGCGAGCGGGAGTTCGTCGCCGCGGCGCGGGCACTCGGCGCGCGGCCCGTGCGTATCGCGGCTCGCCATCTCATCCCGAATCTCGCGGGCCTGCTGACGGTGCAGGCGACGTTCGGCATCGCGGGCGCGATCGTTGCCGAGGGCAGCCTCAGCTTTCTCGGCCTGGGCGTTCCGGCACCGCTCCCGTCGTGGGGTGGAATGCTCGCCGACGCCCGCCCCTACCTGTTGATCGCGCCGCATCTCACGATCGCTCCGGCCGCCGTCATCGCGTTCACGGTGCTGGCGATCAACCTCCTCGGGGACCACCTGCGCGACCGATGGGAACGCGCTTCCAGCCGGTGAGCGGGTCACCGCAGACCGTAGCTCATCGCTGGCAGCGCGGGCAGTAGTACGTCGAGCGCCCACCGAGCACCCGGCGCCGGATCGACGTTTCACAGCGACGACAGGGCTCTCCCTCCCTGTCGTAGACGAGAAAGCGCGTCTGAAACGCTCCCTGTCTGCCGCTGGCATCGTGGAAGTCGGAGATCGATGAGCCGCCGCGACGGATGGCGGCGTCGAGAACGTCTCGCGTCGCCGCCACGATCGCCTCGCGCTGTCCACGGCTCAGGCGGCCGGATGCGCGGCCGGGGCGCACGCCGGCCACCGCGAGAATCTCGTTTGCGTAGATGTTTCCCAGCCCGGCGATGAGCGACTGGTCCATCAGGAGATTCTTGATGGGGCGCCGTCGTCCCCGGGTGACCGCGCCGAGCAGATCGGCCGTGAACCCCCCGTTCACCGGGTCGACGCCCAGCGGCTCCGCCGCGGCACCTCCCGCAGCCCGGACCGTGATCAGGCCGAAGCGCCGCGGATCGTGGAAGATCACGGCGCGACCATCGTCGAGCGCCATCATCACGTGGTCGTGACGGCGCAGGCCGCCGCTGTCGTCCTGAACCCGGACCGTGCCCGACATTCCGAGGTGCATCACGAGCTCCAAGCCATCGTCGTCGAGCGCCAGACGCAGGAGCTTGCCGTGCCGGGAGACGCTGGTCACCGCTCGCCCGCTCACCAGGGCTGCCAGATCGTGCGGGATCGGCCTTCGCAGCCGCCGCTCGCGCACCGTCACCGTCACGATGCGCCGCCCGACGAGCGTCCTGCGAAGCCCCGAGGCAACCGTCTCGACTTCTGGCAACTCCGGCATGCTCGTATCCCGAATCCCGGCCCGCCCGCGCGCAAGATCCCGTGTTGTCTGCTCTCACGCCACACGACCGCGATCGGCGACGCCGCTCAATCGGGCCACCGTCGCTCCAGTAAGGCGTGCAAACTGATCGAGCGCGATGCGTTCAGGCCGATCGCGCGGATCGACGCCCACCTCGTCGAGAATCGCAGCTGACGCACCGCGATCGACCCCCAGGGCGTCCAGAGCGTCTGCCAGTGTCGTGCGGACCATCTTGCGACGATGCTGGAAGAGCGATCGGACCAGGTGCCGGAACACTCCCGGGTCCGCCACCGGCACCCTCGGCTCCGGACGCAGCCGCAGGCGGACCGCCGCCGAGCCGACCTGGGGCGGCGGCGCGAAGCTCCCCGGCGCAATCGCAAAGCAGCGCTCGACCTCCGCGTACAGCTGCACGAGAAGGGTCAACACGCCGTAGTCGTGTCCGCCCGGATGGGCGCCGAGACGACGCGCGACCTCTTCCTGAACGGTCACGACCACGAGCGGGCAACGCTCGCGCGCGTCGAGCAACTTGAGCAGTATCTGGGAGGCAATCCGGTACGGAAGATTCCCGACGACGTGCACGCGCTCCGCCAGCAAACCCGTAAGGTCGACCTCGAGAATGTCGCCCTCGATGATCGAGACCGCGTCGTCGGCGGCGTAACGCTGGCGCAGCGCCTGCGCCAGTCGGCGGTCGATCTCCACCAGGTAGAGACGATCGGTCGCGCGGCGCAGGTGGTCCGTCAGCGCGCCGCGCCCGGGTCCGATCTCGAGCACTGCGGGTCGGGCATCGAGCTCGGCGCAGCCCACGATGCGGGCCGCCACGCGGCCATTCACGAGAAAGTGCTGCCCGAGCCGGCGGCGGTGCCGGCTGGCCGGAGCGCCGGCCCTGCGTCTGCCGCCCGCGCCCCTCATGCACACGGTCCCTCGAGCGGCAGCTGCGCCTCGGCCTCGACGTCGAGCCGATCGTCGCCATCCTGCACGATTCGTCGCCAGCCGGCGTACGCGATCATGGCGGCATTGTCCGTACACAGCCGTGGTGATGGGAAGGCCACCTCGACTCCCTGACTGGTGCCCTCGGCCGTCAGGCGGTCCCGCAAGCGCGAATTCGCGGAAACCCCACCGGCCACCACGAGACGGGGGACCTCGTATTCCATCGCCGCGCCCAGTGCGGCCTGCACCAGCACGTCGACGAGCGCTTCCTGGAGGCTGGCTGCTACGTCGGCAAGCGGCGCGGCCGGGCCGGCGGTCACGTGCTGCCGAACCGCCGTCTTGAATCCGCTGAAGCTGAAATCGTAGGGCCGTTGCTTGATCCGCGCGCGCGGAAAGCGAACCGCAGCCGGATCGCCCCCCCGGGCGAGGAGGTCGATCGCGCGTCCACCGGGATAGCCGAGACCCAAAATCTTCGCTGCCTTGTCGAATGCCTCGCCCACCGCGTCGTCGACGGTGCGTCCGACGCACCGGTACTCACCGAGGCTCCGCGCCAGATAGAGGCTCGTATGGCCGCCGGACACCAGAAGAGCCAGGAAGGGAAACCGCACGTCGCGCTCGATGAGTGCGGACAGGAGGTGGCCCTCCAGGTGGTTGACCGCAACGAGAGGAACTCCCTGGCCGAGGGCGATCCCTTTGGCCACGGACAATCCCACCAACAACGATCCCAGTAATCCGGGCCCACGGGTCACCGCGATCGCATCGACTTCTCGGAGCGACACGTCCGCGCGCCCGAGCGCCTCGGCGATCACCGGAAGGATGTTCCGAAGGTGCTCCCTCGAGGCCAGCTCGGGCACGACGCCGCCGAAGGAACCGTGGATCGCGTCCTGCGAGGAGACGACGCTCGACCGAATGACGCCGTCGCGCAACACCGCCGCCGCCGTGTCGTCGCACGACGTTTCGATCCCGAGAACGACGGCCACGTGTGCGCGTTCGCGCTTCACCGAGGTCGGCCGCCGGTGCGCGTGAGACCGGCGCGGGCGCGCCCGTCGTCCGGGGTCAGGGAAAGCGCGCGCTCATACGCGCGCCGCGCGGCGTCGCGGTCGCCGAGTCCCTCCAGCGCCGCCCCGCGCAGCATCGCGATCTCGGCGGCGGTCGCTGTATCTCCCGTCAGCTCTTCCGCCTTGTCGAGAAATGCCAGGGCAAGCTGCGGCTCGCCCTGCTCGACGTGCAGGCGGGCCAACTGCACGTAGCTTCCCGGAAACCTCGGATCCACGGCCACCGCCCGTTCCAGGAGGTCGGCGGCGTCCGCAATCCGCCCTTCGGACAAGGCAACGCCTGCCTGCTCGACCAGACCGCCGGCCGCGGCGCGCGTTGGATCGAATGCGGCGTCGGGTGCCGGCGCCGAGCGCGGCGTCGTCGGGGTGTGGGCTCCGCGCGTGCGCACCTGCTCCGCCGGGGACCGTTCGGGCGGCCGCCGAACCGTCGCCACGCGCCCCGCCGGACGGCGTTGCGGCGCGCAGGCGGCCAGTCCGAGAATCTGCACGATAGAAAGCAGATGGGCTAGAACGGCCAGGGCAGCCATCGCCGCCGGCGAGACCCGTCGCTCTTCTGCGGCTGCTCCCGCCCGCCGTTCTGCCCGTCCGTGACCGGGATCGACGGCGAATGAATCCGACAGGAGCTCGTCGGGCTCGCACCGGTCGGAAATGCCTCTTCGATGGCGGTGGGACATTGGTCGGTAGCGAGCTCTCCCGACTCCGGGTCTATGTAGGTCAGGGTGACCCCCGGCGGCGCTCGGAACGGCGTCCCGGGCCTCCCCGCGGTAGCCATTCTCATGAAGTGCGCCCAGATCGGCAAGGCCGCCTTGGAACCCGGAAGCTTGAGCGCCCTGCCCTGGTCGAACCCGACCCATACGACAGTGACGAGATCCGGAGTATAGCCAGCGAACCAGGCGTCCCGGTAAGCATCGGTGGTCCCGGTCTTGCCCGCCGCGGGCACCTCGAGCTGACCGGCCCGGCCCGTCCCACGCTCGAGAACTCCCCGCAACATGTGTGTCACCATGAAAGCCACGTCGGAAGGAATGGCCCGCGCGAGCTGAATACCCCGCCGCTCCAGAATCTGCCCGGACGCGGTCTCCACCCTGCGGGTTGCCAGCGGCGTCGGCCGCAGGCCGTCGTTTGCGAACGCGGCATATACGCGAGCCACCTGCAGCGGCGTCGCCTCACCGGCGCCGAGGACGATGGCCGGAACCGCCGGGAGACCGTCGTCGAAGCCGAGTTCGTGCGCCGTCGACACGATCGGCGCGAGGCCGACCTCGTGGGCGGCACGAGCGGTCGCGGCATTCAGCGAGCGCTCCAGCGCCTCCCGGATGGTCACGATTCCGAAGTATTCGTCTGCGTAGTTCGCGGGCTTCCATACCCGCGCGTCGAACGCCCATTCGAAGGGCGTATCATCGACGCGCGACGTCGGAAGCCAGAGCGAGCCGTCGGGATGCCCGTGGATCAGCGCTGCGGCGTAGACGACCGGCTTGAACAACGACCCGACCTGCCGTCGCGCTTGCACGACGCGATTGAACTGGCTCTGTCCGTAGCTGCGGCCTCCGACCATCGCCTTGATCTCCCCCGTGTGGGGATGGATCGCGACGAGGCACGCTTCCAGCGATGGCAGGTTCGGTCGCGGCCGCAACCATTCGTAGCTTTGCTCGAGCTCGGCGAGACCACCCTGCACGGCCTGCTCCGCCGCTCGCTGCAGCTCCGCGTCGAGCGCCGTGTGGATCTGGAGCCCGTCCTGGGTCAACACCGCCGCCGGATGCGTCGCCGCCAGCTCCTCCTGCACGTAGTCCACGTAGTACGGCGCGACACGCGGCGGCTCGGCCGCCGGTCGAACGCCGACCGCTTCCGCTTTTGCCGCCCGATGGTCGGCTTCGGTGATCATTCCGAAGCGGCGCATCCGGTTGAGCACGACGTTGCGACGCTTCAGGGCCCGTTCCGGCGCGTGGTACGGCGAGTAGCGATTGGGAGCCTGGATCAGGCCCGCAAGCAGCGCCGTCTGGCCGAGGGTGAGGTTTCCGGGATCCTTACCAAAGTAGAAGTCGGCTCCCTCGCGGATCCCGAAGATCCCCTTCGCCCCGACCTGCCCGAGGTAGATCTCGTTCAGATAGCTCTCCAGGATCTCGAGCTTGGAGTAGCGCCGCTCGGCGATGAAGGCCATCAGCAGCTCGACGACCTTGCGCTGGACCGTGCGCTCGGTGGAGAGGAAGAAGTTCTTCATCAATTGCTGGGTCAGCGTGCTTCCTCCCTGCTGCACGCCGCCGGCCCGCATGTTCACCCAGAGGGCGCGAAGCACGGCTCGCCAGTCCACTCCCGCGTGCTCGAAGAAGCGCCGGTCCTCGGCCGCGAGAATCGCCTGCACCAGCAGCGACGGCACCTCGGCCACGGAGACCAGCTGTCGTGACTCCCACACACGGTCGTAGATGCCGGCCAAGGGCTCCCCCGGAAGCTCGAGCACCGAGATTTCCTCGCCGTCGTCCTCCGCGACCATGCGGACGATGCGCCCCTCCTCGAGCTGCAGCTGCACCTGCCGCGCATCGTCGCGTGACCCGGGGTTCTTCCGGAGGGCCAGCTCCAGCAGGCGCCCCTCCGCGAATCGATAGTCGCCCGGCTGGCGCGGCGCACCATCCACACGCACGTAGCCGAGGCGGGACAGGCGCTCGAGGAGGCCGGAGCGTTCCGCGTGCACGCCCGGGAAGAGCGCGAAGGGCGCGGAGTAGATTCGCGAAGGGAGGTCCCAGCGCCGACCGCTGAACTTGTTCGCAACCTGCGTCTCGAGCTGCCGGTAGAAGCGCCAGGCGCCCACGGCGCCGAAGGCGCCGGCGATCCCGAGGCCGATGAGAATCGCCGCGAGGAACTGGCCCCCGCGCGCGCTCCGCACTTGCTTGTGCCGCGCCATGTCGCCGCCCACGCCGGCGACCGGCCGCAGCCGAGCGCTGGCCTGACCATTGTACCGGAGCCGTGGACGAAGAACGACCGACCGCGGAACGGAGGGCGGCGGCGGCGTCCCGGGCACTTTGCGAACCGCACGCCCGCGGCGCGACCGCCGGGGCGCCGGCCGGAAACCCCGGCTTGCGATCGGGCTTTATTTCGGCGCTTTGAGAGCCAGGAAGATGGTGTTCTCCCCTCGCCTGACGAGGAGGAGCACGCTCTTTCCCTTCTCCGCTCCCCGCAGTGCCTTGCGATACTCGGAGAGGTTTGCCACCGGCTTGCGGTTGACCTCGAGTATGATGTCGCTGCGCTGCAAGCCCGCCTCAGCTGCCGGACTCCCGGGCTCGACCGCGGTGACCACGACGCCCTTGAGGTCCCTGGTCACGCCGAGACTATCGGCGATCTCTGGGGTAAGCGTCTGGACTGCCAGGCCCCACTCGCCGGTCTCGCTCTCCGGCTCGGCTTCGGGCTCGCCCTCCGGCAGCTCGCCCACGGTCACGTCGAATCGCTTGCGCTCACCGTTGCGCACCACCTCCACCGCAACGCTCTTGCCGACCGCCGTGCGCGCGACCATCAGCGGTAACTCCGCCGAGTCCTTCACGGCGCTTCCGTCGTACTCGACGATCACGTCGCCGGTCTTGATCCCGGCACTGCTCGCCGGTCCGTCGTCGATGACGTCGGCCACCAGCGCGCCTTGCGCCTCCTCGACGCCGAGCGACTCGGCGATTTCCGGCGTGACCCGCTGGATCATCACGCCGAGCCAGCCCCGCGTGACCTTGCCCTTGTCCTTGAGCTCCGTCAGAACCTCGTTCGCCAGGTTGATCGGGATCGCGAAGCCGATACCGACGTTGCCCCCGGTGCGCGTGAAGATCGCGGTATTGATGCCGACGACCTCACCGCGCACGTTGACGAGGGGCCCGCCTGAATTTCCGGGATTGATCGACGCGTCGGTCTGGATGAAGTTGTCGTATGGGCCCCCGATGTGCCGGCCCTTCGCGCTCACGATCCCGGCGGTCACCGTATTGTCCAGACCGAAGGGATTTCCAATGGCGAGCACCCATTCCCCGACGCGAAGCGCGTCGGAGTCTCCCGTGGTCGCGGGCGTGAGGGCCTCGGCCTGCTCCACGCGGATGAGCGCAAGATCGGTCTTCGCATCGCGTCCGATGAGCTTTGCCTCCGTCTCCTTGCCGTTCGCCAGACGCACGATGATCTCGTCGGCGTCCTCCACCACGTGGTTGTTGGTCACGATGTAGCCGTCCTTCGTGAGCGCGAAGCCGGAGCCGAGGCTGCGCTGCTTGAAAGGCCCCCGCGGAACGGGACCGGAACGGGGGCCGAAGAAACGCTCGAACGGCTCCCAGAACTCCCGCAGCGGATCGTCAGGTCCGAAGGGCTGGCTGAAGCCCTTGACCTCCTGTGTCGTCGAGATGTTGACGACCGATGGCGCGACGCGCTCGGCCAGCATAGCGAAGTCCGGAAGACCCGCGGCGCCGGAGAACTTCGGTACCGATTCCTCCTTCTTCGGCTCGTCGTCGGCCGCCTTCTCCTCGTCCCGAGAGCCCCAAAGACTGAACGCCTCCGACTCCGAGGGGTCGAACCGGGCCGTCACCAGCATCCCGATGACGAAGCCGAGGGTCGCCACCGCAACGACCACCCATCGTCGCGACCCACTGCGCACATCCATCTCGCCTCTTTCGTTCACCGCGTTCGCCACCAACCTGCTCCCGTTGCGCTTGTCGGCTCGAAGCTCGCACGCCCTCCGACCGAACCGTCAGCGCCGCTGCACCGTTCACCCACCTGGGTTCATCTTCGCAAGCTCCACGTATCGCATCCGCAGATCGTAGAGCACGTTCTCGAACAAGGCTTCTTCGTTGCTCTCGAGATTGCCGCGCGTCTTCTCCTTCAGCATGCCGAGGATGTCTATCACCTGCTTCGCCGCCACCATGTCCCGCCGCACGGTGTTGTCGGTGGGGTTCGGGATTTCACCGAGCAGCATCAGCACCTGCGTGCTCATGCTCAGGACGAACGTCGACAGTGTCATCTCCGGAAGCTGCGTGCGGTCGGCTCCCGCGTGCTCCGGCGCCGTCGCGGACGTCGCACTCACATCGCCGGCTCGCGACCCGCTCCCGCCGCCCCGACCGGGAGTCTCCCCCGCATCGCGACCCGCCTCGGACTCGTCCGCTCGGCGCTCCTCTGTTTCCGGCGAGAACCGCCGACGGTCGGATACGGTGAAGCCCCGCTCGCGCTCTTCAGCCATGGGAATTCCTCACGACGGAAGCCGCTCGCCCCGGTCGCCGCGTCCACCCAGCGCCACCGCCGTTGTCGAGCCGCCGGTCAACTTGCACACCGTCCAGAGTGCCCGGTTCCCGCACGCATCCATATGTTCCCCACCAAACTCATTGTCAAGGTAACCAAATCGAGGAGGCCATGGGGCGAGCCGTTGCTCGCGCCCGCTCTCGTGGCCGTCGATCAACGCCCGTCCATCGTCACGCACCGCAACGCACGCACCACGCGGTCCACCGAGATTCCCTCGAGCGGGATCGGGTGCGCGCCAGCGGACGGGACGCAGCTCTTGAGGCACACCACGCGTCCACCCAGCGGTCGCCAGCGACGCGGCCTCGTCGGTCCGAACAGCACGACGCCTCGAAGACCCGCGGCCCCGGCCAGGTGCGTGACGCCGCTGTCTCCTCCAAGCATGAGATCGGCGCGCGCGAGCAGCGCCGCCACCTCGACCAGGGGTCGATCTCGCACGACCGCGTCCGCCTGTTCGAGCGCGTCGTACGCGTCCGCGGGTCCGGCCAACTCGACGATCTTTCCGCCCTTGCCGCGCCACCACGTAGCGACCGCGCGGTAGCCGTCGTCGGACCACCGTTTGGCGACATTGCCCGCCCCCCGGTGTACGGCGAGCACCCGACGGCCGCCGAGTCCGTGCTCGTCCCAAAAACGCCGGGCGAGCGCGCGCTCGGCGGGCGAGAGCGGCACGCGTGTGTGCGCGGGCGGCCAGGGCACCGATGCATCAGCCGCCGCGAGCACGTCGACGAAGTGGCGCGCGACGTGACCGGAATGCCCCTCGGACGGCATCACGTGCGCGCATCGCGCCACGCCGCCCGCCAGGCGGGCGAGATTCTCGCGCACCACCGGCTCACCCGCGCCCAACCACGCGTAGACGTCGCCCACGCGGCGATCATCGACGAGATCCCGCAGATCCGCACCGGCAACGAATAGCCGGGCCACTCGCGCGCTCTCGATGGGCAGGCCCTCGTCGGCGAGTCCGCCGCGTACGAGAAGCGGCAGCACCACCGCCGGGGCCACGAGGACGACGGGCTCGCGAGGGGATCGCGCGCACAACGCATGAAGCGCGGGCAGAAAACAGATGCAATCACCGAGCGCACCCGGGAAGAGCACCAGCGTGATCGGGGTGTCGGCCTGCGATACGTCGTGCTTGGCGCCCACGTCACTACCCTGACCGGTGGCCGATTGAATTGACTTGCGCGGAGGGCACTCGTATACGCTCGTATAGGTAAGGTAGAATCCTCTCGCCCGTCAGTGCATCAGCCTCGATTTGCCCCGTGATGCCTCTCGCCAACCATGTGGCTCGCTCGCCTTTGGAGCTGATCGGCGACACTCCGGTGGTGCGGCTCAACTGCCTGCCGGGCTCCGATGCGGCGACGGTGTGGGCGAAACTCGAGGCGCGCAACCCGGGAGGCAGCGTCAAGGACCGGGTCGCGCTGGCAATGATCGACGCCGCCGAGCAAGCCGGCCTCCTCGCGCCAGGCGCCACCATCATGGCGGCCGCCAGCGGCAACACCGGCATCGGCCTCGCCCTCGTCGCCGCCGTCAGGGGCTACCGCATCACTCTCGCCGTGCCCGACACGCTGAGTCGAGATCGCCGCTGCCTGCTACAAGCCTACGGTGCCGATCTCGTTCTCACGCCGAGCGCCGAGGGCGCGCAACCAGCCGCCGCCCGCGCCGAGGAGCTCGCGAGCCGGCATGCGGACTGCTTCATGCCCCGGCCGTTCGCGAACCGCGCCAACCCCGATATACACCGGCGCACCACCGCGCGGGAAATCCTCGAGCAGGTGCCCGAACTGGATGCGTTCGTCGCCGGCGTCGGCACCGGCGGCACCGTGACCGGGGTCGGCAAGGCATTGCGGGCCGCGCGCCCGCACGCGCGGGTCGTCGCGGTGGAGCCGGCAGCCTCCCCGGTGCTCTCCGGCGGCGCGCCCGGCCACCACGGCATCGAGGGCCTCGGCCCGGGATTCGTGCCGGCCGTGCTCGACCGCGATGCCTACGATGAAGTGCGTACCGTGAGCGATGCCGACGCCATCACCTGTGCGCGGCGGCTCGCGCGCGAGGAGGGGCTGCTCGTCGGCATCTCTTCCGGCGCCGCGTGCCACGTGGCGTTGGAACTGGCGCGTGACCTCGGACCGGGGCGGACCGTGGTCGTTCTCTTTCCGGACAGCGGCGAGCGATATCTCACCTCCAACCTTTTCGCGGAGGGACAGGAATGACGACCGTCGACCAGAAGGAGCGGACCCTGCGGCAGATTCTCACGGAAATGGGCTCGGCGCTCGTCGCTTTCTCGGGTGGCGTCGATTCGAGCTTTCTCCTGCGCGTGGCGGCCGAGGTGCTCGGCGCCCGATGCACGGCCCTGACGACGCTCTCGGTCGTCGTCCCCCAGGACGACGAAGCGGCTGCCCGACGGCTGGCCCGCACGCTGGGCATCTCCCACCTGATCGTCCCAACCGACGAGCTGGCGTCCCCGCAGTATGCGAGTAACCCGGTCAATCGGTGCTACTTCTGCAAGGACAATCTCTTTCGCATCTGCAGAGCCGAAGCGGCGCGCCTCGAGATCCCCCACGTGGTCGATGGGGCCAACGTGGACGATCTTGCCGACTACCGCCCGGGTCTCACGGCGGCCGCCGAGGCCGGGGTGCGCCATCCGTTGATCGAAGCCGGGCTCACGAAAGCGGAGATCCGCAGCCTGAGCCGTCGCCTCGGACTCGAGACGTGGGACCGTCCGTCGAGCCCGTGTCTGTCGTCCAGAATTCCCTATGGAACGGCAATCACTCCGGCGCGCCTCGCGCAGGTCGCGTCGGCGGAACGCTTTCTGCGCGCGCTGGGCTTCACGGAGCTGCGCGTTCGCCATCATGACCGCATCGCACGCATCGAAGTGCCGGCGGGGGATATTGCCCGCCTCCTCGATCCGCGCGTGCGGGAGCCCATCGTGCGCCACATCCGGCAGCTGGGCTTCGCCTATGTGACCGTCGATCTCTGCGGCTTGCGGAGCGGCAGCCTGAACGAAGGCATCGCGCCCGGAACCGGCGTCACGTCGGCGCCGCCAGCCCGAGCAGATGCCCGGCCAGACGGAGGTCTGCCGGCGTCGTGATCTTCAGGTTGAGGGGGTCCCCGAGCACGATGCGGGGAGGCGTCCCGGCCCATTCGACGAGCGCGCCGTCGTCCGTGGCCTGATATCCGACCTCGACGGCGCGCCGATGCGCCTGGCGCAGAAGCGGAACGCGAAATGCCTGCGGCGTCTGCGCCACCCACAGCCCCCGTCGGTCGACGGTCGAGACCACACGGCCGTCTGCTACCCGCTTGAGCGTATCGTGGACCGGCACCGCCGTGAGTGCGGCGCCGTGCTCACGGGCCGTCTCCACGCACGCCTCCACCATCGCCACGGACACGAGCGGCCGGACTGCATCGTGCACCACCACGATGTCGACCGCGTCACCGAGTGCCTCGAGGCCCCGCCACACCGAGCTTTGTCGCTCGGCGCCGCCTGCAACGCCCTCCACCGGGAACGGCCACGCGAATGCGCCAGCGAGCGTGCGGAACGTGTCCACGTGCAACGGTGGGACGAGCGTGATCCCCAGCACGAAGCCTCGGAACTCGACGAGTCGCTTCAGCGTGCGCAGGACGATGGGCTCGCCCCGCAGCTCCACGAACGCCTTGGGCGTTCCCGCGCCCAGCCGCTCTCCGCGCCCCGCGGCTGGGACGAGAAGTCCCACTCTCACTGCGCCCATACCCAAAACGCGAAAAGGCCGGGATCATCCCGGCCCTCGACATCCATCCGCTCGGTTTGGCCGGCGGGAGATCGCGTCCATGCCGGCGCTATCGCATCAGACTTCTTATACTTCGCAGGAACACCGCCTCGCGGCGGCGGGGGGTTTCCGGAGCCGGCTAGTGCGTGAAGATCAGCTGCAACTCCTCGAGGATCTTCTCCTCCGGATACGACCGGGCGATCGCGAGTTCCTTCACCAGGAGGTTGCGCGCCGTATCGAGCATCTTCCGCTCCCCGAACGACAGCTCCTTGTCGCCCTTCAGCACGAAGAGATCACGCAGCACCTTGGCGATCTCGAGCACGGAGCCCGTCTTGATCTTTTCGGTGTACTCCCGGTAGCGCCGATTCCAGGTCTGCTGATCGATCTCGACTCGCTTGTCGCGCAGAATCCGATAGACCTTGGGCACCATGTCCTTGCCGATGACCCGGCGCAGGCCCACGGACTCCACGTTCTCGGTAGGAATCATGATGGTCATCTCGTTATCCAGCAGGCGCAACATGTAGAACCTTTTCTGTGCACCCGAGATGACCTTGGTCTGGATGCCGTCGATCACACCCACGCCGTGCGCGGGGTAGACGACCTTTTCCCCGACCTTGAACATCCGACCCTCAGTCACCCTGTCCTGGAGATTCCACTGAAGGGTGCCATGATAAGCCAACTGTTTCGGCGCCGTCAACACGGCCACCCGCCCGCCCCGACGCGCCGCCGCACGTCCGACCGCCACCAGCGACAAGTTAAAATAAGATTTGCCCCCGCGCCGTCCGCGCTCACGCCGGCCGCATCGGCCCCTTAGCGGCTTCTATTGCGGTCGCGCGGCTTTTGTGCCATTAGAACCCCCGGTCACTGCGCCACACTGGGTGGAAGCGAAAAGGAGGGGAGCATTATGCGCTTTGATTTGACAGGACGTGTCGGGGCGAGTCTCGCGGCGCTTGCGCTCGTGACAGTGGTCTCGAGCGGCTGCACCAAGAAGGTCACCGAGGAGGCAGACCGAGCTCAGGCGGCGGCAACCCGCGCAGAGGACGCAGCGCGCCGTGCCGAGGACGCGGCCAGCCGGACGGAAAAGGCAGCACGCAGCGCCGAGGCGAGCGCGGCCCGGATCGAGCGCATGTTCGAGAAGGGGCTGAGGAAGTAGTCCGCTGTTGCTCACAGCGTAGCAACGGAAAAAGGCGGCCCGCGTCGACGCGGGCCGCCTTTTTGTTTTCTATGGACCGGCGATCGCCGCGCCTGACCGTGGACATCCTCATCGAGCATCGCGCGGGCGGCGTGGTGCTGATCCGCCGTCGCCACCCGCCGCCCGGCTGGGCCATCCCGGGCGGATTCGTGGATTACGGGGAGACGGTTCCGGATGCGGCGCGCCGCGAGGCGGCCGAGGAAACCAGCCTCGCCGTGACGCTCCGCGAGCTGTTCTGGGTATATTCCGATCCACGCCGTGACGCGCGAGGCCACACGGTCTCGATCGTCTACATCGCGTCGGCCGATGGCACTCCACGGGCAGCCGACGATGCCGCGGAGCTTGGAATCTTCACCGAGGAGAACGTCCCAGCGCCGCTGGCGTTCGACCACGGGCAGGTGCTCGACGACTACTTCGCCTATCGGCGCACCGGGCGCCGTCCCGCCCCGACCGGCTGTCGTTAGCGCAGCGTTGCGATCGCCGCCGCGATACGATCGAACCCTTCCTCGAGTCGATCCGTCGCCAGCGCGAATGAGAACCGCACGTGAGCGTCGGAACCGAAGCTCTGCCCTGCCACCGCCGCGACGTGAGCGTCGCTCAGAAGAAAACGACACACGTCGCCGCTCCCGCCGATGACGCCCCCGCTCCACCGCCGGCCGACCAGACTCGAGACGTCGACGAAGACGTAGAACGCGCCATCCGGGGCCGCACATGCCAAGCCCGGAATGGCCGCGATGCGCTCCAGCACCACGGCACGCCGTCGCGCAAACTCCGCCGCCATCGCGCGCACCGACTCCTGGCTTCCCGTCAGCGCGGCCGCAGCAGCGGCCTGTGCGATCGACGTCGCGTTCGACGTGCTCTGGCCCTGCAGGGTCACCATGGCCTCGATGAGCGGCGCAGGTCCTGCGGCGTAGCCCACCCGCCAGCCGGTCATTGCGTACGTTTTCGAAAGCGAGTTCACGACCAGGAGGCGGTCCCGCAGTGTGGGCGCGATGGCCCCCAGGTGGCGTGGCTTCGCGACGTAGAGAATGTGCTCGTAGATATCGTCGGACACCACCACGAGATCGTGCTCGACGAGGATCCGTGCGAGCGCTTCCAGCTCCTGGGTCGAATAGACCACACCGGCTGGATTGCTCGGACTGTTGAGCACGAGCGCGCGCGTACGTGGACCGATCGACCGGCTGAGCGCAGGCGCATCGATCTTGAAGCCGTGATCGGCGCGCGTCGCGATCGTCACCTGCCGCGCACCGGCAAGCGCGACCATGTCCGGGTAGCTGACCCAGAACGGCGCTGGGACCAACACCTCGTCGCCCGGCTCCAGCAATGCCAGGAAGGCGTTGAAAAGGACCTGCTTGCCACCACAGCCGACGCAGATCTCGTCCTCGGGCGAGTACTCGAGCTCGTTCTCCCGGACGAGCTTCGCCGCGATCGCCTTCCGGAGCACGGCGGTGCCCTGCACCGGCGTGTACTTCGTCTCACCGCGCGCGAGGGCCTCGCGGGCGGCCTGCTTCACGTGCTCGGGAGTGTCGAAGTCCGGTTCGCCGGCGCCGAAGCTGATCACATCCACGCCAGCCGCGCGCAGTGCGGCCGCTTCGGCGACCGTGGCCATCGTCGCCGACGGTTTGACCGCCTCCATGCGTCTACTGAGCTTCATCGTAGTAGAAGACGATCGATGTGGGCGGCCTCGCTCCGCGTGGGCCGCCCGTGGCCTGCCCACGACCGTGGTGGCCGGCCGTCACTTCGCCGCCAGTCGCTCCCGCAGCCGATGGACCACCGGGTCCGGAACGAGACCATCGACGCGTCCACCGAGCCCTGCCACCTCCCGCACGAGGCGGGAGCTCGTGTAGAAATGTGATTCGCTCGTCATCATGAAGATGGTCTCGATGCGTGGATCGAGGTGCCGGTTCATCATGGTCATCTGGAATTCGTATTCGAAATCCGCCACTGCCCGAAGGCCCCGGACGATCACCCGCGCCCCCACGCGGCTCACGTAGTCGACGAGCAAGCCGTGGAAGCTTTCGGCACGCACGCGCGGCTCGTCGCGAAACACTTCATGAATCATCGCCACCCGCTCCGTCGGCGAGAACAGCGGCGCAGCCTTGTCGGCGTCATGGGCCATGGCGATCACCACCGCATCGAACACCTGCAGGCTGCGGCGCACGATATCGACGTGACCGTTGGTGATTGGATCGAAGGAGCCGGGGTAGACCGCGATGCGTTCCATGGGTCTGTGCTCACGCGACCGGCGCCCTGCGGTACACGGCCAAGCCCGCGTCGCCGATCACCCGCCGGACAGCCAGGACGAGGCTACCATACTCGCGCTCGGGGCACTCCCGCCGATGGTGATGCACCGCCACCCACCCGCCTGCGTGCACGAGGTCTCCGGCGCCCAACTCCGGCAGGCCCGCGGCGATCCACGGTGTCCCGTATGGTGGATCCACGAAGACGCCATCGAACGTCCGGCCCTCCCTGACCAGCCGGGCCAGGGCCCGGCTTACTGGCTGGGTCACGATCTCGGATCGGGATGCGACGTCCGCGGCAACGACATTCGACCGGAGAGCCCGCGCGGCGATGCGATCCTGTTCGACGAACAACACGGACGTCGCCCCCCGGCTGAGCGCCTCGATGCCGAGGGCGCCGCTACCGGCGAACAGATCCAGGACATCCTCTGACGCCACCAGGCCCCGGCTGATCAGGATGTCGAAAAGGGAGGCCTTCACGCGCGCCAGCGCCGGTCGGACCCGCAATCCGGACGGAACCCGCAGCCGCCGTCCCCGCCGCTCGCCTGCGATCACGCGCAACATCACGCTCGTCCGCCGTGCTCGACATGCTCACGCCGCCAACCACCGACCCCTCCAGAGCTCGTCAGGTCCGTCGGCGAGGCGGTTAGGTTTATAGCGAGAGCCGAGCGGCAGCCGCAAGGGGCGATCACTTCTTCTGTTCCATCGGCGCCGCACAGCAGCTGATGGCGCCGCTGCCTGCCTTGGTGACGATCACCTGCGCGCCGCACTTCGTGCACAGGTAGAGCTTGCCCAATTGATTCGCCATGCACCCTTCTCCTTCGGGAACACCTCGGCCGCCGCGCGGCGGATCACGCCGATGTCATCGCGCGTGATGCGACGAGGCAGCCAGCGAGCACATCACCGTCCGCGAAAGCGCGGGCGACGCTTCTCGAGAAAGCTCCGCACACCCTCCCGACGATCGGTCGTAGTCTGTAACAGCACGTACAGGTCCTCTTCGAGTCGCAGGCCGTCACCGAGTGGCAGATCACCAGCCCGCCCTACGGCCTCCTTGGCCAGCGTCACCGCCAGCGGGCCCTGGCCGCGAAGCGTCTCCACGAGCCGGGATACGGCGTGATCGAGCCGCGAGGGGGCTACCACACTCGAAACGAGACCAAGTCGCTCCGCCTCCCGCGCGCCAACCGCGGCGCGCAGCAACAGGATCTCCAGGGCCCGCGTACGCCCGATGATCCGTGGCAGGCGTTGCGTCGCCCCGAAGCACGGAATCCGCCCGGCGCTCACGTCGGAGAACCGGAAGACCGCACGGGGGGTCGCAAGGCGCAGGTCCGCCGCCAGGGTAAGCTCGGCCCCTGCACCCGCCGCCGGTCCCGCGACGACGGCGAGCACCGGCTTCGTGACGGCGGCCAGCGCCTCGACGGGATTGCGGCGCTTCCGAAGCTCACGCGCATCCACACCGGGGGCGAGCCCCCGGCAGAATGTGGAGCCGCGGCCACGCACCACCACCACGCCGGCGTCGCCGTCTTCCGCCGTCTCGCACGCCTCCACGAACGCGGCCGCCATCTCATGTGTGAAGCGATTGCCCGCAGCGGGTCGATCGAGGATCACGTACGCCGCCCCGTCGCGCACCTCGTACTCGATTCCGCGCGTCCCCACCGCTCGGCTCACGATGACGCACGGCAGTCAGTCGCCGGCGAGCTCCGCGCGCAGTTCCCTGCGCAGCACCTTGCCGAGGTGATTCCGCGGGAGCGACTGGACGAAGTGCACGGTCTCGGGCTTCTTGAAGCTGGCCAGACGTTGGCGGCAGAAGGCCATCAGCTCGACAGCGTCAACGTCGCAGCCCGGACGTCGCACGATCACCGCCGCGACCCGCTGCCCCCACTCGACGTCCGGCAGGCCGACGACGACCGCCTCTTCGACGGCCGGATGGGTCTGCAAAACGGCCTCGACCTCGGCCGGAGCGATGTTCTCGCCGCCACGGATGATCATGTCGTCACGGCGCCCGGCGAGAAAGGCATAGCCGTCCTCGTCGACCCAGCCCATGTCGCGCGTGCGCAGCCACCCATCATGCACCGGCAGCGTCGCCCCCGCACCGTCCGCATAGCCCTTCATCAGCCGTGGCGTTCGCACGGCGATCTCTCCGATCTCGCCCGGCGGAACCTCGCGCCCCTCGTCGTCGAGCACCCGGAGCTCCACGTCGGGCAACGGACGACCGATGGACTGCAGCCGCCGCAGCGTCCGCTGGATCTCCTCGGGCGAGCCGTCGAGACGATGATCCTCGGGCCCCAGGATGGTCAGGGTCGAGGTCGTCTCGGTCTGCCCGAACGCGTTCACGAACCCGATCGTGCGCGGCAGCGTTTCGATGGCCCGCCGGATCACCGCCAGCGGCATGGCCGCCCCACCATAGGCCAGAACCTCGAGGCTGCCGAGATCGCGATCGCCCAGGTCGGGCAGATCGAGAAGCTGCTTCAGCATGGTGGGAACGACGAAGGCGTGCGTGACGCGCTCGCGCTCGACCGCCTCGACCCACGCGCGCGCATCGAACTGGGGCAGGACGACGAGCCGCCGGCCCGCGAACAGGGTGGTCATGATGTTGGCGGCGGCGGCGATGTGGTAGAGCGGCGCGCTCAGCAAAGCCGTGCCCCGCGGCGTGCCGTCGGCGAGCTCGACGCTGCCGCACACATAGGCGGTGAAATCACCGTGAGTGAGCAGCACCCCCTTCGGTAACGCGGTCGTGCCGCTCGTGTACATGAGAATCGCCGTGTCCTCCTCCTCGACCTCGGTCTCCTCCTCCAATGCCGTCGCCTTGCCGAGCAGATCCTCGTACCCGCCGAACGCAGCGTCAGGTCCTTCAAACGTCACGTAGTGCTGCACACTTGGAAGTCGATCGCGAAGCCGCGTCACGATGTCTACGTAGCGCCGGCCCACGAAGAGCGTCGTCACCCCGGCAGCCGTGAGCATGAATTCCAGCTCCGGAAGCTTCGCGCGGTAGTTCACGGGTACGAACACGCCGCCGACCGTCGCCGTCGCATAGAAACACTCCACGTACCGATGGCAGTTCGTGTGGAGCGCGGCTACTCGATCGCCCTTGCCGACGCCGAAGCGACGGAGGACCGCGGCCAGCCGGCGGACGCGGTCGAGACACGCCGCGTACGTGAACCGCGTGTCGCCGCACACGACAATCTCCTGGTCGGGTACGATCGACGCGGGAATGCTGAGAAAGTTCGCCGTGTTCACGACCGCCGTCCTTCCGCTCGACGTAGCCTGTTGCCCACGCGCCGCTCCAACGCGAGCCCCTCCGCCAGAGCCATCTCACTGCCTTCGTTGACACATCGCCGGACGGCGCTCACGGCTGCGGACGGCAGCGCTGCGATGCGGCGCGCCAGTTCCAGGGACACACGACCGAGTGCGTGCCGTGGCACCACGCGATTCGCCAACGCTATACGCACGGCCTCACGAGCGTCAACCCGTCGGCCGGTGAGGACGATCTCGAGCGCCCGGCCGAGACCGACCGCGCGCGGCAGCGTCTGCGTGCCACCGACTCCCGGGATCATTCCGAGGCTGCATTCCGGCAGCGATAGCAGCGCGTCGTCGGCCAGGATCACGACATCGCACATCAGCGCCATCTCGAGGCCGCTGCCGGCGGCGTGTCCATGAACAGCCGCCACCGAGACCGCGTCGAGCGATCTGAGGAGTCCCCAGACGTCGCGGCGCCATCGAACCCATCGCGCCACGAGCGGCGACGGCGCGGCACCGAATTCTGACACGTCGCCACCGCTGCAGAAGGCTTCGCCCGCGCCCCGGATGACGAGAACGCGGATGGCGGGATCATCGTCGACGGCTTGGAGGACGGAGAACAGCTCGTCGCGCATCTCCACGTTGTACGCGTTGAGCACCCGCGGACGGTTGAGGGTCACGAGCGCCACTCGCCCCCGCGTCGCGTAGGCGACGGTACGATACCCGTCCGAGCTCCTACTCCTGGAACGAGTCCGCCGCGACGGCACCTCCTGACGAATGGCCATGGTCCTCCGGGGGCGCTCACGGGATCGATGCTGCTACAGCCCCGCGCACCACCAACACCGCGGCTGCGGGAACCCGGGGTTCCCCTCTTCACCCGAACCCCAGAGCAGGCGATCCGACGGCAGGCGCGCCCAGAAGGACCGGCGCGTCCCGAGCGCTGGCAAGATCGGGCAGCGCTAGTCGGATGACGGCAGCGGCTTCGCCTCCTTCAGACTCATCTCCTTGTCACAGCAGACCAGATTGCCGCCGCCGCTGCCCGGCTTGTTGCAGAGCACCTCGGTTCCGCAGGACTGGCATAGGTAACGTTTCCCCAACTGAATCGTCATCACTACCTCCCGTAAAATGGCAGCGGGGTCACCTCCGCGAGAGCGGGCTCCTCGAGCCCGTCGACCCGCACGTGCGTACCAGCCTGGAGATGCTCCCGCCGAATGTATGCCAGAGCGATGGGCCTTCCCAGCGCTGGCGACTCGACCGCGCTCGTGACCACGCCGACGTCTTTGCCGTCGATGCGCACGTTCGCGCCAGCCTGGGGAACGCCGCCGCCGAGGACTCGCAGCCCGATCAGGCGGCGATTCACATGGCCTCGCGCGCTCGCCCGCTCCACGACTTCCTGTCCCAGGTAACAGCCCTTGGTGGCGCTAATCGCGCTCTCGAGGCCGGCTTCCAGCACCAGGCGCGTGTCGTCCACATCGGTGCCGTACCAAGGAATGCCCGCCTCGAGGCGCAGAACGTTGAAGGCGACGTGGCCGACGGGGAGCAGATCGAACGCTTTTCCACGCGAGATCATGAGCGTCCACGTCTCCACGGCACTCGCAACCGGCAGGAGCAGCTCATAGCCGATCTCCCCTGTCTCCCGAACCCGGACGAGCTTCGCCTCCGCAATTCCGACAGTGACGTCGCGAACGTCAAGGTCCCGTCGAAACGCGCCGACCTTCCCGGCGAGCGCTTCGATCACCTGATCGGCACGCGGTCCCTGGATCGAGACCGCGGCCAGTTCCGCCGTCACGTCGCGCAGCTCGACGTCATCGGCCACGATGTGCCGCTCGAGCCCACCCAAAAGGCCGTCGGCCGCCGCCGGCTCGACGTCGAGGAGGACGTGGTCCTGGAGATTGTAGACCCGCGGATCCGCCACGACCTTCCCCTGCACCGTGAGAAACGCCGCATGGCAGCCCTCGCCGGGTGCGAGCGCCGCCACGTCGTTACTGAGCATGCCCTGAAGGAAGCTCGTGCGATCTTCACCGCTCACGCGGATCTTGCGGCGATAGGACACGTCGATGAGTCCCGCGGCCGTCCGCACCCGGCGATACTCGGCAAGGACGTCGTCGCCGAACCGCTCCGCCACCTCGCAGAAACCGTACATCCCGAAGCGTGCGCCGGCCGCGGCGAGCGCGGGCTTGAGCGGGGTGCTCCACATGCGCCGCCTTTTACCAGAGGGCCTCGACCACGCAACTCGACTCCGGAAACGGAGCCGGGTCAGTTCGAAAGCCGGGATGACCCCCGGTGTCGCTGGAACCGCGCTCGAGACGCACCGGTGAGGACTCGTCTCGCTCACGGGTCATCGCCGGGACGCACTGAGCTCGCGCAAGGCCGCCTGATAGGACCCGAGATCCGCAGCCGAGAAGAGGACGAAGCGGACCAGGCGGATGCACGAGGGCGTGCCGAGGAAGGTCGCGACCGTCCCGAGGCCGATGCGCGCTGCCTCTGCCACCGGGAAGCTGTACGCACCAGTGCTGATCGATGGAAAGGCAACCGATCCGACCCCATGCTCGCGAGCAACTTCGAGGCTGCGCCGGTACACCCGCGCCAACAGGTCCGGCTCTCCGTGTGCCCCGTCCCGGTAGACCGGCCCCACCGCGTGGATCACGTAGCGCGCCTTGAGACGACCGGCGCCCGTGATCTTCGCATCCCCGGTGGCGCAGCCACCCAGCGTCTCACACTCGACCAGAATCGTGGGACCCCCGCGCCGATGAATGGCGCCGTCCACCCCACCACCCCCGCGCAGGGTCGTATTGGCCGCATTGACGATGGCGTCGGTGTCCTCGTCCGTGATGTCCCCCTGTCGGAGGACGAGCGTGGCCGTACCGAGACGCAGCTCCGTCATGGCTGTCCTCCCTGCGGCGCCCGCCGGGTGCGGATCGCGGACCTACTCACCTTGACAGCGGCCGATGGCGGCTTGGACAATGTCGCTTCCGTGATTGAAACCCTGGAAACCCTGGCCGGAACGGGCGAGCCGGAGGAGGATCTGCGGCGCTCGTCGCGGGGGGAGGAGCGATGAACTTCACCGACGTCCGCTACGAGACACAGCAGGGCACCGCGCTCACCGGCACCGCCGGCGGGCAGCCCGAGGGTGCGGTAGCCTGGATCACCATCAACCGCCCCGAGGTGCGCAACGCCTTCCGGGCACGGACGGTCGATGAGCTCATCGCCGCGTTCCGCGCCGCGTGGGCGGATCCGGAGGTCGGGGCCGTCGTCCTCACCGGCGCAGGGGACAAGGCGTTCTGCAGCGGCGGTGACCAGAAGGAACGCGGCGCCGGCGGCTACGGAGCGGGCGCCGGCGGCATTGGGCTCGACATGCATGGGTTGCACGGCGTGATCCGGAACATCCCCAAGCCGGTGATCGCAATGGTGAACGGTTACGCGATCGGCGGCGGTCATGTCCTGCACGTTCTGTGCGACCTGTCCATCGCCGCCGACACCGCGCTCTTCGGGCAGACGGGTCCGCGCGTCGGCAGCGTCGACCCCGGCTTCGGTACGGCGTATCTGGCCCGGATCGTCGGCGAGAAGAAGGCACGCGAGATCTGGTACCTGTGTCGCCAGTACACAGCCACCGACGCGCTGGCCATGGGCCTGGTCAATCGCGTGGTGCCGGCCGGGGAGCTGCGCGCGGAGACGGAGCGATGGTGCGCGGAGCTCCTGGAGAAGAGTCCGACCGCACTCCGGCTCGCCAAGTTCTCCTTCAACGCCGACACGGCCCACATCGACGGCATCACCGAGATGGGGTACAGCGCCCTCGAGCTCTACTATCAAACCGCCGAGGCGATGGAAGGGCGCAACGCCTTCGTCGAACGGCGCAAGCCTGCTTTCCGCAAAGCCGGTCGCGGCAAAACCTAGACGGCGCCGGTCACCGGGCGGCGGCATTCACTCGTGCCGCGTCGATACGTTCGCGCGCCATGCGCCGGGCGACGACGTCGGGTAGGTCGCCGCTGCGGGCCGCCTCGGCGAGAACGCTTCGCGTCGTATCGAGGATGCGCGCCGCCGCCACCCGGGCGCGCCCGGCGTCGAACCCCATCGGATCGAGCTCCTCGGCGACATGGATGAGCCCGCCTGCGTTCACCACGAAATCCGGAGCGTACAGGATGCCGCGCCGCGCGAGATCCTCGGCGTCGGCCGCGGTGGCGAGCTGATTGTTCGCTCCGCCGACGACCGCGCGACAGCGCAGGCGCGGAAGCGTCGCGTGGCTGAGCACGCCACCGCCGGCACACGGGGACAGGATCTCCACCGGCTGAAAGAGAATCTCCTCGGCGGCCACCGCGGCGGCGCCGTGGCGATGCACGGCCTCGGCAACCCGCCGTTCGTCCGTGTCGGCGACGATGACCGCCGCGCCCGCCTCCGCCAGCAGGCCGACGAGCGCGAGCCCGACCTTGCCCACCCCTTGAACGGCGATCCGCCGGCCACGGAATGCGTCGGGCTCGCCGAGCGCCGCCAGGACGGCCCGCATCCCTTGCAGCACGCCGAAGGCCGTCGTCGGCGATGGGTCGCCGCCCGCCGACTCCGGCAGCCCCACGCCGTGGCGCGTCTCGCGGCGGACCTCCGCAAGATCGGTCGTCGTGGTGCCCATGTCCTCGGTGGCGATGTAGGAGCCGCTCAGGCGCTCGATGATCCGTCCCAGGGCTCGAAACGCCGCCGCACGGTCGCGCGGAGGCGGTTCGGCCAGGACGACCGCCTTGCCCCCTCCGAGACGGAGCCCGGCGAGCGCCGCCTTGTAAGTCATGGCCTCGGCGAGTCGCAGGACGTCTTCTACTGCGTCGCCCTCGCGCGCATAGTGCCGCATGCGAATGCCGCCCAGCGCGGGCCCGCGGGTGGTATCGTGGACGGCAATGAGGGCGCGGAGCCCCGTCGCGGCGTCATGGCCGTAGACGAGGGTTTCGTACCCACCCGCCGCCATGCGCGCGAGCACATCACCGCTCATCGCCGCAGTCCCCGACGCGCCCGGCCACGGCGAACGAGCGGGCGCGCTCGGCGCTGGCAGTCGGCAGGTGATCCATCGCCGTCCGCCATGGTCGCATCGCCGGGTCGCGGTCACACGGCCACGAGGATGCTCGTGCCCTCCACGCGCACCTCGTACTTGGCAACGGCCAGCTCCGGATCGTCGACGTTCAGGCCGGTGGTGACGTCGTACATCCACGCGTGCCACGGGCAGGTCACGATCGTGCCGTCGAGCTCGCCTTCTCCGAGCGGGCCGCCCTGATGCGCGCAGCTGTCGTCGATAGCGTAGTATTCGCCGTCGACATTGAAGATCGCAATGCGCTTGCCATCCACCTCGACCGTCTTGCACTGCCCCACTGCAATCTCGCTCTTGTCGGCTACTTTCCTGAACTCTGGCATGATCCCCTCCCAGGACATCGACTCCATCGCGCACGACGACGAGGGCGCCCGTCAGCTGCGCAGGCTCGCTCGAAGCTCCCGCGCCAGAATCTCCACCGTGCCCCGGGTCCCGCCCGCCTGCTTCTGGCGCCACTCGCCGTCGGTCTCGAAGCGGGCATCGCCGACATCATCTGCCCACGGCGCCACGACCTGCGCGATCGTGTGCGCATCGAACGGATCCCGCCCAGTCGCCCGGGCCGCGCCGAGAACGTCGGGAACGACGCGGAGAAATGCCCGCAGCGCCATGCCTGTCTTGATGCTGTATTTCTTCCCCACCCACGCCTTCGGGAATGTTCTGGCGATCTGCTTGAAGTAGTTGAGGAAGAACCGTGGCGCGATGTCACGGAAGCGCTCCACCTGCCGGCCTCCCAGGGCCTCGATCGCGGTGAAGACGGCCTTCAGCTCCTCTGCGAGCGAGGCCTGCGCCACTCGCCCCCTGCCGACGCCGAACAGCTTGATGTCCCCGCGCAGCGGCGAGGTGTCGTCCTCGTTCAGCAGGCGGATGATGTCGTGGCCGGTGGCCAGCAGCTTGTCGGGATAGAGCCGGCGGCCCGACAGGCTCACCAGATGGGACGGATTGAGCTTCGTATGCTTGGCGTTGATCGTCACGAACAGCTCCACGACCTGATCGGGCGCGAGCTGGTCGAAGATCACGGCGGGGACCTGCACCCCTTCGAGCGGACGGCTGGAGGCGAGGAGATGCAGCGCCAGGAGGCGGTGCTGGCCGTCGAGGCGCGCAACGCCCCCTCCTCCTCGGGGATCTGCAGCACCCCCAGGATGCGGTGAGAGCTCGTCGGCGTAAACTCGAGGCGCCGGTCCGCCACGAGCAGCACCGCCCCCGGGACCGCAGGCAGATTCCCCGCCTCCGCACACTGCTCGTAGTAGTCGACCAGCTCGGCAACCTTCCGTTGGATGATCGGGCGCTGATACGCCTCCGCCGTCGCGGCGATGCGCCGCTCGAGCAGCTCCCAATTGATCTTCCCGCCCTGCTTCTTGCGCCGGCGCTTGGCGCGCGCCGGGGCTGGCGTCTTGCCCGCGTCGTAGCTCAGGACCTCGAAGCGGACGAGCTTCTCAACGTCGCGGACGCCGAAGATCCCCTGGTACAACGTCACGCCGAACTGGCGCAGCCGCATTGCCGGTACGCTGATCATGGATTCGCCCCCATGGTCTCCCCGAACGGCGCCGCCCGCCAATCACCAACTTGCCAGCGTGCCAACAGCCCAGCCGTCCCGACCGCCGGCGAGGAAACATGCCGACCGCCGGCAGGTCCGGATACCCGATCAGCTGCCGAGAAATCAAGATGACGCGAGCGCCGGCGCCACCGGCCGAAGCCGGTGCGCGGCGAGGTCAGCCGAGTCGACGGGTGGCCGCAAGCAGCTCGCCGAGCGCGCGAACCCGCTGGAGACAGACGGCGCGCTCGCGCGACGGCCCAAGAAGATACGCGGCGCGCCACGCATCGAGGCTGTCGGCGATGAGTTGCTGGCAGCGCGCGTCGAGCACGCGCACCTGCCGGCGAAGGCCGGCGCGCCGAGCCGCGGCGATGCTCACGACCTCGCCCATTCTGTATCCTCGAGCTGGCGAGTCTCCGCGCAAGAGTCCACCACTGCAGTCCCGGCGTCCCGACCGAGGCCGCGCTCCGACGCCAGCCCCGCGCGATCCGCCGCCCACTGCACCTGACGGAGCATGCCCAAGAGGATCTGCACGTCATGCTCTTCGAGTGCGGCACGGCCGAAGATGCGGCGCAGCGAGCGCATCATGTGAACGGTGTTCCCGGTATGGAGGAATCCGACTCGGAGCAGCGCCTCTTCGAGCCGACGGTACAGGAACTCGAGCCTCCCGCACGATGCCCGGGGCGCCACGTGACGCTGCCCATCGCCGCCCGTCCCATCGTCCGCCAGTAGTAGCTCGTACGCACAGACCAGAACGGACTGCGCCAGGTTCAGGGATGCATACGTGGCGCTCGCGGGAATCGTCACCACGCGCTGGCAGAGCGCCAGCTCTTCGTTGGAGAGCCCATGATCCTCGGGCCCGAACACCAGCGCGACCTCGCTCCGCGCCGCGGTCGCCAGGATCTCCGGTGCCGCCGAGCGCGGCGACGTCGCGCCCGTTCGGAGCGCACTGGGCCGACTCGTCGTGCCGACCACCAGGCTGCAGTCGGCCACCGCCTCCTCGAGCGTTCCAACGCTACGGCACTCGTCGATCACGTCGCGCGCGTGCACGGCCAGCTGGATCGCGCGAGCCGGGTCGAATCGGCGAGTTGGTGCGACGAGGACGAGCCGCTCGATGCCCATGTTCTTGAGGGCCCTGGCAGCAGCGCCGACGTTGCCGGAATGACGCGGACGGACCAGGACCGCACGAACTCGACTGCGATTCATGCGCGATGCACGCTAACATCCCCCTGGGAGCCCGGCAACGTCGGAGCGGGCCGCATTCGCCGCGACCCCCGTCACCGCGGGCGGGTTCGCGCTGTGCCGCCGCAACGGCCGCCGCCGCAGCTGCGCCGCGACCCGTGATCGGATACGCTAGTGGCTATCCAACTGGGTTCGCCCGTGCGCATACGGACCATCTGTTTCGACGCCACCGGAACGCTCTTCGATGTCCGCGAGCCCGTTGGCACCACGTATGCCCGGCTGGCAGAGCGCTGCGGCATGCTGGCGGATCCGCTGCGCCTTGCGGAGGGCTTTCGTCACGCGCTGCGGCTGGCGCCGCCACTCGCCTTTCCGGGTGCTCGCGCAGGCGAGCTGCCCGCTCACGAGCGGCGATGGTGGCGCGGAATCGTGGACGCGGCGTTCGCCGCCGCCGGGGTCCCGGCGGTGCCGGCGGAGCTGTTCGAGGCGATCTTCTCACACTATGCCGGTGGCGGAGCGTGGAGACTCTACGACGATACCCTGCCCGCCCTCGCAGCGCTTCACTGCCGCGGCTACGCACTGGCGATCGTCTCGAACTTCGACAGCCGGCTCACCCGGCTCGTCGACGAGCTGGGTATCGGCCCGCTGGTGCATGCAACCGTATGTTCCACTCGCGCCGGAGCCGCCAAGCCCGATGCGCGGATCTTTCGGCACGCCCTGGAATTGCTCGGTGCGCGTCCCACCGAATCGCTGCACGTCGGAGACGATCCCGCGGCGGATGTCGCTGGAGCGCTCGCCGCCGGCCTTCGCGCCGTGTGCATCGATCGGCGGGCGGAGCGCGAGGGCGCGGCGCCATCTAGCCCCCCGACGATTTCAAGCCTCGCAAGCCTCGAGCCGCTCCTCGAGGGGCAGCACCGCGTGCAGGAGTGACACGCCGCGCCCGGTGGTCGGCATCGGCGCTCGCGGCGCTCGTTGCAGGGAACTCACGAATGGTCTGGGCTAGGAACCGCCGCGGCGGGCGAGCGTGAGCGTGCGCGCTCTGAACGCCGCCACCTCGTCCGGGCTCTGGCACGGCAGCGTCACCAGCTCGCGGCGTTCCTCGAGGCTCATGCGCTGCCAGTCTGCGAGGTGGATCCGAATACCCGCAAGGTCGAGCTTGGCCCGCACCGCTCGCGGGATCCAGGTCAGATCCTCTTCGCTGGGCGGCGTCATCCTTGCTCCGTCGGGCCGGCCACGCGCGCCAGATCCAGCCAGCCCATACGCAGCCTATACGTAGCGGTCCACGAGAGCGCCGCGGGGAGCCTCCGCAGCAGGCGAGTACGGACCGATCCGCGGCCGCGACATGTTGAGAGCATGGATACGCGGGAGGCCCCCGAAGGAGGCGCGCAGATCGAGGTCCTCGTGCACCACCGGCACGGCCTCGACGGCGACCAGGACGCCGGGACCCACTGCAGCGACCTCGGTAGTCATCCGGCGCGCCGCGGGCAAGAGCACCGCGTGAGGGAGACCGGGCGCGCGATCCTCCGAAGCGGCGGATCCGGCGCGCGACGACCCGCGCCGCTGGACTACGGTGTCGGCGTAAGCAATCGGGGCCGGAGCCTGAACGGGCGGCGTGGACACGGCACCCGCAAGCTTAGCCCCGGCCCGGGCAAGGTCTCAAGCGTTGGTCATTCCCCGATATCATTCACAGAGTCACTTCCGCCCAAGCCAGATGAAGTGCCCGTTGCACCGCCTGGTAACAGCGGTCGTCGATCCGGCCGTCAACGTGCATCTTGATGAGTTTTTGGCTCTTCAGGATCTCGTGTGGGTAGAACCGCTAGCAGGCTCAGCGAGGAGGGTGAGGCAGCCCGACTCATCACTGCCCCTACCAAGCAGTTCTTCCGTGGGTTCAGGCACTTACCCC
>Ga0187893_10000752_pt1 | contig 83067 bp, 76 predicted proteins | sample MA1701074metaG_FD_139574 | JGI IMG/M metagenome (GOLD analysis project Ga0187893, IMG submission 139574) | White microbial mat communities from a basaltic lava cave in the Kipuka Kanohina Cave System on the Island of Hawaii, USA - MA170107-4 metaG ... | reverse complement strand
GCGCCCACGAACGCCTCGACGCCGCCCGCGTGGAGCGAGACGCCCTCGGCCGTGGTCGAGAGCATCTCCTCGAGCACGGTGAGCTCGGCCCCTTCCTCGAGCACGACCACGGTGCGCGGCGCCACGAGCCGGCCGGCGCCATCGAGCCAGTGGAACAGGCGCACCGGCAGCTCGGCCTTCACACCCTTCGGCACGTGCACGTACGCCCCGCCCTGGCGGAGCGCCGCTCCGAGCGCCGCGTACCAGTCGTAGTCGTCGTGGAGCAGCGAGCCGAACCGCGGCTTGAGCACCTCCTCGTGCTCGCGGGTCGCCCGCTCGAGCGAGCACACGGTCACCCGCTGCTTCTCGAGCACCGGGTGCGTCTGCTCCAGCACGCAGGTGGCGTCGCGCTGGACCACGAGTGCGGCGCGCCCGCCCTCGCCCGCGAGCCGCTCGATGACCGCGGCCGGCAGGTCGTCCACGTTCCGCGCCGGTTTCGGCGGCGGGAACGGGTCGAGCCCGGGGAGCGCCTGCTCGAGCGCACCGAAGTCGGTGCGCCGCCACAACTCGTCGTCGCGTCTCGGGATCGAGAGCGTGGCCAGCGTCGCCGCCGCCGCACGCCGCCGCTCGGCCGCCCACGCGCCTTCGCGCGCGGCCGCGCCGCGCGCCGCCCCCTTCTCCAGCCACGCGCCCAGCGCGGGCGTGGAGGACTTCGCCTGGGTCGCGCTCATCCGACCGAGCCCTCCATCTGGAGCTGGATCAGCCGGTTCATCTCGACGGCGTACTCCATGGGCAGCTCCTTCACGACCGGCTCGATGAAGCCCGAGACGATCATCGCGGCCGCCTCCTCCTCGGGGATGCCGCGTGCCATCAGGTAGAAGAGCTGCTCGTCGCCGAGCTTCGACACCGTGGCCTCGTGCCCGATGGTGACCTTGTCCTCCTCGATCTCCATGTACGGGTAGGTGTCGGAGCGCGAGTCCTCGTCGAGGATGAGCGCGTCGCAGTTCACCGTGCTGCGGCAGTTCTCCGCGCCCTTCACCACCTTCACGAGCCCGCGGTAGCCCGCGCGCCCGCCGTCCTTGCTGATGGACTTGGAGATGATCTTGCTGCTCGTGTTCGGCGCGCAGTGCACCGCCTTCGCGCCAGCGTCCTGGTGCTGGCCCTTGCCCGCGAACGCGATCGAGAGCACCTCGCCGTGCGCCCCCGGCTCCATCATGTAGATGCTGGGGTACTTCATCGTGAGCCTGCTGTTGTGCACGACCAGCCCGTTCGCGACGAAGTTGTGGCTCCCCTCGACCTCGATGTCCCAGGTGTCCTCGACGCCTTCCGGCTCGATCGCCGCCACGCGGCTGAACGAGATCGGGGTGTCGAAGTTCTGCTCGCCGAAGTAGAGGAAGTGGTGCGTGTAGACCTTCTCCTCCTTGCCCAGCGGCTTCTTCTCGCGGCGGGACCAGGTACTGATCTTGCGCGGGTCCCAGCCGCAGGAGATGGCGAGCTGTTTGGTGTCCTCCAGCAACGCGCGGTTCACGCTGGTGATCGAGAGGTTCTTGTGGTTCGCACGCCGATGGCCGTCCGCGGCGATGCAGCCCTCGATGAACGCCACGCGCTGCGAGCGCGGGAGCTTGAAGATCCAGCCCGGGATGCGCTTCTCGTGCGCCCGGCCTCCCAGGCCGACCGATTCGATCCACGCCCGCAGCTTCGAGGAGTTCACGCGCAGCGTCTGCTTGTACGGCCTCGCCTCGAGGCCGAACAGCGAGTGGATCAGCTCGACGACTCGCCCGTACGACTTGTCCGACGAGGGCACCGCGAGGTTGATGCGGGTCCCGTCCGGGTAGCCGTCGCCGATGTAGAAGCCCAGGAACCAGAGGAGGTCGTCCGAGCTCTCGGTGGGGATCCGGACGTTGTGCCGGTCGCTTCGCTCGAAGGGCTCGAACTGCTTCGGCTTCCCGTGATCGGGAACGGTTCCCGAAATGGCGATCCGATCGTCGGTCGTCAGGGCGTCGAGGCGCTTCCACGCCAGCTCGAGGTGCCTGCCCCGCCGGGTCAGCGCCAGGAACGGATGATTCGCGGTGGCCCGGATCTCGCGGTGGTGCAGCGTGCGCAGCCGGAACACCGGCTGGCGGCCGCTGTACTTCTTGGCCAGCACCTGCTTGCGCGTCCACTGCATCTCGGAGTCGAGCGCATAGACGTGGTCGCCGGGCTCGATCTGGGAGATCGGGCGAACGTCGTTGTTGCACAGCACCCCGGAGTCACCCGTGATGCAGCCCAGATTCCCGTCGATCCACTCCATCGTGGCATTCGCATAGGCCACTGCGCGCTTCGTGACGAGATTGTAGACGTTGTTCGACCAGTTCTGGATGGTCGTGTACCGGCAGCGTCCGCCCTTCTTCACGATGATCTCCACGACGGCGGAGTGCAGGGAGTCGCTCGAGTAGATGGGTGCGGTGCAGTTGTGCACCGCGAAGCCGCGGGCGACGTACGCATTCGGTGCGCTCTCCAGCTCGAAGTTGAACACCGGGCCATCGTAGGCCTCGCGCTCGATTCGCTTGAGCGGCACGAGGAAGCAGCCATCGCCCTTCCGGACCTCGCTCTGCTGCTTGTCCGGTGAGTAGTACAGGATGTACTGGTCGCGGCGGGTGATCGTGCGGCCGAGGATCTTGTCCTGGCCGCCTTTGCGCACGTTGATCGTCGCGTAGTGCCCCTGGCGGGCGATGATCTCCTGGAGCTGCCAGGCCAGCGCCCGTGACACGGTGCACGCGCGGATCATGGTGTGCCTGCGCTTGAGATTCACGCTCCCGTCGCCGCGGAGATAGGTCTCGAGGAGCTGGGCCTGCAGGTCCGGCGGCAGCTCCATCACCGCCTTGCTCAACCGCTTCTCGCCGGCGTGCCGGCCGCAGTGCTCCACGCACAGATCGAGGAGGTTCTGCGAGTACACCCGAACCTCGGTGCCGTGCCGGGAGGCATCGTGGATCTCCATCGCCCGCCTGCCGGTGACCTCGGCGATCAGCGACTTCACCTCTTCGATGAGCTCACGTTCGGTCTCGCTGAATGAGAACGCCACGACCGGCTGGTTCAGCTTGTTGTGGACATAGGCGGAACCCTCCGCGAGGTAGTAGCCGAGCAGCCGGACCACGGGGCGCGTCAGCGTGGCATCCGGCCGCGTGGTCTTGCTGATGGGGAACACCATGAAGTCGCCGCGCTCGAGATCACCCGCTGGAACGAACTCGGGCGTCGCGGAGCGGAGCAGGTCGCTGTTGACCTCACGCAGCCACGTGGACCGCGCGTTCCGCTTGGTCAGGACGTCCCGCCTCCGCACCGCCAGCACCGGATGCTCCGGCGTGAGCCGGAACGCATTCTCGGACGAGATGGGAACGAGCTTGAGCATGTCCCCACGGTGGCGATGCGTGCGCGTGCTGACCACGGTGGCCTCGTTGCCGTTCGAGTCCATGACGGTGTCGCCAGGCTGGACCGACTCGATGTTCACCCAGCGGTCGCCGAGGCTCACCTGCTCGCCGGGGGGCAGGCACCCCTCGACATAATGCACGTACGCATCCTCGTCCACGATGATGAGCGTGCGCTCGAACTGGCCCATGTCCTTGGTGTTGATGCGGAAGTAGGCCTGGAGCGGCACGTCCACGTGCACGCCCTTCGGGACGTAGATGAACGACCCGCCCGACCACACCGCGGAATTGAGCGCCGCGAACTTGTTGTCCGAGGACGGGATCACCGTGCCGAAGTACTGCTTGAACAGCTCCGGGTGCTCCTTCAAGCCCTGGTCGCAGGACAGGAAGATCACACCCTGCTTCTCGAGCGAGTCCTTGATCTTGTGATAGACGACCTCGGAGTCGTACTGGGCACCCACGCCGGCGAGGAACTTCTGCTCGGCCTCGGGGATGCCGAGCTTGTCGAACGTGCGCTTCATGTCGGCCGGCACGTCCTCCCAGGACTTCGCCTCGGCGGACGTCGGCTTCACGTAGTAGTAGATCTGCTGGAAGTCGATCTTCGACAGATCGCCGCCCCACGTGGGCAGCGGCTTCTTCTCGAAGATCTCGAGCGCCTTGAGGCGGTATTCCAGCATCCAGGCCGGCTCGCCCTTGTGCTTCGAGATCTCCGTCACGATCTCGGGGTTCAGCCCCTTGCGGGACTTGAAGACGTGCTGCTCGGCGTCGAAGAAGCCGTACTTCTCGGCGTAGCCCTGTCGGACATCGAGCTCGGGTTCGGTGCTCATCGGCTGCCCACCCCCTCCCTTACCCAGTCGTAGCCCTTGGATTCGAGCTGCTGCGCGAGATCCGCGCCGCCGCTCGTGACGATGCGGCCGTCCACGATGACGTGCACCCGGTGCGGCTTGATGTAGTTGAGGATGCGGTTGTAGTGCGTGATCACGAGCACGCCCATCTCGGGTCCGGCGAGCGCGTTCACGCCGTCGGCCACCACGCGGAGCGCGTCGATGTCGAGGCCGGAGTCGGTCTCGTCCATGATCGCGATCTCGGGCTTGAGGATCGCCATCTGCAGGATCTCGGCGCGCTTCTTCTCGCCGCCCGAGAAACCGTCGTTGAGATAACGCGTGGCGAACTTCTCGTCCATCTTGAGCATCGCCATCTTCGAACGCAGCAGCTCGCGGAATTCCTTGGGCGGGATGCCCTTCTTCGTGGGCACCTTGCCGTTCGCGTCCGGGTCCGCGGGCGCCAGGCGCGCGTTGAGCGCGGCGCGCAGGAACGAGCCGAACGTGAGCCCGGGCACGGCCACGGGGTACTGGAACGCCATGAACAGGCCCATGCGGGCGCGCTCGTCGGCCTCCTTCTCGAGGATGGACCCGCCCCTGAAGACGATGTCCCCGGAGGTCACTTCGTACTTGGGGTGACCCATGAGCGTGTTCGCGAACGTGCTCTTGCCGGAGCCGTTCGGGCCCATGAGCGCGTGCACCTCGCCCTTCTTCACCGCGAGCGAGAGACCTTTCAGGATCTCCTTGCCCTCCACGCTCACGTGGAGGTCCGTCACCAGCAGGTCACCAGTCATCGTTCTCGTGTCCATCCGGCCAGTCGGCCGTGGTTGGCGCGCGGCGCGCGGTCCGCCCCGTCCGGGGCGTTCGCGGCGCGCGTTCCGTGTGGGTCAGGCCGAGAAGCTCTCGCCGCAGGCGCAGGAGTGCCTCACGTTCGGGTTGTTGAACTTGAATCCGGCTCCCATGAGCCCCTCGACGTAATCGATCTCGGTGCCGCCCAGGAGCACCATGCTCTTGAGGTCCACGATCAGCCGGACACCGTTCGTCTCGACCACCTCGTCGCCCGGCGACTCGGCCTCGCAGAACTCCATGAAGTACGAGTTCCCCGAACAGCCTCCGCCCCGCACGCCGACGCGCAGGCCGATGTCCGGCGTGCCACGGCCCGTGAGCAGCTCCTTCACCTTGTCCGCCGCCAGCGGAGTCAGCGCGATCATCTCGATGGGCTCCTTTCGTGCTTCCTTCCTGCGCCGCCGCCCCGTGACGGGGTCGCCGGCGCCACCTCGATTCAGCGTCCGGGGTGCTCTTCCACGTTCACCAGCGCCGGGCGCACAGGCCGCCGGGCCCCGTCGCGCGTACCCTTGAAGCCGGCCACCAGCGCCGGTTCCTGCTCGAGTCCATGATCCTGGGTGCAGTGCACGCAGCACTCGACCGTACCCGGCTCGCCGCAGACGCGACAGGTCTCCAGGTAGGCGAGCCCTTCCACCAGCTCCTGCTCCAGCTCCCGCATGCGGCGCAGGTTCTCGCGCGTCTCCTCGAGCTTGGCGCTGAATAGCTGCCGCAGCTCGTCCATGGCCTCGGGGCCGCGCTCCGCGTCCCACCACCGCGCGAGCAGCCCCCTGGCCTCGTGCAGCGAGAGTCCGAGCCCGTGGAGCAGGTCGATCCAGCGCACCCGCTCGACCGCCTCCGGGTGGTAGAGCCGGAACCCGCCGCTCGAGCGCGTCGCCGGCTCGAGCAGTCCGAGCTCTTCGTACAGATGGATCGCGCGGACGGTCTTGCCCGTCCGGCGGGCGAGATCGCCGACGCGAAGGTACCGTGAGCGCGCCGCTGTGAGCGACTTCATGTTCGTACCCTTACGTACGGGTGAGAATCCAGCGAGAAGCTACTGCATTGGATGGACTTGGACAAATCAGAGCCAGCGAGATAACAAGGAAGTCACATGAGTTGACCATCCCGTGACCTTGCCCTGACCGTACCCTCGGCTGGGAGGCCCGGCGGCAGGCCGTCAGCGCCGGGCCCGCCCCCGCATGAGCGACAGGTACAGCGCTCCCGCCACGGCGAAGCCCACGAACCAAGCGTACGAATAGACGCCCTTCCAGAACGGCCCCACCGCCGGGAACGCCGCCGGGAACGCGGCGTTCAGGAACCCGGGCACGCACGGCAGGACACCCGCGGCGAGCGCCGCGAGCGCGGCCGGGTTGAACCCGCCCGAATACTCGTACCGCCCGCCGCGGCGGTAGAGGTCGTCCACGTCCAGCTCGCGGTGGCGGAGCACGAAGTAGTCGGCAATCAGGATGCCGCCGATGGGCCCGAGCAGCGCCGAGTAGCCGATGAGCCAGGTGAAGATGTAGCCCTGGCTCGAGGCCAGCAGCTTCCACGGCATCATCAGGATGCCCACGAAAGCGGTGAGGAGCCCGCCGGTGCGGAAGCTGATGAGCCTGGGCGCCGCGTTGCTGAAGTCGTTCGCGGGCGACACCACGTTCGCGGCCAGGTTCGTGGTGAGCGTGGCGATGGAGAGCGCGAGCATCGAGAGCAGCACCGTGAATGGTCCGCCGATCCGCGCCAGCAGCTCGACCGGGTCCCACACCACGCGGCCGCCTGGGAAGATGAGCGCCGTGGCGCTCGTCACCGCCACGCCGATGAACGCGTACAGCGTCATCGTGGGCGGCAGGCCCAGCGCCTGGCCCACGAGCTGGTCGCGCTGCGAGCGGGCGTAGCGCGTGAAGTCGGGGATGTTGAGCGAGAGCGTGGCCCAGAAGCCGACCATGGCGGTGAGCGAGGGGAAGAACGCCTGCAAGAACTCGCCGCCGGTCGCGAACCGCGACGGCTGCGCGAGGATGGTGCCGAACCCGCCGGCCTTCGCGTACGCCCACGCCAGCAGCGCCAGGCCCACCGCGATCAGGAACGGCGCCGCGAGGCTCTCCAGCCACTTGATGCTCTCGGTGCCCTTGACGATGAACCACACGTTGAGCGCCCAGAAGACGAGGAAGCCGAGCGCCTCCCCGGTCGAGAGCCCGATGCCGGCGGGGAGCACGGCGGGCAGCGTGGCGATGCCGGGCCAGAGCTGCTTCGCGAGCTGGTAGAGCGCCGCGCCGCCGAACCAGGACTGGATGCCGAACCAGCCGCACGCCACGAGCGCGCGCAGCAGCGCCGGCACGTTCGCGCCCAGGACGCCGAAGCTGGCGCGCGCGAACACCGGGAACGGGATGCCGTAGCGCGCGCCCGCGTGCGCGTTGAGGAGCATGGGCAGCAGGACGATGGTATTGCCGAGGAAGATGGTCCACATCGCCTGTGACCACGACATGCCCGAGTCGATGAGGCCGGAAGCGAGCGTGTAGGTGGGGATGCAGACGCTCATCCCGATCCACAGGGCGCAGTAGTGCCACCAGTTCCAGGTGCGCTGCGCGGCCGCGACGGGCGCGAGGTCAGGGTTGATGAGCGCGCCGGAGGCGCCTTCCTGCGGGACCGCGGCCATGTCACCTCCCGTGTGGGTCCTGCGCCGATTCAGCGGATCCGCACGCCGTCCTTCATCACCAGGCGCACGCGCCGGAGCGCGCCCAGGTCGCGAGTCGGGTCACCCTCCACCGCGACCAGATCGGCGAGCAGCCCCGGCGCCACGCGTCCGAGCCGGTCGTCGAGCCGGAACAGCCGGGCGTTCACGCTCGTGGCCGAGCGGAGCGCGGCGAGCGGCGTCATGCCGTACTCCACCATGAGCTCCAGCTCGCGCACGTTGTCGCCGTGCCGGAACACGCCCACGTCGCCCCCGAACGAGATCGTCACGCCCGCGGCGAGCGCCGCCCGGAAGCTCGCCCGCTTGGCCGCGAGCTCGGGCGTGGGCGGCTTCGCTCCCTTCACCCAGCCGTCGAAGTAGGTGGCGTAGGCCTCGCCCGCGGCGAGCGTCGGGCAAAGCGCCACGCCTCGCTGCCGCATGAGCCGGAACACCTCGGGCGTGCCGTGGTCGCCGTGCTCGATGGTCTGCACGCCCGCGAGCGCGGCGCGGCGCATGCCCTCGGGGCTCGCGGCGTGCGCCGCGACCGGCCGGCCGGCGCCGTGCGCGGCCGCCACGAGCGCGTCCAGCTCCTGCTGGCTGAACGTGGGCAGCGCCTCGCCGCGCGGGCCCCAACGGAAGTCGGCGTAGACCTTGATCCAGTCCGCGCCGTGCCCCACCTGGCTCCGCACGACGCGCGTGATCTCCTCCTGCCCGCTCGCCTCCTCGGCCCCCTGCGGGGGCTCGAACGCGTAGAGCTTCCGCTGCGGGGCGTAGCTGCCGGTGGCGACGATGGCGCGCGTGGTGGTGATCACGCGCGGCCCCGGCACGAGCCCCTTCTCGATGGCGCGGGCGAGCTGAACGTCGGCGTCGGCCGCGCCCTCGGTGCCGAGGTCGCGAAGCGTGGTCACGCCGGCCTCGAGTGTAGCGCGCGCGTGCGCGACCGCGGCGACCATGCGATAGGTGAGCGGCTCCTTGAGGACCTGGTCGTCCCAGAGCGTCTCGTCATAGGGGTGGAGGAAGAGGTGCGCGTGGCCCTCGATGAGGCCCGGGAGGATCGTCAGGCCCGGCAGCGCGACGCGCTCGGCATCCGCCGGCGCGCGCAGCGCGTCGACGCGGCCAACGGCCACGATGCGGTTCCCGCGCACGAGCACCGCCCAGCCGCGTCTCGGCGCCTCCGCGACGCCGTCCCAGACGGCGTCGGGCTCGAGCACGACGACCCGCGGCGGCGGCGCGGCCCACGCGGCCGGCGCGAGCGCGACGAGCGCGAACGCGAGGGCCAGGGCAGGCCGGAACCGATCAGACGTGCGGCGCGGCATGTGCGGCCCCTCCCGATCCAGACTCCTGAACCTCCGGACCGGCGGGACTTTCGGCCCTCCGCGGTCCGTGGGCAAGCTGGCCGGCGCTCAGCCCCGGCCGCCGGCGAGCCGGGCCGCCTCAGGCAGCGAGCGGAGTCGCGCCATGGCGGCGAGACCGATCACCGGGCCCGGCACGAGCAGCGCGAACGCGGCGCTCCAGCCGTGCGCGTCGCGCAGCCACGGCACCCACCACAGCGTCGCCACCGTGAGCGTGAAGCCGAGCGCGAGCTGGAGCGTGAGCGCGGTGCCCACGTAGGCCGGGTCGGCGAGTTCGGTGACCATGGTGGAGAACTGGGCCGAGTCCGCCACCACGCTCGCGCCCCAGACGAGCGCGACCGCGAGCACGAGCGCCACCGGCGCGCGGGCCGCGAGCGGGCCGATGACGAGCGCGCACGCGCCCGAGACGGCGAGCGCGAGCGCCGCGCTCCGCGTGCGCCCGAAGCGGTCGCTCCACGCCCCCGCCCACCACGACCCCGCGAAGCCGGCGCCGATCACGGCGGCCGCCCAGGCGGCGGCCGCGGCCTCGCCGCCGGTCCCACGCTCGCGAAAGACCTCCGCGAGGAAGACCGCGATCCAGCCCCACATCGCGTAGAGCTCCCACATGTGGCCGAAGTAGCCGATGCAGGCGAGCCGCACGCCGCGGTCGCGCAGCACGCGCCCCGCCTGGGCGGGGTCGAAGCGCGCGCGCGGGAACGGGAACGGGCCCTCGCGCACGAGGAGCCCGCCGAGGAGCGCGCCCGCGAGTGTGAGCCACGAGGTGGCGATCACCACGTCGCGCCAGGCCACGCCGCCGAAGCCGCGCACCAGGTGCGGCGCAGCCGAGCCGAGCGTGAGCGCGCCGACCATGATGCCGAGCGCGCGGCCGCGGTCGGCCCGGAACCAGGTGGCCATGAGCTTCAGGCCGGTGGGGTAGACGCCGGCCAGGAACACCCCGGTGAGGAAGCGCAGCGGCAGCCCGTTCGCCGCGCGGTCGGCGAAGGCGAACGCCCCGTTCGCGAGCGCCGCGAGCGCGGCCGAGGCCACGAGCACGCCGCGCGCGGGCAGCACGTCGAGCAGGTTCGTGAGCGAGGCCGCGAGCGCGCCGGCCACGAAGCCGAGCTGGACGGCGATCGTGAGCCAGGCGGCACTCGAAGGCGTGAGCAACCACTCGGCGCGGAGCGACTGGACCACGGCCGTGCCCGAGAACCACGTGCTCATGCCGAGCAGCGTCGTGAGCGCCAGCCAGATGAGCGCGGCCCAGCGGCCGCGCGCCTCCGGCACGGATTCAGGAGCGGGCGGGGCGCCCACTCCGGACGTCGTGCTCGTAGCGCGCGGCGATGCCGGCCACGATGGCGGCGTTGAGCAGCATGAACAGCGCGAGCGGCGCCATGCGCACGGCGAGCCCGGCGGCGAGCGGCCAGTCGCGCGGGAGCGGCGGCGCGAACGCGGCCACGAGCATGGACCAGGGTGCGGCGAGCACCGCCGCGATCGTGCTGCCCGCGCCGGGGCGGCCGAGCAGCGTCTCCACCAGCATGGCCGCGAGCGCGAGGCCCGCCACGAGCAGGTAAGCGCGCGCCGCGCGCCGGCCCCACACCGTCATGGACGCGGATTCCGCCCCGCGCGCTCCGGCCGCCGGGGCGGCCGCCCGCCCGGCGTCGCCGGACGGTTCAGTCATGCAGCCCGCCGGGGACCTTGTCCGTGCCCTTCGCCACCCGGTCGTTCCACGACTCGAACGGCTTGCCGCGGGTGTCGTCCACCATCGTGATGCAGCCCGGCACGGGGCAGACGTGCGAGCACAGGTTGCAGCCCGTGCACTCGTCCCAGTCGGCCCACGCCACCTTGACGCCATGGGCCTGCTGGCGGGCGATCGCCGCGTCGCGCGTCGGCGCGCGGTGCCCGGCCGGCAGCGGGTGCTCGCCGATGTGGATGCAGTGCACGGAGGTGTCGCGGCAGGCCACGTAGCAGAGGTCGCAGCCGATGCACTTCTCGGGGTCGATGTGCGCGGCGACCTTGTAGTTCAGGTCCAGATCGCCCCATTCGGCGTAGGCGTCGAGCGCCGCGCCCCGCAGCTCGTTCACCGACTTCATGCCCTTCTCGTCGAGGAAGCTCGAGAGACCGTCGATCAGGTCCTCGACGATGCGGAAGCCGTAGTGCATGACGGCCGTGCACACCTGCACGCTCGTCGAGCCGAGCGCGATGAACTCCGCCGCGTCGCGCCAGGTGGCGATGCCGCCGATGCCCGAGATCGGGATGGTGACGCGCGGGTCGCGCCCGAGCGCGGCCACCATGTGGAGCGCGATCGGCTTCACGGCCGGCCCGCAGTAGCCGCCGTTCGTGGAGCGCTTCCCCACCACCGGGTGGGGCACCATCCGGTCCAGGTCCACGCCGACGATGCTCTTGATGGTGTTGATGAGCGAGAGCCCGTGCGCGCCGGCCTCGACCGCCGCCACGCCCGGCTCGAGGATGTCGCCGATGTTGGGCGTGAGCTTCACGAGCACCGGCACGCTCGAGTACTTGACGGCCCAGCCGGCGACGACCTTCAGCACCTCGGGCTCCTGCCCCACCGCGGAGCCCATGCCGCGCTCGCACATGCCGTGCGGGCAACCGAAGTTCAGCTCGAGCCCGTCCGCGCCGGCGTCGATCGAGCGCTCGATGATGGTGCGCCAGTCGTCCTCGGTCTCCACCATGAGCGAGACGATGATGGCGCGGTCGGGGAAGCGTCGCTTGACCTCGCGCACCTCGCGCAGGTTCACGTCGAGTGGCCGGTCGGTGATGAGCTCGATGTTGTTGAAGCCCACCATGCGCGTGCCGTTCACGTGCAGCGCGCCGAAGCGGCTCGAGGTGTCCACGATCGGGTCGCCGAGCGTCTTCCACACCGCGCCGCCCCAGCCGGCCTCGAACGCGCGCATGACCTGTTCGCCGGTGTTCGTGGGGGGCGCGCTCGCGAGCCAGAACGGGTTGGGGCTCCTGATGCCGGCGAACGTGATGGAGAGGTCTGCCATGAGGGGTTCCCGGGATGCGGGCGGGCCCGCGGGGTCAGGGGCTCACGGGCCCGTGGTGGCGTTGGCCCGAGCATAGTCCCAGGCCCGCCGGGGCGCTACGCGGGAGACGCGATGCGCGCGGCCTTCGCCCGGGCGAGCGGTCTGGAGCCCGCCTTCGGAACGCACGACCGGGCCCCGACCGTTCCCGGCCGGGGGCCCGTCGCCTGCGGCGGGCCTGGCAGCGCCCGCCGCGACCGTGCGCTCGGGGGATGTCAGCGCACGACCACGACCTTCAAGCTCCGCTGCACGGGCCCGGCGCGGAAGCTCGCGTGATACACACCCGGCGGCACACGCGAACCGGCCGCATCGGTCCCGTCCCAGTGCAACCGGTAGCGGCCCGGACCCTGCAGCACGCTCGCGAGCGTGCGCACCCGGCGGCCGAGCATGTCGTGGAGCGCCCAGGACACGCGGGCCGAGCCGCCCGCGGCCGCGTCGCTCCCGATCACGTACTCGAAGTAGGCGCCGTCCACGCCAACCGGGTTCGGAGCCGGCCGGGCGGCGAACGTCACGGCCGGGGTGCCGGACCCTCCCGGTCCGACCGCCAGCGGCAGGCAGCCGCTCACCCGCACGTTGTCGACGTACCAGCCGTCCAGCTCGATGAGCTGGTCGGACTGGAGCCGGAACCGGATCAGCACCGTGCGGCCGTTCCAGGCGGCGAGGTCGAGGTCCACGTGCCGCCAGTCCGTCGGGTCGGCGGCGTTGTCGGTCCAGCCCGGATCGTCGCCCTGGTCGTAGCGAGCGAGCTCGGTCCACGTCTGTGCGTCGTCGCCGGAGATCTCGACGATGCCGTAGTCGAAATCGTCCTCGGTGATGCAGATGTGGTCGAACGTGAGCCGCGCGCCACCCTGGAGCACCGCCGGCACCGCGAACACGGCGATGGCGTTCACGTTGCCCCCGCTCGGCGCGCCACGGTACGGCACGCCGGGCGGGCTGTCGGAGAACCCGAAGGCGCCCGCCTGGCCGAACGTCACCACGTCCCAGCGGCTGCCGGGCTGGCTCTCCGGCCGGATCCACAACGAGGCGTTCCCGGCCTCGAAGTCGTCCTCGGCGGTGCAACCGGTGAGCCCCGCGAACTCATGGTCCGCCGCGCGCGCGGTCTCGCTGCCGCCGAGGACGCCCGCGACCTCGTAGAGGTGGAGCCCCCGGTCGGCGGCGTCGTCGAACTGCGACTGGCCGCCGCCCAGCGTCGCGATCCGCGTGCCGTCGCGATAGACGCGCACCGAGTCGTACAGGCCGCCGTTCACCCACTGGAGGTGCACGGGGTCACCCGTGTCGCTCGTGTTCTCCGCGTTCGCGGCCAGCCCGCCGGGCGGCACGAGCGCCGCCGCGCCCGGCCGCACGAAGGCGAGCAGGTGGTACTCCGCGTAGTCCGTCTGCGACCCCACGTGCGTCACGCGCAGGTAGTAGGTGCCGCTCGTGGACGCGAAGAAGCTCAAGCTCGCGTCGCGGATCCCCGGCTGGACGTTGTCGTTGCTCCCGACCACGGCGCCGCCCGAGTCCAGCAGCTCGATGCGGGGATCGCTCTTGCTGTAGGGGCCCTTGGTCTCGAAGCCGTAGCGTGTGCCCGCCGAGGCCTCGAGGCGGAGCAGGTCCTGGTCGCCCACGTCGAACAACGTGTGGTAATGCGGCGCGGGATGGTTCGCCGAGCCGAGCGAGCCGTAGTGGCCGCTGAAGTCCGCCGCGGTGTCGGTGTCGGTGCCGTGGATGTCGCGCGCCAGGTTCTGCGGCGCCGGCGGCGTGTCGAGGAGCCCCGTGTAGGTGAGCGGCGGCGGCACCGCGGTGTTGTTGTTCGCCCCGCTCGCGCTCCGCCACTTGACGAAGTCCACGGGCGCGTTCGAGGCGTCGCGCAGCAGGCAGGCGCCATCGAGGCCGTTGTTCCACGAGGCGTTGAAGTTCTGCTGGTTGCCCGCATAGAGGTGCACCGGCCCGTCGTCTACGACCGGCGTGCCGCCCTCGTGCACCACGACCACCTCCCCGGACCCGAGCGTGAACGGCGGGAACACGTAGACGTTTATCGAGTCCTGCGCGGGCAGCCCGTTCGCGAACACCTCGAGCTTCCACCCGGTCAGGTCCACCGCGGTCTCCCCGGCGTTGTAGAGCTCGATCGCGTCGAGCGGTCCCAGGTGCAGCTCGTTGATGACCACCCGGCCGCCGGCGCTCACCGCGTGCGCGAGCGGCGTGATCGGCGTCGCCTGCGCGAGCAGCCCGTCCGGCTCGAAGCCGTCGGCCACGAACGGCATGCGGGCCAGCGTGACGAAGATGTGCTCGAGCCCGACCTGCATGAAGCCGGCGCCGTTCCTCGCGAACCAGCCCTGCCAGTAGTCCTCGACCGTGACCGGGTTCCCGGGCGGCAGCGCGGGCAGGTAGTTGCGTTCGATGTCCCAGGCGTAGCTGTCGGCCACCTCGACGCCGTCGTCGTCGAACCCGGGGGTCAGGTCCGGCGTGCCGGGACCGTCCAGCAGGTCCCACAGCGCGGAGGTGACGTTCGTCTCATTGGCCGAGCCGATCTGACCGATCGGCGTGCCGTCGTCGCCGAACAGGCCGGTCTCGAAGTCGTACGAGAACGAGAGGCCGCCCGGCGTGCCCACCGGCGGCGGGATCTGCAGGTCGCCGTAGAGGCTCACGAGGTCGTCCGTGCCGTGCGTGAGCGCGCGGTACTCGCGGACCTTGGCGCAGTGGTACGTGGCCGCGCCCTCGCCGTAGGCCAGCAGCACGTTGGCGTCGTTGTCGCCGATGAAGTGCGCGCCGCCGGGGTTGTCGGAGCGCGAGAAGTTGTCGTCGTACCAGTGACCGGTCTCGTGCAGGATCACGGTGTCGGACCAGCCGTCGGTGTCGTTCCCCTGTCCCGGCGACGAGATGAGGATGGTGTTCTGGGTGTAGTTGGAGCCCTCGTTGGCGTTGTTCGGGCCCCAACTGAACGTGACGTACTCGTTCTCGTCCGGCAGCCGGCCGAGCACCGCCGGCTGGCTCATCCAGTCGAAGTAGTCCACGGTGCAGTCGTAGATGTTGAACGCCTGCGCGACACCGGTGCCGTCCGTGTCCTGGATGAGATAGGTGCCGAAGTCGTGGTCGAGCCCGGGGTCGTGCGCGAGTGCGGGATCGGTGGTGATGGCGTGGATGGGCGCGTTGGGCGGCACCCAGCGGCCCATCAGGTCGCGCTCGACCGCGTCCACGACCCAGATCTGGTAGCCCGGCCGCCCGTCCGTGAGGCAGCGCGCGTAGAAGTTCACCGGGAGCGCCTGGCCGGTCACCTCGACGGAATAGTTCCCGGCGGCGTCCGTGTGACCGCTCGCGAGCACGAGCGTGGTCGCGAGGTTCACGATCTCCACCCGCGCGTGCCGGATGGGCAGGTTCTGGACCGCGCCGGTGTAGCCGTTGCCGTCCCACAACCGGTCCTCGTAGAGGAACCGCCCGGTCACGGTGAACGCCGACGCCGCGGCGGGCAGCGCGAGCGTGAGCGCGAGCGAAGCGAGCATGCGGCGGATCATGGCAGCCTCCGTGCACGGTGCTCGGCGACGAGTGTGCCCGCGGTCCCGGCGACGATCCGGTCGGGCGACGTGGGCCCGTCGGGCAGGAGGTTGAACGTGGCGCCGCGCCCGATGCGTCCGGCGGGGCCCTCGCCCTCGACCCGGAGCTGGATCAGGTGGCGGTCGCCCTGTGCGGGCAGCGAGACGGCGAACTCGGTGCCGACTTCGACACCCGGGCGCATGCGACCGAGCGGAGCGCGCATGCGGCCGACCGGCGTGGCGCCTCCGGTCGAGACCACCCGGGCCTCGGCCGTCGCGAGTCCGACGCGCGAGCTGGAGGTGACGCGGAGCCGGACCGTGGCGCCGCGGCGGACGGGATCGAGGGGCTCGATCCGGACCTGGATGGGGTGCTGGACCGCGGCCTCGCAGACGAGCGGCGTGCGGTCGCGGCGGGGCTCGGCCGGCCCCGGCCCGGACGCGCCGGCGGCGGCGAGCGACAGGAGGACGAATCCGGCGAGCCGGAGCAACGGGGGCCTGGGGGTTCGGACGGCGGGGCGCATGGAGGCTCCTCGGGGCAGGGAATTGGCAGCGGTGGACGTACGACCGCCACCAGCAGGCCCCGGGGGCCTTGAGCCGGGCTTGACTGGGGCTCCGCGCGGGTCCCCCGGCCGGCTCTCGCAGCTCGAAGCGGCGAAGGGGCTTAGCGCTTCCCCCAATCCCACTGGATGCGCACGCCGTGCCGCTCGAGCCCGCCGGTGATGGCGGTGAACGCGCGCTGGTCGGGACCGACCTTCTCGAGCGGGTGCACGCCGGGCTTGGTCCCGCCGCCGCCAGCGACCCACTGCGCCACCGCCGAGGTCGTGAGCGCGGTCGTGCGGGACATGGCGGTGAGCCCGGTGGACTCGTCGTAGCGGTCGATGAGCGTGGCGCGCTGCACGCGCACGCCGCGCCGGACCACGGTCATCATCGCGACCAGGTCGCGCGGCGGGTGCGCGATGCAGGCCGAGCGGAACTCGTCCAGGAACCGGCCCGAGACGATGAGCGGCTGGACGGCCTCGACGTGCCCGGGCCAGCGCAGCGAGCGCTCGCTCATCTCGCGCACCTTGGGCATCGTGGCGATGAGCGTGCGCAGCCCGTCCGAGAGGAACGACTCCAGCTCGCCCACGCCGGGCACCTGCACGCGGTCGAGGTCGTCGAACACGGGCAGCGTGACCAGCTTCCCGCCGCGCACGAGACGCGCGGGGCGCGTGTACTCCTCGAGCAGGTCCTCGAGCGACCAGGTCACGACGTAGCCGTAGGGCCGGGTGCGGTCCTGCGCCACCCCGCCCACGTAGATCACGACCTCGTCGGGGTTGCCCTCGCTCGCCGCGTGCCCCACGCACAGGTGGCTCAATCCCGGCGCGAGCCCGCAGTCCGGGAAGATCGCCACGCCCGCGCGCTTCGCCGGCGCGTCCAGGGCGAGCGGGTCCTCGACGCAGAAGCTCACGTCCACCATGGGCCGGCCCGCCTCGATCGCGGCGCGCATCGCGCCGAAGCCGAGCGACGACGGCAGCGCGCCCACCGCGACGTCGTACTCGCGGATGCGCCTTGCCAGCGACTCCAGGTCCGCGAGGTCGGCCTCGACCCAGCGCAGGTTGGTGCGCTCGGGCAGCGACGGCTCGCGCACGTCGGCCACGTCCACGTGGGTGTTCGCGACCTTGTAGGCGAGGTCGGTGGCGATCACGCGCCCCTGCTGCCCGCCCCCGAGCACGAGGATCTTCATGCCGTGGTCCCGGGCCCGGAGGCGTCCACGGCGGGGCGGCCGCTCATGCCGTCGCGGTGAGCACCCAGGCGTGCAGCGACGTGCGCACCGGGCGGTCGCCCAGCTCGGAGCGCAGGGACTCGGCGACGCGCCGCTCGACCTGCTCGTGGCTCACGGAGCCGCGCTCGGAGATGGCGAGCGAGACGGGGTTGCCGCGCACGAGCCCGGCGGCGAAGTGCGCGGCCGATTCGGCCATCGTCTCGAAGGCGACCCCCTCCACCTCAACGTCCCGGAACCCGGCGGCCAGCGCCCGACGGCGGTGCTCGTCGGGGTCGTGGTCGCCGAACGGCGTCTCGTAGAAGGTCGGCGGCTCGTCCGGGAACATCTCGCGGATGGCGTCGTTGGCGATGCGCCCGAAGGCGTTCCGCGCGAAGGAATCCCAGGCGTTGTAGAGGAGCCGGCCGCCGGCGGCGAGCACGCGCCTCGCCTCGCGCAGGCCCTGCGCCTTGTCCGGCAGGAACATGATCCCGAACTGCATCACCACCACGTCGAACGAGGCGGCCTCGAACGGGAGCTGCTGAGCGTCGGCCGTGCGCCACGTGAGTCGCGGGTCCTCGGGCAACGCGGCACGCGCGTGGTCGATCATGCCCTGGTTCAGGTCCGTGGCCACGAGCCTGCCCGAGGCCGGCAGCCGGGCGAGCAGGTGCCGGGTGACGATGCCCGTGCCGCACGCCGTCTCGAGCACGCGCAGGCCGTCGCGCACGGGCAGGCGGCGGGCGAGGTCGCGCGCGTAGGGCTCGAAGATCACCGGGCCGAGGTGCCGGTCGTAGAAGGCCGGGATCTCGCCGGTGAAGCTGGAGTGCTGGGTCGGTGCCATGGTCGGGACTCCCTCGAGACGGGGCGGGGCGGCGCGCCGGGACGAGCGCCCGCATCCTATCCTACGCGACCGCGCGCGCGCGTCCGAGCCACCGGGCGTGTCGGCCGGGCCCCGGGCTGCCGGTCACACGCGTGCGACGGAAGTAGCATTGCCCCGGCGGGAGCCCTCCTTTAGATTCCCCCGCCGTGCGTATCGCCATCCCACGTGAGACCGCGCCCCGCGAGAAGCGGGTCGCGCTTGTCCCGGAGACCGTCGCCAGGCTCGTGAAGGCCGGGTTCCAGGCCTCGGTCGAGCGTGGGGCCGGGCTCGCGGCAGGGCATACCGACGAGGCCTACCGCACCACGGGTGCGACCCTCACGGACGACTTCGCGGCGTGCGTCTCGGGCGCCGACGTCGTCCTCAAGGTGCGCGAGCCCTCGCCGGAGGAGGTCACCGCGATCCCCGAGGGGGCGCTGCTGCTGGGACTCCTCGGCCGCGGCGAGGACGCGGCGCAGATGGAGCGCTACCGCGCGCGCCGCCTGGGGGTGTTCTCGCTGCACACGCTCCCCCGCATCTCACGCGCGCAGAAGATGGACGCGCTCTCGTCCATGGCGTCGTGCGCCGGCTACAAGGCCGTGCTCCTCGCCGCGAACGCCTCGGGCAAGTTCTTCCCGCTGCTCATGACCGCCGCGGGCACGGTGGCGCCGGCGCGCGTGCTCGTGCTGGGCGCCGGCGTCGCCGGGCTCCAGGCCATCGCCACCGCGCGGCGCCTCGGCGCCGTGGTCGAGGCGTTCGACGTGCGGCCGGCGGTCAAGGAGGAGGTGCAGAGCCTCGGCGCCTCGTTCGTCGAGATGCAGCTCGGCGACGCGGGCGTGGGCGCGGGCGGCTACGCGAAGGAGATGGACGAGCAGCGCAACGAGCTGATCCGCCAGACCATCGCCGGGCGGCTCCCGAACACGGACATCGTCATCAGCACCGCGGCCATCCCGGGCCGGCGGGCGCCCCTGTTGATCGCCGCCGACGCCGTGGCGAAGATGAAGCCCGGCTCGGTCATCGTGGACCTGGCCGCCGACTCGGGCGGCAACTGCGCGCTCACCCGACCCGACCAGACCGTCGTCGCGCACAGCGTCACCATCCTCTGTCCGCTCGACCTGGCCGCCTCGCTCGCCACGCACGCGAGCCAGATGTACTCGCGCAACCTGTACGAGCTGCTCCTCCACCTCGCGAAGGACGCGAAGCTCGCGCTGGACTTCAGCGACGAGATCACCAAGGGCTGCTGCCTCACCTACGACGGCCGCGGCGCCGCCGAGCTGGCCACCGCCGGGAGGAGCGCATGAACTCCGCGCTGATGGCCGAGATCTGGGTGTTCGCGCTGGCCGTGTTCGTGGGCTTCGAGGTGATCTCCAAGGTGCCGGTGGTGCTGCACACGCCGCTCATGTCGGGCACGAACGCCATTCACGGCATCGTCATGCTGGGCGGTGTCGTGGTGCTGTCCAGGGCGCACGATCCGCTGATCGTGATGCTCGGCTTCCTCGCCGTCGTGCTCGGGGCGATGAACCTGTTCGGCGGGTTCGTGGTCACCGACCGCATGCTGGAGATGTTCAAGGCCAAGAAGCGTCCCGCGCCGGGTGGCAAGGCATGACGTTCGCGTTCGAGTTCCTGTACCTGCTCTCGGCCGCGCTGTTCATCATCGGGCTCAAGTTCCTGTCCTCGCCGGCGCGCGCGCGCCAGGGGAACACGCTGGCTGCGGTGGGCATGGCGGTGGCCACGGTCACGCTGCTCGCCTCGCTGTTCCTGGACCCCGCCGGCGAGCCGCCGCGGAACCTCGGGCTCATCGTCGCCGCCATCGCCGTCGGCGCCCTGGCCGGCGCGCTCGGCGCGCGCCGCGTCGCCATGACCGACATGCCGCAGATGGTGGCGCTCTTGAACGGCTGCGGCGGCGGCGCGGCGGCGGTGATCTCGGCGGCCGAGTACCTGGGCCACGCCCAGGCGCGGGCCGGCGCGGACGCCATGTTCGGCTGCGTCGTGGGCTCCATCGCGTTCTCGGGCAGCATGGTGGCGTTCGGCAAGCTGCAGGGGCTCGTCTCCGAGAAGGCCGTCAACTCGCCGGTGCAGAAGGCCGTGAACGCCGCCCTGTTCCTGGCGCTCCTCGGGCTCGTCGGCTGGCTCGGCTTCGGCCCGGGCGGCACGCCCGCGTTCTACGCGCTGTTGGGCGTGGCGCTCGCCTTCGGCGTGCTGATGGTGATGCCCATCGGCGGCGCCGACATGCCGGTGGTCATCTCGCTCCTCAACTCGTTCACCGGGCTCGCCGTGGCGGCCACCGGGTTCGTGCTACGGAACAACGCGCTCATCATCAGCGGCACGCTGGTGGGTGCTTCCGGCACGCTGCTCACCATGCTCATGTGCAAGGCCATGAACCGATCGCTCGGAAACGTGCTGTTCGCGGGCTTCGGTGCCACGACCACCGCGGGCGCGGCCGCGGCGGGCGGCGCGGCCAAGCCCTACCGCGAGGTGAGCGTGGACGACGCGGCCGTGCTGCTCGCCAACGTCCAGAGCCTGATCATCGTGCCCGGCTACGGCATGGCCGTGGCCCAGGCGCAGCACTCGGTGCGCGAGCTGGCCGACCTGCTCGCGGAGAAGGGGGTGGACGTCAAGTACGCCATCCATCCCGTCGCGGGCCGCATGCCCGGCCACATGAACGTGCTGCTCGCCGAGGCGAACGTGCCCTACGACCAGCTCTTCGACCTCGACCAGATCAATTCCGACTTCGAGCGGTCCGACGTGGCGCTCGTGATCGGCGCGAACGACGTCGTGAACCCCGCCGCCCGCAAGGACAAGGCGAGCCCCATCTTCGGCATGCCCATCCTCGATGCCGACAAGTCCCGGCACGTGATCGTGATCAAGCGCAGCATGAACCCCGGCTTCGCCGGCATCGACAACGAGCTCTATTACGAGCCGCGCTGCTCGATGCTGTTCGGCGACGCCAAGGGCGCGGTCGCGAAGCTGGTGGAGGCGGTGAAGGGGCTGTAGGTCCGCAGCCGGCCGCCGCGGAGCTGCGGGGCCCGTCTCGCGGCCGCGGGCGATCTCCGGCCGCTACATGGACCCGTTCACGATGGGCAGGAACTTCATCTGGGCGGGCTTGAAGAGCGCGAGCTGGAACGGCTTGCCCTGCGCGGACGCGGTGCCGGCTAAGGTCGGGACGAGCAGGAAGCCGAGGACGAGCCACGTGCCTCGGTGCGAGCGCATGGGACCTCCGGAGACGGGGAGCATGGCGGGGAGACGGGGCGCCCGGCGGAGGACCTGGCCGCGCGCGGCGTCACGGGCGTGGTAGCAGGGTCCGGGGCCGCGCTCCGAACGCGGGGCAGGGCGTTGCTCCGCGCGCCGCGGCTGCGTAGATTCCGGCCGCAGCCGCTCGAGACCCACGCCCCGGAGACACCGTGACCGAACCCACTCCGGCCGAAGGCGAACGCAAGCCCGCCTGGAAGCCGCTCGACGCCCGCCAGCGACGCGTGCTCGGCGTGCTCATCGAGAAAGCGAAGACCACGCCCGCCGGCTATCCGATGTCGGTGAACGCGATCGTGACGGGCTGTAACCAGAAGAACAACCGCGACCCGCTCACGTCGTACGACGACCTCGACGTGGAGAAGGCGCTCGACGAGCTGCGCACCCTGGGCGCGGTGAGCGAGGTGGACTGGCTCGGGCGCGTCTCCAGGTACAAGCACCACGCCTACGAGTGGCTCGGCGCGAGCCGGCCCGAGCTGGCGGTGATGGCCGAGTTGCTGCTGCGCGGAGCGCAGCAGCTCGGCGAGTTGCGCACCCGCGCCGCGCGCATGGAGCCGATCGCCGACCTCGCGGCACTCAAGCCGCTCGTGGATGCGCTCGTCTCGCGCGGTCTCATGCTGGAGCTGACGCCGCCCGGGCGCGGGCAGGTCGTGAGCCACAACCTCTACCCGCCGAGCGAGCTGGCGGAGGTGCGGGCGCGACTCTCGGATCGCGTGGTGCCGCCCGCGCCCGCTCGAGTGACGAGTGTGGACACCGCCGATCCCCGATCGTCTGCCGACGCGGGGCGCGCCGTCGTGTACCAGCCGCCCGGTGACCACGCCGCGGGCGAGTCCGCTCCCGACCGTCTCGCCCGACTCGCCGAGGCGATCGTCGAGCTGCGCGAGGAGGTCGCCAGGCTCCGCGAGCGGATCGCCGCGCTGGAGTCGCGAGAGGCTTGAGCCGCGGGCCTCCGCAGGCCACCCGCTCACGCTCCCTCGCCTCCACCCGCCCCTACTCGCGTGTCGCCGCCTCGTAGATGGCGTTGAAGACGAACGGGAAGGTGGCGTTCGTCTGCGCGCGGTGCTGGGGGCGGAAGCCGAGCAGCACGAGGCGCCCCTTGCCGTAGCTCACCGCCACCGCGGCCGCCTTGCGGGTGAGCTTCTCCTCACCCTTGATCCAGCCCGACAGCAGCACGTCGCGCGGGTCGTCCGGGTAGGTCGCGAGCACCCAGCGGTCCAGCTCGCGGCCGGGCACCGCGGTCTGGAACGCGATCGGCTTGTCCACGAAGATCGCCATCTCCGCCGGGAGCCCCGTCGTGTAGCCGAGACCCTGGCGCACGTTCACCCGCAGCAGCGAGCCCGGACAGCCGAACTCCTCGGCCCGCAGCCGCGCCAGCGCGTTCACGACCGGCACGTTGAACTGATCGATCACGTAGTCGCACGCCGCGGCGAACGCGATGAGCGTGCCGCCGCCTTCGACGAACGACTTCAAGGCCTGCGCGCCCCCCTTGTCGAGCCCGCCCTGGTAGGGCGGCGGCAGCTCCACGAAGTAGGTCATCGCGCCGTCCTCACGCCGCGGCTTCCCGGTGGCGATCACCTCCTTGGGCACGTCGGGCAGGATGATCGCGTCGAAGCGGTTGCCGAGCCCGCCCTTCTGCACCGTCGCGTTGTCGAGCGTGGTGAGCGAGAACCCGTAGTTCTCGAGCACGAACCGGGTCCAGCCCTCGTCCATGGACGCGGCCCATGGCTTGTAGATCCCCACGCGCGGCGAGCGGAGCGGCTTCGCTCCGGCCGGCGGGCGAGCCAGGCGGCCGAGCGCGATGCCGGGCGGCAGCACCTTGGCGGCGGCGGCCGCGCCGTCGGCGTCGAGGATGGCCGCGCCCACCGGGAGCCCCGCCTCGACCGGCGTGGTCACGCGCGAGACGCGGCCGCTCTTGAGCGCCGCGTTGAGCGCGCGCGCGGACTCGGGCCCCGGCTCGAGCGTCGCCCAGCCGCCCGGCGCGCTGCCACCGGACATGGGCGGCGTGTAGCGCTGCGCGCCCGACGGCATCACTCCGAGCTCCACCGTCACCCCCATCATGAGCGGCAGCGACCATGCCGAGACGTCGTAGGGCCGCACGATGTCCGGGCCCGAGACGAGCTTCACCTCGTTGTAGCGCTGCGTGGTGAGCATCTCGCGCACGAACACGCCGTACGGCTGCGCGAGCGGCACCCACAGGTCACCCGCGGCGTCCGAGTGAAGCTCCACGTTGTGCTCGTAGAGGAGCGCCGCCAGCCGGAGCGCCGTGGGCCAGTCGCGCTGGGCGCGCGGGATGCGGAAGGCCTCGCCGGGTGTCGCGCGCGCGATCGCGGCGCGCGACCGCGCCGCCATGTCGAGCAGGATGTCCTCGCGATGGTCGGCGCACGCCTCGAGGATCGCGTCCGAGGCGATGCGCTCGTAGTCCATGATATCGCGCAGCCGCCACCAGCCGCCCGGCCAGGGGTTCGGGAAGTTGGTCTGCGGGCCGTACTCGATGAGCCCCTTGCGGCCGCCGCCCAGCTCCGTGGGGTCGATGAACACGGGCGAGGCGATCTGCACCGAGGCGACCTCGGTGAGGAGCCCCGAGATGTTCTTGAACCACGCCGTGTTCTTGGTGCCGCCCGGCCAGTAGGCGTCGTACGCGTAGCCGTAGATGACGCCCGACTTGCCGGCCTGCTCCAGCCGCAGCGCCATGGCGCTCCCGAGCAGGTTCACCTCGCGCCAGATGAGCGGGTGGATGTCGGGATCCACGGGCTCGGCGTACGGCGGCACGAAGATGCGCGGCGTGGTCGAGCCCATCTGGTGCTCGTCCAGCCACACCTGAGGGAACCATTCGTCATAGACGGCTCGCGACATGGCCCGCGACTCCTTCTGCGCGAGCATGAACCAGTCGCGGTTGTTGTCGTGGCCCACGTAGTGGTGATAGAGCCACGGCATCCGGCCGCCCTCGTACTTCGTGCCCTGCCACTTCCGGTACCACTCCGTCTCCATGATCTGGCCGTCGGGATTGAGCGAAGGCACGAGCAGCAGCACCACCTCGTCCAGCCAGCGCTTCGTCTCGGCGTCCTCGGCCGAGGCCAGCGCGTGCGCCCATTCCATCGCCATCTGCGAGGCGCCGATCTCGGTGGAGTGGATGTTGCAGGTGATGAGCAGGAACGCGCGCCCCTCGCGCGCGAGCGCCGCCACGTCCGCGTCGGAGAGCCCGCGCGGGTCCGCCAGCTTCTTCGCGATCTCCTTGAGGCGCGGCAGGCGCCCCATGTTCGCCTCGGAGGAGACGATCGCCATGATCACGTCCTCGCCGAGCGTGGTCCTGCCGAGGTTCTGCACCTGCACGCGGTCCGAGCGCCGGTCCAGCTCGGCGAAATAGCTCTTGATCTGCCGGAAGTCCGCGAGCACGCGGTCGGCGCCGAGCTCGAGCTTGAGGAACGCGCTCGGCGTGCGAAGGCTGGCGGCGGGCGCGCCGGCGGGGACGAGGCCCGAGAGGGCGAGGGCGGCGAGGACGGCGGGGATGCGCACGGGGCGGCCTCCTGGAGTGTGCGTGGCAGCCGGCATGGTGCCACGACCGCACGGGCGGGCGGAAGTGTCGGCCGCGCGGCGGGCGGCCTCCACACACGTGGCTGGGCCACGCTCCCGATCGGCTCCCGGGGGCGGGCCGCCGGCGCGTCAGGGCCCGGACTCGAGTCGAAGCCAGAGCCCGTGTGCACTTCGAGGCTCGACCAGGATGCTCTCCCCGGCCTTGGAGCTCGCACGTGGATCGGCCCCGCCGCCGGTGGTGCCTCGACCGCGCGTGAGAGGACCCCGCACACGGAAGCCGGCCCCGATCACCGGCCGCCCGGGCAGGAGCTGATGCTGCGCGGGGAGGATCACGACCTCGCCGGCTCCCAGGCGGACGACGGTGGCCTCCACCGGGTCGGGTGCGGACACCTCGCGACGTGCGCGCCGACCCCCGAGCCGGACGAGCAGCCGGGCCAGGTCTTCGCCGTACCCGGTGGCGATCCAGACGGCGCTCAGGGCGGTCGCGCCGTTGGGATGGGCGAAGTGCTCCGGGCGATCCGTCGGAGATCGGTTGTCGCGGACGAAGAACAGGAACGACCACTCGGGGGCCAGCAGCTTCGTGATCCCCCCCTGCTGCCTGAACGCAGAGCCGCCGTCGCTCAACGCCGCGTGGAGCTCTCGGGTGTCCCGGGCGTGGAAGGCGACGAACGCCGGCCCCTCGCCCGCGCGGAGGAGTTCCACGTAGCGGGCGGTCAGCGTGTCCACCGCGTCCGGTGCCACGAGAAGCTCGATCCCCGAGCCGTCGGGGAGCTTCACGTGCGCGTTGCGGATGCCGTTCGCGTGCTCGCGGCCGGGCTTGAGCGCGAACCCCAGCCCGCGATAGGTCTCGCCCGCCCGCCCCAGGTCGCGCACCACGACCGGGATGCGGTCGAGGCCGATCGTCGCCGGCCGCTGCGCGGCCGACGGCTGCGGCAGCGCGGCCACCAGGAGCCCGATCAGGGACGCGCACACCGTTCGATGGCCTCCGGACACTCGTGACCTCCTGGCGCGGCCGGATCGGTAGGGCAGTTCGGCCGGCCCAAGGCCCACGTGATCCGGCTCCGGATCCTCCGGGAACTGGACGGCCGTGATCTCCGTATCGCCTCGCAGCACGGCCTTCGCGACGCGATGCATGCCGTCCATGACCGATCCCGTGGCAGAGAGGATGATCGGGTACTCGAGTTCCGCGGCATCGATCCATGCCACGTGCTGGACCAGCTCGCGCCAGGTCGGTCGGTCGGAATCCGCGACCCAGGGCTCGTCGAGCTCCCGGATGTCGTCCAGCGGGATACGCCGCCGCGGCGGGTCCTTCGACGGCAGTATCAGGCGGTCCACGTCCCAGGCCAGGAGTCCGCGACGGGATTCCCGGAAGGAGTACTGCTTCCTCACGGGCGAGCGAGGCCTGCCGAGCGTCCGCTCTTCAGCGGCGGGCGCGTGCGGCGCCCGTCCGCTTCGAGGCCGGCTTCGAGGCGCGCTTCGCCGGCGCCGCGCGCCGCCCGGGCTTCGGGCGCGCGGCCTGACGGAGGAGAGCGGTGAACGCCGGCGGATCGATCCCCGAGGGAGCACGGACCTTGATGTGGCGCACGTAGGCCCCCCTGCCCTCCAGCAGCCCTTTCGGGTCGCTCAAGGACGCTCCCCTGAAGAAGCCGAACTGGACGTGGCCGGAGTCGGAGTAGACGTAAGCGACAGGCCCGTCCTTGCCGATCCAGCAGCCGTTACCCCACTTGACCGACTCCTCGAGGCCCGGCTCGACGCTCTTCACGAACCTGCGCAGGGCGCGGATGATGGTCTGGTTCCGGGGACTCTGGTCCGCGGTGTAGTCGTCGAAGCTCGCATAAGCCTTCATCTTCCTGATCTCGCCCATCACTCGGCCCCCGCCCGCATCGCGGCTTCCGGCCGCTCGGCGAGGCCGAGCACCCGGGTGATGGACCTCGCGGCGCGCTTGCCGTCCTGGACCGCGGTCACGACGAGCTCGCCGCAGCCGACTTCGTCGGGTACCCGCGCGTCGCCGCCCACCCACAGTTTCGGGTTCGCGGTGCGGCCGGTCCGCTCGTCGGCCTGCACGCGGCCCTTCGCGTCCGTGGTGACGCCGGGGAACGCCTTTGCCAGCGCCCCCATCGAGCCCTGGCCGATCGCGAGCACCGCCAGCTCGCACGGGTACTCGCGGCCGTCGGAGAGCCGCACGGCGCGGAGCGCGCCACCCTCGCGCACGAACGCCTCGGGCACGGCGCGCTCCACGAGCCGCACGCCCTCGCCGCGCGCCTGGTGCAGCTCGTGGCGGTAGCCGCTCATGTCGGACTCGGTCCGCCGGTAGAGCATGGCCACCTCGCGCACGCCGAGCCTCGCCAGCTCGCGCGCGGCGTCAATGGCCGTGTTGCCGCCGCCGATCACTACCGCGTGGCGCACGCCATCGAGCGAGAAGCGCGGCTCGAGCTTCATGCGCTCGATCCACGCCACGGCGCCGGTGACCCCCGGGCCCTCGGACCCGGCGATGTCGAGCGCCGAGTCGGCGCCGAGCCCGCAGCCCAGGAACACCGCGTCGTGCTCGGCGAGGAGCTTCGCGGGCGCCACGTCCTTCCCCACCTCGACGCCGGTGCGGATGGTCACACCGAGCGAGCGGATGAACTCCACCTCGGCCGTCCCGGCCTCGGCGTGCATCTTGTACGGCGCCACCCCGGTCACGTTCAAGCCGCCGGCGACGGGTCGCTTCTCGTACACGGTCACCGAGCAGCCCTCGAGCGCGAGGTAGCCCGCGCAGGCGAGCGAGGCGGGCCCCGAGCCCACGCATGCCACCTTCCTCCCGTTCGCCGGGGCCTTCGGCAGCAGCGAGCCGGCCTGGCCGTGCAGGAGCACGGTCTCGGTGGCGTAGCGCTGGAGCCGGCCGATGGCGATGGGCGTGCGGTGCCAGGCGTTGTAGACGCACGCGCCGGCGCACAGCACCTCCACCGGGCAGACGCGCGCGCACGAGTAGCCGAGCAGGTTCGCGGTGAGGATCGCGCGCGCCGAGCCCTTCACGTTCCCGGTGCCGATCTTGCGGATGAAGGTGGGGATGTCGATGCCCGTGGGGCAGGCGGCGATGCACGGCGCGTCCTGGCAGTAGAGGCAACGGTTGGACTCGGCGACCGCCTCGCCTTCGCTGTAGAGCGGCTTGAGGTCCGCGAGCCGGGACTCGAGCCGGCCATCGGGCAGGAGCGAGACGTCGGGCGCTCCGCCCGCGGGCGCTCCGGGCCGTGGCGCGCTCACGCGCGGACCTCCGCGCCCGCCGCGAAGTGCGTGGGCTTCCGGGCGATGAACCGGCCGCTCCCCTTCTCGGCCATGAGCTTCCCGTCCTCGAACGCCACGCGCCCGCCGACGATGGTGCGCTCGATCCGGCCCTGCACGTCCTGGCCCTCGAAGATGTTCCGGTCGGCGCGGCTGTGGTGCGTCCGCGCGGAGAGCACGCGCCGCGGCGCGGGGTCGAAGATGACGAGATCCGCATCCATCCCCACCGCGACCGCGCCCTTCTTCGAGAGCCCGAAGATGCGCGCCGGCGCCGCGGAGCCCAGCTCGACCAGCCGCTCGAGCGAGAAGTGCCCGCCCTTCACCCCGTGCGTGTAGAGCACGGCCAGGCGGTCCTCGATGCCGGCGGCACCGTTCGGGATCTTCGTGAAGTCGCCGAGGCCCATCTTCTTCTGCTCGTGCGTGAACGGGCAATGGTCGGTGCCGACCGCGTCCAGCATGCCATTCGCGACCCCCGACCAGAGCGCCTGGTGGTGGCCCAGGCCGCGCTTGCGGATGGGCGGGCTCATGACGAACGCCGAGCCGCCGAAGTCCGGCGCGTCGAACACGCTGTCGTCGAGCAGCAGGTACTGCGGGCAGGTCTCGCCGTAGCAGCGCTGCCCGGCGAGCTTCGCGCGCTCGAGCGCACGCACCGCCTCGCGGCAGGTCATGTGCACGATGTAGGCGGTCGCGCCGTGCAGCCGCGCCATGGTGAGCGCGCGCTCGGTGGCCTCGCCCTCCACCGCGCTCGGGCGCGAGACCGGGTGGTACTCGGGGCCGGTGAGCCCCTTGGCGATCAGCTCCCGTTGCAGGTTCCAGACCACGTCGCCGTTCTCGGCGTGCACGTTGACCACGGCGCCGGTCTCGGCCGCCACCTTCATCACCTGGTAGAGCGCATGGTCGTCCACCATGATCGCGCCCTTGTAAGCCATGAACACCTTGAAGCTGGTGATGCCGTGGTGGCGCACCACGGCGCGCATCTCGTCGGCGGTCTTCTCGCCCCAGCTCGTGATCGCCATGTGGAACGAGTAGTCCGCCGCGGCCTTGGCCGCGCGCTGGCGCCAGACCTCGAGCGCGTCCAGCATCGAGGTCCCGGGCGCGGGGATGCAGAAGTCGATGATGCTCGTGGTCCCGCCGGCGATCCCGCTGGCCGTGCCGGTCTCGAAGTCGTCGGCGCTCACCGTGCCCATGAACGGCAGCTCCATGTGCACGTGCGGGTCCACGAACCCCGGCAGCACGTAGCGGCCCGCGGCGTCGATCTCGGTGTCGCCCGCGCCCTTCTCGAGGCCCCGGCCGATGGCGCTGATGCTGCGCCCTTCCACCTTCACGTCGGCCTCGAAGCGCTCGCCCGCGTTCACCACCATGCCGCCGCGGATCACCAGCCCCATGGACTCCTCCGTCACCCGCGCGGGCGCGGCGCCACGCCGCGCCGCGCCGTCAGGCTCTCTGGTACTCGACGAGCCGCATCCACGGCTCGAACGAGCGCGTGTCCTCGTACGACTCGATCACCACGCCGTCCTCGTCCACCCACGCCGCGAACGGGGGCACGGCGCCGCCCGGGTCGCTCACCTCGATGAGGCGGGCGCTCGAGCGCCCGGCGGGCGTGCCGCGCTCGCCCACGGCCGTGCAGGCCAGCCGCTGGCGGCCCGGCTCGGCCGCGAACCACGGCGGGCCGATGTTCAGCACGGGGAACTCGTGCGCCGCGCCCGGCGTCAGCTCGTAGCGCCGGAACACGATCACGTGCAGGACGTGCGAGCCGAACGCCACCTCCGCATAGGAAGGGAAGTCACCCTCCTGCTCGCGGGCGTGCCCGCCGTAGGCGATGCGCGCGTGCCAGCGGCCGCCCTCGGTCGCGTGCTCGGCCCGCAGCGAGCGCATGCCCACGCGCCAGTCCACCTCGAGCGCGCACACGCGGCCCTCGGGCGAGAGCCGCGCCCGCCACTCGAGGTCGGAGGCGAACGGGTGCGGGGCACGCAGCACCTGCTCGCCGCGCGCGACCACACCGCCGTCGGCTGCGGGCTCGACCGACCAGCGCTCCTCGCCCGACTCGATGCCGGCGTGGAAGATGGCGTAGCGCCCGGAGGCGGGCAGCGCCGCCGCGCCGGGCAGCCGGGCCGGAGCCGCCGCCGGGCGCGCGCCGGCCCCCGCGGGTGCGGAGGCGCGCGAGGCGGGCGGCGCCGGGCTCACAGCTTCACCAGCTCCGCGTAGGTCTCGGGCCGGCGGTCGCGGAAGAACTGCCAGACGTTCCGCACCTCGTCGATCATCTCGAGGTCCATCTCGGCCACCACCACCGCGTCGTCGGTCTCGTTCGCCTGCGCGAGGAAGTTGCCGCGCGGGTCCACGAAGTAGGACGAGCCGTAGAACTTGCCCACGTTCCACGGCGCCTCGGTGCCCACGCGGTTGATCGCGCCCACGAAGTACCCGTTCGCGACCGCGTGCGCCGGCTGCTCGAGCTTCCACAGGTACTGCGAGAGGCCCGCCACGGTGGCGCTCGGGTTGAACACCAGCTCGGCGCCATTGAGCCCCAGCAGCCGCGCGCCCTCGGGGAAGTGGCGGTCGTAGCAGATGTACACGCCGATCTTCGCGTAGCGCGTCTGGAACACCGGGTAGCCCAGGTTCCCGGGACGGAAGAAGTACTTCTCCCAGAAGCCGGAGGTGTGCGGGATGTGGTTCTTCCGGTACTTGCCGAGGTAGCTGCCGTCGGCGTCGTAGACCGCCGCCGTGTTGTAGAGCATGCCCGGCATGTCCTTCTCGTACACGGGCACCACCACCGCCATCTTGTGCTTCGCGCACAGCTTCGCGACGGCCTCCGTCGTCGGGCCGGGCACCGGCTCGGCGGCCTCGTACCAGCGCTTGTCCTGCCCCGGGCAGAAGTACGGGCCGTTGAAGATCTCTTGCAGGCACAGGACCTGCACACCCTTCTTCCCGGCCTCTTCGATGAGCGGCACGTGCTTGTCGAGCATCGCCTGCTTCACCTTCTCGACCGGCACGCTCTCGTCGTTGATCGGGTTGGCGCACTGGATGAGTCCGCCGACGATCTTGCGGGGCATCGAAGCGCTCCTGGGGCCCCCGCGGCGGAACCTGCGGGGGCGGGCCGCGCGGTCCGTGCGCGCGGCGGCTCGCGGGGCGTCCCGCCTCACGGGGCGGCGCCGGGTGGATGACTGGTCCGCGGAGGATACACCTATTCGGGCCGGAAGCGGACTGCTACGCTGCCGGCACGATCGGTGCATGGCGAGCCCGGGACGAAGGGAGGAGGAGCACGAGATGAGCACCCGCCAGGCCGTCTCCCGCGCGTTCGTGCGCGCCGTGCGCCTGCTCGTCGGCCGGCTCGCGGGCGTGTCCCGGGGCCCGAGGCTGTCGGTGCCCGCCGGGCTGTGGCTCGCCGCCCACATGCTGTGTGCGCCGGTCCACGCGACGCCGGCGAGCGTCCCGCCCGCGAGCCAGCCGCTCGAGGGCCCGCAGGCGACGCTCGCCAGCTTCGCGCGGGCCTATCGCGACCTCTCGGCGGACCGGGTCGTGTCGCACTTCACGGCCGACTACCGGTTCCACATCCTCGGCGACAGCCTGCTCCGGTTCGTGTCCGGGTTCGGCCGCGAGCAGGAGGCGAGCACGATCCAGAACATGCTCCGCGGGCTCGTCCGCGGCGCGGACACGCTCATGGCCCCGGTGGACAGCGTCGGCATGCAGATGGACGGCTTCCTCGAAGCGCCCGACCCCGAGCATCCGGACTCGACACGGCACTACCGCGTCGTCGTCGTCAGCCGGTTCGAGTTCGGCATCCGGGCCCGGGGCGAGCGCATGCTCACGATGTCGAGCCAGCACGTGTTCCATCTCGTGCGCGGCGATATCGCGCTGCTCGTGGCCGGCCAGCCGGCGAGCGCAGATCGCTGGTACATCCGCCGCTGGCTCGAGGACGTGGCCGGCGTGCGCGAGCGGCTCGAGCGCGAGCGCGGCGAGTGCGGCGACCCGCCCGCGCCGGCCGCGGGGCCGGGTGCGGCCCCGGCCATGGCGATCTCGGCGCTCGCGATCCGGCCGCTCCTCAACCCCGCCTGCGCCCGGCTCGAGGTGTCGTGCGACCTGCCGGGCGCGGAGCCCGCCCGGGTCGAGGTCTACGACGTGGCCGGCCGGCTCGTGAACCGGCGCGAGGTGCCCGTGGCCGGCGCGGGCCGCGTGACCGTTCGCGCCGGCGAGGGCGCCACGATCCGCCCCGGCGTCTACTGGGTCCGCCTCGCCCAGGCCGCCCGACCCCCGAGCACGCGGATGGTGGTGGTGGCGAGGTAGCGAGTGGCCGGATCCACTCCGCGGCCAGGGAGGCGTTGACACGCTCGTGCGGACACCAGCTCTCGAGGGTTGGTCGCTGTGCGCTCGCCTGTTCCGATGGTCGGCGCTCGTCATGGCGGCGGCATCCCTGGCGCTGTTCGCATTCACCACGCTCCGGCGCGTCGGCTATCCGTTCGCGCTGGAGTGGATGGAGTCCGGCTCCTACGACTCTCTGGTCCGACTCCTCGACAACGAAAGGTTGTACGACCGCCCGAGCCTGGAGTTCGTGCCCTACAACTACACGCCGCTGTACTACATCGCCAGCGCGGCCATGGCTCGTCTTTCGGGGGTCGGTTTCGCATCGATGCGGCTGGTCTCGCTGCTCGCCGCCTGCGGCACCATGCTCGTGATCTTCCACCTCGTGCGCCGAGCTGGTGCCGGGCGGTTCCCGGCGATCGCGGGAGCGATCACGTTCGGCGCCACCTACGCGCTCACGGGCAGCTACATGGACACGGCCCGCCCGGATTCGCTCTTCGTCCTGCTGCTCACCGGTGGCCTGGCCTTCCTCATGGCCGGGGAGCGCTCCCGCGCATCCTCCGTGCTCGCCGGGCTGCTGTTCGCCGCGGCCTACTTCACCAAACAGTCCACACTTCCGTGCCTCGGTCTCCTGCTCGTCTATCTTCTCGTCAGACGGAGCCTCGTCGGGCTCGGCGTGCTCGCGGGACTGCTCGCCACGACGTCCCTGGGTGTCTCCCTCGCCATGCATGGTTCGAACGGCTGGTATGGGTACTACACGCTCGAGGTCGCCACCGGATACGCGCTTCGGCTCTCGAACCTGCCCCACTTCTTCGCCAAGTACCTCGCCCCGCTGACGGTGTCGGTGCTGTTCGCTGGCGCGTGGCTGGGCTGGCCGGCCCGCGAGCGCACTCGCTCGGACCAAACGCTGTTCATCGCGCTCGCGAGCATCGTGCTCGGCTGCTTCTGGTTGACGCTGTATCCCGGCACCGCCCCGAACGTTGCGCTGCCGGCCGCGATGGCTTGCTCGGTGGCCTTGGGGCTCGGGTTGGATGCGGTGCTCACGCGCGCACGAAGTCTGGATCCGCCTCACGGGGCAAGGCTCACCACTCTCGTCTACGCTGCGATCGTGCTGCAATGGGTCGGGCTGCTGTACGACCCAACGAAGCTCGTGCCCGACTCGCGCGATGTGGCCGCGGGCTGGAGTCTCGTGCGCAAGATCGCCGCAACACCGGGAGACGTGCTGATTCCCAACCATGGCTATCTCGGACGACTGGCCGGGAAACCCGGCCAGGCACATGCACTCGCTCTCGCGAATGCCGTTCAGGGTGATCGGCGAGGAGCGGCTCGAGCCGTCGCGGAGTCACTCGATACCTCGGTGGCTCGCGGTCGGTACTCGCTGCTCATTCTGGACGACGCCAGCGCAGGGGCTCGCGACCCGATCCCGGGATACGGGCCACCCCAGCCCTGCTTCAGCGACCGTGATGTGTTCTGGACGCGGGCGGGTTCGAGAACACGACCCGAATTCTTCCGTTACCGGCTCGACCGGGGGGATCGGGGGCGATGAAACGGAATGCCGAGACCGGCTGTCTCGCCACGCGAGCCGCCTCGTTGCTGATCGCCTTCGCAGCGTCCACGTGCATCGCAGGCGAACGCGGCGTGGAGCTCACCGGGCGCATCCTCGATGCCGCCGGCAGGCCGCTCCCGGGCGCCACGGTGGCCATCTACACCGCGCAACCCCGGGTCGGCATCGGCTCGGTGTGCCCTTCGTGCTACCCCGAGTGCCGGAAGTCGAGGGTCACGGACGCCAGGGGACGCTTCGCGATCCCCGGGCTCAATGACCAGCTCCTGTACCGCCTGCTCGTGGTCGCCGACGGCTTCGTGCCGGAGTTCGTGGACCGCGTGGACCCGAAGGCGGGCCGAATCGAACCGAAGATGAAACGACGTCCTGCCACTCCGGACTCGGGACTGCGCACGCTGGTGGGGCACGTCGTGGATCCACACGGGCAGCCGGTCGCCGGCGCGTCGGTCACGCCGCGCGGGATCCATGTGGGGGACCGGACCAGCTTCGGCTCACCGCTGGTCTGGGGCCCGCGCGTGGATCCGCTCGCCATCAGCCACGCGAACGGCGAGTTCCGGCTCACCGGCCCGGACAGCATCGAGACCTGGGTGCTGTTGGTCGTGGCCCGGGGCCTCAGCTCGCGTGTGTTCGCGAACGTGAAGGCGGGTGATCCGGCGCCCCTGCTCAAGCTCGAGACCGGCGCGACGGTCACGGGGCTGGTGACCCGAGAAGCCCGGCCGGTCTCCGGGGCGGGCATCGGGATCGCGCAGGAAGATCGCAGCGCGTTCAACTACGTGCCCGAGGATACGATCGCCGCGGACGAGAACGGGCGCTTCACATTCTCCAACGTGCCGGCCAACCAGGACTACAGCTTCAGCGGGGTGATCGAGTCCCTCAAACCGTGGGCGCTGCGCACGGTCATCCGCACCGTCGGCGAGAACGACAGCACCACCCGGCTACCCGACCTCGAGCTCGAACGTGGCTTCAGTTTGAGCGGTCGGGTCCTGCTGAGCGACGGCCAGTCCGTCCCCGACGGCACGGAACTGATCCTGTCGCGGGAGCGGAGCATGAGCTACGTGCAGCTCCCGATGGACGCCGACGGAAGGTTCCGGATGGAGGGCATCCCGCCTGAGACCATCGTCCTCCACCTCCGGATGAAGGGCTATCGCATCCGCCCGGACACGCCGGGCTACCTGGGGCGTTCCATGGGCGGCGTGCGCCTCGCCATGCTCCGCGATCGGGACGACGTGGAGATCGTGCTCGAGCCGACGCCCGAGGCGGCGGTTGCGCGGCCGCCGCGACCCTGATCGTCGGCCCGCGCGGGCGGACCGAGCACACGCATCCGCGCCGACGCGCACCAGCAGCCCCGTGAGGGCCGCCACCCGCTCAGAACCAGCGCGTGATCGTCAGCTTCTTGTCGGTGTAGAACTCGATCGCGTCGCGGCCGTGGGCTTTCAGGTCGCCGTAGAAGCTGCCCTTGGCGCCGCCGAACGGGAAGAACGCCATGGGGGCGGCCACGCCGATGTTCACGCCGAGCATGCTCGGCTCCACGTGCCAGCGGTAGTCGCGCGCCCACTTGCCGCTCGAGGTGAAGATGCTCGTCGCGTTCCCCAGCTCGTGGCGCTTGACGATCGCCACCGCCTCGTCGAACGAGCCGGCCTTCATCACGCACAGGACGGGCCCGAAGATCTCCTCCTGGGCGATGACCATGTCGGGCTTCACATCGGTGAAGATGGTCGGCCCCAGGAAGTAGCCCTCGGGGTGCTTCGGGTCCTTGAAGCCGCGGCCGTCCAGCGCCAGCGTGGCACCCTCGGCGATGCCCTTCTCGATGTAGCCGAGCACCTTCTGCCGGTGCGCGGCGGTGATCACCGGGCCCATCGTGACGCCCGGCTCGGAGCCGTCGCCGACGCGGATCTTCTTCGCCTCCTCGACGAGACGCGCCTTCATGGCGTCGTAGGCCTCGCCCACCGCGAGCACGACGCTGTTCGCGAGGCAGCGCTCGCCGGCGCAGCCGAAGCACGATTCGGTGGAGATGGCCGCGGCGCGCGCCATGTCGGCGTCGGGCATCACCAGCACGAAGTTCTTGGCGCCGCCCAGCGCCTGCACGCGCTTCCCCTTCTCGGCGCCGCGCCTGTAGATGTAGTGCGCCACGGGCGAGCTGCCCACGAACGACACGCCGGCGATGCCGGGGTGGTCGAGGATCCCGTCCACCGCCTCCTTGCCGCCGTGCACCAGGTTCACGACGCCCTCGGGGAAGCCGGCCTCGTGCAGCAGCTCGAACATGTGCACCTGGGAGAGCGGCACGCGCTCGCTCGGCTTCACGAGGAACGTGTTGCCGCAGGCCACGGCGTGCGGCAGGAACCACATCGGCACCATGGCCGGGAAGTTGAACGGCGTGATGGCGGCGAACACGCCGAGCGGCTGGCGGTAGTACTGGCTGTCGATGCCGGCGGACACGTCCTCGAGCGTGCTGCCCTGCATGAGCGAGGGGATGCCGCACGCCATCTCGACGTTGTCCACCGCGCGCCGCACGCTGGAGCGCGACTCGTCGAGCGTCTTCCCGTGCTCGCGGGTGACGGTGCGGGCGATGTCGTCGAAGTGCTTCTCGAGCAGCTCCCGGAACTTGAACAGTGGCCGCACGCGGTGCACCGGCGGCGTCGCGCGCCAGGCGGGCCAGGCGGCGAGCGCGGCCTTGACCGCGCGGTCCACGTCGTCGGCACCGCCCATCGGAACGCGGGCGATGACCTGGTCGGTGGCGGGGTTCCGGATCTCGTTCGTGGTCCTGGCGGAGGACTCGACCCAGCGGCCCCCGATGTAGAGCTTGATCACGGGCGCCGTCCCCGTCTTGGGGGCGCCGGAGAGCGTGGCCTGTTCCTGGGGCGGGTTCATGGGGCATGGCCTCCTTCAAGAGGGTCGGAGCGGTCGGGCGATGGGCGAAGCATACATCTCCGCCGCGCCCGATGCTCCCGGGAATGGCCCCGGCCCGGACCCCCTACCCCCGCGCCACCCAGCGGGCGAGGTCGCGGAGCAGCGGCGTCATGTGGGCCCAGGCGAATCGGCGCCGGAGCCGCCCGAGCGAGCGGAGGGGCACCCAGCGGGCGCTCGCCGCGTCGTCGGCCGGGCGCGGCTCGCCGCGGCGCCAGCGGCCGGCCCAGTAGAAGTTCATCACCGGGAAGCGCCCGAAGCCCCTTATGAAGTAGGTGTCCCAGTAGAACCCGAGCCAGTCCACCCTCCCGAGCGTGAGGCCGGTCTCCTCGCGCAGCTCGCGCCGCGCCGACGCCTCGAGCGACTCGCCCGCCTCCACGAAGCCTCCCGGCACGTCGAGGCAGCCCGCGCGCGGCGGGTGCGCGCGCTCGAGCAGCAGCACCTCGTCACGCTTCACCACCAGCAGGCCCGCCGCGGCGCGCGGGTAGTCGTAGATCACGTAGCGGCAGCGCGGGCAGATCAGGTGACGCGGGCGGCCGCCGCCGGGCGGCCGCCTGCGGATGCGCGTGCCGCACACGGCGCACGGGAAGCCGGGCGTCACGGCAGCTCGACCGAGATGACCGAGGGCAGCGGCACGCGCGCGGCCGGCGACGACGGGTGCTCGTCGTCCGAGTTCCACTGCCCGAACGAGGCGTAGCGGAACGCGGCGCGCGTCACCACCAGCTCGGCCTCGCGCCCGCCGTCCATGCTCATGGCGTGGTGCAGGTGGAGCGAGGATTGCTGCAGCACGTACGCCAGGTCGGCGAGCGTGTAGGCACCCTCGGACACGAGCACCAGCACGCGCCCGTGCCGGTCCTCGGCGACCACCGTGCGGTTGGCGATCCGCTCGCTGCGGCGCACGCGCAGCGTGCCGGCCGAGTCGAAGAGCATGAACGACTGGGCCACCTCGCGCCACGGCAGCGAGTCGGGGTCGTTCGAGTGCCGGGCCAGGTCCAGGACGCGCGCGCCGCGGCCGTCCGGCCCCCGGCCCGCCACGAGCGCGGCCTGATAGCCGGGGTGCGGTCGCTTGTAGAGCCACTCGCCGCCGCTCGCGAGCAGGCCGAGGTAGCGGAAGTCGGGGTAGAACTGCCCGGCGTTGAACACGGCGAGCGAGTTCGTGAGCCGCTGCCACTCGACCACGTCGAGCGGCCGCCGCTCGGGCGTCTGCGTGTAGTGCCGCACGCGCAGCCGGACGCGCTCCGGGTCCAGCCGCAGCACCGCGATCGCCGACGATCCGCGCCGGCAGTAGGGCTCGCCGTGCAGCATGGCGAACTCGAGCCCGGGCGCCAGCTCGCGCCAGCGCAGGCCCTGGCCGCCCCGCCACACCACGAGCACGCCCACCACGAGCACCAGCGGCAGCAGCCAGCGGGCGTGCAGCCGCGGAAACTCGCGCAGCCGCTTCAGGCCACCCCCGCGTGCCGCTGGCGGGCCTCCTGCACCATGAGCAGCTCGCTCACGTTCTCGAGCGTGAGCAGGCCCACGAGCTGCCCGCGCATGACCACCGGCATCGCCGAGTGGCGGCCGGCGCGCATCACTTGCAGTGCGCGCTCCAGCGGCCACGACGCCTCGAGCGGCTCCACGTCCAGGCGCACGACGCGGCCCACCGGCGCGCTCGGGCCCTCCTTCTGGAGCGCCTGCACGAGCCCCGCGCGCCCGAGCATGCCGAGGTAGCGCCCGCCCTCGAGCACGGGGAAGTCCTGCTGGTCGCCGGCGAGCATGAGGTCCACGGCGTGCTGCAGCTCGTGGCGCGTCTCCAGCGACATGAACGCCGTCACCATGGCCGCCGACACCGGCACGCCGGTGAGCGAGGCGCGCGTCTGCACCATGGCCCGCTCCTCGCCCGCGGCCAGGAACACGAACAGCGCCACGAACAGCAGCACCGGGCTCCGCATCAGGAACAGCGCGGCGAACGCGAACAGCACCGCGAAGCCCTGCCCCACCTGCGCCGCGATGCGCGTGGCGCGCACGAACGGCATGCTCGTGGCGAGCAGCGCGCGCAGCACCCGTCCGCCGTCCATGGGGAACGCGGGGATCATGTTGAACAGCAGCATGGCGACGTTGGCGAGGAACAGGAACTCGAGCAGCCCTTTGTCCGCGCTCTGGAGCGCCTGCTCGGCCGAGACTCCGTGCCCCGCGAGCCAGGCGCCGAGCGCCGTGGCCAGGATCAGGTTCACGCCCGGGCCGGCGAGCGCCACGACCACCTCCTGGAGCGGCTTCTCCGGCATGCGCTCCAGGCGCGCCACGCCGCCGATCGGGAGCAGGATGATCTCGCGCGTCTGGATGCCGTAGCGCCGCGCCGCGAGCGCGTGGCCGAGCTCGTGCAGGAGCACGCAGCCGAACAGCAGCAGCAGCTCGCTGACCGTGAGCCACATCGGCGTGGTCCGGCTCTGGAGCAGCGCCAGCCCGCCCACGAGGAGCAGGAACGTGACGTGCACCTCGATGCGGATGCCGAACAGCGTCAGGAGTCGGATGGACCAGCGCACGGGCGGGGACCTCCGGGTATCCGCTCCAGTCTCGCATAGCAGGCGCGCGGTTTGCAGGTTGCGGGCGCGGGCCGGGCGCGCGGCGCGTCGCTCACGCGGGCTCGGCGCCCACCCGCAGTCGGGCCACCGGACGCGACAACAGCCGGCGCACGCGGAGCAGGAGGAAGCACGCGACGGCGGCGAGGCCGGCGACGAAGCCCCACCACAGGCCGGCCACGCCGAGCCCGGCGCGGAAGCCGAGCAGCAGGCTCACCGGCATCCCGACGAGCCAGAACCCGAGCAGGTTGGCGACGAGCGGCGCGCGCGTGTCGCCGGCGCCGCGCAGCGCCCCGGCCGACACCACCTGCACGCCGTCGAACACCTGGAACACGCCAGCGATGGGGATGAGCACGGTGGCGACCGCGATCACCTCCGGGACCGACGTGAGCGCGCGGGCGAAGCCGGCCGCGCCGGCGAGCAGCGCGCAGGCCGAGGCGGCCATGAAGCCGGCACCGCACAGGATGGCGCTGGCTGCCACCCGGCGGGCGTGCGCCAGGTCCTGCTCGCCGATCGCCCGTCCCACGAGCACCGCGGCGGCGCTGCCCACGCCGAGCGGCACCATGAACATGAGCGAGGCGAGGTGGATCGCCACCTGGTGGCCGCCGATGGCGTGCGCCCCGAACCAGCCCGCGAACACGGAGATCAAGCCGAACGTCAGGAACTCGACCGAGTTCTGGGTCCCGATCGGGAGCCCGACCTGGAGCGTGCGCAGGAGTGCTCCCCGCTCCGCGGCCGCACGCCGCCACGGCCGCAGCACGGGCGCCAGGTCGCGCCAAGCGAACGCGAGCAACGCGCCGAGCATGGTGAAGCGCGACGCGGCGATGGCCAGCGCCGAGCCGTTCGCGCCCCAGCCCGGCGCGGCGTGGCGGCCGCTCACGAGCCACTCGTGCAGCAGCAGGTTGACGGCGTTCCCGGCCGCGATCGCGAGCACGATGCCGCGGGTGCGCTGCTGCGCCTGCAGGCTCTGGCGGAGTGTCACGAACAGCATGGTCGCGGCGAGGCTCGGCGCCGAAAGGTGGACGAACGTCTGCGCGCGCGGCACCACCTCCGCCGGCTGGCGGAGGAGCTGGAACACCGGGCCGGCCAGCAGGCAGGCCAGGATCATGAGCGCGCTCATGACGACGCCGAGCACGAGCCCGCGCTGCACGCCGAGCGCCGCGCCCTCGTGGTCGCGCGCGCCGAGCGCCTGCGACACGATCGGGTCCACCGCCCACAGCGTGCCGATGCCGAAGCTCGTGAGCCCGACCACGTACAGGTTCCCGAGCGCGCCGGCGGCCAGCTCGCGCGCCGAGACGTGGCCCAGGTAGATGGTGCTCACGAGGCTCACGAACATGAGCCCCACGTGGACGACCACGATGGGGATCGCGAGCGCAAGGAGCGCGCGCACGTCCCGCGCGCTGGGTGTGAAGGAGCCGAGCATCTTCGGAGAGTGGCGCGCGAGAATGGCCGCTGCAAGCGCCCGACCCGCCGCTCGCAGGCGAGGCTGCCGGTGGCTGCCGCCGCGAGACCCGCCGCTCGCGCAAAGCTCGTGTCTGCGGCTCGAGGCTTGACGCGTTGACGGCCGATGCCTAGCCCATGCGATCGGCAGAGTCGCTGCAGCGACTCGATTCGCCCGGTCGCCTTGTATCGACGGCCCACCCCGAGGGGGCGGGCCGTCGCGTCTTTTTCGGAGATGCGCGTGTACCTGCTCTACCTGGACGAGTCGGGGAACGAGAACGACCCTCGTGATCGTTACTTCGTGCTCGCGGGCATCGCACTCTTCGAGCGACAGGCCTGGTTTCTCTCCCAAGCCATCGACGCCATCCAGTCACGGTACTTCCCGGGGATGCAGCCGGTCGACTTCCATGCTTCGGAGATCCGCAGCGGCCGCGGATTCTAGAGATCGGTCCCGGAGCTCACGCGTCGTGCGGTTCTGACCGACCTCACGACCACGATGTTGGCGACACCTGCTCGCAGCCGTGTGCTCTACGCAGCCGTGATCGAGAAGTCCGAGTCGCTATGGGGGGAAGGGGCGGTCGAGCGCGCGACGGCCGAAGTGTGCAGGCGATTCGACATCCGTCTGACCCGTCTGTTCCAGGAATCGGAAGAAGCCCAGCGCGGCCTGCTGGTGCTCTCCGAAGGCCGGCTCAACGCGCGGGCGAAGTTGTGGGTTCACGGCTTTCGCGAGCGCGGGACGCAGTGGGGAGCGATCAACAACCTCGCTGACATCCCCTACTTCGCGAGCACGAAGGAGTCCCGGCTTCTTCAAGCCGCGGACCAGATCTCTCATGCCGTATGGCTGCGCCACGAACGCCGGGATGCTCGGCTGATCGGTCCGCTACTTCGAGGCTTCGACCGTCGCGACGGCATCCTGCACGGCTTGGTCCACGTTCGATCTGCGAACGCCTCAGCCTGCGATTGCCCGGCGTGTGCGAGCAGACGAAGTCCCGGTGGTTTCGGACCCTGGGTTCGGCCGGAGTCGTCGAGTGCGCCCGAGAGCGAGTGACTCGAGGTCGATCACCGGCCTCCCGCTGACCCTGCTGCGGATCGAAACCGCTGAGCCCTACGCCGCCTTCTCGTCCTCTTCGTCCGGGTACGGGCCGTCGTAGTCGTCCACGTCCGGCGGCGCGGGCAGGTCCAGGTCCTCGCCCGCCAGGTCGAACGCCAGGTCCAGCTCGGCGGGTGCGGCCTGCGCGGCGTCGAAGCTCTCGTCCGCGCTCATCTCGCCCGGGCCCTCCCAGCGGTCACGCAGGTAGAGGTTCAGGGCCGAGAGGTCGCGCCTCGCCGGGCGATGCCCGGGGTGGATCCACAGCGTGTGGCGCAGCAGGCGGACCGCGTCCTCGACGGCGCCGAACTCGAAGCAGGCCGAGGCCGCGAGGTAGAAGAGCCCCGGATGGTGCGGCGCCTGCGACAGGCCGCGGAGCGCCCGCGAGAGCGCCTCGCGCGCGTCGCCGTCCTCGAGCGAGGCGTGTGCCGCGCGTGCGAGGAAGCGCGCCGCTTCGGGATCGGGAGCCGGGTCCAGGCCGGGGATGAACTGCCGCAGCTCCTCGGCGGCGCGACGCAGCGACAGCGACACGAACCCGTCGAGCCGCGAGTTCGAGCCGCTGGACACGCGGTCCGCCAGGCGGTCGAGCGCCTCGAGGATCTCCGTCATCGAGGGCCGCGTGGAGTCGGACACGATCACCTCGTCGCGTGGGGCCGTGAGCCCGGCGCCCGCCGGAGCCCACGGTTCCCGTGGTCGGCGCCGGTATCGGCACGCCACTCGCCGGGCTGAACGGGACGTTGACGTGGCGCGCGCGCGCTCGTTCTGCATGGGACGGGTGCTTTCCCCCGCTCGTCCGGATGCGGGCTGCGCGCCGCGGGCCTCTGCTATCGTGCGCCCCGTGCGACTCCTTCTCCTCCTTCCGCTGCTCCTCGCCGCCGCGGTCTCGTGCGCCCCCGGCATCGCCGACGCGCCGGTCGTGAACGGGCGCCGCTACTTCGGCTCGCTGAACCCGCCCCGGGGGCAGCTCTTCCGCTTCAACCTCGGCGCCGAGCCCGAGCTGCGCGATCCCGGCGTCATGAGCGGCCAGCCCGACGGCCGCTTCGCCCGCATGGTGTTCGAAGGCCTCACCGTCAGCGACCCGCGCACGCTCGAGCCGCGCCCGGGCCAGGCGTACCGCTGGGAGCGGAGCGCCGACGGGCTCGTGTACACGTTCCACCTGCGTCCCGGGCTTCGCTGGGCCGACGGCACTCCGATCAGCTCGCGCGACTTCCTGTGGTCGTGGCTGCGTGTGCTCTCGCCCGTCACCGCCTCGCGCAACGCCAGCCTGTTGTTCTCGATCCGCGGCGCCGAGGACTTCCACCGCGGCCGGCTCGCGGACTCGACCCAGGTCGGCCTCGCGGCTCCCGACGACAGCACGTTCGTGGTCACGCTCGGCCACCCGACCGCCTATTTCCTCACGCTCACGACCTTCTACACCTGCATGCCGGTGCCGCGGCTCGTGGTCGAGCGGCACGGCATCCGCTGGACCCGGCGCGAGAACCTGGTGGGCAACGGTCCGTTCCGCTGGAGCTACTGGCGGCAGGGCGACCGCTACGAGTTCGAGCCGTCCGAGAGCTACTGGGACCGCGCGAGTGTGAAGCTCGAGCGCGTCGTGGCCTACCCGCTCGACGACTTGAACACCTCCACGAACCTCTACAAGTCGGGCGCCATCGACTGGAACCCGAGCGGCTACATCCCGTCGCAGTACCTGGCCTACATGAAGCCCTACGCCGACTACCGCACCGGGCGCTACCAGGGCACGTACTTCTACGGCGTGAACACCACGCGGCCGCCGCTCGACGACGTCCGGGTCCGCCGCGCGCTCAACCTGGCGATCGACCGCGAGGCGATCGCCCACGACCTCCTGAAGGGGAGCCGCGACCCCTGGGGCCGCATCACGCCGAGCGGCTACCCGGGCTACCTGGGACCGACGCCGGTCTCCTACGACCCCGAGCGCGCCCGGCGGTACCTCGCGCAGGCGGGCTACCCGGGCGGCAGGGGGTTCCGGAAGATCTCCATCCTGTTCAACACGAGCGAGGATCACCGCCGCATCGCCGAGGCCATCCAGGCCATGTGGAAGCGCGAGCTCGCCATCGACGTGGAGCTCTCGAACCAGGAGTGGGGCTCCTACCTGCAGGCCACGACGAGCCTCAACTACGACGTGGCGCGCCGGGCCTGGATCGGCGACTACTTGGACCCGAACACGTTCCTGCAGCTCCTCACCACCGGCGACGGCAACAACCGCTCCGGCTGGTCGAACGCACGCTACGACGCCCTGATCCGCCGCGCCGCCGAGACGCTCGACGCCTCCCGCCGCTTCGCCATGCTGGCCGAGGCCGAGTCGCTCGCGCTCGACCAGGCGCCGTACCTCCCCGTCTACCACTACTCGACGACCGAGCTCGTGAAGCCGTGGGTGCGCGGCATCCACCAGACCGCGCTCGACATCCACCCGCTCACGCGGGTGTGGATCGATCACGACTGGCGCCAGCACGAGCCGATCGCCGGGGAGGCGGCCCGTTGACCACGTTCGTGCTCCGGCGCGTGCTGCTCATGGTTCCGACGCTGCTCGTGATCGCCACGCTCACGTTCGTGCTCATGCGGCTCGCCCCGGGCGGCCCGTTCATGAGCGAGAAGGACATCCCCGCCAAGGCGAAGCAGGAGCTGCTCAGCCGCTACGGCCTCGACCGCCCGCTGCACGTGCAGTACCTGGCGTTCCTCGCGAACGCGGTCAAGCTCGAGTTCGGGCCCTCGTACAAGTACCCCGACCGCCAGGTGAAGGAGATCATCGCGCAGGGCTTCGTGGTCTCGGCCGAGCTGGGGGGCTGGGCGCTGCTGCTGGCGCTCCTGGTCGGCGTGCCCGTGGGCACGCTGGCGGCGATCCGGCAGAACCGCGCCCTCGACCACGTCTCCATGACGCTCGCGCTCGCCGGCGTGTCGGTGCCGAGCTTCGTGCTCGCCCCGGTGCTCGTCATAGGGTTCTCGCTCACGCTGCTCGTGCTGCCGGCGGCGCTCTGGACCGGGCCCGAGTCGCGGGTGCTGCCCGTGCTGGCGCTGTGCGTGAGCTACGTGGCGTACATCGCGCGGCTCACCCGCGCCGGCATGCTCGAGGTGTTGCGCCAGGACTACATCCGCACCGCGCGGGCCAAGGGCCTCGCCGAGCGCGTGGTGGTGGCGAAGCACGCCCTGAAGCTCGGCATCCTGCCGGTGGTCTCCTACCTCGGGCCGGCGGCGGCGCGCATCATCATGGGCTCGATCGTCATCGAGCAGATCTTCGCCATCCCCGGGCTCGGCCGCTACCTCGTAGTGGGGGCGGTGAACCGCGACTACACGCTGGTCATGGGCGTGGTGCTGTTCTACGCCTCGTTCCTGCTGCTGCTCAACCTGCTCGTGGATCTGGCCTACGGCTGGCTCGATCCGCGCGTGGAGCTGGCGTGAGCATCGGACTCCGCCCGCCCGCGCCCGTGCTCGCCGGCGACGTGCGCGCGGACGCCGCCCGCGATGCGCCGGGTGCGCCGCGGAGCCTGTGGTCCGACGCCTGGGCGCGGCTCAAGCGGAACCGCATGGCGGTGGCCGCGGGCGGCTTCCTTCTGGTGATGAGCACGTGCGCCGCGCTCGCCCCCTGGATCCCCGGGCTCGCCGACCCGGCGGCGCAGGACCTGGCGAAGGGCGCCGCCACGCCGTCGCTCGCGCATCCGTTCGGCACCGACGAGCTGGGCCGCGACCTGCTCGCGCGCGTGCTGCACGGCGGGCGCATCTCGCTGCTCGTGGGGCTCGTGGGCACGCTCGTCTCGCTGTTGATCGGCGTCACCTGGGGCGCCGTCGCCGGCTACGTGGGAGGCCGCACGGACGACCTCATGATGCGGGTCGTGGACGTGCTCTACGCGCTCCCCTACATCTTCCTCGTCATCCTGCTGCTCGTGTTCTTCTCGAAGAGCCTGCTCATGCTGTTCGTGGCGCTCGGGCTCGTGCAGTGGCTCACCATGGCGCGCATCGTGCGCGGCCAGGTGCTGTCGCTCAAGAACCAGACCTTCGTCGAGGCCGCACGCGCGCTGGGCGCGGGCGACGGCGCGATCGTGTTCCGCCACATCGTCCCGAACACGCTCGGGCCGGTGATCGTCTACACCACGCTCACCGTGCCCGCCGTCATCCTGCAGGAGGCGTTCCTAAGCTTCCTCGGGCTCGGCGTGCAGCCGCCGAACGCCTCGTGGGGCACGCTCGTCTCGGACGGCGCCAAGCTGCTGGCGCTGTTCCCCTGGCTCGTCACGTTCCCGGGCCTCGCCATGTCGCTCACGCTGCTCGCGTTCAACTTCCTCGGCGACGGCCTGCGCGACGCGCTCGACCCGCACGGCCGCCGCGACGGCGGTGCCTGACGCCCCACCTGCCTCACGCCGCCCGGACCGGAGGACCGCCTCATGACCGACGCCCGCGGATCCGATTCGTACCCCTACGACACCCGCCTCGACGTCCGGCACGGCCCGCTCGAGGTCATGGACGTGCAGGCGATCGCCGATTCCGTCACCCACCCGTGGTTCAACCAGACGCTGTGCCGGGTGAACGACTCCGTGGTGCGCCTCGGCGTCGTCCGCGGTGAGTACCACTGGCACAAGCACGACGCCGACGACGAGTTCTTCTTCGTGGTCGAGGGGAAGCTGCTCATCGACCTCGAGGGCCGCACGGTCGAGCTGGCGCCTCGGCAGGGCTTCGTGGTGCCGAAGGGCGTGCTCCACCGCACGCGTGCACCCGAGCGCACGATCATCCTGATGGTCGAGAACGCGGGCATCGTGCCCACGGGCGATCCCGAATAGCCGAGTGGACTCACCTCCGCGTCCTCATCCTTCAGGCGGGGTCGTTCGCGAACGAGTGTCAGGCCGACTGGCGCCACGATCATCTGAGCGCATCCATCAGAGTCCGAGTCAATAGGGCTGCTAGGACCGCCCAGGCCGAGCTCGCCAGCGTCCCAAGAAGGAAGTACTCCGCAATCTCTCGATTCGCGTTTCCCGCCGCCTCGGGGAGTCGCAGCAGGGCCTTTACGCCTATGACGAATCCTGCCAGGGACTCCATTCGAGAGACAAGCGCGATGAAGATGAGCAGACGCTCCAGCATTCCGATTCTCGCCCCGGCCTTGGCCAGGCCCTGCTGATCATGTAGCGCTCCCTTCGCGCTATTCACGAACTGAGCAATCCAGTTGCCTATGAGGTAGCGGCCGACCCAGACGTTTACGACTAGTCCAATCAAGAATGTCATGGTGTCGACCCGGCTCAACTGATCGCTGAATCGCACCCACCAGTGGTGCGCATCCAGGGGCGACATCACAATGAAGCTCGCAATGATGCTTGCAGCATGAAGCCCCTGGTCGACGACCAAACGCGCCTGTGACTTGCGGCCGCTTCCGGCTGTGAACCAATCGATGATTCCGTGTGTGAGGAGCAATCCAGCCGCCGTAAGCCACGTTCGGAGCAGAGACCCATTCGCAACGACTACTAGCGCAAGGAGCGCACCGTGAATCACGAGATGCCGCAGGAGCACCTTGGGCTTCTTCTTGTGCTCCGCCCAGTCGTCCGGTTGAAGAATGAAGTCTCCGACCAGATGAGCCGCAACCAAGTGAAGGAGAAGTGTCATTCGAGTGCCATCACGTCAACCTCTGGCGGTTGTAATCGCGTCTTCAAGTCCTCAGGGTTGATGCTCCAGAAGCATGAAGTCTCGCAACGTCGGAGGCTTACCGCGGCCATCTGCGGATCATGACGCTGTTCTCGGATCACCGTCGCCTGCCGACGCGCCCGGGTTGGCGAGATTCGAGATACAGGATCGCCTTGAAGACTTCATTCCAGCGGGCGATGACAAGGCGCTTGTTTACGGCTTGAGCTGTGACTCCCAGAACCTCCCCTATGCTCCGCATCGTGGCGCCTCGAAGTTGGTGTGCCACGGCCTGCCACTGCTCCCGACTCCAGCGGGAGAAATAGCCGTCAAGCAAAGGAAGCATTGCGGTCGCCCCTTCGTCGAACGAAGGGATCGAAGTGATCCACGCCGTTAGAGTGCGACCATGCTTCCTGCTCTTCAGTGAGTCCAGGGCTTGGCGCGCACGGTGAAATGCCGGTCCATCCGACTCAAAGGGATTACGTGGATGCAGCTTGGATATTTCTCCGTGGCCAAGCCCCGCGTAGAGCGCCTGTATGGGTCTCGCGCGCGTCGCAAGCTGTGCTCGAAGGTACGTTAGAATCGTGAGCGCGGGAGCATCCGGAAGAAGCACTGCTTGAATCTCGTCTCCGCGAAGCACGGAAGGTCGTAGCTTGAACGATCGCCGATGCGCGCGGACCGTCTGCTCGATCGCGTCAGACAACTGTCGTGATGCGAGCTCTCGGCGTTCGGCTGCGATCTTCTTCGAGGCTCGCAAGTCAGCGATCCAGACCTGCCATTGACGCGAACTCATTCATCAATCCTCCAAGGTTGACTTAGGAGCTTCAACCTTTGAAGGTTGATAGACCAATTCCGGTGCCCGGTCAAGCCGAGAACTCGAGTCAAGCACGTGGGCCCGGGCCCTGCCCTGGCCGGCGCAGGCTTCAACTCTTGCGATCCAGGGGTTTCATGCCCGCGCCCCGAGCAGCGCCGCGCGCTCGGCGGCCGTGGTGGGGCGGGCCTCGCGCACGAGCTGCCGGGCCCAGTCGAGCCGGCCGCGCATGTTGAGCATGAGCACGCCGCGGATGACGTCGTCGCGCAGGTAGAACGTCGCGCCCTCGTGCCCCGGCTCGAGCCACACGATCTCGGTGGCGAGCCGGGCCCACAGCTCGCCCACACCCTCGAACTCCAGGTCGCCGACGCGGAACCACTTGTTCGGCAGGTGGTCGTAGGGCTGCTCCGCACCGGCCATGTTCGCGCCCACGGCGCGGCCGTGCGCCTCGGCGTGGTCCGAGCCCTCCACGCGCATGATCTGGCCCAGAGCGAGACAGGGGAACTCGGCCACGTCGCCCGCGGCCCAGACGTGCGGCGCGGAGGTGCGGCCGAGCTCGTCCACCACGACGCCGTCGTCGATCCCGAGCCCTGCGGCCTCGGCCAGGTCCACGAGCGGCTCGCCGCCCTGGTCCACGATCACGAACTGCGTCTCGAGCTCGTTTCCGAGCACGGTGCGGGCGCGCAGCAGCCCGCCGGCCTCGGACAGCACCTGTATCGTGTCGCCGCTCACGGTTTCCACGCCCAGCTCGCGCAAGTAGTCGAGCAGCGGCACGCCCAGCCCGCGCGGGAGCAGGCGGTGGAGCGGGTACTCCTCGGCGAGGATGAGCGTGACCTCCTTGCCGCGCGCGCGCAGCGCCGCCGCCATCTCGACCGAGATGAAGCCGCCGCCCACGAGCGTCAGGTGCTGGAGCCGCTCCAGCTTGGACTCCAGCTCCAGGTAGTCCTCGAGGTCTCGGAAGTAGCGCACGTTCGTGGACTCGCTCCCCTCCGCCTTCAGCCGGCGCGGGCGGCAGCCGGTGGCGAGCAGCAGCTCGTCGAACCCGACCTCCCCGCCGCGCGCGTCCCACAGCCGCCGGTCCTCGGCGTCCAGCTCGATCACCTCGTGCCGCAGCCGCACGTCCACGTGGCGCTCCGCGTACCACTCGTCGGGGTGGAGCGGCAGCCGGGCGAACGCGTCGGGGCCCTGCTGCAGGCCCTTGCTCAGGAGCGGCCGGTGGTAGGGGCGATGGTTCTCGCGCGAGAGGAGCAGGATGCCGCCCTCGGGATCCCGCGAGCGGATGCCCTCGATGGCGGCGGCGGCGGCGATCCCGCCGCCCACGATGCAGTATCGGACGTGCATGCGCCTCCCCGGTGTCGTGGCCTCGCGAGCCGCAGTGTAGGCAGTCGCGGGCGCCGGCGCACGGCGCTGGCGCGCCGGCACGAACCGGAGCGACTCCTCGATCCACGCAACAGGATCAGTCCGACGCAATCTGGAGTTCGATGGCGGCTTCGCACACCGTCACGGAGGAACTGGTCCGGAGCGAGAGACTAGTGACACTTCCGGGCCAGTTCCTCAGGTGCTTGGACGCCTGGAGACTTCTGTGGCGGTCAGATTCAGAAGATCCTCGGCTGGCGCTCCCGCCGTAGGACCCAGCCTCCAAGCCCGGCCAGCAGCGTGGCCAGGCCGACGAAGGGGCCCCACGAGAAGCCGGGCGTCTGCGGGATGAGACTGCACGGGACCGCGAGGTTGCCAGCGCCCGCTGGAATGATGTCCCCTGACGCATAGTTGTTCTCACCATTGCTCGTGAAGACGGGCTTCACGGCGCCCGCTCTCGCCGTGACCTTGATGAGGAAGGTAAGGGACCCGCCGGCCGGAATGCCGGTGGCGGACCTGATCGTCTTGTGGGCCGAAGGATTCGTCCCGTTGCCGTCACTCCATCCGGAAGGCAGTCCGCTCACCACGATTTTCGACTGATCCCCCTCTATGTGGATGTCCTTGACGGCCGGGTCCACGGGGCCATTGGTGACAGTCACCTGATAGTCCACGTTCAGAACGGGAGTTCCCGCTCCGAGCTCCACGCTCGTGTTCGTGTTGATGCAGGATGTGACCGTCGGCGCTGCCTGCGCAGGGGCGGCAAGCACGCTCGAGATCAGGAATAGAACCAGCACGTGCTGAACTGGCCAGTGGACGGTAGGGCGGCCTCTTGACATGGTTCGGCTCCTGGGCTGCGGGGTTCGATGCTGGAGGCTTCAGATGGAGACCCTTGCTGTGCATGGGGACTCTGGCTGGCAGACCAAAGGACATCATCCTAGCGAGCTGGATCCCCGACTAGAATCACTTTCTTTGCGAAGCGGGTTGGACAGCAGCTTGAAGTAGGGGTTGCTCTGAGGATTCTCGTGTTGAACCACGGATGCGCTCGCGGAGAGGGCTTCCCGGTGGAGGGAGTCGCTCGGATGCCGCGGGACACGAGAGTGAGAGCCTGGGTCGGCCGAAGGGCGCGAACCGCCGTGCGGAATCCGTCAGAGATCGTAGACATGTCTGGAATCCTGCCGTTCAGCCGGCCGCGCCGGGCTCGGGTGCGGCCGGCTCTCCGCGGAGCTCCCGGGCGAGCCCGCGCTTCCAGGTGCCACGCGAGACCCAGCCCACGAGCACGATCGCGCGCAGCGTGCAGCTGATGGTGATGAGCCAGGCGATCCCCAGCACGCCGGCGTCCCACCAGCGCGTCACTTGGAACGCGAGCGGGATCCGCAGCAGCGAGACGACCGTGTAGATGAGCGAGATCTCGCGCGTGTGCCCGGAGCCCACCACCACCTCGGCGGTGACGATCTCGATGCCGGTCGCGACCACGGTGAGCGCGAGCACGCGCAGGTAGGGCACGCCCACCGCGAGCAGCTCCGCGTCGCCGGTGAAGAGCGCGAGCAGCGCCTGCGGCAGCAGCAGCATGACCAGCGTCATCACGACCGAGATCCACACCGCCCAGCGCTGCGCCGTGCGCATCACCAGCGTCGCGCGCCGGACGTCGCCGGCGCCGAGCGCCTGCCCGAGCAGCGTGGCGCCGGCGGTCCCGATCGCGAGCGAGAGGATGAACTGGAGCGCCTCGATCCGGTTCGCCACGCCGACGATCGCGACCGCGGCCTCACCGAACGGCGCGGCGGCACGCACGAACACCACGTACACCACCGAGAACAGCATGCCGATGAGCGTCACCGGGAGGCCGACCCGGAGCAGGCCGGCGAGGCGCACGGGCCCGCCGGGCGCGCGCCACGCCACGGGCAGTGCCGGATGGCGGCGCAGCGCCAGCACGGCGTAGCAGCCGGCCATCACCGCCTGCGCGATCACCGTGGACCAGGCCGCCCCGGCGAGCCCCAGCGCCGGGAACGGGCCCGGGCCGTAGATGAGGAGCGGTGCGAGCGCGACGTTGAGCAGGATCGAGAACAGGTCCACGACGAGCGGGGTGCGCGTGTCGCCCGCCGCCCGCAGCGCGACCTCGGCGGTGAGCGAGGTGAGGATGAACGGAGCGCCGAGCAGCACGATGCGCAGGTAGAGCGCGTAGGCGTCGGCGACCCCGCCCGCGGGAACGACGGCGCGCGCGAGCGGCCCGGCGGCCGCGAGCCCGGCGAGCGCGGTGGCCACGCCGAGCACGAGCGAGGCGGTGACCGCCTTGCGCACGGCGACGCCGGCCCGCGCGCGCTCGCCCGCGCCGAGGAGCTGGCTCACGAACGCCGAGAGCCCGGCGCTGAAAAGGTCGTTGAGCGCGTAGACGCACCAGAGTGCGAACACCGACGTGGTCACGGCGGCCGTCGCCTCGACGCCGAGGCCCTTCACCCACATCGCGTCCACCCACTGGTAGCCGAGCCGGAGCGCCTGCGAGGCGAGCACCGGGAGCGCCAGCCGCAGCAGGATGCGCGGCACCGGCGCGGTGAGGAGCTCCTCGCGGCGTGGGGCCGGGCTCACGTTGCGGCCCGCGCGTCGGCCGGCGCGGGGCTCCCGCGGCGGCTCACGCGGCAGCCCCGGCGCCCGGCTCCTCGGGGGGCACGCGCTGCGCCAGCTCCCCGGCGTTCAGGTCCATGAGCGCATGGATGAGCATGGCCGGCCAGATCGAGCCGGTGACGACCACGACCCCGATGAAGAAGAGCCCGGCGAGCCCGGTGAGCAGCACGCCGCGCGCGCCCTGGTAGAGGTGCCCCACCCCGAACACGAGCGCCTGCAGCACGGCGGCCCAGACGAGCGGCAGGTGCTGCGCCGCGTACCAGTAGAGGTAGCCGCGGAACAGGAGCTCCTCGCAGAGCCCGGCCGTCAGCGCGAGCAGCGCGAAGCGCGGGAACTCCTCGCGCGATCCCGGGAGCAGGCGCGCGACCGGCGCGAGCCGGGCCCGGACCTGCGCCCGGAGCGCCGCGTCGTGCGCGAGCGAGCCGCGCTGCCGCAGGACGAGCGACACGATGGTCGCGAGCCCCACGAGCACGCCCGCGAGCCCTGCGGTCGGGCGGAGCTCGAGCCCCAGCGCCGCGGGGTCGCGCCCCCTGGCGAGCCACACGATCAGCACGACGGCCGTGATCCCCCATTGCGAGGCCACGGCGCGCCACCACAGCACTCGGCGGAGCCGCGGCAGCTCGTCCGCGGGAGCCGCCCGGAGCCTCCGCATGCCGAAGAGCGCGCGCAGCGGCAGCCCCGCGACGACGACGAGCGCGAGCAGGTGGTCGGCGGGCGTGAGCAGGGGCGGCTCCGGGGGCGGAGAGCGATGTGTGGTGGAACCACGATACCGGCGGCGGCGTGAAGCGAGCGCGCGAGTCTACCTCACGCTCCCGATCGGTGGCCGAATGCGCTTGACCCCCGAAAGTCGCGTTCCTAGCATCTGGTCGCCGCGGGACCGCAGGTCGCCGCCTCCGGGCGAACGGGATCCCGTCGCGCGCTGAGTTCGCATCCGACGTTCCCGAGGCCGCCGCGTGACTCCGTGCACTTGCTTCCGAGCGTGGCGCTCGCCCCGCAAGCCCGCGTTCGCGACTTCACGGTCGCGCTCGGGCGGCGCGTGGGCGGCCGTGCTCGCCGCGGCCCTCGCCCTCGGCGCCCCGCCCGCTTCCGCCGCGGGCACCGTGCGGGTGAGCGTCGGAATCGCGGGCGCCGAGCCGAATGCGGCCAGCTTCGCCGGCGCGATCAGCCGTGGCGGGCGCTTCGTCGCCTTCACCTCCTCGGCGAGCAACCTCGTGCCCGGCGACGCCAATGGAGTGGACGACATCTTCGTCCACGACCTGCTCACCGGCGCCGTCGAACGCGTGAGCGTGCGCTCGGACGGCGCGGAGGCGAACGGGCCCAGCGAGGTTCCCGACATCAGCGCGGATGGTCGCTTCGTGGCGTTCTGGTCTGAGGCCTCGAACCTCGTCCCGGGTGACGCGAACGGCGTGGCCGACGTGTTCGTCCACGACCGCCTCACGCAGCAGACCGAGCGGGTCAGCCTCGCCGATGACGAGACCGAGGCGAACGGCGACAGCTTCGGCCTGGCGATCAGCGGCGATGGGCGCTTCGTGGCCTTCTGCTCGAACGCGAGCAACCTGGTTCCGGGCGACTCGAACGGCCGCAGCGACATCTTCCGCCGGGACCGGTTGCTCGGGATCACGATCCGGGCGAGCGTCTCGAGCGCGGGTGTGGAGGGCGACGGCACGAGCTGCATGAACTCGGCCGGCGACATCAGCACGGACGGCCGCTTCGTCACGTTCCCGTCCATCGCCACGAACCTGGTGCCGGACGACACGAACGGCAGAAACGACGTGTTCGTGCGGGACGTGGACGCCGGCGTGACCGAGCGGGTCAGCGTCTCGACCGCCGGCAGTGAGGGGAACGGCTTGAGCGCCTGGCCGGCGCTCGACGATGACGGGCGGTTCGTCGTCTACAGCTCCACGTCGGACAACCTCGTGCCGGACGACGGCAACGCCACCTGGGACGTCTTCCTGCGCGACCGCCAGGCCGGCACGACGGAGCGTGCCACGCTGGGCCCCGGCGGCCAGGCGAACCTCAATAGCGGCTACGCGGCCGTCAGCGACGACGGCCGGTACGTGGCGTTCTTCTCCTACGCCACGAACCTCGTCGCCGCCGACGGCAACGGGATCGGGGACGTGTTCGTGCGCGACCGGACCGCGGGGAGCACCGAGCGGGTCAGCGTGGACTCGGCGGGCAACGAGGCCGTCGGGGCGAACCTCGAGATCGGCACGGTCCACATGAGCTCGGATGGAGCGAAGGTCTCGTTCTTCTTCTCCGACGCGGGACTCGTTCCGGGGGACTCGAACGGCGTGAGTGACGTGTTCGTGCGGGACCGTACGACGGTCGTGCTCCCGGGCCCGCCGCCGCCCCCGGCTTCGTGCGTCGCCTCGGACGACCTGGGCTGCGAGGTGCTCGTGAGCTGGTCCGACTCGCCCGGCGCCACGGGTTATCGCGTGACCCGTGACGGGCTCCCGATCGGCGAGACGTCCGGCTCGAGCTGGAGCGATGCGGTCCAGCCCGGCTCCCACGAATACTGCGTGAAGGCGTTCAACGCCGACGGCGAGTCCGCGCCGGTCTGCGATGCGGGCCAGGCGGTCCCGCCCCCGAGCTACGATCGCGCCACGGGGCACTACTACGAGGTCGTCCCGGGTTCCCTGCCGACCTGGACCGCGGCGCGCGACGCCGCAGCGGCGCGTCGCCTGCGCGGCGTGAACGGGCACCTGGTCACGATCACGTCGCCCGAGGAGCAGGCGTTCGTGCGTGCGCTGCCGGGCGGGGCGATCGGCCTGTTCCTGGGCGGATACCAGCTCCCCGGCTCCCCGGAGCCGGCCGGCGGTTGGGTGTGGGTGACGGGCGAGGGCTTCACGTACCAGAACTGGGCGCCGGGCGAGCCGAACGACCAGAGCGGTTCCGGTCCCGAGGGCTGGCTCATCTGGCAGGACGCCCTGGGCCGCTGGAACGACGTCCGGCACGACAACACGAACGTGGGCTACATCGTCGAGTACGAGCCGCCGTTCCTTCTGGCCGCACCCGGCTCGGTCCAGGCGAGTGACGGGACCGACTGCGCGGTCCACCTGGCCTGGAACGCCGTCGCGCAGGCCACCGGGTACCGTGTCTACCGCGACGGCGCGCTGCTGGCCACGTTGGGCGCCGGTGCGACCTCTTTTGACGACGCGGGGACGCCGCCGCGCCAGCACGCCTACTGCGTGGAGGCCTTCAACGCCTGCGGCGGCTCGGCCCGCGCGTGCGACACGGGCTCCGCGACTGCCCCGCCGCCCGCCGGCCTGACGGCCACCGACGGCGAGCGCTGTGTCGTGAACGTGAGCTGGAGCGCGGTCGCTGCGGCCTCCGGCTACTTCGTCTACCGGGACGGGCAGCTGATCCGCTCGCTCGGCCCGGGAGTGACGGCCATCCGCGACACGCTGCTTCCCGGCACCTACCAGTACGGCGTGACCTGCCTCAATCCCTGCGGGGAGTCCGAGCCGGCGCTCGACGCCGGGACGAGCTCCGCGGCACCGCCTTTCGATCCCGTGGGCGGCAATTACTACGAGCTGGTCGTGGCCCCCGTCACGTGGGACGACGCGCGCGCCGTGGCCGACGCACAGGCGCTGGTCGGCGTGCCCGGCCACCTGGTCACGGTCACCGACCAGCTCGAGAACTACTTCGTCTCGGAGCTGATCGGCTCGCGCGACGCGTGGATCGGCGCGTTCCAGCCGCCGGGAACCCCCGAGCCGGGCGATGGCTGGCAGTGGGTCACCGGCGAGCCCTGGGACTTTACGCGCTGGTTGCCGGGCGAGCCGAACCAGCTCGCGGGGGAGGAGGACTGCGGTCGCTACAAGACGATCTTCGGCCTGCAGGGCTGGAACGACGAGCGCTGCTTCATCCCGAGCGAGGCGTTCGTGGTGGAGTACGACCACCGGGCCCCGCTCGCGGGTCCGCAGACGCTCTTCACGCAGAGCGCCAACTACCGCGTGACCCTGCAGTGGCCCGCGCTCGTCGGCGCCGGCATCCAGGGCTCGCGCGTCTACCGTGGGGGGACGCTGCTGGCGCAGTTGCCGCGCACTCAGCTCTCGTACGTGGACGAGCCCATCGTCGGCACCTACGTCTACTGCGTCCGGACGTTCAATCGTTGCGGCGCGGAATCGCAGCCGGCCTGCGCGCTGGGGACCGGGACCGAGCCCCCGCCGCCGCCGCCGCCGCCTCCGCCGCACACGGGGGAGGGACCGACCGAGCCGCACCGGCCGTTCCTCACCGACGAGGTGATCCCCGCACCGAATCCGGGCCGCGACTTCACGCTGCACGTGGGGCTCGCGCGCGGGGGCCTGACCCGGATCAGCGTGCACGACGCCGCCGGCCGCGAGGTCGCCCGGCTCGCGGATCGCTACTTCCCGCCGGGAGCGTCGCGCGTGCACTGGAACGGCCAGGTGCGCGGCGGCGGCCGTGCGCGCCCGGGGCTCTACCTGGTGCGCATGCGCGTCGGCGGCGAGGAGCGCGTCCAGCGCGTGGTGCTGCTCGAGCGCTGAACGGCGGAGGGCGTCGGGGTGCGGCTTGGCGCCCGTGCGAGGTGCCGCGATAGACTCCACCGCCCACCCCGCCGCCCCGGAGCCCGCATGATCCGCCGCCCCATGGTCCGCGCCCTCTGCGCCCTCCTCGCGCTCGCCGCGCTCGCCGCCGGCCCGCGGCCGCCCGCGCCGCGCCTCACGCTCGGCGAGACCCGGCCGCTCGAGACGGCGCTCGGCGACTCGACGCTCGCCACGGCGCGCGAGCTGTGGCTGGACATGATCCGGAACGCGCGCAGGAGTGTGGACCTCGAGCACTTCTACCTCTCGCGGAAGCCCGGCGAGGCGCTCGACCCGGTGCTCGACGAACTGGGCCGGGCCGCCGCGCGCGGCGTGCGCGTGCGGCTGCTGCTCGACCGCGGCATGCACCGCACCTACCCGCAGCCGGCGGACTCGCTCGGCCGGCTCGCCGGCGTGAGCCTGCGGCTCGTGGACTACCGGCGGCTCGCGGGCGGTGTGCAGCACGCCAAGTTCATGATCGTGGACGACCGCGAAGCCTGGATCGGGAGCCAGAACCTGGACTGGCGGGCGCTCTCCCACATCCACGAGCTGGGACTCCGCATCGGGCTCGAGCCGGTGGCGAAGGCGGTCGCGGACGTGTTCGAGACCGACTGGCAGGCGGCCGACACCACGATGACGCCGTCCCCCGTGGACCGGAAGCCCGCACGCTGGCCGGTCGCGTTCAGGCAGGCGGGCGCCGCGGGGCGGCTGTGGCTCGGCGCGAGCCCGGCGGCGCTCAATCCCGCCTCGCTCGCCTGGGACCGCGACCTGCTGCTCGAGCGGATCGGCCGGGCGCGGCTGGAGATCGCGGCGATGATGCTGAGCTACGGCACGAGCGGCCACGGGAAGACCGACTCGACGCTCCACCGCGCGCTGCTCGCCGCCGCAGGGCGCGGCGTGAGCGTGAAGCTCATCGTCTCCGACTGGGTCGTGGGCGGCGGCGGCGAGCGCGACCTGCGCGCGCTCGCCGCCGCGCCCAACGTCGAGGTGCGGATCGCCAGCGTGCCGGAGTGGAGCGGCGGCTACATCCCGTTCGCGCGCGTCGAGCACTGCAAGCTCATGGTCGCGGACGGCGAGTGGCTGTGGCTCGGGACCAGCAACTGGGACCCGTCCTACTTCCTCTCGTCACGCAACCTGGGCGTGACGCTCGAGCACCGGCCGCTCGCCGGGCGCGTGCGCGGCGTGTTCGAGACGAGCTGGCGCGCGCCGGGCGCGCGCGCGCTGCGCGAGGGCGTCGCGCTCGAGCGGCGCGTCCACGCCGAGACGCCGCCGCCGGGGGCCACGCTCTACGGCGAGTGAGCGGGCCGCGGCCGGGCCGCGAGCTCGCGCGCGTGCAGCGCGCCGAGGACGACACCCGTCACCACGAGCATCACGCCGCCCAGCCAGCCGCCGAGCGTGAACGCGTCCGGCTGCAGGAACGGCAGCACGAAGCCGGCGCCCACCATGACCGCCGCGACGCCGTAGAACACGGGCTGGCCGTAGAGCGTGACGAACGGCAGGTAGTGCGCGCCGACGATGATGAGGAAGCCCGGGTAGAACCACTCCGGCCGGGCGCGCGTCGCCACGATGATGATCGGGATCGCGAGCGGGACGGTGAACGCCACCTGCATGGCGAGCGCGTTGAGCGGGTTCCCGCGGCTCGCCGTGGCACGCCGCCCGAGGAGTCGCAGCGCCATCATCGTGACCGGGAAGATGAACATGCCGCCGATGATGAGCGCCCACACCGCCTGGTTCCGCGACGACCACGTGGCGAGCGTCGCCGAGGCGAGCCACAGCCCGCCCGAGACGAAGCCCCCGACCGAGCCCCCCAGGTAGACGTCGCGCATCTCGCGCTGGTGATCCTCGAGCCGCATCAGGCCCCCCTCCCTCGGCGCGGCCGCCACTGGTGCCGCTCCATCTCCACGCAGCCGCGCGCGTCGAAGCGCACGCCCTCGTTCTCGAGCCGCAGGCGCTGCGTCATCGCGCCCGAGGGATCCAGCCGCCCGAGCGAGAGCCGCCCGCCCGCCGCGACCACCCGGTGCCACGGCACCGGGGTGCCCGGCTCGAGCGCGTGCAGCGCGTAGCCCGCCACGCGCGGCGCGTGCGGCATCCCGGCCTCGGCCGCGACCTGCCCGTACGTCGCCACCCGCCCGCGCGGGATGCGCCGCACGACCGCGTATACGCGCGGGTAGGCCCCGCGGGTTGCGGGAAGCGGTGCTTCGCGCAGCCGGCGGCGCGAGCGCCCTGCCGAGGCGCCGCTGGAACCCCGCTCACGCAAGCCGGTAGCGCTCCCGCAGCAGCTTCACGTGGTGCAGCTCGTGGCCCGCCATGATGTGCGCGAGCGCCCGCACGCTCACCTCCTGGCCGTTCGCGGTGCCGCGGCGGACGAGCCATTCGGAGTCGAGCGAGCGGAGGAGCGCGAGCGTCGCGGCGCGAACGGCCGAGTACTCGGCCATCAGCTCCGGCAGCGCACGGCGGTCGAAGCGGCCCTCCGGCACCCAGACGTTCTCGTCGAAGCCCGGGAGCGGCGTGCCGTCGCCGCGGGCGATGCGGAGCGCGCGGTAGGCGAACACGCGCTCGGAGTCCGTGACGTGCCCGAGCACCTCCTTCACCGACCACTTCCCGGGGGCGTAGCGGTGGAGCGCCTGGGGCTCGCTCACACCCGAGAGGAGCCGCGGCGTGGAGGCGCTCCCGGCGCGGAGCGCGGCCAGGGCGTCGTCGCCGACGAGCTGGATGTACTTCGAATAGTACGCATCGTGCTCGCCCGCTCCGGGCTTGGGGATGCGGATCAATCGGACCTCCTCGGGGAGCGCTCGTGCGGAGCAGTGTCGCGCCATCGCTCGCGGGCCGGCAAGCGCGCCGCGACCCGCCCGCGGCGCGGGTGCGCGCTGAGGTGAACCGCGACTACGGGCGCCGGTGGCCCCAGAACTCGGGCAGTCCCTCGGCGCCGCGCAGCACGGACAAGACGACACGCCGGCTGCCCCGGTCCACCCAGCGCGTCATGCGATAGCCGGGCGGGCCGAGCGGGCCCGCGTCCACCCGCCAGCAGTCGAAGCCGCGGCCGTGCACCTCGACCCGCTCCGCGCCGGTCACCTCGATCGTGCTCCACACCTCGCGGCCCTCCCAGGGCGAGTAGTGGGCGACCGTCGCGCGATAGCCCGGTGCAAGCGGGAGCAGCGGCATGAGCCACGGAATCTGCCCTTCGACCGGGAACACCGGGTGCGCGAGCGTGTGGTCGAGGAGCCGCACCGGGCGGTTCGGGAGCACGACCCAGCCGCTCAGGTGCGTGTCGGCGACCGTGACCGCCGCCGAATCGTGCGCGGCGCGGACCGAGTGCTGGACGAGCGCCAGGTCGCGTGCGCGGAGCGTGACCCGCGTGACGGAGGTGTCGCCCTGCGGCGCCCAGTGGAGCGTGCGGATCTCGAAGCGCGGCTCGGGGCCGTCCGTGCGAAGCGTCACCGAGCGGATGGTCGTGCTCGTGGGCGTGCGCACGCCGTCGGCGATCCTCCACGCGTCCACGGTGTCGTGGCCCGCCGCCAGGCGGGCGCCGCGCAGCACGCCGCTGCCGACGCGAACGCTGTCGAGCCCGAGCGCGAGCGCGGGTCGTAGGGGCGCGAGCGCGCAGGCCGCGAGGAGGAGCCAGCACGTGCGGCTCATCGCCGGCTCCCGCGCGCCGCGCGGCGCACGGCGGTGTAGCGGAAGCAGCCGGTCTCGTGATCGTTCACCATGCCCACCGCCTGCATGAACGCGTACACGATGGTGGAACCCACGAACCTGAAACCGCGGCGTTTGAGATCCTTCGAGAACGCGTCGGACTCGGGCGTGCGCGCCGGGATCTCGCGCAGCGAGCGTCGCGCGTTCACGAGCGGCCGCCCGCCCACGAACGACCACGCGTACTCGGCGAAGCTGCCGAATTCGCGCTGCACCTCGAGGAATGCGCGGGCGTTCGTCACCGAGGCCGCGACCTTGGCGCGGTTGCGCACGATCCCGGCATCCGCGAGCAGCCGCCTCCGGTCGGCGGCACGGTAGCGCGCCACGCTGCGCGGGTCGAAGCGATGGTAGGCGCGCCGGTAGTTCGCGCGCTTCTTGAGGATGGTGGACCACGAGAGCCCGGCCTGCGCTCCCTCCAGGATCAGCATCTCGAACAGGTGCCGGTCGTCGTGCGAGGGCACGCCCCACTCGGCGTCGTGGTATTCCAGGTAGAGCGGGTCGCTCGTTCCCGCCCAGGCGCAGCGTCGCTTCGCTCTCGGCATCGGTTCTCCTGCCTCCCGCGCTTCGGACATCCTCGCTGCTCCGCCGCCCGAGCGGCGCCACGCCCGGTGCCGACGCGAGGTGCTCGGGTCGAGGGCGTCAGCGCGGCGTCGGCCTCCGGCGCAACTCGCGTTGGGCCAGCGCCCCGCCGGGGAGCGAGGCGCGAAGGCTCCCGAGGAGCGTTCGATCCTCCGGGTCCACGCGGCTTTCGCCCCCGGCCAGCTCAACATAGCGGTTCAGCGACGCGAACGCGCTCCCATGGTGGTCGTTCGCGACCTGCACGTGCGCCCAGAGCCGCCAGCCCCCGGGAGCCTCCGGCGCCAGCAATCTCGCCGCGAGGGCCTCGATCGCGAGTCCGCCCGCGCGGGGCGAGAACCGCAGCAGCAGGCTCGCCAGCTCGGCGTGGGCGACCGGGTCCAACGCATGGCGCCGGACCCCGTCGGCCGCCGCCTGGAGCGCTCCCTGCGCATCACCCTCCGCCAGCCGGCGGCGCGCGAGCGCCAGTTCCTCGCCGGGCCCCGCGCGTCTCGCAGCCCGCCATCGCCAGGTCACGCGCGAGGTGGGTCGTGTCCCCCCGGGCGAACCGGACCCATGCCCGCCAGTAGTGGAGCGCCGGGGTGCCCGGTGCCAGCTCGAGCGCTCGCGTGAGCGCGTCGTCCGCGACGGCGAAGTGCTCCGAGAGGACCTGCCCGTTCGCGATCAGCGTCAATCCGCTCACCAGGTTCGGCTCCCGCACCAGCGAGTCGTTGCGCGCCCTGAACACGAACACCTCGCCGCGGCGAGCCCGTTCCAGGTCGAAGTCGGCGAAGTAGTGCGACCTGATCGTCGGGTCACGGTACACCCAGCGCACGAGCGCGCCGTTCCCAGACTGCCAGGAGGCGAACGCGGGGGTGCCAGCGAAGTAGAGCGTGCTGTGCGCCGGCACGCTGGGGAGCTGGGCTCGGAGGTCCTCGAGGTAGCGCGACACCCAGCGCATGGACCGGTCGAAATAGAACCGTGTGAGATGCGACTGCGTGCCCCACGAGCGTGGCTCGGTGGCGAACGACTCGAGGCGCCTCGCGTGCTGGCAGCCCCAGGTGATGACGGACACCGCGAGCACCGCGGCCGCGACCGGCATGCGGGCCGCGATCGCGCCGATCGCGAGCGCCAGCCCGCACACGGCGAAGAGATAGAAGTACGACGACCAGACGTGCACGACGATGGCCACCGGGACGGAGGCGAGCGCCGCCCAGAGGAGACCTGTCGCGACACCCCGGGCGCGAGCGCGACGGTCTGCCGACGCGGGCCCGCCTGCGGTGGATGCCTCGGTGCTGCGGACGGCCGCCAGGACGGCCAGGACGACCAGCGCGAGCGGCAGGAGCGGCGGCAGGACGAGCGCCGGCGGCGCCGACGCGCTCGCGTCCCACTGGATGCCGAGGAAGGCCTGCGGAAGGTGGGCGATCGCCGCGGGGAGCGAGTCGGCGCCGAAGCGGAGTCCCTCCCGCGTGCCGCTGCGCATCATCCACAGCCACAGGGGCAGCCACAGCACGAGGACGACGAGGAGCGGCGCGACCCGCTTCAGGCTCCGGGACCACGCCTCGCCGCGTTCCCGCAGCATCCAGAACGCGATGGCGGGAGTGGCGGCGACGGTCTCCTTGGACAGCAGGCCGGCCAGGAACGCCGCCGCCGCCCAGCCGATCCGGCCGCGCAGCGCCAGGTGCAGTGCCCCGAGCGCCCCAGGACGGCGAGCAGGTCCTGGCTGCCGGAGGCCCACAGCACGGGTACGTCGGCGGCCTCGTGCACCGCGACGATGGCCGCGGCGATCACGCCGGCGCGCTCCCCGGCCAGGCGGCGGCCGACGGCCCAGACGAGCACGACGATGCCGAGGAAGAGCGTGAGGTTCAGGACGTGCGCGACCACGGGCGACTCCCCGCAGCGCGAGACGACCCAGAAGTAGAGCTGCCGGCTGAGCGGCCGCCAGTAGTTCCGCAGCGGATCGTCGACCGCCCAGGCGGAGACGATCGACGCGCCACGGACCTGATCCAGGAACAGATGGTCGTCCGCGAAGAACGTGTAGCGGAGCACCGGTGCCCGCAGCACGAGCGCGGCGAGCACGACCAGGGAGATCCCCAGGAGCGGCGGGAGCCTCGTCTGCCGCGCGGCGCCGGGCACCCGCCCGCCCCGCTCAGGCGCCCAGCAGTGCGCGCAGGACGCGCACGATCTGCAGCGTGAACGCCGCCGTGACCGCCACGGCCGAGCCCCAGGAGAGCGCCAGCAGCCACGGGCTCTCGCGGCGGTCGGAGAACGCGACCGCCTCGGCGGCCACGTAGCCGCCGGCGAAGCCACCCGCGTGCGCCCAGTTGTTGATGCTCGGCATGAGGAAGCCGAACAGGAACATGACGCCCGCCGACATCCAGAGCTGCTGCGTCACGGCGCTCTGCCGCGTGCGCCGGCCGTACACGATCATCGCCGCGAGCAGGCCGAAGATGCTCCCCGAGGCGCCGATCGTGGGCACACCCACCGCGAGGTTCGAGAACACGAAGCCCACGACCCCCGCGACCACGAAGATGAGCCAGGCGCGCGGCGCGCCGTAGAGCTCGACCACGTTGGGCAGGTACTGGCGCGTGATGACCATGTTGAACAGCAGGTGGAGCAGGCTCCCGTGCAGGAAGATGGCGGTGAGCACGGTCCACCACCGCCCCTGCATGAGCGCGAACCCGCCCGTCATGCCGAGCACCGAGAGCGCGCCGCTCGTGGGCGCGAGGATGTCGAACAGCCCCGACATGCGCAGGAGCCCGCGCGGGTCGAGCAGCAGCGACACCACGTAGAGCGCCACGCACACCCCGATCACGGCGCCCGAGAGGTTGAGCGCGCCGAACCACTTCTGGAGTGCGGGGCCGTAGCCGTAGAGCCCGGGCGCGCTGCGGCCGCAATACGGGCACTCGCGCTCGCTCACGTCCACGAGACGACCACAGCCCGGACAGACCACCGCTCCACTGCGCTGGCGCATTGGTAGATCCTACGTGACACCGTGGACAACACGGTGCGGGGTAGAACCCCCTTTCAAACCGTGCGTGCGGATTTCCCGCACACGGCTTACGGATGAGGTTTCAGACCAGGGCTTGCGCGTCACGCCGGGGTACCGAACGGTTCCACGCAGGCGATGTAGTCCATGTTGCCAGAAGAAGTCTCTTGTCCACCGTTGGACTTCGCCTGCGCGGAGGTGCCGCCCTTTGCGCTTCACCATGAAGCGAAGCAAGCGTCTCCACACGTACTCATCCAATCGATTGAACTTGAGCGCGGCGTTCCCGGTGCGGAAGTAGTTGCCCCAGCCGCGCAGGATCGGGTTCAGGTCGCGGATCAAGACCCGCACATCCTTCACTCCGATCCGGTTGCGTCCAGTGCGTTCCTTCACGCGTTGCCGCACACTCCGCATGCTGCGTTGAGACGGCCAGCGCTGGAGGAAGTAGACGCGACGGCGGTCCCGCTCCCAGATGATCCCGCTCATCCGCTTGTGCAGGTGACAGCCGAGGAAGTCGAACCCTTGCCGTCCGCGGCTCAGTTCGACTCGCCTCGTTTTGTCCGGGTGCAGCTCCAGTCCCAGCCGGGCGAGGATCGCTCGCACGCGCTGTTCCGCCTCGGCGCAGGTCGCCTGCGTGTCGCACATGACCACGACGTCGTCCGCGTAGCGCACCAGCAGCCCGAGATCGGCATGCCGGTGTTCCCACGTTGCGTCGAGGGCGTGGAGGTAGATGTTCGATAGCAGCGGTGAGATCACGCCGCCCTGCGGGGTCCCCGCCAGCGCCGTGCGCACCTCGCCCTCTTCCCTCACCCCGGCCCGGAGCCACTGCCGCAGCAGCTTGAGCACCCGACGATCCGTGACCCGCTTCGCCACCAGCTTCCGCAGCTTCCCGTGGTCGATACTGCCGAAGTAGTCGCGGATGTCCGCATCGAGCACGTGGTTCCCGCGCTGGCTGCCCCGCAACCGCAGGGCTTCCAGTGCGTCGGTGGCGCTGCGCTTCGGCCGAAAGCCGTACGAGCACGACTTGAAGTCTGCCTCGAAGATCGGCTCCAGCACCAGCCGCGTTGCCGCCTGAACCACGCGATCTCGTACGGTCGGGATACCCAATGGCCGCTGCTTCCCATCGGCTTTCGGGATGTACCGGCGCCGCACCGCTGCGGGCCGGTACTTGCCTGCGCGCAGGTCGGCGGCGATCGCGGCTAAAAACCGATCGACTCCGTCCTGCTCGATGCTCGCGAGCGTCACACCATCGACCCCCGCCGCGCCACGGTTCCGCTTTACCCGCTTCCATGCTTCACGCAGGACGTCACCCCTGCGCACGCGGTCGTACAGCGCATGAAAGCGTCGTTCCGGTTGCCGCTTGGCCACCGACCACAGCCGTCGTTGGAGTTCTCGCACTTTGTCGACCGTCTTGCGTCGATCGGGGAAGTTGGGTCCGGTCTTGCCGGCCATGCCCTCGCGCTTACCTCCGTCCACGGCACCCTCATCCCAGGGACCCTTCCCTCCGGCCGCGTTGTTCGTCACGACCCTCTTCGGTACGACGATCCCCTCGGACTCCCGCTGCACACGATGCGATCTCGCCTTCGGCTTATACGCGCCGCTCTGCCCTGACGTGGGCCGTGCAGACGGGTCTCTCCTGTTCCACACCGAGCCTCGAGCACGTGCTGCGCCCTCTACCCCGGCAGGACTCGCGGCGGGTGCTGCCTCGGACTTCCGCACCGCGAACGTGGCCTTCGCCGCGAAATGCTCGGCTCGGCTCCCGCATTGTTCCTCTGTCGAGGCGGCAGGCTTCACTTGAGGTTGCGGCCCGCGCTCTTGCTCCCTCCGTGGAGGCTTTCGACGCCCCGCTTCGGCCACGGTGATCTCTCGCCGTGCCGGGGGCCTGCTACCGGACGGTCCGACTCCTGTCCGGGCCGGACTCACACCCGCTGGTTCGGTGTAGCGTGAGCGATCTTGCGATCGCTCGTCAGGACGCACCATCGCGCGAGCATAGGCAATGCGCGTGCGCGGCACCACTGCGCGACGCGGTCCCGTGCGCGCGGCGGCCGCTGCACACCGGCGCACGCGCGCCGCGGCGTACGCCGTGCGTGATGCACGCCGCGCGCCGGCCTTCGCACGTTGCATGTCGAACGGTCGCCCCGTGCGCGCACGCGGCCGCACGCGGTTGCGGCCGCGCGCCCGGCGTTGGCGCGGGGCGTGCAGCGGGTGTGCGACCCCACGGGAGGTCCGCACGTGTCCAAAGAAGTCTTCCATGCGCTGGTGTTCTGGGTGCCCGCGTTCCTGTTCTCCACGACGGTGCACGAGTGCGCGCACGCCTGGGCGGCGCTCCGCCTGGGCGATCCCACCGCGTACCGCGGCGGGCAGGTGTCGCTCTCGCCGTGGCCGCACCTGCGCCGCTCGCCGGTGGGCATGCTGCTCGTGCCGCTCGTGACCTCGTTCCTCCAGGGCTGGACCATGGGCTGGGCGAGCGCGCCGCTGGATCCGGCGTGGGCCGAGCGTCACCCGCGGCGCGCCGCGCTCACCGCGCTGGCGGGCCCGCTCGGGAACCTCACGCTCGCGTTCACGGCGTTCGCGCTGATCCAGCTCGGGCTGTGGGCGGGTGTGTTCGAGCCGGCGGCGAGCCCCTCCATCCAGCACTGGGTCGCGAACGCGCTCCCGCCGGACCCGCTCCTGGCGGGCGACTTCGCGGCGCGCGCGCTGTCGGTGCTGCTCTCGCTCAACCTGCTCCTGTTCGTGTTCAACCTGATGCCGCTCCCGCCGCTGGACGGCGCCTCGGTGCTCACGCTGGTGCTGCCGGGCGCGGCCGGGCGCGGCCTGCGCGCGGCCGCGGCCGCGCCGATGCTGTCGCTCGTGGGCCTGCTCGCGGCCTGGCAGGCGTTCCCGCTCTGCGCAGCACCGCTGCTCGCGCTCGTCGCCCGGCTCGTGCCGCTCGCCGCACGCTGACGCCGCGGCGAGGGGCTGCTCGACCTTGACCCGCCCCGGCGCGGGTGCCAGCGTCGCGGCCCCGTGCCCATCCCCATCGCCGCCATCCGCGAGGCCGCCGCGCGCATCGCGCCGCACGTGCATCGCACGCCCGTCCTGAGCGCCGCGTCGCTCGGGCGGCGCGCCGGCGTGACGCTCGCGCTCAAGGCCGAGAGCCTGCAGAAGACCGGCTCGTTCAAGCCGCGCGGCGCTTTGAACCTGGTGCTCTCGCTCCCGCCCGAGCGGCGCGCGCGCGGGCTCGTCACCGTCTCGGCCGGCAATCACGCGCAGGCGGTGGCGTGGGCGGCGCGCGTCGTCAACGTGCCGTGCACGGTGGTGATGCCGGCCGACGCGCCGCGCTCCAAGCTCGCCGCCGCCCAGGGCTACGGCGCGCGCACGGTGCTGCACGCCGACCGGACCACGCTGTTCGACCGGCTGCGCGAGGAGGAGGCCCGGACCGGCGCGGCGTTCGTCCATCCGTTCGACGACCCGGCCGGGCTCGCGGGTGCGGGCACCGTGGGCCTGGAGCTGGTCGAGCAGTCGCCAGGGCTGGACGCGGTGCTGGTGCCGATCGGCGGCGGCGGGCTCATGGCCGGGGTCGCCTGCGCGGTCAAGGCGCTCGCCCCGACCTGCCGCGTGATCGGCGTGGAGCTGGCCGAGGGCCCCGGCATGACGCCCGCGCTCGCCGCCGGCGAGCCGGTGGCAGTGACGCGCCCGGCAACGCGCGCCGACGGCCTCACGCCGCCGTTCGTGGGCCGCATCCCGCTCGAGGCCGCGCGCCGCCACGTGGACGCCATCGTGCTCGTGACAGAGGACGAGATCGCCGACGCGATGCGCGCGCTGTTCGAGCGCGCCCGGCTCGTGGCCGAGGGCGCCGGCGCGGCCGCGCTCGCGGGGCTCCTCTCCGGCCGTGCCGGGCTGCCCGCGGACGCGCGCGTGGCGGTGATCGTCTCGGGCGGCAACGTGGACGCGGAGCGCTTCTGCGAGCTCTACGCCGCGGACTCGAGGCTGCCGTGAGGGTGCTGTTCCTGAACGAGCGTGAGGTGTACGAGCTCCTCGACATGGGCGCGTGCATGCGGCTCATGCGTGAGGCGCTCGCGACGCTCGCGCGCGGCGACGCGGTGCAGCCGCTGCGCCACCTGCTCCGGCTCCCCGACGGGAGCGGCCTCCTGGGCCTGATGCCAGGTTACCTGAGCGAGCCGCAGGCGTTCGGCCTGAAGGTCGTCTCGGTGATGCCCGGGAACCACGGCACCGGCTACGACTCGCACCAGGGCGTGGTCATGCTGTTCGGCGTCCGCCACGGCGAGCCGCTCGCGATCCTCGACGCGAGCGCCATCACCGCGGTGCGCACCGCGGCCGTCTCGGGCGCGGTCACGCAGGCGCTCGCGCGCGAGGACGCGGGCGACCTGGCGATACTCGGCTCGGGCGTGCAGGCGCGCACGCACCTCGAAGCGATGCGCGCCGCCCGGAAACTCCGCCGCGTGCGAGTGTGGAGCCGCACGTCGGCGAACGCCGAGCGCTTCGCACGCGACGAGGGAGCGCGCCAGGGTGTGGCGGTCGAGGTGTGCGCGGACCCGGACGCGGCCGTGCGCGACGCCGACCTCGTGTGCACGACCACGGCGGCGCGGGAACCGGTGCTGCTCGGGCGCTGGCTCTCGCCCGGCGCGCACGTAAACGCGGTCGGCGCCTGCTTCCCCGCCGCCCGCGAGCTGGACGCCGAGGCCGTCGCGCGCTCGCGGCTCTTCACCGACCGCCGCGAGTCGCTGCTCGTCGAGGCCGGCGACTTCCTGCTCGCGCGAGCCGAGGGCGCGGTCGGCGACGCGCACGTGCTGGGCGAGGTGGGCGAGGTGTTCCTCGGCCGCGTGCCCGGCCGGACGGGCCCGCAGGACATCACGCTCTTCGAATCGCTCGGCCTCGCGGTCGAGGACCTCGCCTCGGCGCACGCGCTGCTCCTGCGCGCGCGCGAGACCGGCGCGGGCCGCTGGCTCGAGTGGGGCGGCCCGTCGACCTGACCGCGAGGCGGCCAGGCGGGGGATCGAGCCGGCGGCTTGCACCGGCGCGTGCGCGCGAGCATCATGCGAGGCGTCCGTTCGGGGTGGCCCGCGGGAACGCCGCGGGCCTGAGAACACACCCGTCGAACCTGAACTGGTTGAGACCAGCGTAGGGAAACGGCGAAGACCAGCGGCTCCGCCAGGCGTCTTCCCCGCCGTCCCTTCGCGGACGGCGTTCGCGTTCCTGCGGGCGGGCCGGCCGGCGGCCGGAGGCCCGCAGGGGCGCGCCGCCCTCCGGAAGGCGTCGTGCCGATGTTCACTCGCAGCGCGCCCGACTGGGCGCTGATCGCGGCCTACTTCGTGGTGCTCGCAGCCGTCTGGCTGCGGGGCTTCCGCGCGCGCCCGAGCACCGAGGACTACCTCGTGGCCGGCCGGCGCGTGACGCTGCCCGCGTTCGTCGCCACGCTGGTCGCGTCGTGGTACGGCGGAATCCTCGGCGTGGGCGAGTTCACCTGGCGCCACGGCGTCGCCAACTGGCTCGTCTTCGGCGCGCCCTACTACCTGGGGGCGGCGCTGTTCGCGCTGGCGCTCGCCCGCCGCGCGCGCCGCTCGGAGCTGCTCTCGATCCCCGACCTGCTCGAGCGCGCCTACGGCCGGGGCGCGGCGCTGGTCGGCGCGGGCGCGGTGTTCGTGAACGCCGCGCCGGCCGCGTACGTGCTCATGCTCGGCACGCTGTTCGCCGCCATGTTCGGCGGGCCCGCGGCCCCGTGGATCGTGGCGGCGGCGGTGTTGAGCGTGTTCTACGTGGATCGCGGCGGTCTGCGCGCGGTCGTCTTCACCGACCGCATCCAGTTCGCGCTCATGTACGGCGGCTTCGCGCTATTGCTCGTGGCACTCGTGTCGCGGCACGGCGGTGTCTCGTTCCTCGCCGCGCGCGTGCCGGAATCGCACTGGGTCTGGCACGGCGGGAACGGCCCGGCCGCGATCCTCGTCTGGTACGTGATCGCGCTCGGCACGATGGTGGACCCCGCCTTCTGGCAGCGCGCGTTCGCCGCACGCGACCCCGAGGTCGCGCGCGCGGGCGTGCTGTGGTCCATCGCGTTCTGGGCCGGCTTCGATTTCATGACCACGGCCTGCGGGCTCTACGCGCGCGCGCTCCTGCCCGGGCTCTCCGACCCGGTGCAGGCGTTCCCGCAGCTCGCGAACCTCACCCTGCCGCCGGTCGCGCTCGGCCTCTTCTATCTGGGCCTGATCGCCACGGTGATGAGCACGATCGACTCGTACGGGTTCATCGCCGCGACCACGGTGGGCCGCGACCTCGTGTGGCGCGTGCGCGGCGGCGACCCGGCGCGCATCCCGGCCTGGTCGCGCGCGGGGCTGTGGCTCGCGGCCGCCTTCGCCGCCGCGCTCGCGCTCGCGCGCCCGAGCGTGGTGGCCCTGTGGCACGACCTGGGCTCGATCGTCACGCCCACGCTGCTCCTGCCCGTGCTGCTCGCGCTCGCACGCCGCGGCCGGCCCGGCCCGCGCGCGGTGCTATGGCTCATGCTCGTGCCGTGCGCGGTCACGCTCGGCTGGGTGCTGTGGAAGACCGCGGCCGGACGCTATCCCTTCGCGCTCGAACCCATCTATGCCGGCCTCGGCGCCTCGCTCATCGTGTGGGCGGCGGCCGTGGCCGTTCGAAAGGAGTCGCCATGAGGTCCCGCTTCGCCGCCCGCTTTGCGCTGCCGATCTCGCTCCTCGCCTGCGCGCCGGCCGCCGGCCGCGCGGCCACGCCGCCCGAGGCCGCAGGCCCGGACACGCTCGGCCGCGTGGTGCCGCTCCCGGCGGTCGAGGTGAGCACATCGCGACTCGGCGAGCGGGCCGCTTTCGCCGTCTCGCGCCTGGGCCGCGAGGCGCTCCGCGAGCGCAACTGGGGCCAGGACACGCCCATGGCGCTCGCCTCGCTCCCGGGCGCGTTCGCGTGGTCGGACGCGGGGAACGGCATCGGCTACTCCTACCTCATGCTGCGCGGATTCCCGCAGCGGCGCATCAGCGTGCTCGTGAACGGTGTGCCGCTGAACGACCCCGAGTCGCACGAGGTGTACTGGATCGACCACCCCGACCTGCTCTCGGCCACGAGCGAGGTGCAGGTGCAGCGCGGCGTGGGCCCGGCCCTCTACGGCGCCGCCGCGCTCGGCGGCAGCGTGAGCGTGGAGACCTCGCCGTTCCTGGACGCGCCGCACGCGAGCGTCACGGCCGGTGGCGGCAGCTTCGGCACCCGGCGCATGGTGTTCGAGGGCGGCTCGGGGCCGATCCGGGACGGCTGGTCGCTCTACGGCCGCTACGCGCGCGTGGAGAGCGACGGCTACCGCGAACAGTCGTGGTCGCGGCTCTGGTCGTACGCCATCTCGGCGCGGCGGATCGTGGGCGCGCACAGCTTCCGCGCCAACCTCTACGGCGGCCCCGAGGAGACGCACCTGGCCTACCTCGCGCTCGCGCCCGAGTACCTCGAGGGCCTGGTCACGGGCGATGCCGACCGCGACCGGCGATTCAACCCCCTCACGTACGACGGCGAGCGCGACCGCTTCTTCGAGCCGCACTACGAGTTCATCCACGCCTGGGCCCCGACGCCGGAGCTGACGCTCACCGGCACCTGGTTCTGGTTCGACGGCCGTGGGTACTACGACGAGCAGCGCTTCGGGCACACACTCGCGGACTACCGGCTGCCGGCCGTCGCCACGTTCGACACGCTGCTCTACCCGCGCGGCTACTACGCGCAGGACGGGAGCGGCGTGCTCGTGCGCGACGCGCAGGGCCGCGCGCTCGTCGAGCGCGCCGACGTCGTGCGCCGGCGCGAGGTCATCAACCGCCACTTCGGCTGGCTGCCGCGCGCGCGCTGGGCGCACGCGCGCGGCGCGCTCACCGTGGGCGGCGAGCTGCGCTTCCACGACGGCCGCCACCTCGGCAGCATCCTGGCCGCGGACCCGATGCCGCCGGGGACGCCGAACCCGTCGCGCTACTACGACTACCACCCGCGCACGCTCGCCGCCGGGCTCTACCTGCGCGAGGAGTGGGACCTCGCGCCGGCACTGCGCGCCACCGCCGACCTCGCGTGGCGGCACGCGGGCTACGCCATGCGTGGCGACCGCTTCGACGGCATCGCGTTCGAGCAGCGCTACCACTTCGGCCTGCCGCGCCTGGCGCTGGCGTGGAAGCCGGACGAGCGCTGGCAGGCGTTCGCCGCCTACGCGTTCGCGAGCCGCGAGCCCGCGTTCCGCGACCTCTACGACGCCGAGGGCGTGGGCTCGCTGCCGCTCTACCGCCGCGTGGACGTGGCCGCCGGCATCTACGAGGACGCGCTCATCCGACCCGAGCGCGTGCACGATCTGGAGCTGGGCGTGTCGTGGCGCGGTGCGTCCGGTGGCGTGAGCGCGAACCTCTACCGCATGGACTTCCGCGACGAACTGGTGTTCGCGGGCCAGTTCGACACCGACCTCGGCTATCCCATCCTCGGCAACGCCGCGCGCTCGGTGCACCAGGGCGTGGAGCTGGCCGGGCAGCTCGCGCACCGGCCGGGCCGCGCCGGGCCCGAGCTGGGCCTGGAGGGGAACCTCTCGCTCGCGGACAACCACTTCGTCGAGTTCCGCGAGCGTTACGGACCCACGCCCGCCGACCAGGTGGTCTACGACGGCGAGCCGATCGGGTTCTTCCCCGCCACCATGGCGAACGCCGCGGCGCGCGCGTCGTGGCGCGGGTTCTCGACCCGGCTCGAGGCCCAGCACGCGGGCCGGGTGTACGTGGACAACACCGGGACGAAGGCCAACAGCATCGCCCCCCGCACGGTCTGGAACGCCGCGGTGAGCCTGACGCGGGAGGCCTTCGGCACGCGCGCCACCGCCACCGTTCGCGGCCTGAATCTCACGGACCTCCGTTACGAGACGAACGGCTACATGGACTACGACCGCACGGGGACCCTGGTTCCGCACCGGGTGCCGGCCGCGACGCGGGCGTGGCTCGCGGAGGTGAGGTTGGACTGGTGAGCGCGCTGCCCGCGAAGCGCCTCACCCCTTCGCTCGCCCCGAGGAGGCGAGGATGCTCACGCCCATGGCGATGAGCACGATGGGCCACAGCCGCCAGACCTGCGAGAGCTCGAGGTAGCCGAGCTTCGAGAGCTGGATCGCCACGCCGACGACGATCATGAGCACCGGCACGAACACCTTGGCCGGGCGCTCGAGCAGGTTCAGCAGCCCGGAGAGGATCAGGAGCGCCGGCCACCAGCGGGCGAAGAGCTGACCGAACGAGAGCACGTGGAACTGGTCGGCGAGGAACAGCGCGCCAAGCACCACGAGCAGGATGCCGGAGAACGGGATGCGCGGCCCTGACGCCATGGATCCTCCCGCGGTAGGAACGCGAAGCCCCGGGCGGTCCGACGCCCGGGGCTCGCAGCATACGCCAGCGGCGGCGGCTACTTCACCTCGATCGTGACCTTCGTGATCGAGAGCTTCTCGGTCGGCGTGCCCATGGGCGAGGACCCCTTGGCCTCGAGCGCCTTCAAGACGTCCATGCCGCCCACCACCTCGCCGAAGATGGTGTGCTTGCCGTCCAGGTGGGGCGTGGGCACGAACGTGAGGAAGAACTGGCTGCCGTCGGTGTTCGGCTGGCCGGTGTTGGCGGTGGACAGCATGCCCGGACGGCTGTGCCGCACGTTGGGGCTGAATTCGCCGCCGATGCCGTAACCGGGGTTCCCCATGCCGTTCCCGACCGGGCAGCCGCCCTGCGCCATGAAGCCGGGGATCACGCGGTGGAACGCCAGGCCGTCGTAGAAGCCGAGCCGCGCCAGGTACATGAAGTTCGTCACGTGCAGCGGCGCCACGTCGGGCATGAGCTTGAGCACGATCTCGCCCTTGCTCGTGTTCATGTGCGCCAGGTATTGCCTGGAGGCGTCGAACTTGACCGGGGTCGGCATCGGGAGCTTCGTGCGCCAGGCCGCGTCCTTCTTGAGCGCGGCGGCCTTGGCCACCTGCACGTCCACGGCCTTGACGGCGGCATCCGCGGCGGCGGCGGGTGCGATTTTGGCGGCGCCCCCGGCCGCGGCGGCGGGCTTCGCGGACGGCGCCGCCTCGGTGGCGGCCGGCGTCGCCTGCGCGGCGGGGTCGGCGGGCTTGTGCTCGCCGTGCGTGCCGTGGGCGTGGGCCGGAAGGACGAACGCCAGCGCAGCGGCGCCGGCGAGCATCGTGAGGCTGGAGAGACGCGGTCGCATTCGCACTACCTCCTCAGGGTGTCGCGGGGTGACGGGGAAGCGCGCGCCGGGGCGCGAACCTTCCCATGTTAGACGGGGCCCGGGCGGACCCTTGTCAGGTGAAGGGAAACTGCGGGGCGGCCCCGAACTCAGGCGCCTCCCCGGCCGATGAGCGCGCGCCACCAGCGGGCGATCGGGTTCGCCGGCGCGGCGCCGGCGCCCTCCACCCGCAGCATGGCGACGGTGATGTTGTCCGGACCGCCGCGCTCGTTGGCCAGCTCGATCAGCGCGCGGCAGGCCTCGTCCAGCGACTCGCCCATGGCCGAACCCGCGATCTCGTCGTCGCTCACCTGTCCGTGCAGGCCGTCGGAGCACAGCACGAGCGTGTCGCCGCCCTGGAGCGGCTCGTCGAGCTGGACGATGTCCACCTCCACCTCGGGGCCCACGCCCACGCTGCGCGTGACCACGTTCCGGCGCGGGTCGTGGCGCGCCTCCTCGGCGGAGAGCTGGTTGCGCGCGACGAGCTGGGCCACGAGCGAGTGGTCGGTGGTGAGCTGCGTGGCGCGGTGGCCGCGCACGAGGTAGGCACGCGAATCCCCGACGTGCGCCACGAGCACGTCGCGGCCCTTGAGGGCGACCACGGTGCAGGTGGTGCCCATGCCGTTCAGCTCGGTGCGCGTGCGGGACAGGTCCCAGATCTCGGTGTTCGCGACCTCCACCGCGTGCGTGAGCGCCGAGGCCGCGTCGGCGGCGGGCGCCGCGGCGAACTCGCGCACGACGGTCTCGGCGGCCATGCGGCTCGCGACCTCGCCGGCGTTCGAGCCCCCCATGCCGTCGCAGACGACGAGCAGGGTGTCGGCCGGGGTCGCGGCGCCACCAGGCCCGGCCTCCCAGAGCTTGTAGCTGTCCTCGTTGCCGGAGCGGCGGCGGCCGAGGTCGGTCGCGGCGGCGGCGGCGGTGCGGAGACGGACCTGGTTCAGGGGATCCCTGCGCGGCGCTCGGGGAACACCCGCCGCGGAGCCGGGGGGGCAGCGAGGCGGGAACCCCGGCCGGCGCTTGGGACCGGGGGCTCGGGACGCGGCATTCTGCCGATGGAGGAGGCCGGGTTCAAGCGAGACCTGGTCCGGGAGGTCGGGTCCTGAAAATCCCGAACTGTCCCCGTTTCCCGGCCCACGGGCCCTGACAGGGCCTGCGTCCGGCACACGCAGCCGGCGGACACCCGGACGCTCTGCTGGCGCGGCCGGCACCAGACGATGCCTCGTGGTCCGAAGTCCATCGGTGGGACGCGCGCGGCCCGCGGTTGCACCCGGTGCGCGCTCGGCTACCCTGCCCCGTGGTCGTTTCCACGTCGGCCCGCGCGTTCCGTGCACCCCGCGTGCGCGGCGCGTCCGGGCGTAGCGCCTCCGGGCAGGAGATCCCGCATGAAGAGCCACGCGTCGGCCGTCTGGGAAGGCGGCCTGAAGGATGGCAAGGGCAAGGTGAGCGGCGAGAGCGGCGTGCTGAGGGAAGCGCCCTACACCTACATCAAGCGATTCGAGGGCGGCGGCGGCGGCACGACCCCGGAAGAGCTGGTCGCGGCGGCCCACTCGAGCTGCTTCGCCATGGCCGCGTCGGCCGACCTGGGCCGGGCCGGCTTCACCGCCACGCGCCTCTCGGTGAAGGCGACCGTCACGCTCGAGCCCGTGGACGGCAAGCCCACGGTCAGCTCCTCGGCGCTCGAGCTGGAGGCGGTGGTTCCGGGAATCGACGACACGAAGTTCCAGGAGATCGTGGCGGGGACCAAGACCGGCTGCCCGGTCTCCCGGCTCCTCGACACGAACATCACGCTCACCGCGAAGCTCGTGCGCTGATCGGGGCTCAGCCCCGTAGGTCCCGAAGGAGCCGCGCCGCGAGCGCGGTGAGCGCGGGCTCCACGCGACCGGGCGCGATCCAACGACGTCGCGACGTGTTCCCCGGGGCGCGCCCGTTCGCGCGCCCCTCCCACACCTCCACCCGGATGTCGCGATGGGTGATCGTGTGGCGCACCTGCCGGCCGGTGCGCGTGAGCCGGGCGCGCACGCCCAGCTCCGCAAGCCGGCGCGCGAGCGCGGGCGCGGCGTCCTCGCCGCGCCCGAGCTCCACACCGGGCGGCTCCCAGAGCCCGTCGAGGAGCGCGCCCTCGCGGCGCACCATGAGCAGGCGCCCGCCGCGCCGCACGCACGCCACCGCGCGGCGCACCCGCACCGGCGCGCGCCGCGGCGCGGGCGCCGGGATCGCCTCCGCGAGCCCGCGCGCGCGCGCGCGACAGTGGCGTGCGACGGGGCAGGCGTCGCAGCGCGGGGCGCGCGGCGTGCAGACGAGCGCGCCCAACTCCATGAGCGCCTGGTTCCAGTTGCCGGCCCCCGTTCGCGGCAGCAGCGCTTCCGCCATGGCCCACAACCGCTTCGCATCCGCGGGCCGCTTCACCGAAAGCGGCCGTGCCGCGAGCCGCGCCAGCACCCGCGCCACGTTGCCGTCAAGCACCGGCAGCGGCCGACCGAAACCCATGGAGAGCACCGCGCCGAGCGTGTAGCGGCCCACCCCGGGCAGCGTCGCGAACGCGCGGGGATCGGAGGGCACACGGCCCGCATGCTCCCGCACCACGATGCCCGCGGCCTCGTGCAGGTGCCGCGCGCGGCGGTAGTAGCCGAGCCCCGCCCACGCCGCGAGCACACGCGCACGCGGCGCGCGAGCGAGCGAGCGCACGTCGGGGAAGCGTGCCACGAAACGCTCGTAGTAGGGCGTCGCCGTGGCCACCTGCGTCTGCTGGAGCATCACCTCGGACACCCACACGCGGTAGGGGTCGCGTGTCGCGCGCCATGGGAGCAGGCGGCGGTGCCTGCGGTACCATGCGAGGAGCGCGCGCCGGAGCGACGCCGAGTCACGCACCCCGTGCCCCGCGGCTCCCGCGGATGATTCCGCCATGACCGACCCCTCGAACGTCCGCCAGCGCTTCACCGAGATGATCCTCCGTCCCGAGGCCGAGATCGACCTCGCGCGCTCGGCGCTCCTCGTCGCCGCCGAGAACGACCCGTCGCTCGACGTGGACGCCGAGCTGGCGAAGCTCGACGCCTGGGCCGAGCAGCTCGGCCGGCGGCTCGACCCGTCGTGGAACAACCTGCAGCGCCTCGCGCGGCTGCGCACGTTCATGTACGAGGAGCTGGGGTTCAAGGGCGACGTCCGCGGATACTACAGTCCGGAGAACTCGCTGCTCCATTCGGTGATGGAGCGCCGGCTCGGCATCCCGCTCACGCTCTCCATCGTTTTCATGGAGATCGGCTGGCGGCTCGGCATCCCGTTCGAGGGCGTGGGCTTCCCGGGGCACTTCCTCGTGCGCCTGACGGGCGAGCCGGGCGACCTGTTGCTCGACCCCTACGACCACGCGGTCTCGGTGCACGAGGAGGACTGCCGTCGCATGATCCAGCTCACGACCGGCGGCACGGTGCCGTACGACCCGAGCATGATCCGCTCGCTCGGCAAGCGCGACATGCTGGCGCGGCTCCTCTTCAACCTGAAGGTGGCGTGCCTGAAAGCGGGCGATGACGCCGGCGCGCTCTCGGCCGTCGAACGCCTGCTGCTGCTCCACCCCGACGACCCGCCCGAGCTGCGCGACCGCGGTCTGCTCCTCTACCGCATGGACCGCTATCGCGAGGCCCGCACCGCTCTGCACGCGTATCTCCGGGCCCGCCCCGAGGCGCTCGATCGCGAGGTCGTCGAGCGCCACCTCGCCGCACTCCAGATGATCCTCGCCGAGCCCCCGAAGCCAAAGGACTGACGGCGCGAGCATCGGTCGAGCCGGCCGGGGCGGGCGGGCCAGGCGATGCAGGGGAGTCGCGAGCAGACCGGAGGCCAGGATGGCCGGAGGCCGTCCGCGAGCGTCAGGGAGGCTCGGCCATGGACCGGCCGAGCCGAGCGTTTCCCTCCATCGCCTGGCCCGCCCGCCCCGGCCGGCGACGCCAGAGAAAGCTACCTCGGCTTGAACTCCGCCGCGTCCTTCAGGTTCGGCGTCTTCATCTGCGAGCCCGTCCAGGCGCACTGCATCACGACGCCGCAGCGCGGGCACTCGAACTCGGCCGCCGCGCCCTCCTCGGCCGAGGGCATCCAGCGGTCCATCTTCGTATTGCATCCCGGCGTGTAGCAGAGGTAGACGCACAGCGGCATGACGGGCTCCTCGTGAACGGTCGGCGTGCGGACGCGCGGGCGACTATAGCGCAGCCGCCGGCGCCGGCGCATCGCGCGCCGGCCGGCCGGCTCACGGCAACGAGAAGCTGATCGGGATCGCGACCCACACCGGCAGCGGTGCGTCCTTCGCCCTGGCCGGCAGGAATCGCCACCGTCGCACGCATTCGATCGCAGCCTGGTCGAGTCCCGGCACGGACTGTACCACCCGGACCTCGTCCACGGTGAGGTCCGCGAGAACGAGCGCGCGCGTGACCACCACCTCCTGGATGCCGGCCCGGCTCGAACGCGGCGCTCCTCACAGGTCCAGGAGCAGCCGCGTCTCCTCGTACGTGCGGAGCGCGGCGGCGTCGAAGCAGGCGCAGGTCACCGTCCTCACCCTGGTCGAGCGCTCGACCGCGGCCCCGATCTCGCGCAACGCGATGGTGGTCGCCCGCGGCAGCGGGAAGCTGAACGTGCCCGTGCTGATCGCGGGGAACGCGACCGTGCCGAGCTCGTGGCGCTCGGCGAGCGCCAGCGCGGCGCGGTAGCTCGAGGCGAGCAGCCGGTCCTCTCCCTGCATGCCGTTCATCCACACCGGCCCCACCGCGTGGATGACCCAGCGTGCCTTGAGGCGGAAGCCGGGCGTGATGCGGGCCTCGCCGGTCGGGCACGGCCCGACCTCGCGGCAGGCCTCGATCAGCTCCGGGCCCGCGGCGCGGTGGATGGCGCCGCACACGCCCCCGCCGGGCATGAGCGCCACGTTCGCGGCGTTCACGATGGCGTCCACGTCGAGCGTGGTGATGTCGGCCTGGACGATGCGCAGGCGGTCGCCGAGCGGCACGCGGGGGCTCCGGGTGCGGGTGGAAGGGGTGTCCCGGGACGCGCGGCACCGTAGGCCGCGCCCCCGGGGGAGTCAACCGCCATGGCCCGCGCCGGCGTTGTCGGCGCGGGCGCATCGTCCTACAGTCATGGGTGGCGTTCCGGCCGCACCGGACGACCTCTTCCGCGAGATCCCATGCCCCACCGCCTCCCGCTCACCGACACGCACGGACGGACGGTCCGCGACCTGCGGCTCTCGATCACCGACCGCTGCAACCTGCGCTGCGTCTACTGCATGCCCGCCGAGGGCATGCCGTGGCTCCCGAAGCAGGACCTGCTCACCTACGAGGAGCTGGCGCGTTTCGCGCGCGTCTGCCTCGAGTGCGGCGTGCACGGCGTGCGTCTCACCGGCGGCGAGCCCACGGTGCGCGCCGATCTGCCCGAGCTGGTGCGCCTGCTGCACGACCTCTCGCCCGGCCTCGACCTGGCGCTCACCACGAACGGGCTGAAGCTCGTGGAGCTTTCGCCGGCGCTCCGCGCCGCGGGGCTCACGCGCGTCAACGTCTCGCTCGACACGCTCGACCGCGAGCGCTTCCACCGGCTCGCGCGCCGCGACCGGCTCGCCGAAGTGCTGGCCGGGCTCGACGCCGCGCGCCGCGCCGGGTTCACGCCCATCAAGGTGAACGCGGTGCTCATGCGGGGCCTGAACGACGACGAGGTGGTGCCGCTCGCCCGTTGGGCGCGCGAGCAGCGCTTCGAGCTCCGCTTCATCGAGTGGATGCCGCTCGACTTCCAGCACAGTTGGGACCGCTCGAAGCTGGTGCCAGCGGCGGAGATCCTGGACCGGCTCGCGGCCGCCTTCCCGCTCGAGGCCGAGGACGGCGACGACCCGAGCGCGCCGGCCCGCACGTTCCGCTACCTCGACGGCGCCGGGCGCGTGGGCGTGATCGCCTCGGTCACGCGCCCCTTCTGCGGCACCTGCGACCGCATCCGGCTCACGGCGGACGGGCAGGTGCGCACCTGCCTGTTCTCGCACCGCGAGTACGACTTCCGGAAGCTCATGCGCGGTGGCGGCAGCGATGACGACATCGAGGCGCTGCTGCGCGCGGCGGTGCTCCGCAAGGAGCCCGGGCACCTGATCTCGCAGCCCGGCTTCGTCCAGCCCGAGCGCGGCATGAGCGCGATCGGCGGCTAGCCGTATCCCGGCGGCGCCAGGGGGCACCGCCCGCCGTCAGTCGTCGCCGTAGATCTTCTCGAGCAGCTCCACCAGCCGGCGGGCGTCGTCCAGCGACATGCGCCGCGCCAGGATCTGGTTCATGTGCTGGACCTTGGGGCGCAGGCGCTCGAGCATCGCGCGGCCGCTCTCGGTGATGCGCGCCAGCGACTGGCGGTGGTCGTGCTCGCCCCGGCCGCGGTCGACGAGGCCCATGCGCACGAGGCGGTCGAGCATGCGCGTCAGGTCAGGGGCCCGGCGCACCATCCGGCGCGCGATCTCGCCGCGCGGGTGCGCGCCCGGGTAGACACCGTTCAGGATGCGGAGCACGTTGTACTGCGGTTGCGTGATGCCGCTGCCCGCGAAGGCCTCGTCCATCATGCGGTCGAGCTCCGCGCTCGCGAGCATGACGGCCAGGAGTGCCTCGTGGTGCGGCCCCTCGAAGCGGGTCTGCAGCAGCCGGCGGCCCAGAAGCTCACTCATGCCCGGATGATGCGCCGCTACTGACCGCCAATCAATCAGAAGTGTGTTCACCGCTTGGAAATGTGTGGTCAAACACTCAAATATGTCCTGCCTCGCCCCCGCTCCGCTGGCGGTCGGACGGGTCCGCCTTTGGACGATCGTCGGGGTCCAGTTCGTCTCGCCAGGACCGACGACCTCACGCGTACTGCGCTGCGGTGGCGCGCACGTCGGGCTTCACGCCGAGGAACATGACCTCCTCCTCCAGCTCGACGCCGAAGCGAGAACGCACCCGCGCTTTCATCACCTCCGCGAGCGCGAGCACGTCGTGCGCCGTGGCCTGGCCGGCGTTGACGAGGATGTTCGCGTGCTTCGGGAACACCAGCGCGTCGCCCACGCGCAGGCCGCGGCATTGGCAGGCGTCGAGCAGGACTCCGGCCGGGACGCGCTGCGTGCCGGGCGAGAGCGGCAGCCCGGGCGCCTGGAAGCCGGGCGGCAGGTTCTTGAAGTAGGAGCCTGCGGTCGGTTCGATCCGCCATTGCGGGTGCTTGACCCGGCGGATCTCGAGCTTCTCCTCGATCTCGATGGCGATCGCGGCGCCGTCCCCGCGCTCGAGCTGGAGCACGCACGTGAGCAGCGCGCGCGGCTCGCGCTTGAGGCGCGAGTCACGGTAGGCGAACTGGAACCACGCCGCGGGCAGCGTCTCGACACGGTTCCCGTCGGGCATGCACACCGTGCATTCGATGACGCGTGAGCCGATGTCCTGGCCGTAGCAGCCGGCGTTCCCGTAGATCGCGCCGCCGACCGAGCCGGGGATGCCGGCGGCGTAGGCGAGCCCGGCCAGGGACTCCTCGCGGCAGCGCTCGATGAAGCCGAGGAAGTCGGCGCCGCAGCCCACCTGCGCGGTGGTGCCGTCGAACGCGATGTCCTCGATGGCGTTGCGCACGACGAGCCCGCGGAATCCCTCGTCGGAGACGAGCAGGTTGCTGCCGCCGCCGAGCAGGAAGGTCGGCACCCCCAGGTCGGCCGCCGCGCGCAGCGCCTGTACGAGCTGATCCGGCGTCCTCGCCGCCAGGAACCAGTCCGCGGGCCCGCCGACGCGGAACGTGGTGTGGTGCCTGAGCGGCTCCTGCTCGCGCAGGTCGGCCCCGAGGGCCGCGCGCAGTCGCTCTCCGATCCCTGGAGTGCGGATTCCCATGGCGCGCAGATTGCCCGCGCCCCGGACGCCGGTCAACCGCAGCAGGCGAACCTGAGCTAGTGTCGAGTCCCGGGAGTCCCTTGCCATGGGTAGGAGGCCCGCAGCGTCCCTGGCAAGGCGCGACGACGAAGTCGTATCAAGGAGATACGTCGAGGAGGAGCAACGCAGCCAGGGGCGCGAGGGCCCCGAGATCTGGCAAGGGACTCCCGGGACACGACACTAGCCCGACCTATTCATGAGCCCGCCGCCTGCGAGCGCGGTCTGCACGCCATCCGCTGCGTCGTCCGTCCGGCCGCTTCCTCGACGTGTCCACCGACACGACTGCGTCGCGGCTGGCCGCACTCCTTGCGGCTGGTGCGCATCCCGCACTCTCGGCTGGCGGTTCATGAATAGTCCAGGCTAGGCTGCGCGCATCGGAACCGGCGCACGATCCCTCACCCGGGAGGACCCATGACAGTCGAGATCCGCTATTGCGTCGCTTGAAACTACCTGCCCCGGGCCTCCAGTCTGGCGGCCGAGATCAAGAAGCAGCGCGGCGTGGACGCCACGCTCGTGCGCGGCGGCGGGGGTGAGTTCGAGGTGACGGTGGACGGCCGGCTCGTGTTCTCGAAGAAGCAGCAGGGCCGCTTCCCGGAGCACGAGGAGGTGCTCGGGCTGCTCCCGAGTTGAGCGAGGCGGCCGGGCCGCTCGCTCCGCACTAGTGTCGTGTCCTGGAAGTCCCTTGCCATAGGTCGGAGGCCCGCAGCGTCCCTGGCAAGGCGTGACGACGAAGTCGTATCAAGGAGATACGTCGAGGAGGAGCAACGCAGCCAGGGGCGCG
>Ga0187893_10000751_pt1 | contig 83091 bp, 60 predicted proteins | sample MA1701074metaG_FD_139574 | JGI IMG/M metagenome (GOLD analysis project Ga0187893, IMG submission 139574) | White microbial mat communities from a basaltic lava cave in the Kipuka Kanohina Cave System on the Island of Hawaii, USA - MA170107-4 metaG ... | reverse complement strand
GAACTGGCGGACCGCCTTCGCCTGTACATCCGTGAAGTGAACCTCGCCCCGGTGGTCTTTCGCTGGAAATACAAAATGGATGAAATTTCTATTGACTAAGTATTAACAGAACTATCATCTAGTGCTTGAAATGCCGAATGCTTGTGAAGACCATGGCCATGTCATGCTCGTTCGCCGCGTGGATGACCTCCTGATCTTTGACAGACCCGCCGGGCTGGATCACAGCACGGACGCCAGCTTTGCCAGCTAAATCGACACCATCCCGGAAAGGGAAGAACGCGTCGGAGGCAAGGACACAGCCTTGGATGGATAACCGGGCCTTTGAGATGCCAATTTGTGCGGAGTCTACCCGACTCATTTGTCCAGCGCCGATGCCTACGGTTTGACCTTGCGAGGCATAAACAATTGCATTGGACTTAACGTGCTTCACCACTCTCCACGCAAACGACAAAGCGTCCGCTTCTTCTAGAGTTGGGCTCCGCTTGGTGACAACTTTCCAATCCTGCTTGGTAACCTGACGTCGATCGGCCTCCTGAATAAGAAGCCCTCCCTCCACCCGCTTGTAGTCCAGCGGGTGGAGGGGCTTGACCAAGTCGGGAAACTTCAAGAGCCGCAAGTTCTTTTTCGACGCCAGCAGACTGAGGGCTTCTGGAGCGAAGTCTGGCGCGATCACTGCTTCGACAAACGTAAGGGCAATCTCTCGGGCCGTTTCCTTGTCTACAGTTCGGTTGAACCCGAGCACTGAGCCAAAGGCAGAGAGCGGGTCACATTCCCTCGCCTTGACGTAGGCGTCTGCCACAGACTGACTGGAAATTGCGACGCCGCAAGGGTTGGTGTGTTTCATGATGACCGCACAAGAATCTTCGAACTCGCAGCTAAGCTGGAACGCCGCATTCAAATCGATCAAGTTATTGAAGGACAGTTCCTTGCCCTGCAGCTGGACCGCGTCAGCCAGCACCGCTGAAAACTCCGAGTTTTCTCGATAGAAGGCGGCACACTGATGCGGATTCTCGCCGTAACGTAGATCGCTGACCTTGTCTAACGACAGAAGCATTTTCTGAGGAAAGCCTTCTGTCATCTCGAACTTCCCACCTTGTTGCTGACGCTGGAATAGGTGAGAAGCGATGGCAGCATCGTATCCAGCCGTGAGGTTGAATGCCTTGCGGGCCAATGCAAATCGGGACTCGAGCGAGAGGCTCGACGCGGTTTGTTTCAGTTCCTCTAGGACCCAATCATAATCGGTGGGGTCGACGACCACCCCAACATCCCGGAAGTTTTTGGCGGCCGACCGGATCATCGAGGGCCCACCAATATCGATGTTTTCAATCACTTCCTCAAACGCAATGCCTGACTTGGCCGCCGTTTCTTCAAAAGGATAAAGATTAACGACCACAAGATCGATTGGGCTAATCTGTTGCTCCAACATCTGGCGCTGGTGGTGTGGGTTGTCTCGGATTCCGAGCAATCCCCCATGCACTTTAGGGTGCAACGTTTTCACGCGTCCATCGAGAATCTCTGGAAAACCGGTCAGATCGGAGATATCCTGCACGAAGATACCGGCCTCGCGAAGCACTCGTGCAGTGCCCCCCGTCGACACGACTTCAACGCCAAGATTCGCCAACCCTCTCGCAAATTCAATGACCCCATCCTTCTTCGAGACGCTGATTAAAGCCCGTTTCAACATTTTGCTCGCTCTCTCCTTGAGTCCTATCGCATCAGGCATCACCCGCCGCCACGCTTTTGTGGCGGTCGGGTGCATGCCAGGGTTAGCCCTTGCCTACTTGAGATAGAACCGTTTGATGGGGTATGTCTACGGCATACCAGCACGAACAGTCTGCAGGCTCGGGGTCTTGGTTCCAAGCAAAGAAAAAGTGTAAGGAGATTGGTACCGCATCGGGAAGGGCGTGGACCTGAATGGCCATGCCTGACTTGCTATGTCTGACAGCATAGCCTGCTTCACCCTTGACCAGGACGACGGCTGGTAGCAGCAGCGATGTCATGAACTCCTGATCTTCTGTCCCGACGAGCAAGAGATGCCCAGCACTTTCCCATCTTTGTGCGTCTAAGCCCTCTCCCGTTTCCGGGCCAGTACATTTCGGATTGGTGTTGAGCCAACGACACTCGAAACACAGATTGCTCAAAGGTCTAGTAGGCCGAACCTTCAATACGACACCGCAGCAAGCCTGGACAGACATTCCAGGCGGGAGCGACGGCTCCAATGGCCCAAGTAACAAGTCAAAAGCGCCGTCGACGTCGTTGGGGCTTGCTTCATTCAGATGAACCATGAACCCAAGTTCTCCGAGTGGAGTGTTGAGGGTCACGCTGTCATGGATAGTGAGCACTGTCATTGTTGGGCTAACGACCGAATAGAAGGAATTCGGACCCGTTGGCGCGAAGCCTCGCAGATTTCCTGGGCGCTGGGCACGAATTCCATTGCTCAGCTCTTCTGAACAGATCAAGACTCGCGGCCCGGTCACGACCTCATGATTTCACCGCTGAGGCTGCAGTGACGGCCGTCCCGTCATGTCTCCGTTTGCTAGTTTCCAAATCCACAACCACGCCCTGGCCGTGTCATTGATGGCATGGGAATAAACCACAGCTGCAATCCCGTAGAGTGGAGATCTTGGGTCAAGGGGGACCGTTGGCGAAGTTGGGAGTTGCGCGACTTCAACGCTGCTGAATCGCTCAGACAACTTGCTGCGTCGCTGCCGCACGGTTTCCAAGAGGGTTCGTACCTCATTCCGACTCCCCTCGACTTCGGAAGCATCATACACCACGAGGCGAAACGTCTGACTGCTGCGGCCAATCACATCGCTGAGGACCAGGAGTTTGTCGCTGGAGCTGGGTTCACGCTCCGGGAGGTTCAACAGAAACATCATTTGTGCAAGAGCGCCAAAATCCTTGGCAACTTCCGAAAACTTTGGCTGGGACCTGAGCCGGTCAACTGTCGATAACGTTCGCTCCAAGATTCCTTCTTCCAGGATCGATCGGTGAGTTTCCATCAAGAATTTCTCGGTGTTGACGTCATGGGTGCCGCTCTTGAGACTATCCATGTTCCGGGCCATGACTCGTCGAAACGACTCAGGCATCCAATGAAGTGCCTTCTCAGCAACAGCGAATGAGGCAGACTTCGCTTCAACGACTGTGGTGGCCTTCTGCTGCGATGCAACGGTTGCGCAAAACAGGACCAAGCCCAGAATCTGGCCACACAAAAGTTTGACAGATTGAAACACGGTGTCGGAAAGCGAAGGCGCAGTCTAGGAGTTGAACAACTTCCAGGAGTTTGTTGGATAAGGAGACAATGTTGTCAGATTTTGCCCTTTGCGGTCAGCTTTACCTTCCCAGCTTCGACGGAAATGACATAACAAACCGACTCGCACTTGAACTGGTCTTTTAGTTTGGAGGTTTTTTCGGCCAGGAATTTCTTGAAATTCTGAAACTGGAGCGTTTCTGCTGTCTCGCCGCACTCGCGCTTGGCTTCGACAAGGCTCTTGAACAGGTTTTGCAATTTATCTTCTTCGGCATCCGGATCGCTGCAAACCAATTGACAAATCATCCTGTCGCCCTCAGCTTGCCCCTGGGCGTCGAGGTTGGTTTCGACTTCGGCGGTAGGAACAGTGGCAAAGGCTGGCCGGCCTTCTTCCTTGCTCTTGACCATTCGGCGCCAGAGATCACTGTAAGATTGGAACTTGGCGACGAGAGTGTTATACCGGAACCGCTGGGCAAAAGTCATTTTGCCAAAGTCGCTATACTTCTTGATCAGCGACTCGACACGCCAACGCAGGTCATAGGGAAGTCTCTTGGCGCCACCGTTGAAGAAGATCTCGTATTCGATCTTCAGCCGGCGGATACTATCTTCCAGAATCGTCAGTTCTTGATCAACATCCATGTCGAATCTGCTCTAATCCGGTTACCGGGAAAAAATGGTTGCGATATTATCGCTCCCTACCTGACAGGGTCAACGTGAAAGACTAATACGATGATGCCACTACCCCAGCAAGATCTCCTTCGCAGCATCCCGTCCGTGGACAAGCTTCTCGAAGAACCTGCGGTCTCGAACCTGATCCGACAAAGCAGTCGTCCCTTTGTTGTGAGACTCTTGCGCCGGGTTCTCTTGTCTTTTCGGCAGAGTTTAAGCGGTGGAGTAGTGAAAGATTCTCAACCAGTTAACCACTTAGAGGGCATCTTGGGAGAGCTGCAAAACGAGTTCGAACGCTCGACCAACCCTCAGCTAATGAAGGTCATCAATGCCACGGGCGTTCTGCTCCACACCAACTTCGGACGGGCGCCATTGGGTACAAAGGCCTTGCAACATTTGACTTCCGTGGCCAGCGGCTACTCCAACCTGGAGTTCGATTTGGAGAAGGGCACACGAGGCCGGAGAGATGTATTTGTCGATAGACTTCTGAAGGAACTACTCGGCTGCGAACAAGCCTTGGTCGTAAACAATTGCGCAGCAGCTTTGTTTCTGGCCCTGAACACCTTGGCCGAAGGCGCTGAAGTCATTATCTCGCGCGGAGAATTAATTGAGATTGGCGATTCGTTTCGCATTCCGGACATTCTCCGCAAGAGCGGCGCAGTGTTGAGCGAAGTCGGTACGACGAACCGTACGCGGCTGGCGGACTATGCGGAGGCCATCTCCGACCGGACGCGGCTCATCCTCCGCGTGCATCCGAGCAATTTCCGCATCGTCGGATTCTCCTCCCGGCCTACGTTGGAGGAGTTGATTGCGCTCGCCAAAGAACGCGCGCTCCCGTTGCTCGAAGATGTGGGTGGCGGATGCCTGGTCGAGTTGCAGAGTTTTGGAATTCAGGACGAACCGAACCCGCGTGATAGCTTGAACTCAGGTGTTTCGCTGGTTTGCTTCAGCGGAGACAAGTTGCTGGGTGGGCCTCAGGCAGGCATCCTTGCCGGTACGAAAAATCTCGTGGAGCGGATTCGCGGCAACCCGCTGTTTAGGGCCCTGCGTGTGGACAAGCTTACCTTGTCGGTGCTGGAGTCTACGTTGATTTCGCATCTCAGTGAAACCACGACCGAAGACATTCCGTTGATGCAGATGCTTCATCAGCCAACTGCGAGGATAGGCGAGCGTGCTCAAGCCATCGCGAACCTGTTGAAGCTGCCGCATTCAATTAACCTGCAGATCACTGACGGCCAATCCATGATCGGTGGTGGCTGCACGCCCGATCGAGCGATTCCCACCCGGCTTCTGGCCTTCTCGGGTTCAGACCTGTCACTTTCGAAACTCGAGGAGCGGTTGAGAACCGGGTTCCCGCGTATTGCGTGCCGGCTGGAGAACGATTGCCTGCTGCTCGACTTGCGTACGGTGTTTCCGGAAGATGACAAACAAGTGCTTGAGGCTCTTCAAGATCTTTTTGCTGTCGCGCACCAAGTTTAGAATGCAACGTAGCCGATTCTTTGAATGTGGGAACTGTTCGTGCGTCTGTGCAAGCGGCGATGAGGGTTGGCGGTTCGATGGGAGTAGATCGCCGCTCAGGACAGCAGCTCGCATGCTCTGCCGTTGATTTCCGATTCGAGAGGTCTTCCGTGAGCCGCACCAAATGAACAAGGCGAGACTCGGCCTGCAGGTTTTGATCTTTGCTGGAAGCCTGGCCTCAGCCACGGCTTTGGAGATTCTGGCTGTTTTCTCGATTGCGCAACCCATGCTGGCTTTGATTCCTGCCGGGTTGCTGGCAGTGCTCTATTGGATCTCTCGCAGAAGAATAATTCTCGTGGCGGTAGGTTCCTGGCTCTGCTATTTCCCGTATGAGTGTGGCATGAAGTTACGGATTCTCTGTTCAGGTGAATGCAACATTCGCGTTGATCTATTGCTCATTTACCCTTTCTTGTTTCTCGTTTCATTGGCTGCGATTTTCGTTTTTCTGCGCGAGCGATTGGTGGCGAAGATTTAGCCCCTCAAAACCGGCGCTTCGGGAGGGACCCTAACGGATTCGCGAGCCGAGCACGCGACAACCTCAGACAGTTTCTGCGAAGCTGCTGAACTTCGGTGGTAGAGAGATTGATCTGAACCTACAGCCGCTTCAGAACAAACTTAAACGACGTGTCGGGTTGTTGGTTGTGCAGATAACCGTTCAATGAATCCTTTAGCCCCGACACGTTAATCCACGGGGTGAGCTGTGGGACCCTCCATGTTCCCAGGATCGTCTTGCTATCAATCAGGCGCAGTTCTGCGGCTAAGTCGGCCGGCTCCAAGTGTCGGCTGCTTTCTCGGGTAAACTGCACAGCAGCTTCACGAGGAGCAATCCTTGCCACTTCCGGACCGCCGCCAACGGCGGCTGCCTTGGCGATAACCACGTCTTCTCCAGCAGCACGTGGTGTTTGCACCCAACCAAACCGGAAACGACACTCGACACCTTGGGAAGTTGAAACGAACTTCAGGTTGAAGGCTACGGGATTCGCCTGGTTGAGCAGGCTCAGGTCCGGCCGGGTCAGGAAGATCACGTGTCCGTTCCAAGCGCCTGCAAGTTCGCTGGCTTCGGGAACTCGGGCATGGTTACCAGCAAAGATGGCTTGGTGGTCCGGCGCGGACATTTTTTCAAACGGGTAGTTGTGACGTGCCATCACAAACGTCGCGAACTCCATTCCGTTGGGGAATTCTCCCAGATGCATCACGCCGATGCAGTTGTTCTCGTCAATGGCTTTGATGACATCATAGACGATACGGTAGGGATTGTTGGTGTAAGTCAGTAGCAGAACATCGTCTCCTGCTTTGAAATACTTGCGATTGTTGTCAGGATACTTCACAGCGTGGACGATTGGCTTTCCTGGCAGAAGGTCAAGCTCATAGTTCACTACGTAACCAGTGGCTTGATCATTTCCCACCGCGTCAAAGCGCTTCCAGAAGCTGCCTCCCCTATTCCGTCCTGCTGTTTCCTGAAATCCTGCCGCGAGGCCTCCTGTTCGGATGCGTTCCTCCCATCCCAGCAGAGTGTCGCCGGCAAACGATCCTTTCCAGAATGAGTCGCGGTGAATTCGTTGTTGCTCGTAGTCGATACGGATGCCACCTCGGTTAATCAGCGTTGACAAAGGAAGAGTCGGCGACTCTCGTAGCATAGTCTGGAGCTCAGCTGTTGGCCGCGTGCTGAAGTAGTCCGAAGTCTCCGCACCGCGCAGCACCGCTTCGCGAATCTCGTCAGAGAGCATCCCGCCTTGAACTGCCAGCGGATCGTATTCGCGCAAGACAAACTGGTTGGTCAACGCCATATAGCGCAGTTGTGCTTGAGCTCTGAGCAGCGGGTTGTCTGTGCCCGTGATCCTAAACGAAAGCATGAAGCTCATCAGGCTGCCAAGAGCCTCGATGTTCTCGAAGGTTCTAAACTTCAGGCGCCCTGTGCCGAGCTCCTCCCCGGTGGCCGCAACGGTTAGATGGCAGTAGAGCGTGGTGTAATCCACCAGGATTTCGCGAATGCCTGCAATCCCGCCCCGTTCGTCCTTCTGCATATACTTGCGTCCCAGCAAGCGATGCTCAGTCTTGTCCGCGTCAGAGAAGTAATAGTCGTACATCATCTCCGCTTCACCGGTGGCCGGGTTAATACGCAGATAGCTGAAAATGCTCTTTCGGGAATCGACGACAAAAGTGGCTTCGCCATTTCCCTTCCAGTCACTGAAGTGCAGCGTGCCGTTGAGGCTGGCTTCGTGCTGCGGGTTGTCCAGGAATTCGTTCAGATCCCGGACGGTGACACGAGCTTGAAAACCAAACGTGGCGCCACCCGCGGGTACACCGGCCGCTGGGATCTTGCTGTCCAACTGGAGGTCGCCTTTGCGACCTGGCGGAACATGCACACCCGGTAAATAGACGCCGTCCATCTCCTCGTCGAAAGTCATTCCCAAACCATCGGGCAAGCGGAGGTCGAGAAGGGGGGCAAGAAACCCCGTGACCGGCATGTCCTGCGCCTGGCTGCGCCGCAGCGAGTAGTACAGCGAGAATTGCTGCGTGCCTCCGCTGCTGGTGTCGAGGTGAAACAGCCCGAGTGAGTTTGGGCCGAATAGGTCTTGCAACGCAGGAGCCGCGGCCGTCGTGTATTTACCCACCATGAAGTCGTTTCCCACGACGCGGATCTCGTCGTGGAACGAAGTGAAATCGTTTAACTGAAAATGGCCCGGCGCAAACACGGGCTCAACCAGCCCTTCCAGCAGGCCCATGAAACGGTAGCGAGCTTCCAATCGGCCATCGGGCTTCAGGTCGAACTTGAGAAAGGCCACGACGCCGGTATTGGCGGCGTTGGCTACTGCGCGCATCTCCCACAGCCCGGCCAGCTGCTCCTTGCTTGGCGCTGTAGCAGATTGGTAAAGCGAGCGATGGTCGACAACCGTCATGTTCTCGATGCCGTAAGCCCGGCTCATAGCGAACGTGAACTGCCGAACGCCATTGGGATACTGTCCAAGATAGACACGGCCGATAATCAGGTCCTGGCTGACGACCTTGAGAATGTCGTAAAAGGTATTCCATGGCGGATCGGGATAGTTCAGCAAGATATAGCGGCCTGGTTCCAAAGTGCCTGTGCGTTCCTTCAGGTTCAGTTCTTTCAGAGTATTGCGGACATTGATGCGATTGTCTGAATCGCTGGTGATGCCGGTGACACCTCCTGGAACTTTGGAGAACGTCTTCTTGAAGCCCATCATGAACGTCGATGAAACGCGGTTGAGCAACTGACCGCGCGCAAAGAATCCTTTCCAGGTGGTGTCGTTGCGAATCAGCCCGGTGTTTGCGTCACAGGTGTGCTTGCCGCTATTGACAATAGTTTCCATGCCCAACGATTGAACCCGGGTGAAGATTCTCTCCAGGTCAGGCTCCTTGTAGCCAATTACTTCCACAGGATCGAAGTGTGTCACGGGAACAGTCGTGGGCCGGGCTGGATAGGCTTCGCCGCCTAGATTCCGCACCAACCGTTCTGCGGCTCTTTCCGAAACTGCCGAAATTGTCAGGAAGGGATTAACGCCCAATGCGGAAGGCATCATGGAGCCATCGGCTACAAATAGTCCCTGGTGGATTGAACCGTCGGAGGCATAAACCCGGCCAAACTCATCGACCGCGCCCTGCAGGTGATCGTCACCCATGGGACAGCCACCCAAGGGGTGAGCCGTAACAAGGTTTCGAGATTCGAGGAAATTCCAAACGGGATTCGAAATAAACCGGGCGCCGAGAGCCCGCGCGTGACGGCGGATTTCTTCATTCATCTGTGTGAACAGCGCCTGGCGTCCCGCATTGTCCCAGTCAATTTCCAGTCGTCCCTGGGCATCCAGAAAGTTAGTCTTCAACTGCAGAGTCCCTTTCGCGTCGTCGTGACCCATCAAGAGATAAATCATCGTGTGGTTCATTGCGTTGTTGGCGCGGTAAGGGTTCAAAGGATTGTTCCGCAACTGCCGTGCCAGCTCACTTCGTTCATCGCCCGCATCGGTGTCCTCACCACCGATGGCACCGAAAGCGACCATCGCCGCACCAAGATAGGCCTTTGGGAGAGTGAGATCTTCGACTGTGATCCGTTTGCCTAGTGGCTGATTCGGGTTGTAGCGAATTGCGCCGGCGATGCTGGGGCCAGGTGCATTGCCGTCCTTGCACCAGGAATGATCTGGGCTGTTTCCGAATCCAATGATGTTAGTTTGGAAGTCGGAGTTATAGGCCATGCCGAAGAAGTCACCATTGCCGTTGAAGCTGGTGCCGACGCGGGGCGAGAGGGAAAGTCCCTTGAGTTCTGAGCGCAAGAGAATCTCGGGGGTGCCCAGCGATCCTCCGGAAAGAACGACGATGCCAGCCTCGAGCGAGAATCGCTCTGGCACTCCCATGGCGTTGAAGTGCCGGCCGTAGAGGCGCCAGCCGCCAGCGCCGAGTTTCTGCACCCAGTCCACTTGGGTCTGAGTCAGGATCTCCGTACCGTTACGCTTGGCGGCGGGCAGATAGTTCATGTACAGCGTGTTTTTGGCGCCAACGTTGCACCCTGTGACGCAGTCTCCGCAATCGATGCACGGCTTCTGTTCGACCCCCTGGGCATTGGGACCATCGATGTCGAAGTTGACGACCAAGTCCAGGCCAATGGCCTCCGTTCCCAATTGTTGGGCACGCCGGTCGAGGGCTTGCACCTTCAGCAATTCCTTGGCACGCGGGTGAGGTCGAGCCGCCAGCATCTTTCGGGCGGCTTCGTAGTACGGAAGTAGATTCGAACGCTTGAGGTTCTTGGGCCAAGCGCCACCTTCGAATAGCTCTTCGTCCGGCACAATTGCCACGTTGGCGTTCACCAGCGAAGTTCCGCCGAGGCCAGATCCCTTAATGATGGAAATGTCGCTGAAGGTCAGGAATTCGAACAATCCCAGCGGATTCAGCAGCGGGTTGCGAACATTGGCCGCTACCTTCAGGGGGTCGTCCGGGAACGAGCCGACAGGCCACTCCCGGCCGCGTTCCAGGATACAGATTGACTTTCTTAAGCCGTTGGCAGCTGACAACCTCGCAGCGGTAATAGCGCCGCCGTAACCGGACCCGACAATCACTACGTCATACTGCTTCTTCCGTTGATTCCATTCGGTTGAGAGCATAGTCGTCTCCTTGGGAATTTCCTCATAGCCAAGAGGGTAGCAACGCGAGGTATTCAGAGGTGGTTGGGGCTAGAACGCTGGGCTGGGAAAGCCCTGCTGTTCGCCCTGTCTCTTCTGCGATATTCATTCGACATGGCGTTGCTGAAAGGGCCTGTACGGGGAATTCATTCACTGCGGAAATGTGACGGCATTGCCAATTGCTAAACAACAAACCGATAACCGGGATCGATCTTCTGATGAAAGACTAGAATCTCATGGATGTTGAAGGGATGGGTGGGGCGTCCAGTGATGGAGTTCCGCACAACCTGAAACAAATGCTCGAGTCCGGCTGCGTCGTCAATATCGATATCAGCGACACAATCACTGCCGTTCATAAAAAAAGTCAGCTGAAGGTTTCCGTAGCGATCTTCAGTCTTGAAACTACCAGCCGAGGTATACCCTGAAGGGGGGTGATGCAGAGACCCATCCACGGCCCGGAACAATCCCGCGTCTACACTGTTCTTGGTTTCTTCGCGCAATTCCTTCGGCACTCGGGCAAAGAAGCGGTCGCCGCGAACCTCCAACAGTTGCTGCACCTGACGGAAAACGGTCTTGCCATTCGCCAGCAAGGCCGACTGAGCTTTTGCTGCGATGTTGAGAAAACCTGCTTTGCGAATATCGTCAAGAGCACTGAAGAGAGCAGCGCCGTTCGTACCCTCGAACGCAAGCACCGCGCTGCTGCGCTTGAGAAGTTGCTGAATGGGATCCGAAAGATCCTGGAAGGCAGGAAATTCGACGCGATCGATTTTTCGCGTATCGACCGGGAAACTCAGCTTTAGATCCGTGAGGCCGCTGGCGCCAAGATTCACAAACTGGGAGATTGGCAGATAAGCCGGCGGATCAACTTCAATTCGATAAAGGCCTTGAGGTGCACCATGCAGATTGCGGACTAGCATTCTCGAAGACGAGCGAACTCCACGAACGATGCGCCGATCGGAAAGTTGTTGGTGACGCAGGAGGATGTCCACACTCTGATTCAGCCGCGTTCCGTAAACATCCACCAACTCCAGACGAAGTTGTCCCTGCGGGGAAAGGCCGGCCAACTTCGAGCCTTTCAGTTTGCCGGAGGGTCTCATTGACTTCTTCCTCGAGACAAGTTGGTAGCGTGGGGTTGAGCTCGGGACATCAACTCCAAACGAAGGGAACTGGCCCTAGAGTGGTCCTGAATCTGCATAGGTGTCAAGGAAAACGTCGGAGACTTGGTCCAGTTTAGGCACGAAGGATCATTGCGCAAGCACTCCAGAGCGGACTCGAACCGAAACTTGGTTTTGCTATGACTGCAGTTCGTCGTTCACCAAGCCAAAGCGCATGCCCCTCTTGCTGCGATGAAGCGCTTGCTTGATCTTGAGTGCCAGCGTCTCTGGTAGGTAGGGTTTCTGCACAAACCCAGCCAACTCATTTGAGAGAAATTGAGTCGTGACCTCGGTTTCCTGGTAACCGCTTGTCAAGATGGCAAGGAGGTTAGGCTGAATTGCCTTCATGGCGCGGAATGTCTCCTCACCATCCAAGTCGGGCATGGTCTTGTCGAGCAAGACCAAATCGATCTCCTTGCTCCTTTGCTGAAAGATCTCCAACCCCTGACGGCCGTTCTCGGCAGTGAGAACGTCGTATCCGTAACCCTCCAGAATCCGGCGAGCCACCTCTAACACAAACAACTCGTCATCCACGACCAGGATCAGACCTCTTCCGGCGAGGCTGCTCACCTGCTCGTCGGGTGGCTCATCCAGAACTCGCTGAGAAGCCGGCAACAGCACTCTAAACGTTGAGCCTTCTCCAGGAGCTGACCTCACCTGCAGGCCTCCGCGATGAGCCCTGACGATTCCCAAAACTGTGGAAAGCCCGAGGCCCCGGCCGGTGAACTTCGTTGTGAAAAAAGGATCGAAGATCTTTGCCACCGTTTCTGCGTCCATCCCACTGCCTGTATCCTGAACTTCAAGGCAAACGTAGAACCCCGGGCCGAGGGTCTCGCCTGTGAACCACTGTTCGCGCTGCCTCTCTTCCACTTGCACCAGCTTGGTGCTGATCGTTACAGTGCCTGGGTCGTCGCCGCAAGACTCCGCGGCGTTGATGATCAGATTCATTGCGAGTTGCTGGATCTGGGCGGGATCCACTTCGACAGCAGGAAGGCCATCCCCAAGGCGAAGGTCGAAGGAGACCTTCTTCGAGATGGTGGTCGTCAAATGGTGCGTGGTCTCCAGGATGTGTTCCGAGAGAGATATCGGGCGGATCTCAAAGTTGGCTTTGCCTGCGTACGCCAGCATTTGTCGCGTCAGTTCAGCCGCACGCTCAGAAGCGCTGATGACGCGGTGGATGAGGTCACGGGCCGGATCGGAATCGCCCAGCCGCAGGAGGGCGAGCCCGGCGTTTCCAAGAATGCCTGTCAGCAGGTTGTTAAAATCGTGTGCAATCCCTCCTGCAAGCACGCCCAAGCTTTCGAGCTTCTGGGTTTGGAGCAGCTTGCTCTGCATTTGCTCTCGTTCGGTCTGTGCTCGTTTTGCAGCTGTGATGTCAATGCCAATAACCCAACTTGACCACTCCGCTACGGGAAAGGCTTTGGAAATGTTTGACCAGGAGACGGTTCGAAGGGTCTTGTCTTGACAGGTGAGCTCCCATTCCCGTCCGCGGTAATCGCGTGGGGGCCAGCGCCACTCTGCCATCATTGCCATGCGCTGCGCCACGTGGGGGTAGAGCTTCTCCATTGCTTTTGGATCGCCCAGCATCTGATGGGCCCGATAACCGGTTACCTGTTCACATTCTCGGTTCCAAGCAACAATGTTACCTTGATGGTCGAAGGCTACCATCAGGACCGGCATATGCTGGATGACCGTGCGAAGCCGCTCTTCGCTCTCTCGCAGCGATTCCTCGGCCCGGTGGCGTTCCCGGCGTTCTTCGGCCTCGCGCAAAGCACGACGAATGGACGGAACCAGACGCGACGGCCGATCCTTGAGCACATAGTCTGTGGCGCCACTCTTGACGCTCTCGGCAGCAACCTCTTCACCCGCGGTGCCCGAGAGGAGAATGAAAGGAACACTGGGACGCTGGCTCAACGCGATCGTCAGGGCGGAGAAGCCATCGAACGATGGGAGTGCGTAGTCCGCAAGGATGATATCGAAGGATTCCTGCTCTATGGCCGATCGAAACTGGTCTCGAGTGCTGACGCGAATTAACTCACAGGGGATTCCTTCGTCAACGAGCAACGACTCCACGATTTCTGAATCGCGGGGATCGTCTTCCAAATGGAGGATGCGGAGGTGCGATTTCATGGCGTTGCCTCCTAGCCGTCCCATAGAGTCGTTCAACCGCATTAACGCGACTGCGATTAGCCTGAAAGGGTCAGGCTGCGCTGGAATCCCGGTTGGGTGGCGGCTCGTTGAGCAGTGCCCAGAACAATCCTAGCTTTCGAATCGCCTCGAGGAACTGCTGGATGTCAACCGGTTTCACAACGTAGGCGTTGACGCCTAACTTGTAGCTTTCGATAACATCGCGCTCTTCTGCCGATGAACTCAGTACGACCACTGGAACCGTTTTCAGGGTCTCATCAGCCTTGATCTGTCTTAGTACCTCGATTCCACTCACCTTCGGCATTTTCAAGTCGAGGAGCACCACCGCTGGAGTCTCCCGGGTGCGGTCGGCGAAACGGCCCCGATAGTACAAGTAGTCGAGAGCTTCTTTCCCATCGCGGGCAACATCCACCTCGTTGGCCAGGTTGTATTCATCCAAGGCCTCCAAGGTTAGCTCGACGTCTCTTGCGTCGTCGTCAACCAGCAGCATGCGCTTGAACCTTGGCATAGATTATCGCCTCCGGTGCCTTGGGAAGAGAGAAGTAAAATGTGGCTCCCCGATCAACCTCACCCTCGGCCCACGTCCGGCCTTTGTGACGATGAATGATCCTTTGGACATTAGCCAATCCGATGCCCGTGCCTTCGTAGTCTTCAGCTGGATGTAGCCGTTGGAACACGCCAAAGAGCTTGCTGGCGTATTCCATGTCAAATCCGACACCATTGTCTCGGACGAAAACCACTATGTCGTCGGCCTCGTTGGAAACAGTCCCAACTTCAATCTCAGCATGCTCGCGCTTGCCAGTGAATTTCACAGCATTGGTAAGCAGATTGATCAGCACCAAACGCATCATCGAACGGTCGACCATCGCTTCAGGGAGTTGGCTGATTTTCCAGGCGATGTCTCGTCCCTGGGTTTCGTCTCGCAGTTCCTGGATGGCTTCGTTTACCAATTGATGCAGACTCACAGCTCTCAGCTGAAGTTCGGCGCGACCAACCCGCGAGAAGGCCAGGAGGTCATCGATCAGAAGTCCCATCTGCCTCGCCGAGTCTGAAATGATTCCAAGATACCGTTGATTTTTTTCATCCAGGGTGGCATGGGCGCGCTTGTTCAACAGGCGAATAAAGCCGTCCATGTGCCGTAACGGTGCCCTGAGATCGTGGGCCACCGAATAGCTGAACGCTTCGAGCTCCTTATTGGTTGCGTCCAGCTCAGCAGTCCGCGCGAGCACTCGTTGTTCAAGGGTCTCGTTGATTCTGCGAAGTTCCTGCTGTTCTCGCTTGCGCTGGCCAACCCTCTGGGTCAGAAGAGCGACAATGGCACCCATTCCGGCATAGATCACACCCAAAAGCGGTTGACCGAAGAAAATGCCAATGAAACCGGTAACACAGACGACGGCCGTTCCAATCATTAGGACAAGCTGCAACAGCTGGTTCGCTTTGTTCTTGGCCATGGTGTTGGTCGGGGCCAATTTCGGCGGATTCGTTGACGCCAGCCGGAGACAGGAATGGCGTTTACAGTTCTCAATCCTCCACAGTGACGAATGCAAACCGATGGAGCTTGAGCCAAGTTTGGTCTTCGAGAATTTGCTGTGTCAAGCAATATTCTTCCAGGCCAAAAGGGTCGGGTCTTGCACTCGTCCACAATAGTTGGAGTCTGGGAAATCTTGGTGAGCAGCAAACCAGGCAGGACGGCCGGAGGAGGTGTTCGGAACTGCCTCAAAATGATCTAGAACACAGGGCAGGGACCGATATCGACAGGAATCGAGATGTCCAGTGCCTGTGCGAGGATTGCGCGATATGCGTTACAGTTGCGTTCCGCGAGATCTAGTTTAACCAGGACTGGAACAACCAACTGGTACCGAGCACCAGGATGATCGCCAGTCCCCAACCCATTGCGAATCCCTTCAAATCGACTCCGTAAGCCTTCAGAAACCCCACTCCGTGAGTTCCGCGGAAAGGGTGTAGAAGGTTCACGAGCAGCAGTTGTTTTCCCGCTTCTGCAACTTGTTTCTGCTCGGCATCGGACTGCTCAACGGCAGCCGGGCTCACGGATCCTTCTGCGGGAACGTGCAGACGTGCAAAGAATGGCTGCAGCTTTTCTTGCGGTTCGCGTGCGGTGAGCAGGCTCACAACTACCAGAGCCGCGAAGCCCGCCAACAAGGCGGCGAGAAACACGTTCGGATCCCAATGGTCGAGCCGCTCGTTCCGCCAGGCATACAGCGAAAAATTTGTACTCAGCGAAACCAGCAGGCTGGCGAGTGCTCCCCAGCGATTCGCGCGCCGCCAGAGGATACCACCAAGGAAGCTGATGCCCATGAACGTTGCCATGGTCTCGGTCAACAGGAACGAGTAAAGCACTCGTTCGACAAACAGTAGGGCGTAGACAACACCGACGAGAGTGAGCGCCAACCCGCTCATACGGCCGACCCAGAGGTAGTGGCTGTCTGGTCGGCCTTTGGCCAGCCATTGCCGGTAAACACCTTGCGTAAACAGGGCACCACTGTCGACCATGAATGCTGAACAGGTGGACATGTTGGCGGCGAGCACGCCGGCAATCATCAACCCGAGGCCGCCCGGAAACAGCAATTGGCGGCAGGCGAAACCGAAGGCGTCTTCCGGGTCGGCCAGAGCCGTAGTGCCGAAGCGGCCCTGAACCACCATGGCTGTTGCGAAAAGTCCCACCACGGTCCAGCCTACTGTGCAGAACCGCTTGATGTAGTTGCCATAGAGCATCCCTTCACGGCAGGTTTTCTCGTCCTTTCCCGTACCCACTGCTGCCAGCTGGTGAGGCTGGGCCATGATCCCGACGAGTCCGTTGATGGTCAGCATCGCGATCACCCAGGGTGTGATGCCCTGAGGTGTGGCCAGTGAGAATTTGTACGCCTCAAGTGAAGATCGCAGACCTGCGGCGCCGCCGATGGCACTCCAGCCCAGCGGGATGAGCATGAATGAGAGGGTGATGATAAGAAAACCCTGGAAGAAATCTGTCCAGGCCGAGGCTTCCAGCCCACCAACAAAACTGTAAGCAATAAAGATCACTGTCATCGAGACCACGATCTCATTGACTCCGAGACCTCCACCCGTTGCCTGGTTAATAACCTTCGCGGCCCCCTTCAGCATGTTAGCTGTGTTAATGGTGAAGTAGGAAAGAGCGAAAATTGTGTAGATGCCACCCATCCATACGCCGTAGCGATCTTCCATGACTTCGGCCAGCGTGGTTCTTCGCAAACGGCGGAAGACAGGCGCCATGATCCAGTAGAATGGCGTGGCAAACAGATTCTTCCACTGATACCAGATCCCGGAAGCACCAACGCTATAGACGGCGCCAGCAAGGGAAACGGGCATCTCGGCATGTGTCCCGATGCCGAAACTCTGACCCATCATCAGCCACTTTCCGAAGCGACGCTTACCAAGAAAGTAGTGATCGGTGTCCTTCACACGCAGGCCGACGATAATCCCTATGCCGGCGCAGAACAGCAGGTAGGCAATGAGAAATATCCAGTCCAGAGTTGTGATGTACATAGGGGCGGAGTTTACCTCAGTTGCCTGAATTCAACTAGAAAGAGCAGCTTCTGAGAATGGAAACGGAACGGAGAGTACCACGGCTGACTTGGAAATTCTGTCAGGTCTCCGTTCCTCAATTGTCGCTATTGGTTCCCGTGCTCCAGATGGCAGCTTTTTCGCAGGCCAAAAAAAGGGACCGCGAGAATTCGCGATCCCTTTCAAGTCTGTACCGAAACAAAGTGCGAAGCTCAGAAGCTTAGCCGCACGCCGAAGCGGAAGAGTCGCTCATCCACGCCCTCCCGGCCCGTTCCTTTGGTGGCGTTGATGACGGTGTAGCCGCCCAAACTGCGGATAGAATTGTCCGGATTGAGAATCATGTTGGAGACATTTCTCCCTGCGTTCGGAGGATTTGCGAAGTGCGGAGTGTTGGTGAGGTTGAATGCTTCTGCGCGGAACTGTAGCTGAAGCCTTTCCGAGATGCGGAAGTTGCGGAAGATCCCGAAGTCCATGTTCACGGTTCCGGGGCCCTGAACAGAGTCAAACGAAGAGGTTCCGAACCGGACATCGGTCAGCGGCAGCGGCTTAAAGAAAAATGGGTCGAAGAACGATTGATTCGGCCCGGCGCCTCCAATAATGGTTGGCTTACCCTCTTTAGCGTAGTCAGCCCTTTCAGTATTGTCCGGCGCGTTCAGCGACGTTCCCGATGCATTCACGGTAAAGTACTGTCCGGCAATGAGACTGACAATATTGTTGATCTGCCAGCCACCCAAGAGCGCTGAGGCAGTACCACCCCCATTGGCCCACCGCTTCCCTTGGCCGAAAGGTAGTTCGATGATGCTTGTCAGTTGGAAGTTATGAGGAGTGTGAATCGGAGCCAGCCCATAGTTCAGGTGATAGTACTCTGGAATCTTGATGTTCGGATCGCCGTCGCTGTTAGCTGTGTTAGCAATGCCCAACGATTTCGACCAGGTATAGCTTGCCTGCATCTGGTAGCCGCTGGAGAACCGCTTCTGCAGAGATGTCTGGAAGGAATCGTAGATACTGTTACCGATAGGCCCGTAGGCCGCCGTTCTAACCGTTCGGCCAAACTTCTGATTGAATGGACGGCTGGCATTGCCGCCACCGATGCGGCCGGTGTTCAGATCATGATAGCCCAGCATCCGGATCTGGCGCGTGCCAATATAGCCGATCTGGCCGGTGAAGCCACTGAACATTTCCCTTTCAACGGTGAGATTCCACGACTGAACATAACCCCGCTCAAATTCGGGAAGCGCGCTGCTCACGGCAATATTCGGTGCAATGTCGATAACTCCGTTACCAAGGGAAGGTGCTGTAACGGTTGGCAATCCATTCTTCAACGTCCCAGCCGCAACTAGTGAATTGGGTGCTGTGAAATTGAGCGTCAAGAGAACGGGGTGATTCGCACGCAATGCCCGGGCCAGGCTATACGGATCATTGGTCAATCCATAGCCTAGTCGGATGACCGTCTTGTCAGCAGGGCGATACGCTATCCCGACACGGGGGGCGCAACTGCGACAAGCTTTGCCTGACATCTGTGATCTCATGGATCATCGACGTGTTCTCCTTCCTGGGATGAATGAACTTCAATGGTTGGGACGACTTGACTTAGAGTTTTCCTCCTTTTGGGAATGAGACAACTTCGATTCTTGGATAGAAAAGAAGCAAACGAAATTCACAGGAAATCCAAGCCAACCTAAGCCACGCGGATCGCTGCAAACGTTGGTGCAGCGACCAGGGCCGCCGCGCCGCGGAGTCGGGGATTCTCGACTGATGAGGCCACATGAACCCGTGTGGCACCCAGGGCTTCGGTCAGTGACCGCTCTTTCAGAGCTTCCCGAACCGTTCCTTCGATCAGATCCCAGGCCGTCGTGATCTCACCAATCAAGATCACCCGCGCCGGATTGAGGCCGTTCACCACGTTGGCGAGGCCCGATCCGAGGTAGCGAGCGGTTGACTGGATCGACGTCAGCGCTTTGGCGTCTCCCTGGCGGGCTCGGGCAACCAGATCTGTGACTGTGAGACGGGCCGTATCCGACTCGAGCACGAGTCGAGGATGGATCTTGGAAGCATCGCGACCCAAGTACCGCGACAAGGTTGCGATGTTCGAGACGTAGGCTTCCCAGCAGCCAAGGTTGCCGCACAAGCAGCGCGGACCGTCCATGCTGAGGGGAATATGGCCGAACTCCCCCGCCATGTTCTCGTGGCCGCGAAATAATTCGCCGTTTGCCACAATGCCGACACCAACACCGTCGGACACCGTGACTAAGGCAAAGTCGTGGTTGGAGGCCAACTCGTCGCGGGCCAGCCACATTTGAGATAAGACGCAAGCTTTCGCGGCGTTCTCAACCTGAACCGGCAGCCCAGTGGCCGACGCTAGTGCCTCACGCAAGTCGACGTTGTGCCAATTCAACGTGGGTGCGTTGAGGATTCGCCCGCTCCGATGGTCCACCATGCCGGGGACGACGAGTCCCATTCCCTCACAGTCCGTAGTGGCATTGTGCGCTCGCAGCAAACGGCGGACGCGCTGCGCGAGGTCACGGACAAATTCCCTGGGTGAGAAGACCGTGCTGAAAGTTTCAAGCGCAACCTCGCGCCCGCTGAAATCGCTGAGCATCAAGTCGGTCTGGCTAAACCGTACATCCACCGCGATGACCATACGGTCGTGGGTCCTGACGTGAAGGAAGGTTGGCTTTCGTCCGCGCGCCGCCTTCCCTGTTGCCCCTTCGTAGACCAACCCTTCGGCGATGAGCTCGTTGACCAGCAAACTAACACCACCGCGCGCCAATTGCATTCTTCGCGCCAAGTCAGCGCGCGAAATAGGCTGGTGCTCGCGCACCAGGTTCAAGAGAATACGCCGATTGATTTCTCGCGATGTTCTGCGTGTGGCAATGCGAAAATCTTGTGAGTTGATTTTGCGCAATCCGAGAGGGTACTCCCCGAATTTGTCAAGTTTCGGCCAATATAAACCAACGCAAAGTTTGCCGTTAGCCAAAAAAAATAGACATCTGGAATATGTTTAGGAGGATAGCATGCACATCCCTGACCATCGCCATCAAAAATTTGGCGAGTTGGTGTAACTCCATGTTGTTGAACGAGAAGAACTCACTTTGTGGCAGCGAGTTGGCGGAGGCAAGGATATACGGGTTTCCCTTCTTTCGGAAATTGCCAGTTGAAACTACGAGAAAGTGGAACAGTGGGAATGTCGGAAGTGAAGAAGTACGAAGATCGAAGTATAGGGGCTTGGAAGGAACCTGTCATGCCGTTTAGCGGTACAACGGGCGAAAGTGGGAGGCGCGCTCCGCGCGGCGATCTCTCCGGGCTGCGCTTTGCACCGCGCCACGCAGGCAATGCAGAAGGTTGCAAGCTAGGCGATTCAAAATTCGAACTTCCGTCATTCTCCGATGATCTTTACCAGAACCCGCTTTTCCCGCCGCCCGTCAAACTCTCCATAGAAAATCTGCTCCCACGGCCCGAAGTCGAGCTTTCCTCCAGTAACGGCGATCACGACCTCCCGGCCCATAATCTGTCTTTTCATATGGGCATCTGCGTTGTCTTCTCCGGTGTCGTTATGCCGGTAGGCAGACACCGGCTCGTGAGGCGCCAACCTTTCCAGCCAGGCTTCATAGTCTGCATGCAACCCGGATTCATCATCATTGATAAAGACCGACGCCGTGATGTGCATGGCATTGACAAGTAGCAAGCCTTCCTGAATGCTGCTTTCCCGCAGGCACTGGGCAACCTGGGGTGTGATGTTCAGCAGAGCACGACGTGTAGGAACCTGGAACCAGAGTTCCTTTCGGTAGCTCTTCATGAAGGACGAAGTGCGAAGTTCGAAGTGCGAATGGCGGCCCGCCAAGTGAGCATGTTAGCAAACGGAGTTTTTCACGGTTCGAAGTTCGCAACGTACACTTCGAACTTCAACATTCGGACTTCGCCCTTCATGCAACGCCCCGTACACGGTTTGAGAAAGCAGCGTAAGCATCGGGTGCCTGGGTTTTCATCCAGGAAATGAACGACTGGGCTACGGTTTCGAGGTTGCGGTAGGCCAGCGGGTCCTTGAAGTTGTCCCGCACCTGAGGAAGGATGTCTCGAATACGCTCCCACACAAAGAGCAACTCTCGTCCGCTTTGAAAAAATAGATTCTGGTTCAAGACACCGCTGGTAATGAAAGAGGCAGTCATTTCCCAATACGTGACAACCATTCGGAAGTACGCATTCTCATCAGAACCGACCGGACAGAGTTTGTTGAACTCGTCGAGCGTGCGAACTTTGAAAGACTGTGCAAACCAGGCACGCGCTTTGCGCAGCCGGTCTTCTCGACGCAATTCATACAGCCGAAGCACCAGGTTCACGTCTTCGTAGGTCGCTGGGGATTCCATGGAGGCTCCTATTTCTGGAAGATTAATTGGATTGCAGGAACAGAAAAATTGTAGGGTTGTGTTCGGCGCAAGTCAAAGAGAAAGGCGCTTCTCGTAGGCCTTAAATCTACAACTCCACTTGGCACAGCGACTGTGGCTGAGAGCAACTAAAAGGCAAACCGCGAAGAAAGAGTTTTTTCTGAAGGATTGACGAGGTGATGGGGCGAAGGTGACCGATTCAGGTCATCAGTCATTTCTCAATTGTCATTTGATCCCGAACGGCGTCGACTGGACTTGCACATCATCAAGGACAAATGCCCACCGAAAACTCGGTGGGCGGCCGCTGTACCTCACTCCTTCAACCTAGAAATCAGTGCATGAGAATGGAGGTCGAGGTTCCTGCCTTTTTTCTTCGCGTTCCTTGCGTCTTCGCGGTTCGCTTGGTGAGGTCCAGGAGTCTACTCGTATCGAAGGGCTTCGATGGGGTCCAACCTGGCGGCGACACGGGCGGGCCAGACGCCGAAGACCAAACCAACAACCGTGGAAACGGTTAGCCCGGCCGTGACGGCCCATAAGGGGATCTTTGAGGGCAGGTCTGGCAACAGGAAGGCGAGGATGAGGCTCACGACGAAGGAAAGAACAACTCCGACAATGCCACCGACTGAAGTCAGCGTCATGGCTTCAAATAGGAATTGGGTGACAATATCCTTGCGCCGGGCACCGATGGCCTTGCGCACGCCGATCTCACGAGTACGCTCGGTCACGCTGACGAGCATGATGTTCATCACGCCAATGCCACCCACCAGGAGTCCGACCGAAGAGATCGCAATGGCAATCAGCCCTATGGCCGCAGTGATCGAGTCAAACTGCGAGATGAACTTGTCGGCTGTCTTCAGATCGAAGTTGCTGGGTTCACTAAACCGCACTTTGCGCTGCCTGCGCAGCACGGCGTCCACCTGGTCAAGAGCCGCCTGTAACTGCCCGGATTTGACGCGGATCATCAGCATCAGAAAGTCCTGCTTGGCCATCAGCTTGGTGACAGTGCGGTAAGGGATGAAGACAGCGCTGTCTTCTTCGTTCTCTCCAAAAAAGCTCCCCTTGCGTTTCTCCAGCACTCCGATCACTTCGTACCTTCTTCCACCCATGATCACTTCACGCCCAGCTATCTGGGTATAATTCGGGAACAGCGCGTCCTTCACGTTGATGCCGATTACAATCACGTCTCGCCGATGCAGTTCGTCGATGTCGGTAATGAATCGTCCCTCTTCCAAAGTCAGGTTGCTGATCGTGCCGTAGTTGGCGGAGACCGCTTGGAGACGTCCCTGCTTATAGGTATTACCACCAAAAGTCATGTTCCTGTCCAGCCTCCAGGCAAAGCCGAGCAGAGCTACATCCTCCACGGCATCGGCCTGTTCCTTGATCGCCTCCGCGTCTTCAGGAACCAGAGACTTCCGAGTCCATTCCTTGCGGTCGCGCGGACCGAACTGGGGGCCGGTAGTGAGGTGAAACGCCCAGATGTTGTTGGTGCCATACTCTTCGATCAAGTTGACGATGTTTTGCCGCATACCCGTCAGGATAGACGCGATGACGACGACGGTCATGACGCCAATCACGATTCCAAGCACGGTCAGCGAACTGCGAAATTTGTTGGCCCGCAAGTTAGACATGGCCATTGCCACGTTTTCAAATGTGAGGCCTTTGGAGATGGTTTGCATAGCGTTTCTCGGGGATGCTTGCTTAACCGCGAAGACGCGAAGAACGCAAAGAAAAACTTGAAAAGCTTGATCCCTTCACCTTCATCTATTCAGCTCTTTTTTATCTTCGCGCTCTTTGCTTCTTCGGCCTTTCCTCAGTTTTTTGTCAAAGCAATAATCGGGTCCAGTTTGGACGCTTTGTACGCCGGATAGATTCCGAAAATCATCCCGATTCCCCCCGAAACCAGCAGCGACAGCAGCACGTAAGGCAAAGTGATCGTCATGGGAATGGGTGTTGTCGCACTGATCACCCACGAAAGTCCGGCAGCGAGGATGAGACCAAAAAGACCACCCACACTGGCCAGTGCCGACGATTCGATCAGAAACTGCGCCAAGATCTGCTTGCTGCGGGCGCCCACGGCTTTCCGCAACCCAATTTCAAAGGTTCGTTCTGTAACGCTAACCAGCATAATGTTCATAACCACGATGCCGCCCACGATCAGCGAAATCAGGGTGATGGGTGTAACCACCATGGCGATGGCGCCGGTGAAGTTGCCCACCTGCGCGTCGATGGCTCCCGTGTCGAGGATCGCAAACGTGTCCTCTTTCTCAGGTGTCAGACCGCGGAAAGCTCGCATGAGCATCCGCACTTCATCGATGACGTTCGGGAATTCCTCGCGGCCTGGAGCGCTGCCGCGGATGCCGAATCCACCCGCCCTCTCAAACAAGCGGCGATGGGTGGTGAGCGGAACGTAGATCTTGTTGTCCAGGGAGCCGCCAAACATGGACCCTAGCTTCTCCTCCATGCCGATGATTGTAAAGGCAGTTTCCTTAATTCGGAGCGTCTTCCCGATGGGATCAGTCAAGGGGAAGAACTTGTCTCGAATGTCGTTTCCAATCACACAGACGGTGTTGGCATGGTCGACCTCGTACTGGGTGAAGAAGCGCCCCGCGACGATGGTCATACTCTTAATGTCAGCCATTTCAGAGGTCGCGCCGATGATTTGGGTGCCAAAAAGCTCTTCGCCCTCATGTTTGAGATCTGAACGGTCAAACTGTTCGGCACCCACTTCTTCGCAGCTCTGACAGGTGCTTTTCACAAAGCGCATTTCAGGCCATTCGATCTTCTTGTTCCGCTTGACCATCTTTTCCCATTCTTCATCGGTGAGACGGCCGATTGAACCTATGCGCGTCACATAGAATGTATTCGCGCCGAGCTGCTTGGTCACGTTGCTCAATACGTATGTGTTCAGCCCGCTAATGGCAGCGCCGACCAAAACCACCGAGGCTACTCCAATGATGATGCCGATCAGCGTCAGGAAAGAACGCAGCTTGTGTGCCCAGATCGACTGAAAGGCAATCCGAGTGGCGTCAAAATAAAAGAAAAACGTGGTTTTCATATCGAGGGTTTATTACGCTGGAACGATTTCGAATGTTTCACAAATCTTTGAGGCTGCTTGGATTTCCTCAAGGACAGCAGGATCGGTTTCCCGCTTCAACGCTGCCTCAAGGGCGCGCCGGGATTCCTCTCCACCGATCTGTCCCAGTGCCCAGGCGGCGTGCGAGCGAACCAAAGGCGTAGCTCGTTCCAAAGCCTCGGCCAGAACCCTGGTGGCGCCGACATCGCGGCTGTTTCCCAACGCAACCGCAACATTACGCAAGAATCCAGGATACTTGGCTCGCCGCACGGGGCTATTTCGGAATCGCTCTTCAAATTGGCCTTCGGTCAGGTGCATCAGTTCGATCAAAACTGGAACCTGATTCCCTTCATCAGGATAGAACTGGACATCCTCGCACGGAGTTGCGAAGCGGTTCCAGGGGCAGACATCCTGGCAATCGTCACAACCAAAGATACGGGAGCCAATCATGGGCCGCAGCTCTCTGGGAATGGGGCCCCGTAACTCAATTGTCAGATAGGAGATACAAAGGCGCGCATCGACGACATAGGGCGCAACGATGGCCCGCGTGGGACAGGCGTCGAGGCAGCGGTGGCAGGTGCCACAGTAGTTCCGGCTCTCCGCATCAGGCTCAAGATCAAGGGTTGAGACAACTTCAGCGAGAAACACCCAGGAACCCACTTCACGGGTGATCAGGTTCGAATGTTTGCCAATCCAGCCTACGCCGCTCTTGTGGGCCCAAGGTTTGTCCATGACAGGGCCTGTGTCGCAATAGCTGAGACCACGAACGTCGGGATCGTTTTGCCCGATCCATTCGACGAACCGTCTTAGCCGCTCTTTGAGGACTGCGTGATAGTCGCGTCCCCAGGCGTAGCGTGAAATCTTCCCATGTCCGCCGTCCTCGGAATGGGACTGCGGTGCGTAGTAGTTGGCCGCCAATGAGATTACCGAGCGGGCTTCGGAGAGCAGCATCCGGGGATCCTGGCGCTTGTCGGCATTGAGTCCCATCCAAAGCATCTCACCGTGATTGCCCGCGGCGAGCCACTCGTCCAGGCCATTCCGCTCGTCTAGGCGCTCGGCCCGGCTGACGCCGATCTTGGCGAAGCCCAGCTCTTTGGCCTTCTCGCGAAGTGAAGAAGCTAGTGACGAGTGGCGACTGATGAGTAGTGAGTTGTTCATACCAATCTCTAGATCGTTCCAGTTCCAGTGCTATTACTCGCCACTCATCACTCGTCACTCATTGAATACTCTCCGACGTCTGCACAGGGACATTCACTGTAACAGGCGAGGCGTGGTGGTGCACCAGCAACCACACCGTGCCAAACCTATGGTAGACATTGGTAGCCAAAGCCGTAGCCGTTTGATAGTTGGCATCCTGAGCGCTGGCGATGTTTTCGGTACACACAACCCACGCCACATCGCCGCTGGCGTGTACGGTCACTTTGCTCGCGTGGATCTTCAGATAGGAGGTGTTCTTGAAAATGTTCGCCCAACTCTTTCGAATGGACTGCCATCCCGTCAGCAATTCCCAACCCGGATGGACACACCGTACCCAGGGTTCGTGGAGCCAGACGGTTTCCATGGCTGCCAGGTCTTGAGCCGATAGTGCTTCGTAAAATCGCGCGTTGACTTCCTTCACGGCAGCTTTGTCATCCATGGTTATGCCTTAGGATGCGCTTTGTCATATTGCTCCATGAGATGCCCGATCGTGACGTGCGTGTAACGCTGTGTAGCTGAGAGACTTTTGTGGCCCAGCAGTTCCTGGATGGATCGAAGATCCGCTCCGGAATTCAGCATGTGTGTTGCAAACGAATGGCGGATGCTGTGTGGACTGATCATGCGGCCGAGGCCGCTTAACAAGACATACTTGTCCACAAGTCTTCCCACCGAACGGGTGGTGAGCCGCGTTCCCAAATGATTCAGAAATACAGGATCGGAGGGTTCCAACGAACTGGCTTGGGCGAGTCTTGCGTCCCGATAGGCTTGCAGCGCCTGCAAGCAATGTTTGCCAAACGGGACAATCCGCTCTTTGCGCCCTTTGCCCTGCACCAGAATCATTCTCTCGCTGAAGTCGACGTCTTGCCAGTTCAAGCCCGAGAGCTCGCTCACGCGAATACCACACGCATAGAGCAACTCCAGAATTCCGCGGTCCCGTAGTCCCAGCAGCGTAGACAGATCGGGTGATTCGATGAGCTTGACGCAGTCTTCGACGTTGAGATGATTGGGGATTTTTTGAGACAGCTTCAGAGACTTCACCAGCTTGGCCGGGTTCTGCTTCAAAAGGCCCTCGGCGCAAAGAAACTTGCAAAATGAGCGGATGGCCGACATCTTGCGTGCGATCGAAGACTTTTCTTTCTTCTGGGCATGGAGATGGCTCAAGTACTCGCGTATCAGTCGGTGGTCGAGGTGCTCGGGCGCGAAATCTGTCCGGTTCCCAGAATCATCAGGCGGCGTAAGGTAATCCAGCAGTTGCCCCAAATCGCTCACGTAGTTTCGGAGGGTGTGCGGCGAACCCTTCAAGCGCAACCGTTCGGCGAACTGATCAATGAGTTTCTTCATCTTAAAGGTAAGGAGGCACGACTTCGGGATGGCTCGAATCCTTCATCGTCGTGGTTCTCGTCGTCGGTGTGAAGCTTCATCGGGGCGGCGATGTGTAGCTCAGACCAAGATGTAGGTGGTCTGGGGCTTTCGGCTCGGGATGCCCGACTGCCGCAGACCAGCGCCAAAACGGAAGGCCGCTACAGCCTTCTATAGAAGTATCACCCAGCAGCCCGCGATGGTTGCTCCTGAAGGTGCCTCCTAAAGTCTGCCATGGCCTCCAACGCTCGTCGTGCCTGAAGCAGGTGTTTTTCCTTTTTCCCCATTCTTCGGCTGCCTGCTTCTGGTGCCGGCATGATGCCAAAGTTGATGTTCTCCGGCTGAAAGCCCTTTGGATCGGCTGAGACAAGGTAGTGAACCAGCGAACCGATCGCACTGGCACGGGGCGGGACCACCAGCGCTTCGCCAGCCGCCAGCCTCACGGCGTTGAGTCCAGCCAGCAGACCGGTAGCCACGCACTCTACATAGCCCTCCACTCCAGAAATCTGTCCAGCGAAAAGAACGTTTCCATTCTGGCGGGCCTGCAGCGTGGGTTTCAGCAAACGTGGAGAGTTGATAAATGTGTTGCGATGAATCTGCCCCAGCCGGAGAAACTTTGCCTGTTCCAGCCCTGGGATCAGGCGAAACACGCGTTCCTGTTCACCGAAGCGCAGGTGGTTCTGAAATCCGACCAGATTGAAGCTGTCGGCCCGCAAATTTTCCTGGCGCAGTTGGACAGCGGCGTAAGGAATCCGGCCGGTGCGTGGATCAGCCAACCCAACCGGCTTCATCGGACCGAACCGCAGCGTGTCGATACCTCGGCGGCCCATCTCCTCGATCGGGAGGCACGCTTCGAAATACATCGCCTTTTCACAGGTGTGCAAGGGAACCGATTCCGCCTGAACCAATGCATTGTAGAAGGCCAGGTAATCCTCCCGAGTGAAAGGGCAGTTAATAAAGTCGGGCTCGCCCTTGTCATAACGCGAAGCCTTGTAAGCCTTGCCCATGTCGATGCTGTCCGCGTCGACGATGGGGCTGATGGCGTCGTAAAAGTAGAGATGCTCCTCGCCAGCGAACTCTCGAATTGAGCGGGAGAGGCTGTCAGACGTGAGAGGACCGGTGGCAATGATGGCGATGGCGTCGTCTGGAATGGATTGAAGTTCTTCGCGATGAATCTCAATCCTGGGATTCTCGCTCACGGTTTGCGTTACCGCGGCGGCGAAGTGTTCGCGATCCACCGATAAGGAAGCACCGCTCGGTACCCGATGGGCATAGGCCAATCGGATGAGCAGCGAATCCAGAATCTTCAGTTCCTCCTTAAGGAGCCAGGGAGCGCTGCCTTCCTGGTCGGATTTGAAGGAGTTGCTGCAAACGATTTCGGCCAGGGCGCCGGTCTTGTGTGCGGGTGTCGCCTTCACCGGGCGCATCTCAAACAGCCTGACATCGAATCCTGCTTGGGCAATCTGCCAAGCAGCTTCCGAGCCGGCCAATCCTCCACCGACGACGACAATGGGGTCTCTCTTCATCGTCGGCGATTCTACCACTCTTTGATGCGGAGCGCCGGGTGAAGGAGGCAGCACAGACCCGTTGTTTGGGTTTGCGGCTGGAGATTGGAGGTTTTCTTGTGATGGCGTGGGCGTCCCGCCCGCAAACGTGGCCGCACGCCAGTGCTTCAGCGCCACTGGCCGTGGCACGCTACTTACGCTAGAGCGGACGGAATGCCCACACTCTCAAGCAGACCCAAACTACGGGTCTAAACTACTTGTTGCGGATGCCGTTTAGGAAAATGCTGAGGAAAGTCTCGATTACTTGATCGTGAGTGGCCCTGGGGTAATAACGGCCCGCGTCGAACAGATGCTGTGCCGTCACGTAGGTGTAAAGCATGCCTGTGAACGCTCTGGCAACCAGGAAGGGGTCCAGGTCGCGAAAGGCGCCTTCGGAGATGCGGAGGTGGATATAGTCGACCAGCTTCATAACTTTCTTGATCTCGTGATTCGCGTAGAAGATGTCTGAAAGCTGGTGTCCTTCCAAGGCGCTGAAATACATCAAACGGAGCATAGTCGGGTTTTCCGACGTCTTCTCGAGCACGAAGCGGGCCAGGTCACCAAACACTCTTTTGTCGTCGTGTGCCTGGAGGGCCTCGTCAGACAAGGCATCGCCGGTTTCCTGGATGCGCTGATCGATGATCGCCGTGTACAAATCTTCCTTCGAAGCGAAGTGGCAGAAGATCATTGCTTCGCTGATGTCAGAAGCTTGGGCGATCTCTTTCGTTGTCGTGCCGTTGAATCCATTCTTGGAGAACAGTTTCTTGGAGACGTTGATGATCTGGGCGCGCCGTTCGGCGGCAGTCATCTTCGGGGGCCGACCGCTAGGCTTGCTCGGCTCAGACGGTTTCGACCAATTCAACGGCTTCCTTGAAGTCGCACGTTTCGACATTGCAGTAGTGGATGGTTCCTTGCTTCTTGGTCGTCTTTTCTAACAAGTAGCTTGCACCGCATTGCGGACAGGGCTTGTTGATCGGCTTGTTCCAGGCAGTAAAGTCGCAGTTCGGATACTGATCGCAACCGTAAAATACCTTGCCGCGGCGCGACTTCTTTTCCACCAACTCGCCCTTGCAGTTCGGCTTGGGGCAGCCAATTCCAATCGTTTTCTTTTTGACGTGCTTGCACTCCGGATAGGCGCTGCAGGCAGTGAATTCTCCGAAACGGCCATGCTTGATCACCAGATGCTTGCCGCATTGGGGACACTTCTCTTCCAACGGCACGTCCGGGATCGACAGCCGGCCTGAACCGGAGGCGGCCAGCTTCTTCGTGGTCTTGCACTCGGGGTATCCCGTGCACGCCAGGAATTGCCCAAAGCGTCCACGCTTAAGGGTCATGGGTTTCCCGCAGTTTTCGCACAGTTCTTCGATCTGCTCGACCTCGGCCTTGCCCTCAGAGTTGGCTGCGGCACCCTCTCGTGCGATCTCACGAGTGTTCTTGCATTCCGGATAGGCGGAACACGCCATGAACCTTCCGTGCCGTCCCCAGCGAATTACCATCGGACTACCACACTTCTCACACTTCTCATCCGTGGGTTCGGGTTCGCGGATCACACCCATGCGCTCGCCAGCTGACTTCAGATCCACTTCAAACTTGCCATAGAACTCGCGGAGCGCCTGAGTCCAGGCGATCTTACCTTCTTCGATCTCGTCGAGTTCCTCCTCCATCCGAGCGGTGTATTGGATGTCGAAAATATCGGCAAAACTCGCGACGAGAACATCATTGATTACGAAACCCAACTCAGTGGGAGAGAACTTGCCTTCCTGCTTCACCACGTATTCGCGGTCTTGAATCGTCGTCAGAATCGTGGCGTAGGTCGATGGGCGGCCGATACCTTTCTCCTCCAGCATCTTCACCAACGTAGCTTCTGTGAAGCGTGGCGGCGGCTGGGTGAAATGCTGTTCGGGAAGCAGCTTGTTCAACCGGAGAATTTCACCTTCTGTTAATAGTGGAAGCTTGTGCTCGAGTTCTTCGTCCTCTTCATCCTTTTCATCTTTACCTTCCGCGTACACCTTCAGGAAACCGTCGAACTTCAGCACGGAGCCCGTGGCTTTGAACATGTACTTCTCAGCGAGGATTTCCACCGATGTTTGATCGAACAGGGCTGGCTTCATCTGCGATGCAAGGAAGCGTTGCCAGATGAGCTTGTAGAGCTTGTATTCGTCGGGTCCCAGGTAATGCTTGATCTCATCGGGATTGTAAGCCGTTGAGGTTGGGCGGATGGCTTCATGCGCGTCCTGGGCATCCTTTTTGCTGCGATAGAAAACAGGTTTTTCTGGCAGGTAGTCTGCACCGAAGGTGTTGCCGATGTAACTGCGCACATCGGCCAGCGCGTCGTCCGAAACGCGAGTCGAGTCCGTGCGCATGTACGTGATTAGTCCCACACTGCCCTCGCTGCCCAGTTCAATTCCCTCATAAAGTTTCTGCGCGACCATCATGGTCTTCTTGACCGAAAAGCGCAGCTTGCGCGAGGCTTCCTGCTGAAGTTTGCTGGTGATGAACGGCGGCACAGGGTTCCGTTTCTTCTCGGTTTTCTTGACGTTGTCAACAATGAACCGAGCGTTCTCGAGATGCTTGAAGATTTCCTGTGACTGCGCTTCGTTCTCAATCTCCAGATTCTTGCCCAGAAACTTTTGTAGTGCCGCGTCGAAGGGCGGCGGGTTGTGGCCTGAGAGGTTCGCGGTGAGGCTCCAGTATTCCCTCGGGACAAAGGCCCGAATCTCACGTTCACGTTCCACGATGAGCCGGAGTGCGACGCTTTGGACGCGCCCGGCCGAAGTGCCGCGACGGACGTTTTTCCACAACAGAGGACTGATCTTGTAACCGACCAGCCGGTCCAGAATACGACGCGCCTGCTGGGCGTCGACCAGCTTGGAATCGATCACACCTGGGCTGCGAAAGGCTTCTTTGATTGCTTTTTGGGTGATCTCGTTGAACATCACCCGAAAGATCTTGCGTTTCTTCGATCCCAATTCCTCCGACAAATGCCAGCCGATCGCTTCGCCCTCTCGGTCGGGGTCTGTCGCGATGTAGATCGATTCAACCAGCTTGGCGGCCGCTTTCAGCTCCCTGATAACCTTTTCCTTGCCGGGGATAATCTCGTAGGTGGGTTCAAACTCGTTTTTAAGGTCAACGCCGAGGCCCTTTTTGGGAAGATCTCGCACGTGCCCCAGCGAGGCCTTCACCGAGTAGTCTGCACCAAGATACTTATTAATGGTCTTGGCTTTGGCTGGTGATTCAACAATGACAAGCGCTTTGGGCATGATTAATGATTGCGGGGTGCTGCTCCAAGATTCCTGAAGGGTGTGGCGAGCCGTCTCAGTTCCGCGAACAATGACTAGTAATGACTAACGGCAAAGTCCGAATGAATAAAGAATGACGAAACTCGAAGTCGCTCGAATCAATCGTTCGTCATTAGTGCTTCGTCATTGGTCATTCGAGAACAGGTGTCAGATCAAAACTTCTTGACAAAACTTTTCCCAGGCAACTGCTTGACCTGGTCCTTCAGCTCCAGATCGAAGAGGACGGAGAGCAACTCCGACGAACTCATGCGAGAAACTTCCAATAGCCGATCAATGTGCACAGCTTCGTCAGAGGGCAGCAATTCTAGCACACACTTTTCGGGACTCGTCAAAACCACTGGAAACAGATGGGTCGTCTCGCCTGCCAGAGAGGCGCCCAGAGGTGCAAGGACCTGTTCTTTCACCGTTCTGGGCAACTCTTCGACAATATCCTGCCAGTCCTGCACCAATTTTGCGCCCTGCTTGATCCAGAGATTTGGTCCGAAGCTGGTCTTTGAGGTGATATTGCCCGGAACTGCGAATACCTCGCGATTCTGTTCCAACGCCAAACGGCCGGTAATCAGGGAGCCGCTGAACTCTGCAGCTTCCACCAGGCAGGTTCCCAATGAGAGTCCGCTGATGATGCGATTGCGAATAGGAAAGTTTTGCGGTGAAGGGCTGGTGTTCAGCGGGAACTCTGAGATGACACAGCCGTGGTGCTCAACCTGCACGGCCAACTTCTTATTCTCGCGCGGGTAAATGTGATTGAGCCCGCTCCCCAATACGGCCACGGTTTTCCCTTTGGCCTCGATGGCTCCCCGATGCGCGGCCGTATCGATGCCGCGTGCCAAACCGCTGCAAACCGCCAGACTGCGGTTGGCCAGTTCACGCGCCAATTTCTCGGCGACATTGATTCCATAAGGTGTGGCCCGGCGGGAGCCCACGATGGAAATGCAATGCTGGTTCAGGCATTGGATGTCACCTTTGCAGAACAGCACAAGGGGAGGGTCGAAGATCTCTCTCAGCAGCTTCGGGTAGTCCGGGTCGGCCAGTGTTAGAATCCTCACTCCGTTCTGAAGGCAATTCCCGAGTTCAGCGTCGGCTTGCACCCTGCGTGTTTCCGACAGCAGCATCTTTGCAACTACTTCGGGTAATCCCTGTGCCGAGAGTTCGGCAACCGGAGCGCGCAAGATCGCCGCGGGCTCCTTATAGAAGTTGAGCAGCCGGTGAACTCCACGGCAGCCCAAGCCCTCAACTGACGCCAGAATCAGGTAGTGAAGAGTCTCTTCGTGCATGGCTTTCGAAAGCGAGGTGAGACTATAGCGGGGCTGGGTGGGTGGTTGTCAAGAAACGGCACGCTGGCCATTTCCTCGATCGCGGTTCACTGGCAACCGCTGAGAGTGGAAGGTGAGAACCGGTATTTGTTTTGCATTGGCTCACCGTCTCATCCGGGTGACAGCGAACTTGCCCACAGTGTATGGCTTGTTGTGTAATGTCTCAAATTTGTTCTAATAGGTTCTGCTGTTCTTGGCGTGCCAACAGCCGCACGAGGAAGGGTGAACGTGGACAAGGTGAACTATCTGGGACAGCCGAATTGCTACCGGTTGTCCAATGGAACCAGTGAAGTGATCGTCACCACGGATGTCGGTCCTCGAATTCTGCGTTATGGATTTCTTGGCGGAGAGAATGTTCTCGCAGAGTGTCCTGATCTGAAGGTTGTCTCAGAGCTGGGAGAGTGGACTGCCTACGGAGGGCACCGGCTCTGGACAGCTCCTGAAGCGATGCCGCGTACATACGCTCCAGACAGTCTTCCCATCCAGTTCGAGATCGACGGCGACCGAAGTATCCGGTTGCTTCAGCCAGTCGAACCATCGACCGCAATCGAGAAGGAAATCGAAGTGACGCTTGACGGGGAAGGCAGCCGGCTCACCGTGCACCACAAAGTCACGAATCTCGGCTATTGGAGTGTGGAGCTGGCGCCGTGGGCGATCACAATCATGCGCTATGGCGGTACGACGATTCTGCCGCAAGAACCGTATCGATCGCATGACGAGTATCTGCTGCCCGCCCGCCCCATGACCTTATGGCATTATACCGATCTCTCTGATCCGCGCTGGACCTTCGGAAGGAAATTCATCCAGCTGCGAACTGATGACACGATGGAAACGCCACAAAAGATCGGCATCGCCAGCAAGCAGGGTTGGGCGGGTTATTGGCGAAGTCAGATCCTGTTCCTCAAGCGCGTCCGATATCAGGAAGGCGCTCGCTACCCGGACTACGGGAGCAATGTCGAAACCTACACTGCAGGGTCCTTTGTGGAAGTTGAAACACTGGGGCCGCTTGAACGGTTGCAACCCGGCCAGTCGGCAGAACACACCGAAAGTTGGTCGTTACACGCGAACGTGGAAATCGGAACGAGTGAATCAACCCTGGAAGCAGCCTTGGCGCCAATCGTAGGAGCGGCGCAATGAGAGTCTCCGATGGTGTGGCGCTGGGAGCGCGGGCGTCCCGCCCGGCTTCTTGGCCGACAGCGACGGTCGAGCTTTTGACGACTTGGTTGCCGGCCGGCGGGATGCCCCGCGTTCCCAGGTTGCGTCGATGTTTAGTTCCCAAGAGACTCCATCACTGATCCCGCAGTCCACAGCGTTACCAAATTGTTGGCAGACCGGAAGGCTGGCAGCGACGCAGCCCTGGATCAGTCGACACCCCTCGTCTATCGCGAGCTGCGCCGGCTGCCGACAAATACCTGAGGCTCGAACGGGCAGACCAGACATTCCTGGTTGACCATCATCAGGCAGCGTTTAGCGGCGCATTAACTCGAGGGCTGTGCGCCGCCTGGTTTGCCCGATGTCTGGGTTACTGAAATCATCGCATTGGAACTGCGGGCCTGCGCGCGCCGGATTCCAATCGACACGATAAGTCTTACCTCAATCGTGACACGTCGAAGGGAATCGCTACAACCCGCCCGTTGTCACTTTCCACAATTTCGAGAAGCTTGTCTTTGACCCTGATTTCCTGAACACCCCTAAATGCGTCAGGCAATTCAGTGCTGAAGGCGCAGAACTTCTTCACCAAGCCGGCTCGCGCATTCAGCCATTCGAAGGCTGGCACATCCCACAACTTTGGAACTGCCACCATCGCCTTGAATGAGCCGTGGGTGGGCGTATTGCTGAACTCCAACCCACGCGTTAGCATGGGGGGGTTGTCGCTGGATGCGGGTTGGTTCGCTTCCCACACATTGAGCCAGGGAAATTCATTCCGGCGAAAGAGATAGCCCAAAAGCAATCGCTGTTCCGGATTAACCGCGGTCAAGTAGCCAAACTCTCCCTTAGGGTCGACGAGGAAGTTGTTTACAAAGCCGGATCGCTCAATGTCGCGCACCGTGCGCAGGTCAACGACGGCTTCAGCCTGCCCGGTCGGCCACTCGAAGCGGGCTTCCGAACGGTCGCCCAGGTTGCGTCCTCGCGTCAAGGAGGCATCGAAAAGCGTCACGCCCTTCTTGAGGAAAGGCGGCCCAACTGTGACATGCTCACACCACCCGACCGGGCGGTCGAGTGAGGTAAGATTCTCAGCCCGGTTTTCGAAATAGACCAGCGGCTCACCCGCGGTCAGCGAGATTGTCCGGGTAAATCGTGTTCGAGATTCGGGAAGGTCTGCCGCCATTGTGATTCGCCAACCCGTTGCCCCCTGCGATTCTGCGATCTTTCGCCACCTGACGATGCCCGTTTCTCCGTGGAACGTCATGCCAGCTTGGTACTCGCTATCGGACGGATCGCCCCAGTAGGGGAAACAGAGATTGTGGCCCACCAGTCCGCTCAACAGCCTCGCGGCAGGACCTCCGCCATAGAGCTTTTCGTGCTTCTCCCGAACAAATTCAGTCGGCTCGATCGTTGGCAGGGCTTGAACCCAGAGCGGATTGATCGCGTTCCTTCCCTTGAGAACTATCTCAGCAACGTGCCCGCCAACCTGGGTGATGGTAACTCTCAATTGGGGGCTTTCAATTTGCCAGACTTCGCGGTTCTGAAGCTTTGCCGAACGAACCTGAGCCCACGCACTCACCGTGAGTGTGCAGGCCAGGGAAAAGCAAACGAAGCGGTGCATTTTCAGTCGTCTCCGATGACGCAGCCGTGCTCGCGTCCCCATCGATGCTTCAGCATCAACTACTTGGCCCAGTTCAGGCGTCGATTCTGTCAGATGAATGAGACTTAGGGAAGATGACTCTCGCGCAATTCAGAGAGGTGTGCATTTCAGCCTTTCTGGATACCGGTGGCAGTGATAAGATAGCGCGTTTTTCTATGGACGGGGTGCCGGGATGACGGCCCCTGACCGCGAACTTGGCATTCGGCAGTGCAACTATGAAAAGAATCGGATTTGTCAGCCTGGGTTGTGAGAAGAATCTGGTGGACACGGAAGTGATGATGGGGATGCTCGGCCGCCGTGGATATGAGATGACCCCCCATCCCGTTGACGCCGACGTGATCGTCGTGAATACCTGCGGGTTCATCGACAAGGCAAAGAAAGAAAGTATCGACACCATTCTCGAAATGGCGGAGTTCAAGAATACGGGGAATTGCTCCCGCTTGGTAGTGACCGGATGCTTGGTCGAACGGTATCGCACCGACCTGCAACGGGAGATTCCGGAAGTCGATGCCGTTTTGGGGACCACCCAGCTGGAATCGATTATCGATGTTTGTGAAGACCGCCCAAGCCCCAAGGTCGAGAACCCATACTACCTCTACGATGAGAATTCTCCCCGCCTGCTAACGACGCCGCGCTATACGGCCTACATCAAGATTGCCGAAGGCTGCGACCGCCCTTGTTCCTTTTGCATTATTCCCAAGATTCGGGGGCATTATCGCAGTCGTCCGCTTCAATCGATTCTGAACGAAGCCCGTTATCTCTCGGAAAGCGGAGTCAAGGAAGTCGTCTTGATCTCGCAGGAAACCACTCGATACGGTGATGACCTCGGGCTGAAGCACGGCCTGTCAGATCTACTGCGGCAACTGGCAACACTGGAGGGTTTGCAGTGGATTCGCTTCCTCTATTGCTTTCCATCGCAGGTTGACGACGCGCTCCTCACCACAATGCGCGAGATACCCAAAATCTGCAAGTACATGGACATGCCCCTGCAACACGCCAACGGCCGCATCCTGCGGTCGATGAAACGTGGTGGCAATGCCGAGAGCCTGAAGCGTCTGGTTGGTCACATTCGCGCTCAGGTGCCCGGTGTAACCATGAGAACCTCGATGATTGCCGGATATCCTGGAGAGACTGAAGAGGAGTTCAACGAGCTGTGCACGTTTGTTGAAGAGATGCAATTCGACCGGCTCGGCACGTTTACCTACTCTGACGAAGAAGGCACCGCCAGCCAGTTGCTCGATCAGAAATTGGGCGCTCGTGTCATTAACAACCGGCGATCGCGCCTCATGCAGATTCAGGCGCGCATCTCGAAGAAGAAGAACCGGCAGCATTTGGGCAGACGCTATCCCTTGCTGGTGGAAGGCCCGTCGGAGGAAACCGATTTGTTGTGGCAGGGACGCCTTGAATCACAAGCTCCGCGTATCGATGGTGTTGTCTTCATCAATGAGGTGGAAGGAGTTGTTCCCAGCCCAGGTGACTTCCGCAGCGTTGAAATCACTCAAACGCTCGACTATGATCTGGTCGGCAGGCTGGTCTGAGTGAGTTTTTCAGCGACCTCCATAGTAACGTTGCTTATGAAGTGTCCGATTTGCAGGCAGGCCGTAACGTGGGAGGGAAATCCAAATCGGCCCTTTTGCAGTGAGCGATGCCGGCTGGTGGACCTGGGCAACTGGGCGAGCGGGCAATACGGCTTGCCTGCCGAGGAAACGAATACAGAAGAGACCGACAACGAGGAGCAGAACGTCGAAACCTGATGGAACACCCGACGGCCACGACTCCCTTGGGGATTACCGACCGGATCGCGCTGGTTATCGCAACAGGCTTCGGCTCTGGTTATTCGCCGGTGGCACCCGGCACTTGCGGCTCTTTTCTAGGTATCCTGCTCATACTGTTGCTTTCGCGCTTGAAGTATAGCGGTGGCTCGCGGTTGTTGCTGTTTCTTGTGGTGGTTTCGGTGATCAGCGCCGCAGGAATTTGGGCGGCATCGCGCGCTGAGGTGCTTTTCGGCAGAAAGGATCCGCCGCAGGTTGTCATCGATGAGATCGTCGGACAGCTGCTGACATTTGGGCTGATATTCCGGCATCCACGATTCTTGCTCTTGTTGATTGGGTTTTTGTTTTTTCGGCTCTTCGACATCGTGAAACCATTTCCGATCCGAGATGTTGAGAGAGTCCCGATGGGATTCGGAATTGTACTGGACGATCTGGTGGCGGGCTTCTACGCCTCTCTGGTGGTGTTTGGGTTGCACCTTTGGTGGCCAAGCTTGACGTGATTCAAGTCGAAAAGGGAAAGATGTAGTTTTTTTGTCTTGTTTCATCTTGACCCTTCGCCTTGAACCTTGCCCATTTTGCTAAACGGTATGATCAAGATCCTCGACATCCAGCCCACTGCAGCCGTGCCAGGCGGCAATCTCTTCATTCGGTGGACTGGCAGGGAATTGCAGCCGTTTCGCCGTCCGCAGGTGTGCTTTGGGGGAATTTCGGCTCATCTCGTGACGGTTTCGCGAGACTTGATTGTTGCGCAAGTGCCGTCTGAAGCAACCATCGGACAGATGACGCTGACTCTGGATGGCCATGAGAGTCCGTCGGTGGACGTCGAGATTGCCAGCGTTCTAGCATCGAACCTTCACCCGGTCGCCAACCCAGCGGTAGACGCGGAAGGTAATGTCTATACGACACTGAGTGGGCGGCGCGGCGAAAAAGTTCCCAACTCGGTATTCAAAATCGATCCGCAGGGAAATATCCAACCCTTTGTGGCGGATCTGGTGAACCCGACAGGGGTCACCTTCAACACTCGCGGGGAGATGTTCATCTCCAGCCGGCACGACGAGAACATTTACAAGATTTCTGTCTACGGCGAAAAATCGACGTACTGCAAAGGGATGGGTGTTGCCACGGGGATTGCTTTCGATCGGGAGGACAACCTGTATGTCGGGGATCGCAGCGGGAATATTTTCAAGATTGACAGGAAGCGCGAGATTTTTGTTTTTGCAACGTTGGAACCGAGTGTCTCCGCTTATCATCTGGCGTTCGACGATCAGCAAAACCTCTATGTGACCGGCCCGACGACGTCCAGCTATGATCACGTGTACCGAGTCTCAACCAGTGGGGCTGTTTCCACGTTCTTCACAGGCCTGGGGCGCCCGCAAGGGCTCGCATTCGACACCGAGGGAAATTTGTTTGTCGCAGCTTCTCTCGCCGGCAGACGCGGCATCATCCGCATCACCCAGCAAGGGGATGCGACCGTCGCTGTTTCTGGCAACAACCTGGTGGGTCTGGCGTTTGGTTCTGACCACGACCTCTATCTGGCAAGCACTGATTCCATCTTCCGATTGAGCTGTGAATGGGCAGGCAGACGCCTGCCTTAGGAACTTGCAATTGACAGCCTGCCGTATGTACCTCAGTGAAGCATTCAAACCTGCCTGATTTCGAAGTGAACCCATGCTGCAGAACGGTGAAATCATAGCCATCGGATCCGAGCTGTTGACCCCAAGTCGGTTGGACACGAACTCTTTGTTTCTGACCGAACAGTTGAACTCTATTGGCATCGAAGTTGAGCTCAAGACGATTGTGGGTGACAACGAGGAACGACTTGAACAGGTGGTTCGAGAGGCCGTCAAACGATCTTCGCTTGTGATCGCCACCGGAGGCCTGGGACCGACCGAGGACGACGTCACAAAGAAAGTATTCGCCCGCGTTCTCAAGCGGCAAATGGTGTTGGATGATCAGATCCTGGAGCGCATCAAGGCGCGTTTTCGGAGACGTGGACTGGACATGCCGGCCAACAATGCGCGGCAGGCCTTGGTGCCGGTGGGAGGACGCATTCTGGAAAACCCGGCTGGCACGGCACCGGGTGTCTGGATGGAAACGGAAGGATGTGAAGTCATCCTACTTCCAGGCCCACCCAGCGAGTTGAAGCCAATGTTTGAAGAGTGCTGCATGCCGCGGCTCGCGGAACTGGCGGGTGGCGTCCGGCTTTTCAAACAGGTGTTCAAAGCCACTGGGATCACCGAATCACGTCTGGACGAACGCATCGCGCCGATCTACGCCAAATACAAGAACCCTGTTACGACGATTCTCGCTTCTCCCGGAGAGGTTCAGATTCACTTGACTGGGAGGGGAAAGTCTGAGGAAGAGGCGCGGAAGGTTGTCACTGAACTTGCCGACAAGATCGAGTTCGAGCTGGGAGACCTGATTTTCTCGCGCGGCGAGGAAAACCTTGAGCAGATCCTGGGTTACTACTTGATGATGCGGGAAATGACGCTGTCTGTGGCCGAGAGCTGCACCGGCGGGTTGGTGTCCCAAAGGATTACCTCGGTGCCCGGAAGCTCGAGTTATTTTCTCTCGGGAGTCACTTGTTACAGCAATCGCTCAAAAATAGACTTGGCCGGTATTCCGCCGCTCGTGATCGAAATGGGCGGAGCAGTCAGCGCTGAAGTGGCAAAAGGTTTGGCCGAAGGCATTCGCCTCAAAACGGGTGCAACACTGGGCCTGGGCATCACCGGCATTGCAGGGCCGGCTGGCGGAACAGTTGAGAAACCAGTGGGCCTGGTTCACATTGCTCTATCTATGGACTCGAGCATCGACCACCAAGAGTTCCGTTTCGCTGGAGACCGTGAGCGCATCCGCCTGTGGGCCTCACAGGCCGCTTTGGACATGGTGCGACGCAAGTTGATTTAGCCCGAACGATTCATGAAGTTCTATAGCGGCAACTCTAAAGAAAAATTGCAGGCAGGAGCCCGCGTTCCTGAGAGAGCTCCGTTCGGGGCGCTGGACCGATAGCCCAGGGTCGAAGAGGTGCAGGACGGAACCCCTTCGACGCTGGAAAAATCACGGCACCCTCTGACTTCCCCGTCTCCGCGAGGGCACTACCGGACAGCCAGGCGATTGCCCGCGGAGAGGGGGATTGAGGGGGTGAGGCGCCTTCTGCGCTCGGGCGGTTGTTGCTTTGTTCATGAATAGTCTGGTCCTAAAGGTGTCTCACAGCCCCGACGGTCAACCGCTTAATCGATGGAATTCTTTCCCGTTTTCATTGCCTACCTGATTGGCTCGATTCCCTTCGGATACCTCATTGTAAAGCTGAAGGAAGGGCGGGATGTCCGTTCTGCAGGAAGCGGAAATATCGGTGCCACCAACGTGCTTCGCACTGCCGGGCGCAGCAGCGCCTTGCTAACGCTGTTGTTCGATGCCGCAAAAGGCTATCTGGCTGTCTGGTTTGCCGGTTTGATCAGCCACGACTCGCCACAGACGGTTGCACTCGCTGCTATCTCGGTCGTTTTGGGACACCTCTTTCCGGCCTTTTTGAAGTTCAAGGGCGGCAAAGGGGTGGCGACCGTGCTGGGAGTGTTCCTGTACGTGTCGCCGATCCCGATCCTCATTGCAGCGGGTTCTTTCGTATGCGTGGTTGTTCTATCCAAGTACGTCTCCCTAGGTTCGATGGTCGCAGCCGTTGTGTTTCCTGCAGCCTATCTTCTTTTAACCCATCCCAGGAACCCCTCGTCATGGCTGTTCCTCCCCGTCATCGTCTGCCCTGGCCTGGTCATCGCAAAGCATCATGAGAATATTCGACGGCTGTGGGCTGGCACAGAGCGGAAGCTCGGAGCGTCATGAGGCAAATAGCAATCATTGGTGGCGGCAGCTGGGGAACCGCTCTGTCTCTGGCTCTTGGACGCAAGGGACATCCCATTCGGCTCTGGGTTTTCGAAAAGGAGCTGGTCTCATCGATCAATCGCGAACGCAGAAATGCGCTCTATCTTTCCGAATTTGAGCTTCCCGAATGCGTCAGCGCCTCCGATTCACTGGCGGTAGTTCTAAGCGGAGCTGACATCGTTCTAACGGTGGTGCCCTCTCACCACTGTCGGGCCGTGTACGAATCGATGCTGCCCTTGCTTCATCCGGAAATGGTGTTGGTCAGTGCTACCAAGGGCATTGAAAACGAGTCGCTGATGCGGATGTCGGAAGTCATCCGCGCGGTCACCGCCCCTGTGTTTCGGGCAAGAGTTGCGGTGATCTCCGGCCCGTCGTTCGCGAAGGAGGTTGCCAAGGGGGACCCGACCGCCATTGTCGTGGCCAGTGAGGACCTCGGGGTAGCTCAGATGATTCAACAGGAGTTTTCGAGCCCTTCCCTGAGGTTGTACACCAATACCGACGTGGCTGGAGTGGAACTGGGCGGCGCGGTCAAGAACGTCATTGCCATTGCCGCGGGTGTTTGTGCCGGTTTGGGTTTCGGCTTCAATTCGCTGGCGGCCCTTGTAACCAGGGGTCTGTCTGAAATGACGCGGCTCGCCGTAGCGTGCGGCGGAAAACGCGACACATTGGGCGGGCTGGCTGGAATGGGTGACTTGCTATTGACCTGCACCGGTGAACTCAGCCGCAACCGATCGGTCGGAGTCCAACTGGGGCAGGGTCGCAAGCTGGCGGAAGTTGTCGGCAGCACGCGGATGGTTGCGGAAGGCGTTCTAACGACTACGGCCACACTCTGTCTGGCCAGGAAGCATGATGTGGAAATGCCTATCACCGAACAGATGGATGCGGTCCTGCATCACGGCAAGAGCCCGCGAGAAGCGATTCGTGAATTGATGGAGCGGAGATTGAAGTGCGAATGACGAAGTGCGAATGGCGAAGTGAGAAGTTTGAGGTCGGCTTCGCACTTCGAACCGCATTTCGCACTTCACAAATTGGGTTGGGGTCTAAAGGGAATCCCAAAAAGAGCCTGCACTTCAATCGGTCTCGTGCCAATATGCGCAGCTTTGAACTTCCATCGCTTTAGCGCCGCCATGGCACGCACATCCAGTGCCGGGTTTAGGCTGCGAACAATTCGGACCTGGTCTACTTCGCCATCCTGGCCGATGACGGCGTAAAGCACCACCATGCCTCGAAGCTTCGCGAGATCCTCGTCCTCTGGTTTGCCAGGATCGACCTTGCGGAGCGGGCGCGGCTGGGTGATTGAATCGACCGACGAAACCAGGATTTCCGATTTGTACGACACGGATTCGGTCGCCGGCGCAGCCGAGGAACTCGAAGCCCCCATTTCAGAAAACTGCATGATCCAACGGCCTCCTGGCATCGGGACAAATACCGTGTAGTTCCTCTTGCCCTCCAGCACTCCATAAACTCCGAGGCCTGCGCCGCCCCTTCGGCCTTCGACCACAGTGATATTGTACGACTCCCCTGGATCGTCTATCGTCAGCATGTCGCTGAATCCGCTCCCGGAACGCGGCCGTCTACCCAGACCCGCGAGCCGTGACGATTCGTCATTGGGGCCTCCCTTCACAGATATCCCCGGAATTTGAATGTCGGCGATGCTTCCGCTGCTGCCAAAACCACTCCCATCCCCGGTGCCACTGCCCCCGCCGCCGGGCGTTCCACCCGCTAGAATTCCTGTCTCTTCTCCATCTGGAGATCCGGCACGATTGCCTTCAGGTGAGATTGAGAAGGCACCGCTCCTATTTCCCGCAGGAACTCGAATACCGCCGGGGCGTGGGAGTCCCGGGTTGGCGCTCAAGATCACCAGGTTTCGCAGGTCCGACTTCAAACCAGATCCCTCGACTTGAATAACCGGACCGGGATTCCCGGTGTCGGTTGCGATCGACCACTCCGGAGACACTGCTGCACGAAGAGTCATCTTGGGCTGGGGATTGACCAAGTTGGTTTGGGCGATGGTGAACTCAGAGAGGTTCTGTTGCACGTTCGCGAGCTCCGGGGCAGGTGGCTGAAGGGCGGCCGCCGGGGCATTCATTTTCGTCGTAACCAGAGAGGCTAGCTGCCGGCTCGCAATCTCTAATGGTTCCACTTTGGTCTCTGGAACATTCCAAACCACCATGTTTGGCACTTTCACATCGCGCTTGATCTTCACATCAGGTGTATTTGGCTGAACAATGGTCTGGGCGACATTGTCAGGCTTCGGTGGCGACGATTGAATCGTCTGCCTTGGATGATAAGAAGTGCTTCCCGTTGGAGGCCTGACGTCTCTTTTCCTCCCGGCGGGGTCTTTTGGTCCATCGGTGATCGATTTGATCTTGGGCAGGAGATCAGAAGGCCGGTAGTAAGTGATCTGGAAGTTCTTTTCCAGCTCTGCCCGAGTGAACAATAGCGGACGCTGGAATGAAGTGCCCGACAGTCCGTAGACCAGAGCAATCGTCGCGACGTGGAGCAGCGCAGAAATTCCCAGAGACCGGGCAGGATAGCCGCCGGAAACCCAGATCTGCGAAAAGACTTCGGCGCCTTGCCGGTCGTCGAAACGAATAGAAGCCAGGAGACGATCCAAGTCCAGGTCGTCGAGCTCCGGCTCAAGCCGAGATGCAGATGCTTGCAGCCCGACCTCGCACAGGGCGTTTTCTTCCGCGAAGAAGCCTTCCCAGTGTTTCGTACATTCAGAACAGACCTCAGTTCTGAAGGACGACCACTTCATTCTCTTCCCACAAGTTTTGCAGCGTCGCATTGCTAATCCTTGATTCGATGCCAACTTTTCGAGTTTCTGACTGCGCTCAGCCAACTAGGCAACCGAGGCTGTTCGTGAAAATCTTGCTTTGCTTTCCAGTGCGGTCCTGGCGTTCAAGCCCACCAACTGATACCCATTGAATCTCTCAGAAACCCAGGCCACGCGGCCAGTGGCCCAAAACTCAGACAAATAGTCGCTGGATTGGCAAGCGAACTCAAGGATTCCGCCAGCAGCTATGGGCCTCAAAAGCAAGCAGCAGAAGCCTTCCCGGCTCAGGTTCAAAACCCTGGTCTTTTCCAGGAAAGGCGACCCAAAGATATCGACTCCCCTGACTGCCATCTCGAAACCCTCATGCAACCGGGGGAACGACCGGCGATCAACACGCCGCATACCTCATCTCCATTTTTGAGCAATTGGTTTTGAGCCAGGAAAACAGATTCGTAATTGGCAATTTTTTTGCCAATTCACGCAGCCATCTGGCGTTCATTCCAGCAACCCATGTGGTTTCAGTCTTTTATGATGAATTTGGACGATACTTGGCTATGTCTTTCGGAAAGAATAGGTTGGAGGCCCTGAGAGGAATCGGGAAGACAATTTGTCCACTTTTGGGCAAATGCTTACAGACTATGGCTTCCCAGACTTATGGAAGGAGCTGGCTCAATATCGAGAAGCCGGGTGGAACCCAGTGGCAGGACTCGCGACTTCCGCGGGATTTTGTTGAAACGCAAGGTTACGAACGGGGCCTTCATATCTCGGAGAGCTTATCGAAAAAGCGCTTGATCATCATCTTGGCCGTCGTATCGATGAGGCGCTGTCCGACGGCGGCGAGGGTGCCGCCGACTTGGACATCGCCTTCATAGGCGACTTGTGTGCCGCTGCCTTCGGGAGTCAGCTTGAGTCGGCCGTCTCCCTTCATGAAGCCGATCTTGCCTTTGCCTTCCACGATGAGACGGAAACTGGATGGAGGCTCAGGCTCGACGATCTTTATGGTTCCATCGAACAACCCTGAGAAGCTGGCCAGCGCCATCTTCATTTTCATTTGATACTCGTTGTCTCCGATGCGAATGAGAGCCTCACAGCCCGGCATGCAGCGAGCCAGGATGTCGGGATCCTGGAGCAGTTGATAAGCGCGTTGCTGAGGCACCGCGAGAACGTGAACGCCGGAAATCTTCATGGCATTGTTTAGCGGTAAAGGGTGGAACGAAGGTCTGGCAGAGGGCCTAAGAAAATCCCCTCTCGGGAAGGGTGGCTGGCGCAGCGACGGTGGTCGCGCAGCGACAGAGGCCCTGAAGCGACGAGGTGGGTACGTCCATACGTCATATCCCACCCCCTGGCCCTGGAGGCCCTCGCCCCTCCCAGGAGGGGATTCCCGTCGGCCCTGCGGCCGTGTTAATAATCACCTCTATGAAGCTCCTGCCAAGGCGGCTCGGAGCGCACGGGCGGCGTAGACTTGAGCCATCTGCTTGCGATAGTCCGCTGAAGCGTGAATGTCGGCGTTGGCGTCAACGCCATTGGCAATTAGCGCCGCGGCTTTGCGGATATCGTCGTCAGTGCCAGGCGAACCTGCGAGGCGAGTCTCGACCGCCACCGCGCGGAAGGGGCGGGACGCCAGCCCTGTCACTCCCACCCGGGCCAGGCAGATTTTACCATTGGCCTTGTGCAGTCTGACAGCGACACCCACAATGGCAAAGCCGGACGCGGGTTGAAGCATCTTCTGGTAGTTGACTCCCGTGTTGGGCTGTTCCACTGGCACAATCACCTCCCGAACAATCTCTCCCGGCTCGGCCCTTGTAGTGAAGGTGTCCACCAAAAAATCTTCGAGGTCTAGTGTTCGTTCGCCTCCGGCGCGCACCAAGCGCACTTTGGCACCAAGTGCGAGGAGAGAGGCCGGATAATCAGCAGCCGGATCGGCATGCGACACGCTGCCTCCGATGGTGCCCATATTTCGCACCTGCACGTCGCCGATATGGCCGGCAGCCTCAGCCAACAACGGGCAACGCTGGCGTAGCAGCGGGGAAGACTCGAGATCGTAATGAGTGGCCATGGCTCCGATATGGATCTCGCCCGCGGATCCAGAAATCGTTTTCAGATCGGTGACTCGTCTGAGATCTACCAGGTGTTCCGGAACAGCCAGCCGCAGCTTCATCATCGGAATCAAGCTCATTCCGCCGGCGAGCACCTTGGCACTCCCGTCAACGAGTAGCTGCAAAGCCTCCTGCAGCGTGTTGGGCACGGAATATTCGAAATTTTGCGCAATCATGCCTCACCTCTCTGTTGCACCAGCTTCCAAATTGTTTCGGGCAGCATAGGCATGTCGATGTGTCGAACGCCCAGCGGACTCAATGCATCCACCACCGAATTCACAAGGGCTGGGGAGGCTCCAATGGTGCCCGCTTCTCCCACGCCCTTCACTCCGAGTGGATTCACAGGCGACGGTGTCACTGTATGACCACTTTCGATCCAGGGCATCATGGTTGCCTTCGGGATCGCATAGTCCATCAATTCGCCGCTCAGCAATTGTCCGTTGTCGTCGTACACCGCCTGCTCATAAAGTGCCTGTCCCATTCCCTGGGCGACGCCGCCGTGGACCTGGCCGTCAACCAGCAAGGGGTTGATGATATTTCCGCAGTCGTCCACGGCTACGTAGCGCAGGATGCTAACCTGGCCTGTTTCGCGGTCGACTTCGGTCACTGCGATATGGGCGCCAAACGGAAACGTAAAATTGGGCGGCTCCCAGAAGTACGTGACTTGAAGGCCCGGTTCCTCGCCGGGCGGCAACTTCAACGCTCGATACGAGGCAGCCGCAATCTGGGCTAGGCTCACCGATTTCCCGGAGCGATTGCACACGCAGCTTCCGTTGACAAAGGTCACGTCGTCAGACTCCAACAGAAGCACGCCAAACCTTTGTATCTTCTCTTTGAGCTTCTGAATCGCGAAGTAAACTGCCGGTCCACCGACGGCCGTCGCGCGACTGCCAAAGGTGCCGATGCCGTACTGCACTACCGCCGTGTCGCCGTGCAACACGATGACATCGTCGATATCGACACCCAGTTCGTCAGCCGTAATCTGCGCGAACGTAGTTTCCTCGCCCTGACCGTGCGGCGAGGTACCGGTGAGCACCGTCACTTTGCCAGCGGGATCGATCTTGACGGTGGCGCTTTCCCATCCGCCGGCTGGCGTGGCCGGAGATGGTCCGAACGCGCTGACCTCCCCATACGTGGAAAGTCCAATCCCCATCAAACGTCCTTGCTGTCGAGCTTCGGCCTGTTCCTGCCGCAGCTTCGGGTAATCCACCAACTCCAGAGCCTTCTTCAAAGGAGCTTCGTAATCGCCGCTGTCGTAGGACAATCCTGTCGCGGTGCCGAAGGGAAACTCGTCGGGTCGCGGAAAGTTTTTCAGCCGAATCTCTGCCGGGTCCATCTGGAGTTCAGCGGCCAGCATATCTACCATCCTCTCGATGCCGTGAGTGGCTTCGGGGCGTCCGGCGCCGCGATAGGCATCGGTGGGAACGCAGTTGGTGAACACACCGACAATGTCGGCGAGGATGTTCTGGAACCGGTAGAGCCCGGGCATCATCAACACGGAGAGTGTGGGAATTGCCGGCGTCAGCAACTGATGGTAGGCGCCCAGGTCCTGAATCAGTTTCAACTTCAGGCCCAGGATGGTGCCGTCTTTCTTGGCAGCAATCTCGTAATAGTCCACATGGCCGCGGCCGTGAATCGTGCAAAGAAAGTTCTCGCGCCGGGATTCAATCCATTTGACAGGCTTGCCGAGTTTCATGGCGACGAAGCCCATCAAGGCTTCTTCGGCATAGACATTCAGCTTGCTTCCGAAGCCGCCTCCGACTTCAGGCACCACCACTCGCAGACGGTTTTCGGGAAGACCCAGCATTCCGGCCAGCAGTGATCGCAACAGGTGAGGGATCTGCGATGAAGAATACAAGGTGAGTGCTTTGTCTCCCGGCTGCCATTCGGCCACCACGCCACGCGTCTCCATGGCAGTCGGAATCAACCGCTGGCTGGTGATGCGCTGCTTAACGATCACTTCGGCATCGGCAAAGGCCTGATTCACATTGCCGCCCTCCTGGTGATAGGTGAAGGCCGTATTGTCCGGCCACTCTGGGTGGACGGCGGGTGCTCCGGGCGCCAAGGCCTTTTCGGGGTCGGCGACCGGCGGCAGCTCTTCGTAGTCGACTTCGATGAGATCCACAGCGTCGCGTGCAATGTATCGATCGGTTGCCACCACAACGGCCACCGGATGGCCGACGAAGTAGACACGATCTTGAGCCAGAATGTGATGATGCGGCACACGCAGCCCCGGCAGCGACGCTCCGCACGGTACCGGGCCGACGCCGACTACATCCTTCCCGGTGAAGACCGCGGCCACACCGGAAAGCGCCAGCGCGGCAGTTGCGTCGATACGTCTGATCCTTGCGGCTGCATACGGGCTTCGTACGATGCACGCGTGATGCATGCCCGGTTTCTGAATGTCGTCAACGTATGTGGCGGTGCCGGTGATTAGGCGCGGATCCTCACGCCGGCGGACACGCTTTCCAACCAACTTCCCGACGGTCTGCGGTGCGAGCGTAGTCGCCATGGATCTTTCCTCCATTCTTGTCTTTTGTCGTCATTCCCGCGAAGGCGGGAATCCAGCGCGCTGGGTCGGAGAAAACAGATCTCCCCTTGTTCGCTTCGCAAGGGGGAGAAACGCAGTCGAGGTCAAGAACCCATCTTTGCCGAAGCAGCCTTCACCGCGTTCACAATGTGCTGGTAGCCGGTGCAGCGGCAAAGATTCCCTTCGATGCCGTGCCGGATTTCCTCTTCTGCCGGCACTGGGGTACGCTCCAACAGTTGTTTGGAAGTCATGATCATGCCAGGCGTGCAGAACCCACACTGCAAGGCATGCTCATTCCAGAAAGCTTCTTGAACCGGGTGCAGAGTTTCGTTTTGCGCGAGCCCTTCAATGGTTAGCAGGTTGCACCCGTCAGCCTGGACGGCAAAGAGCGTGCACGATTTGACGGCCCGGCCATCCAGTTCCACAGTGCAGGCGCCGCATAGGGAGGTCTCGCAACCGATATGAGAACCCGTCAGTCCAACAACCTCGCGCAAGTAATGGATGAGCAAAAGCCGCGGCTCAACTTCGTCAGTCCACTGCTTGCCATTGATCGTCACAGAGATCAGGTGCTTCATGGGACCTCCAGAGGGAACGGGATTCGTTGGATGGGTGAAAACGGTACACCAAAAGATGACGAAAAAGCAAAAGCGAGAAACCCTTTGGTCAACCTTCAGTTATCGGTGGCGCCGCACTTTGAAGTGCGGCTGCTTGCAGCCGCTTTTCCGGTGGATGTTGGCTGAAGCGAGCTTGCTGGTGGTTAAGTTCAGTGCGTCGAACGGTGGGATGCTTAGTCACCGAAAAGAACTGGCAAGGAGTGGGTGGCAGGGGTATCCTGCAGGGAAAGCGCAGGGCACATTTCTAGGCGAATTGAGTTGGGGTCTATCTCTGGAGCCATGCCGGGCAACAGTGAATACGATGTGATTGTTGTGGGATCTGGCGCTGCCGGTGGAATTGCCTGCCACGTCCTCGCCAATCACGGCCTCAAAGTTTTGTGTTTGGAAGCGGGTCGTATGATCGATCCTGCCAAGGATTTCTACAATCACAAATGGCCTTACGAATGGCCGTATAGGGGCAGAGGGAAGCCTGGGAAGTATGGGCAGCTTCCGCAAGGCATGGGTTGGAAGATCAAGGAATGGACCGATCATCTCTATACCATCCCGAAGGATGATCCTTATGCCTTGGCTCCAGGGTCCAAATTTACCTGGACGCGCATTCGGGCGGTTGGAGGACGCACCCTGCTGTGGGGCCGAAACTGCGACCGATTCGGGCCGCTCGATTTCAAGCCTAAGAGCCTGCAGGATGGCTGGGGTGACGACTGGCCTGTGAGCTACGATGACGTTGCTCCCTACTATGACCGGGTGGAAGCCCTCATTGGAGTTTCAGGGGGCACGCAAGAAGTCCCGAATACACCCATAGGGAAGAAGCTGCTTCCACCCTTCCGCCCGCGCTGCGGCGAGCTGCTCATTAAAACGGGAGCTGCGAAACTCGGCGTTGCGGTGTTGCCCTATCCGCTGGCGGTACTCAGCCAGCCTTACGACGATCGTGCTCCGTGCCACTACTGCGGAGCCTGCAACTATGGTTGCGACACCCTGTCGCGTTACAGCAGCCTGGAAGTACTCCTTCCGAAGTTGCTTAAGAAAACCAATTTCACGCTGCGCACGCATGCTGCCGTTCACCAGGTGCTGATCGATCCAAATACCGGCAAGGCGCGCGGAGTCACCTACCTTGATACACAGAACCACCTCGAGTACGAGGTTCGCGCCAAGGCGGTCGTGCTAGGTCCGTCGATGGTGGAATCGATTCGAATCCTGTTCAATTCCAGAAATCGAGAGCATCCTGCCGGCCTTGCCAATTCGAGCGGAACGCTCGGCCGCTACCTCACAGAGCACGTTGCCTTCAATTCGATTCAAGGGTTTTTCCCGCAACTCGCCGGCCGGGCTACCAGCAACGATGATGGGCCCGGAGAAGCCAGCCTCTACATTCCGCGTTACAACTTCGGACACAAAGACAGGAAGAAATTCCTGCGGGGATACCGGTTCAGCTTCGACACCGGTTGCAGCATGGGACCGGGGCCGGGCGCGAGTTTGGACGGCTTTGGTTCCGGGTTCAAAAAGAGGATCAAAGAGCTTTATACTGCGGCCGTCAGCATCAGCGGTTATGGAGAAGGATTGGCTTTCGCAACAAACCAGGTCGAAATCGATCCCAACGGACTCAAGGATCGCCTTGGGATTCCTCAGGTGCGATTCCACACGAACGCAGAATACGATCATGCCTTCGCGATTCGCGATGAAATGTACGGGCAGATGGAGGAGATTCTTCGCGCGTCAGGTGCTGAAATCTTCCCTTATGAGAAAGTAGCTCCTTATCCGCTGGGAAGTGTGACGCACGAAGCGGGAGGTTGCCGGATGGGAGATGATCCTAAGACCTCTGTGCTGGACTCATGGAACCGCTGCCATGACGTCAAGAATCTGCTGGTTGTCGATGCCGCTTGTTTTGTAACCCATCCGGAGAAAGCAACGACCCACACGATCATGGCTCTCTCCTACCGCGCCTGTGATCATCTGGCGGAAGACTTTCGTCTGGGCAACGTCTAAGGTGCTCGCTGTTCTGATCTCGGGAGAGAAAAAAAGAATGTAGCGCCTCGCTCGCGGTCCGCCTCGGCCCAGACCCGCCCGCCGTGGCGGTGAATGATTCTCTGGACGTTTGCCAACCCGATCCCCGTTCCCTCAAACTCCTTGGCGGAATGTAATCGCTGAAAAACTCCGAAGAGCTTGCCCACATGCTTCATGTCAAACCCCACACCGTTGTCGCGCACCAGAAACACGATCTCGTCAGCCTCTGCGCTTTCCTGGCACGAAACCTCGATCTCCGCTTTGTCTCGCGTGCGGGTGTACTTGAGGGCATTATCCATGAGGTTGACAAGCACCATCTCCAAGAGACTGCGATCCGCCTGAACGGCAGGTAGAGAGCCAATCCTCCACTCCACGGCGCGATTCACGTTGGTGCCCAGCTTTTGTCTGACCTTGTCCACGAGTTCACTCATCTCAACCGGCGCCTTATGAATTTCCGATTTGCTGATGCGTGAGAGTGACAATAGATCGTGGATCATCGTGCTCATGCGCTCGGTTTCCTGGCTGATGGTTGCCACATAGCGTGACGCCTCTTCGTTGAGCTGGCCGGCTTTCCGTCGCAGCAGGTCCGCAAATCCGCTGATGTTGCGCACTGGCGCTTGCAGGTCATGAGATACAGAGTAGCTGAAAGCCTCCAACTCCTGGTTCGCAGCTTTCAGTTCCGCAGTTCTCTCTTCGACACGCCGTTCCAGTTCGGCATTCAATCTCCGGATCGCTCGTTCCACTCGGCGCCGGCGGCTGCGCTCCATACCAAGCACGACAATCAAGCCGGTCTGAAAAACAATGGCACCGGCCGCCACGATGACCACTTGACGATGGGTCTCCCAAATCGTTGGTGGCCGGAACTGAAGGTCGCTTCCCGGTGGCAGACGCTTCTCGCTGAGTTCCCACCGCTGCATCTCGCGCCAGTCGAACAGAGGCCGGCTGGAAGCGCTGCGAATGACCGGCACGTCAGAGGCGCTGGCTTTCCTGATGACCGTTGAAACGTGCTGCGCGACTTCTGTTCCGAGAATTTCAAAATTAACGCACGATCCGCCAACCATGCCAAATCCGAGGAGCGCATACGAATCGCTGAAGATCGGCGCGTTGGACAGTGCACTGATCTCAGCCAGGGCTTCGGTGGACCGGAATACCTCACCAGCGGCATCCCGATTCAGCACATCGTAGTAGACGATGGAATTGCGTGGCAGCCGGCTAATGCGGCGTTTGATCTCGGCCATGGTTAGATTCGCCAGATCGACGAACTGAAACCGGCCGCTTGCGAATTGTGTGATGGCATTCCGGATGCGCTTCTCGACGGACGGATAGACGTTCCCGCCGGACACAAGGGCGATGGCTTGAGTGTCTGGGCAAAGCCTTAGCGCTGCCTCCAAGGTCCCTTCGGCATCGAAATCAAGAATGACGCCGGTCGCATTCGGGATTTCCTTGAAACGCTCCGCTTCTGTCCTCTCAATGATCGTGAACACTAGCGGAACATCGGCCCATAGCTCCGAGCGAAGTTTGAGCACAAAGTCCATCGACACGCTGCCCGCGGCAAGAATCGCCGACAGGTCCCGTCCGCGGTATTTGTTGCGCAGCCAGACCTCCAGCTGCTCCCGGTAAGCTGGACTGTCAAACCGGGCCAGATCGAGGTTCTCGATGTAAACGATGGCCCGGCTGCCATGTTGAGAGCGGAATCTAGGCAAGAAGGCCTTCATGAAAGAGACGTGCTGCGGTCGTTCGGGGTCGGTTTGTCCGAGGAAGAGCAGGGAAGGGACGCGGGGCTCGGCGGCAGCTGGCGCCCCAACCAGTGCAACCCATGTAGCAGTCGAAAACAAAAGCCGTCGGCACAGTTCAGCGACAGGGCTTCGCGGGCAACCCAGAGATGATCCTTCCCCGCCAAAGCTCTTGACGCAAAGCGTGAAGACTCGCATCGGTCTCAGGAGTTTTGCATCACGGAGAGGCTTGAAAGCCCAAGTTAATCAACAATGCCCGTGTCTCTTATTGGGAAGCAAGACTCGCATTCAGTCTATCACATCCGAATCCATCAGATTCCCGGGGCTGCGGATCTGGAGCCGTTCTGCTCTAAAGTATCGACGGCGCGAAAGTGTCAAGGGCAACCAATAGTTTCGAATGGGCTGAAGGACTTGCTGCATAAAGTTGCCAGATCAAAGGAAACCGCGGAGATTCCTGTTCCTTCCCTCATCGAAAACAGAAGGGGCAACCCGAAGCAGGAGTCTTCGGGTTGCCTGAGGTCACGCCTATTTGCAGGAGTGGACAAGCGGGGCAGATTACTTCGTGCTGGCAGTCAGAATCTCTGTGCCGGGCTTGAAGGTCCGGGCGATCTCACGTTCTGCTTTGGACGGCCTGAGGACGTGGCCCGTGGCGTTGCCCTGGTCCCACACTTGGGAGAGGAAGTAGTGGCTGCCGTAACGGTTGAATACCAGCTTTGCGGTTTTGCTCGGGCGGTTCGATTGAATCCCAGTGGTGAGGCAAACTGCAGAAGAGCCCTTGCTGCTGACCAGCCGAACCGCACCCTGGGTTGGCACGTTGCGGCTCACCCTGTATTCTCCTGCAGGCAGCGTTGCCTGCGCCGCGACGAAATCAAACGGGATATCGATCTTCATTGACTGTCCATAAACCGGCGCCAGCGTAGACGTGAGAACCAAGCCCAGCAGGGTGGTGACGAATGCATGTCGTTTCATACTGCCTCCTCGTAGTTTGGAGGCCGGGCTGAAGCGGACTCGGCCTCCTTGCGTTTTCTTTCAGCGGCATCGGATGGGTTCCGATGCTTCACCACTGTGGATCGATCACGGTCGATCGAATTGCAAAGCGAGGGCCAGACGCCGCAGCCGGAGCGCGCAATCGTTTCAACTCATTGACAGACAAGCAGATGCAGATCACGCTCTGCGCGGATAGGCAGTCTCACCAGGCACGCTTCGACTAACGCGGCAGTTACACCTCTATCTCCTGAGTTAGTGTTCGTTCGCGACGACGACGGAGAATCGAAAGGGTTGCGGGAGTCTTGCCGCCCCACAGGGAATCGAGGCATTGGTCTGGACTGGAGTCTCTGTCGATTCGTGGCGGTTTGGGTCGGACTTCGAGAGGCACAGGCAATTCGTTGAATGACGCTCCGGGCCTGCCGTATAATCACCTCGCGTCATTTCATGCCAGATATGACATCCGTCCCCGGATCTTCGATTGAGGTGGCCCATGAATCCCAGGCTGGTTGCCCATTCAGGACCACGCAAGGGCGAGACAATTTCCTTGACGGAAAACGAGGTCATTGTCGGTCGTGAGAGCTCGTCCGGTCTTTGCCTGGGGGATCTTTCGGTGTCGCGCTACCACTGTCGCATTCGTAGCGAAGATGGACAGCTCCAGATTGTTGACCTTGAAAGTCTGAACGGAACGTTCGTCAACGGCCTTCCGGTCTCGGCAAGATCGTTAAACCATGGCGATCAGATCCGCATTGGCGATTCCTGTTTCTCTCTGGTCCTTCAGGATGAGGCCTTGCCGCCCGCGATGACCTCCGTCTTCTGGGAGGACGATGCGGGCGTTGCTGGAGACACCGTCGAGTTGCGGCGTGAGGACGCCATCTTTCTTCAATCGGGAGAGAAACGAGCGAATCCTCGCCTTGCGGGAAGCTTGAATGCCTTGCTGAGGATCAGCAGTGCCATTCATTCGGTTCAGGACGCTGCGAAACTCGCCCGCCGCCTGCTTGAATTGGTCTTTGAGGTGATCCCTGCCGAGCATGGCGCTGTGCTGCTTCTTCAGCGGGACGGGGATTTCTCGATAATCGCCCGGCAGGGAGCTCCAGGGAGCGATTCCACCGGAATGGTTAGCAGGACCGTGGTGCGACGAGTCACCGAAGGGAAGGTGGCGGTTCTGAGCAACGAAATTCGAGAGCGCCCGGACGTGATCCAGGCAACAAGCCTGGCATCGGCGCATGTTCGTTCCCTGCTGGCGGTGCCGCTGCAGGTTTGCGACCGGGTCACGGGAGTCATCTACCTGGCCACGAGCAGCCTGGTGGCTCGGTTTGACAGTGACCACCTGCAGTTGCTGACGGCCATCGCTGCCATGGCGGCGGTTGCGATGGAAAACGTCCGCTATGTGGAGCTACTCAACGAAGAAAACCGCCGGTTGCAGGGTGAGATCAACCTGCAGCATTGCATGGTGGGCGAGAGCCCGAAGATGCGAGAGGTGCTGCAGTTTTTGGCAAAGGCTGCTCCCACTGAAGCGATCGTGCTGTTGCGCGGGGAAAGTGGCACCGGAAAGGAGCTGGTGGCGCGCGCCATCCACCAGAATAGTCCCCGACAGGACAGGCCATTTGTTGCCATCAATTGCGCCGCGCTCACGGAGTCGCTACTGGAAAGCGAACTGTTTGGTTACGAAAAGGGGGCCTTCACCAATGCGCTGTCGCAGAAGAAGGGCAAGCTGGAGACGGCCGACGGCGGGACGGTCTTTCTGGACGAGGTGGGAGAGTTGGCTCTGACGCTCCAGGCAAAGCTGCTGCGGGTTCTGCAGGAGCGGGAGTTCGACCGGGTGGGAGGTACCCGGCCAGTGCAGGTCAACGTCCGTATTGTAGCCGCCACGAACCGAAACCTGGAAGATGCCATCAAAGCTGGGCTGTTCCGGCAAGACCTCTATTTCCGGCTCAACGTGGTTTCGTTTACATTGCCGCCGTTGCGGGAGCGCAGGCAGGACATTCCACTGCTGGCCAGCTACTTCATTGACAAGCACTCCAGGCAGGCGCGCCGCCGTGTCAGCGGGCTGTCACCCCAAGCCCGGGCCGTCCTGATTGGTCACGACTGGCCGGGCAACATCCGCGAACTGGAAAACGCCATTGAACGCGCCGTTGTGTTGGGTTCGTCCGAGACGCTGCTGGCAGAAGATTTCCCCGAAGGCCTGCTGGAAAGGAATCTATCTGCAGATGACAAACCAACGCTCTTCCATGATGCCCTGAATCAAACCAAGCGCCAGGTCATTCTCAAAGCATTTGAGGATTCGGCTGGAAACTACACCGAGACGGCCAAACTCCTGGGCCTGCATCCGAACTATCTGCACCGTTTGATTCGCAACCTTGATCTGAAACCCGAACTGAAGAAGCGCACGGTTCCCTGAGAGAAGACTCCTGCCCAGCAGCCTGCGACGCCACGATTCGAGGCTATCTCGACAAAGCAACGCGCGCACAGCGCCAATGCAAGCTTGCAACCGTGGTGTTTCAAAGATAATCTCCGTCTGCTGACGATCCTTTACATTTGCAGATTGACGACGAAGGAGACCCACTCATGAAAGGGCATTCAACGGGAAGACGACAGTTTTTAGGCATGGCAAGCGTTGCATCGGTTCTTGGCAACCTGATTCCCAACAGAATCCTTGCTCGCGCTGCAGGAAAAAACGCCTCGGCGCTCGGTTCTTCTGCCGAGGTTTACACGCGGTTGGGAGTGCGCCCGGTCATCAACGCTATTGGCACCGTTACGGTTCTGGGTGGGGTCATCATGCCCCCGGAAGTTGTAGCGGCCATGGAGGAAGCGGGACGGCATTTCATTCCCATGCCTGAGTTGCTGGAGAAATCGGGAGAGCATATTGCGCGCCTGCTGGGCGTGGAGGCAGCTGTGGTCACTACCGGCGCGGCAGGCGCTATCACCCTCGCTACGGCCGCGTGCGTGACCGGAAAAGACTCCCAGAAGATTCAAAAGCTGCCGGACACCCGCGGCATGCGGAACGAAGTCGTGATGCAGAAGAGCCATCGCTCCGGATACGAAGCCCAAATATTGCTGGTCGGGACGAAGGTCATTGAGGTTGAAACCCGCACCGAACTGGAATCGGCCATCACCGACCGAACCGCCATGCTCTTCTTCCTGAACAAAGCCGAACCGGACGGTCAGATTCGCAGCGACGAATGGATTGACCTGGGGAAAAAGCACAAGATTCCCACGTTCAACGATGCTGCGGCCGATCTGCCGCCGAAGGCGCACCTGTCGGACTACTGCCGCAGGGGATTCGACCTCGTTGCGTTCAGTGGAGGCAAAGGGTTGTTGGGGCCGCAGTGTTCCGGCCTGCTGCTGGGCCGCAAAGACCTCGTGGATGCGGCGCGCATCAATGCCAGTCCGTTTGGGGGAATTGGTCGAGGGATGAAGGTTGGGAAAGAGGAGATCATCGGGTTGATCGCGGCGTTGGAGCGTTATCTCAAAGTCGATCATGACGCCGAGTTCCGTGAGTTGGATACGCGGGTAAGCGACATTACCAAAGCACTTTCTGGAATTCGCGGAGTTAAGGTTGAACGCTTCGTCCCGGAAATTGCCAATCATCTTCCCCACCTTGCTGTGAACTGGGACAGCCCAGTAACTCTGTCGTCGCAGGAAGTAGCCGCATCGCTGCGCGGCGGAGATCCTCGGATTGAGGTCTCCCAGCGTGGCACGCGGGGACTGGCGATTTCCGTCTGGATGCTGCGGCCCGGTGAGCACAAGATCCTGGCGAAGCGATTGGGCGAGGTTCTTGGTCGTTCGTCGAAGGCGTGAAAGTCAGGGACTCACTCTGCTAGATTCTCAATGCGACGACCTCTGACGAAAATGTGGGGGCCGCTCTCCGAGGCAGCCGCTCCCACTTTCCAGTTCTGTTTTTGGGTTGTGATCCCACATTGCAGCGGCCGTTTCCCTCGATAACGGTCCGCCGTCGGCCTTCTTCTCCCGTTGGGAGCATTCAAACCGTCGGATTCCTCAAGCCCATCAATTGACAAAGCCGAAACCAACAACCTAAGATGCCGTTGGGCTTCTTGGGTGGACCATTCCTTGTTTAGCTCGTCATCAAAGCATGATTCTGTGGAGGAGGACTTATGGCTGAAACCTACGGAAATTTTATCGCTGGAGAGTGGGTGAACACTGCTTCGGGCAAGACATTCGACAGCACCAATCCCGCCAACACCAGCGAACTGGTGGCTCGTTATCAATCCTCTACCACAGAGGACGTGAAGAATGCGTTCGACGTGGCGCAGAAGGCACAGGCGGCATGGGCCGCAATGCCAGCACCCAACCGCGGCATTATTCTCATGCGCGCTGCCGAGATTCTTGAAAAGCGCGCTGAGAGTGTCGCGGCCGACATGACCCGAGAGGAAGGGAAGACCCTGCCCGAAGCGAAAGGCGAGGTGGGCCGGGCTGTGAACATCTTTCGCTACTTCGGCGGTGAAGGCGCCAGGCTGAGCGGCGAAACGGTGCCTTCCGAAAGAGATGGCGTTTTCGCCTACACATTTCGCAAGCCCCTGGGTGTGGTCTCGCTGCTAACACCCTGGAACTTTCCCATCGCTATTCCAGCCTGGAAAATGGCGCCCGCGTTGATCACAGGAAATACCGTGGTTGTAAAACCTGCGTCCGTCGCGCCCCTTTGCACGGTGCGCCTGATTGAAGCTCTGCATGAAGCCGGGCTCCCCAAGGGAGTTCTCAACATGGTGACCGGCTCAGGTTCCGCCATTGGCCATGAACTCATTTCCAACCCGGCCGTCAAAGCGGTTTCGTTCACGGGCTCTTGCGAAGTGGGCACGGGCATTCAGAACAAGACGGTGCAGCGCGGTATCAAAACGCAGTTGGAAATGGGAGGCAAGAATCCGACGATCGTTCTGCGTGATTCAGACTTGAACATGGCAGCCGACATCGTCGTGAACGCCGCGTTTTTTTCAACCGGTCAGAAGTGCACCGCCACCAGCCGCGCATTGATCGAGGAGCCCATTTTTGAGGGGTTCGTCAAACTGCTGGTCGAAAAGACCCGCAAGCTGCGCGTCGGCAACGGCATGGAGAAGGGCGTCGACATGGGCCCCTGTGTGGATGAGGGCCAGATGAAGACTGTTCTTCGCTATATCGACATCGGTAAGAAGGAAGGCGCCAAGCTGCTGTGCGGCGGCAATCGATTGACAGGCGCTGGATACGACCAGGGCTACTTTGTCGAGCCGACCGTTTTCTCTGATGTCACGCCGGAAATGACTATTGCTCAGGAAGAGATCTTCGGACCGGTCCTTGCCGTCGTGCCGGTGAAGGACTTCGACTCGGCCATTCAACTGGCGAACAACGTGAAGTTTGGGCTTTCGGCTTCGCTGCTCACCAACCAGCTAAACAAGGTGTTCAGCTATATCAACCGGATCGAAGCCGGGTTGATCATCGTCAACCTTCCTTCGGCGGGCGTTGAATACCAGTTGCCGTTCGGAGGCACGAAAGCCTCCAGCACCGGTTTCCGCGAACAGGGAAGTGTCGCGATCGATTTCTATTCCGAATTACGCACTGTCTATTTGAAACACCAGATTTAAGAGTCTTTTCACAAAATCTTTCCTAAGTGATGTCCCAAATGTGCAAGGAACGCCCAGGGGGCGTTCCTTGCACCCCAGTCCTGATTCCAGGGAACGTGACTGCTAGCGCTTCCTGCCAAAGCCGATCTTCTTTGCAACACCAGGGAAAGGCGAAGCTATCCTGCGCAGGCAGTGGGCCTGTCAACAGAGGCCCGTGGAACAGAAAGAAGAGCAAACCTACCTGCCTCCTGGCGTCTCTGGTTCTTGGCTGCGATCTTGTCAGCCCTTTTGGATCGTCAAGCAGATGGAAAACGTCGGTGCGTATCTTTGACGAATCGGCATTCCAACTCTCATCCCAATGGCCGTAGATCTCCCAGCTGACGCCTGAACACCGGTGGCCGTGTCTGGCGCACCACTCGCGAATGGCTGCATGCGCTTCCGAAAGGCGTCCGTAGGGTCCGAAGTGGACGGCAGTCGCCACGCGACCTGCGGGCAACTGGGAGCAATGAACCCGACCATTGCCGGCGAACGGTTCTGGTACTTCAGCCCCAACCTCGACAGATCCGCGAGCATCCAAATACAAAGCCAAGTGGCGACCCGGCCGCGGGAGAGCGGCAAACCGAATGAACGACCACACCTCACCGCACGCGGCGGGCACGAAGGACACCAGCTCATTTGCTGGCACCTGGCTTCGAACCACAGCCGTAGGAATCGGTTTTGAATGCGTCAGTTCGATCTCATAGCGCATACGTTTTTTGGCTGACTGCTCCAGTCAGCCGCTGCTCTTCTTCACTTCGCCGCGCTGCTGGACTCTGCTGGCGCTCGTTTCTCTTAGCAATCGTTCCAATTGCTTTTTCATTTCCTTGAGCGTTTTTTCGGCATTCGGCTGCTTGACCAGATTCTTCATCTCATACGGGTCAGCTTTCAGATCGTAAAGCTCATCCATCCCGTCCAACTCGAGGTAGCGGATATATTTCCAACGTTGAGTGCGTACCGCCTTGTATCCCATATTGACGATGCGCGGGAAGACACGGTCAGAGTAGTATTCGACAAGAAAGGAATCGCGCCACCCATTTGTTTCCCCTCTAAGCAACGGCACGAGGGAACGGCCTTGCATGGCGTCCGGTACGGGCGCGCCAGCTAGAGAGAGCACCGTGGGAGCGAGGTCTATGTTGAGCGCACACTCGTCGCGCACCGTGTTTGCCTTAATCAGCCGGGGATAGCGCACGAGCAGCGGCAGGCGGATGGATTCTTCATAGGCCAGCCGCCGTTCCACGCTCAAGCCGTGTTCGCCGTAAAAGTATCCGTTGTCGCTGGTGAAGACGATGACCGTGTTATCCAATTGCCCCGTCTCCTCCAGCGCCCTGAATATCTGGCCGACACCATCTTCGACCGCCATCAACGTCTGCTGCCGTTCGCGAACAACTCCATCGCGCGTTGCGGTCTTCTGGCCGAGCGGTGGCAAGCTACCGATCTGGCGTCGCAACGCGGGCTTACCCTCCGGCGCACGATTGGCATTCGGCCTGCGCGGGATGGCCTGATCTGCGTAGAAATTCTTGTGTCGCTCGGCAGGAATGAAACGCTCTGCATCGGTGAGGTTGACGCTCCCATCATTGTTCTGAGTTACTTCTGGATGGAGCGCTTTATGCGCCAGATAGACGAAGAACGGATTGTTGCGCGTACGCTTGATAAAATCCACCGCATAGTCGTTCAGAATGTCAGTGGTGTAGCCTCGGGTCTTGATCGACTTTCCATCCTCATTGATCTCGGGATTGACGTAGGTTCCCTGTCCCTTGAAGCTCACCCAGCGGTCGAAGCCAGGCCGGGGAGTATCGTCGTTGCCCATATGCCACTTGCCAATAAAAGCGGTTTCATACCCCGTCTGATGCAGCAGCAGTGGGAAGGTCGTCAGCTTATGGCTGGTCGCGGAGCGATCCACATTATCGGTGATCCCGTGCGTATGCGCGTACTGACCAGTCAGGAAGCTGGCACGGGAAGGGGAGCACAGCGGCGTAGTCATGAACGCATTGCGGAACAGCGCTCCTTCTCTAGCGATCCGGTCAATGTTGGGCGTCTTGACAAACGGGTGGCCGGCGCAGCCCAATTCGTCCCAGCGAAGATCATCTACCAGAATGAAGATGATGTTGGGTTGAGGATTGTTCTCCGTGCCGGGAGAACGTTGGCTGGTCATTTCCACCGGGAAAGCCAGCGGCAAGCACAGTAGAAGTATGCGAAACCCAATAGTCCATCGATTCATTCGTTCCTTCTCCAGCCTCTACCGGCTCGCCACCGTCTTTGGTCGACTATTCTTTGGGGTCTCGTTTCTTCAGCCATTCGTTTCTCAGGATCGCGTATAGATACTCATCCCCCCACATTCCCTTGAACCAAACGTTCTGCAGGAAATGACCTTCACGGCGAAGGCGGAGGCGTTCAAGCAATGCCACACAACGGGCATTCCGACAGTCCGTAATGGCGATAATACGATGCAGACCCAAGTGAATGAATGCGTAATCCAGCAGGCAACAGACCGCCTCCGACGCTAGGCCTTTGCTCTGAAAGTCACGAGAAAGCGTAAAGCCGATCTCGGCTTGTTGCGTATCTTGCCGATGAACCTTTAGACCACAGTCTCCGACGAGCTGCCCCGTTTCCTTGAGTTCGATGGCCAACTGAAACCAGCAACCAGGTATTCCGGGCTGTAAGCTCTTTTGCTCCTGAACAAGAGTATGCGCCTCCTGATTGTTCAGCGACTCCCAACCTTGATACTTGGCGACTTCAGGGTCGTTGCGGTAGGCCAGGAAAGACGGAAGGTCAGCATCCCGCAATTGTCTCAAGACTATTCTTGAGGATTCGAGATGGCTAAAGATCACCCTACTCATGAGGCTCCATTGAGCTTCAGAATCATCTGACAGTTAAATTCGCCACGGGCCTAACGGCTCCAGCGTCACTCGCCGCCGCGCTTCTGCGGCGGAGGTACCGCGTCGGCCGGAACCAGTTGGGTTGTGCGTCCAGCCTAACAGAATTCACTTCGTACCCGAGCGGGCACGCTCTGCTGGCTCTCAGTCCTTGTTGGCTGCCTCGAGGTCGTCCCAACCTCCCCATGGCTGCGTCCAACCCTTGGTTTTCCACCGCCAGATGAAGTGAACCATCAAGCCCAGGCCGGGAGCACCAAGCATCCACAACCAGAAGTACTCCGTGCGCCAGAGAAGCGTGCTGACTCCGACTGCGATGGCCCACTTTAGGACTCGAAACCATACCGGCTGGGCTCGGCGGGAAAATGCGACGCGCATCTCGCGCTTCAATGCTTTCCCTGCAGCCATAGTGAACCTCTGCCTTCTGGTAACGATTTCCGCAGTTGATCGAGTTGGTCGTAGCGGATCATGGTCGACAGCCGCTGCGACCATCGCGTGTCGCTCTCAGCAATCGCCGTCTCAACAAACTCGAAAACCACTAGCTCACCTTCTCTTACCAAGAAGGCCAAACCAAAAACCCGACCATTGCCTTCATCCGCCGCTTTCCTCTAGCACGTCCTGGGTTCGGGTTTCATTTGGGGATCTGTTTGGGGCAGGTCATGGCGGCTGTGCGGTTCCGCCACTGCCACACCAGCTACAAACCAGGAAACTGCCTTCCCAATCGCCTCTCCCACAGCTCCGTTTCACCTGTCTTCGCTGCCGACTGCCCTATTGCTCCCGCAACGCTTCCGTTGGATCGATCCTTAGGCTGCGGCGAGCGGGGCCGAGCGCCGCCAGGAAGCCCACGGCCATCATGACGAACCCCACGGCAGGCAGCACGGCGGCCGCGTTGCCCCGCATGAGACTGCCCGATCGAAAGACCGAGAGCACACAAAAAGGAGATATCGGATCGCATCCATACCCTCTCCCTGAAACGGGCCTGATTCTGTGGCGGCTGCTCTGTATCGCCGCCGTCGCTACATTCTTCCGCGTCAGCCAGATTTCCAATCACTCGCAAGACGACGTCACGCTTGAGGGTCGAATCTTACTTGATCGTGAGGTTAGAACTTTACTGTTTGGCAGCTTTCCTTACAACCACGGTTCGTCCTACTCTGTCGAAGGTGGCTTCGCGATCTCGGGATGTCTGTGTGGCATTCCCAGGGCTGATCTCGCGGACCCCTGTATAAGCCATGGTGATGGAGCTGTTCAACCGGGTTTCGCTGATCCAGGTTTCGCTTGATCCAGGCTGAAGGCCAGAAAATTTTCGTGATCCTAGTAGTCGGGTTTGTGACCAGTGCCCTGGGTCCGGCTTGGGTTTCCGGTTACGGACGCGCGGCAGCGCGTTCCTACCATTCAATTTCACTCCTTCAGGGCGCAACGTGAGGCATCGGGCTGAGGGAACGACGAGACAGGGGCACTTACGGGGAACTCGAAACGTACGCCCCATCGCCCGTGCGTTGTCCAGGGCTTGCACCGTCGTTGATAACGGAGTAGGCAATGAACGGGTTAGAGCCTGCGATGCGACTGATCTTGAGGTAGCCCTGTCGCGTGGCCGGGGCGTACTTTTCGAAGAGCGAGCCAATCTGCAGCAGCCGCTTGGACGGCACCTGAAGCCCCTCCACGGTTGAGACTTTCTGGCCGCTCTCGCCGTCATACAACTCGATACGAAACGTGTTGGAGCTGGCGTCTGTCTCACCCGTATTGAGAAGACCGAGGTTGCTGCGGTTCTCCAGGTTCTGCTGCAGGCCATGGATCCAGACGCTGGGCAATGCGGAGGCGCCATTTGGAATGGCCGCGTAGGAAACACCGTAGCGACCGCCCCCTTCGCCGCGCGTCAGGGTCCTGACTGACGCATAGACTCCGCCTGAATCGCCATCGATCAACGTGAGGAACAACGCCCCGACGTAAGGCTGTGTGGTCGATTCCAGTCCTGCAGCACCGCGCTGACGCATCCATTGAACCAGGTTGGGAAGGAGGAGCTGCTCCTGGCTTCGCACGGTGACGTTCACAGTTGCCGTCGAGTCGGGCGCCTGGATGCCATCAGCCACCAGCGACAGGCGCAGAGTCTTGGCGACTGTGGATCCGTTGGTGAGTGCGAGTTCGCTGCTAAAGGAACCCGATTCCACGATGACCGGAATAGTCAAGCCATTGGGGCGCGCCAACCCGCCTTCCGGGACGGGCGCGATAAAGGAACCATCCGAGCTGGCCTGATCGTTGATGACGGCGTACGCGTAGTAAGGCGCCACTCCAGCAACGCGTTCAACGCGCACATACCCGTTGGTCAGTGCCAGACCGCCCGCCTGCAAGATTCCACTCAACTGCCGAAATTCACCTGGAGCGAGCTCTTCATCGGGAAGCGTGCGAGATACTGCGGGAAATGATGGCTCGCCGGAGAAGACCGTCAGGCGCAGGATGATATTGCCTTCCGACGCGGTTCCGGAGTTTTGGATCGCGACGTTGCTGCGATCGACTGCATCATGCCGCAGGCCAGATAAGTAAGAGGGTCCGGTCAAGCCGCGAGGGATACCCTGATAGGCGAGTCCCACCCGCCCCTGGTTGACCGGCGTCGCGGTTCTCACCGTGACGGCACCTTCAGTGGGAGAGGTGAGTCCAGAGAATCGCACACCCAAAGTCCCAACCCGGTTGCCCGTCTCGGGGATCGGCACGCTGAGCGAACGCAGGTAGCCAATGGCGTCAGGCACCACTTTCTGGCGTCCGGCCGGCAAGGTATCCGTTGCTGTACCGCTCCCGCCACTAGACGCCGCAGCGTAGGTGTATTCGAGCACGACGTCGCGTGTGGATCGATTGGTGAGCGTCAACTCCGATGTAAAGAAGGCATTGTTCTGTCCGCCAGACGAAAGGATTACCGGAACGAACAAGAGGAGGTCGTCAAAGAATCTCGCCACGAAACTACCATTGCCGGCCCCAGTCTGTGGTTGAAACGCCCCGGCGGTTGCGGGAAACGACGGACCCGCAGTCCCTGTCACATAAACACTGCCCGCTGCATCCAGCGCCACGGCGCTGGAACCTTCTGTGGTCTGGCTGGTTCCGAGAGTGGAGGCGAAAACAAGTGCTGAACCGCTGGCATTCAGTTTGGCAACAAAGGCGCCGCCAGGGGCTGAGGGCGCGCCAGTGGGCCCAGAAGTACCGGTGGGCACAGAAGTGCCGGCGGGCACCAAAGGAAAGTTAGCCGAGCGGGTCACCCCGCTGACATAGGCGTTGCCAGCCGAATCCACCGCGATGCCGGTTCCGTAATCGATGGAGTTACCACCCAGAAAGGTGGAATAAACCAGCGCCGTGCCGGTGCTATTCAGCTTGCTTACGAAGGCGTCGCGACACAATGAGCTTCCGCAGATTCCCAAGCCTGGCGGGCTGGGAGAGGCCGCGCCAGGCGTTGTCGGGAAATCGTTGTACGCAGTGTATCCAGTGACGTAAGCGTTCCCCGCAGCATCCACGGCGACTCCGGTCAGCGCCTCCACCTCTTCGGCAGGAGCCGAGAACGTCGTAAATGTGCCGCCAAGACGAAAAGAATAGACTACAGCACCCTCAGAGTTGAGTTTCGAAACAAAAGAATCGGTTCCCTTCCGGCCGGTTGTGTATGCGTTGCCGGCTCGGTCAATCGCAATAGCGGCGCCACCCACAGCGGCGGCCGAATACGCAACCGCTGTGCCGGCCGCGTTTAGTTTCGTGACGAAGCTCCCCGAAGGCTGGTCGCCAGTCACATGCGCCTGGCCCAGAGAATCAACGGCGATGGCATTGCTTCCGACGCCTCCGCTCGCGCCGTTCAAGTAGGTCGAGTACACCAGCGCCGTGCCCTTGGAGTTCAGCTTGGCGACGAAGGCATTGCTGCAAGGCGCGGTCGCGGAGATCGAGCCGCAAATACTTCGACTGTGCGCGGGATTCAAGGCATTCGTTGTCACCGGAAAATTCGTGGAACTGGTGGCGCCCGTGACATACACCTCTCCTGAGGGGTCCACGGCAACTCCGTAGGCGTAGTCGGAACCGCTGCCACCAATGAAAGTGGAATACACCAGATCCGTGCCGGCAGAATTGAGCTTCGCGATCAGGATATCCGGACAGGGAATGGTGTTGGGTCCGCTAACGCAGGTGCCTCCCCCAGGGCTGGTCTGAAAGGCGCCCGCTGCCGGAACAAAAGCTGGATTGGCGATGCCGGCGACATAAGCTTGCCCTTGGGCGTCGACGGCAATGGCCGATCCGCCAATGCCTGTCACGGAGTAAGACAGCACCGGGTCGATGATCAATGGCAAACTGGGGTCGTACTCTCCCAATTCAAACCCTACGGTCTGTCTGTCATTCAGAATTACATATTGACTGGCGACCACATTCCGGCCCGCCTTCGTTTTCTGGAAGGCCACCGGCTTGTGCTGGCGAACAGATCCCATTCTAGTCGCCAACCATAGATCGCCATTCTTGTCCAAGGTGAGGGAGTGGCGGGGGGCGGCTACGTCGAGGCCCTCGAAACGCAAAACGATCGCGGATGGGTTGGCTCCCGGGGCCAGCACGAAGTCATACTCGAGGAATTCTGAATTGCCATAAAAGACGAGATCGATTCCCGGATAGACGGCTTTGTAACGAAGGCGGGAGTAGTTGCGAACATTGATCCGCCAACGACTGCTGTCTCCCGCCAGGTAATGGCTCCTGCGAGCCATCGGGTCCTCGCCAACGACTACTGGGTTTGGATTTGCACCCAACCACTGCAAATGAATTCGAGTCTGTTCACCAGCATCAGTGTCATCGGAAGAGGGGAATGCAGCCGGGGAACGAAGAGCTTGCGTTTGGAGGACGACTTCGTTGTTCTTGAAGAAGAGCCCAGCGCCTGGACTGCGGGAAAGAAAGCGAATGGCTGGGTCGGCTTGTCCCTGATTGGATTCAAAGCCAAGGGGCAGGCGACCGTAGGCCGCCTGCATCCTGGCTCTCGCAGCGCCCCCGAGGGGATCTTGAACCAACTGGGACTGTGAAGACTGAAGAACTTTGGGGAGGCCCTGGTCGAGACCTTCGAGATGCAGGTTGTCGGCGCCTGCAGACATCGCCCACAGCAATCCCAAGAGCCACACCGGGATCTCCAGCATCCAGAATCTCAACTTGAACCGAGCCGATTTCATGGGTCCCTTTCGGGCCGTCAGCATGTCTCAATCTTGCGGGCATTGCGATCACAGGACTGTAGGGTGCGTTGGATTGATTTATCAACGCACCGGTATGGATTTCCTGGTGCGGCGGTGCGTCACCCTGCGCAACGCACCCTACTTGTCCCGGATGGGGCATTCATCGCGCCTTTTCTGGAATGCAACGAATTCACCACTGCATGACACCGGAAGCATGCGTTATGGTTGAATGTTGGCTTGCATCGAAAAAGCGCGATGGATGACCCATCCAATGATGCTTCAACACCTCTCTACACTCAGCGTCGTTAATTTCATCGCACCCTCACCCGGCCTTGTGAACGCTTCTCAAGCGTTCACCCCTCTCCCACGGGGAGAGGGCTGGGGTGAAGGGGCAGCCGCAGTACAGAGCGACACTCATGCGAATTTACTTATGTCGCTCGGTCTAGAAGATCAGTTTCACTGCCAAAACCAACTGGCGTGCCTCCTGTGGGAATCTTTCCGGAGTTCCAAACGATGCCAGAACTCCCGGAACCGAAGCGCCCCCGGTTGTGTTGAACGATGAGACGGCGACGTTGGCCGTGTTTGCCTTGAAGTACAAGTTCGAATGATTGAAGAAATTATAGAACTCTGCCCGAAATTGCAGTTTTGTGCCCTCACGCCTGCCGGAAGCGGGAAGATTGAACGTTTTGATGAATGCCAGATTCTGGAAGTGAGTTCCCGGCCCTCGAAAAAAATTTCGGCCCAAACTCCCCTGGAAGGGACCGTTGACCGAGACCTGGCACCCAAAAGGGGCTGCAGCCTCCAGGCAACTGCCGTCGGCGCGTCGCACCGTGTTGAGCGGAAGAATCAGAAAAGCATTGGGAGTGCGGACGTCGGCCAAAAGGTTGCTGCCTCGAAGCGCCCCGGGAAGCGGGCCGGTAACCCGGGGCCTTGTGTTATCAGCCAGGTCGCGGTCGGCGCCCCGGCTGTCTCGCAGATTGAATGGCTGGCCCGCTTGAAACGAAACGATGCCGGTGATCTCCCAACCGGAAAGCAACTGTCCCTTGGATGACCTCGAAGTGGAACCCAAGGGAATCTGCCAAACAAAATGTCCAACCATGCGGTGCCGCACGTCGTGATCGGACGAACCCTTGTCGAGGCCCGGATTGAAGGCGTCGAGCGGAAACGGCGAAGCCGAGACGTCGTCGCCAATCAGCGAGCTGGCGCTGTCGATGGAGTGGCTCCAGGTGTAGTTCGTGCCAAATTGCAGCCCAATATTTCGGATCCCAGGGCTTTCCATTCTGAGCTGCAGAGCGTGAAAGCTTGAGTCTGCTTGGTTGCTAATGGTGGTGAAGCTTGAGGCGGAGTTGAACAGTCGTTCTTCGGGGCGACCGTCGAAGACGCCGCTGCCAATCCTGTTGATGTTAAGCAATCGATACAGCCGGTTGCCCTTCGAACCCAGATAGGCTCCCGAGATGACCAGGTTCCGCGTCAGTTCATGCTCGAGAGTTGCGTTCCAGTGACCGACATAAGCTGTCTTCAGGTCTTGGTCGAAATGCGCAACCGTACTTGGCGGCACGCGGATTGTGGTCTGCGGAAACACGCTGTATGGATTGATGAAGAGCTCTGGGGTCAGGGACACTGCACTCAATCGCGCGATGCCAAATGCAGGAGGATTGGTGTTCTCAAACGCAAACCCAGGGAGTCTTTCGAAGAACAATCCGCCGCCGAGACGCAACATCGTCTTGCCGGTGCCTGAAACGGCATACGCGATTCCGAGGCGCGGGGCAAAATTGCTATGGCGCGGCAGGAAGTAGTGATTGCGGTAATCCCCGGGCGCTTCCGTGGTTCGAAGCAAGCGCCCGTTGGCAATGCGCTGATAAATGGAGTTTCCTTGACCGTAATAGAAGCTGGCATCCAACGGCTTTTCATGACCTATGCGATGACCGGAACCGAAATACTCGTAACGCAGCCCGGGGGACAAGGTCAGACGAGGCGAAATCTTCCAAGCGTCCTGGAAGAAACCGGCCATGTCATTGAATCGGTAGTGTCGGTGTAGACCCGACGGGCCGAATGGGGGTGAGATCAGTTCCCCTGGAGCTTTCCCTTTAGGGTCCAACGAGAGTTGATACGACGTTAGGAACCCATCCACAAAACCCTGCAAATCGCGAAACTCACCCTGATTGCTTCGCGTAGACAAACTCTCCGTTGGCACACGACTATCCCGCAAGTGCTGGTACTGCCACCCGAATTTCAGATTGTGAGTCCCACGAATCCAATTGGCGCCTTGGTAGAGCTGATAGATGTTCTGAGATCCACCAAAGGCGTTTCGTGCCGACGGCAGCGAGAGGGAGCCGGTGGAGCCACTGATCGTATCGCCTGTGATCGTGAATGACGGGAACTCTGTGGTTGGTGCGGCGGGACTCTGCTGGAACAGTCGGCTGAAGACAACCCGCGATTCGGTGAAGAAGTTGCCCGACAAGAAACGCGTCAGATTCAGTGTGATGTTCTGGTTTCGAAGGTTGAATGGCTGGTCCAACTCCGCGGAGTAGGGCTGGGTCACCGTCGCAAACTGATTCGAATCCTGAAAGGCATATCGCACATTCAGCGTCGAACGCTCGTTCAACGTGTAGTCCAAACGTCCCGTCCACAACAGGGTGTCCTGCGGCACGCCCGCCCCGGCATCCACCGGGCCCGTGCGAGTGGTTGACGCAAAAGCGGGAATCGTGACAAAGCCGCTGTTGATGGTGGAGCCGCAAAACCGGCCAAACGGGCAAACGGTCCGAATACTGACGTCGGTCTGTGAAAGATTTGAAGGCAATGGAAAGCGGCGAAACATCGCGTTTGTTCCTGCCGAACTGACTGCCAACAGATCCGGTGTCGGGACGTAGTAACTGAGTGTTGCCGAACTGCGCACCAGGATCGGTTCGACGGCCGCATAGAAAAACAGCTTGTCTCGCAGAATCGGGCCACCGACCGCGCCACCCAATTGGTGGCGGTTGAAGACTGGACGCGGAATGCCCCGGGCGTTGTTCTCATAAGTATTCGCGGCCAGCGCCGAGTTCCGATTGAAATAGTAGGCGGCGCCGTGAAAGTCGTTCGCTCCACTCTTGGTGACCACGTTGGCGACAAACCCAGTGTTCCTTCCATACTCTGCCGTGAAGTTATGGGTCATCAATCGATATTCTTCTACCGCGTCCAGGGGCACAATCTGTCCTGGGCCCGAGTTGTAGGCATCATTGTTGTCGCTACCGTCCAACAGAAAGCTTCCACTCTCGGCGCGCTGGCCATTAAGAGCGAAACCGGCACCGCGGGTTCCAGTCGGCGCCGCACCAGCACTCAAAGTGACAAAATCGTAGGGATTCCGGGTTAGCGACGGCAGGTTGGTGATGGCCAGTTGGTTCACCGTGGAGCTCTGCATCCCGGTTTCTGCCTGGACGAGGGGCACGCCTTCTTCCTGAGTGATACTGGCGATGGTAGAACCCAGCTGCATAGAGAAATTCAGCGCAATGACATCCTGCACATGGAGCTTGAGCCCGGGCTTTACCATGGTGCGAAACCCGAACATCCGAACAATGACCCGGTAGTAGCCCGTCTGCAGATTGGGTACGCGGTAGAGTCCAAGGTTGCTTGTCTTCGTTCTGAAGCTCGTGTTCGTTTCAATGTTCGTTACTTCCACCTGAGCGTCTGCCAGCACCCCACCCAGCGAGTCAGTTACGCGGCCGGTGATGGTCGCAGTTGGGCTGGCAAGTACCAAACTATTCAATCCGAGCCAGAGGGCGAAGAGTCTGACCGGCGCAGAAATCACACCTCTCCGGTTCAACTTGTCGTCATTGGAGTATGCCGTTGAGAAAGTCATTTTGTATCAGAGGCGGGAAAAAATTCTGGCTAGTAACTCGAAAATAACCGGCAAATAGCCTGGCTGGCATTCGAGGAGACATTCTGTCAGCCGGAACCCCGAAGCTTCACCCTCCCAATGGGCGAGCCAGTCCCCGAGCCGCTTGATGGCTATGGGTGATTTGGATTTGCTCTCAAGTAGGCGTACATCAACTGCCGTCCCTGGGGCCGGTTGTTGCCGCCCTTGGGTTCGATAGTGACGAACACGGAGTCAATCTGAGCCAGTACCTGGGGATTGTCGTACTTCAGTACCCAGGGACTCTTTCCCTGGTCTTCATTGACAAACACACCCAGGCTCTCCACTGGCCCACCCTTGGCTTCACGCTGGCCCCACGCCTGAAACGAGTATTTCTCCAGGGACTTCCGACGTTTCTCCAAATCGAACGCATAGAAGATGAGGGACTTACCTTCGGTGTAAAACACGCGACCCACCGGTTGCTTGGGCGCGCGGCTGCTGTCTTCCACATCCTCAACGTCGATAATGTGGAGGTTCCGGGCACCCATCAGTTGCCGGATGTCGCGGCTGGCAGCGGTCAACTCGCGCTCCTGCTCAATGCTCTCCGTCTGTGTTCCAAGCTTTTCTATGAGCTCCCGAATTTGCGTCTGCTGGTCGGCGAACGTGGAAGCATAAACCGACCGCTCGCGCTGCAGTTTTTGCAGTTCGCTGCCTGCAGTCTGGAGCGCTGCTTCCGTTTCCTTGAGTTTCGCAGCACTGGCCGAGTCACCCTTTAGTCTGTTTGCTTCCTCCTTTAGCCGTGCCAGTTCCGCGGAAGCCTTCTGCAATTCGTCATCGAGAACTTGAGTGCGCTTGATAGCGGCCGCAGAGTCCTGCCGCGCCTGAGAAAGCTGACGCATGAGGTCCGCGTTGGGAGCGGGAACCACGGGCCGCGGTTGTGAAGCGGGTACTTCGGGTTGGATTTGGGGCGTCTGGGTTGCGAACTGTTCAATTTGCTGCTTGAGGAAAGAATTCTCGTCCTGAAGCGTTGAAAGCTCATGTGAGGGCGCGACATCGACCTCCATTGCCTGACGTTCTCCCAAACTGCCCAGCCAGAATCCCAATCCAACTGCCCCCAGCGAGAAAGCCAGCCGTTGCGGTTGCCACAACCAGGCCAAACGGTGCCAGCCACTCACTTCGACCCGTTGGGGTTTTTTGGCGCCGGTCACTTCAGGCGAGAAAACGAGCCCCTCTTTCTGGGCGCGCTGCAGGAAGCGTTGCTTGTAGCTGGCGTCGTTGAACGCCACGTCGCGGGAACCCGGCATTGCTGCTTCTTCCGGGGCGAGGAGAGGCAGGTGTTCATGCAGGATTTCGGCGAAATCAGCCTGCCGCAGGCGGCAGGTCGTGCAAGTCTGCAGGTGTATCTGGAGCTGTCGAGACTCTTCGGCAGAAATCTGCCCGATTTCCGATAGCGCACATAGTTCCTCAAACCGCTCATGGCCAAATTCACGGGAGTTCATAACCATCTCCTAGCCTTCCTCGCTTAACCTCTAAGCCGGCTTCTTCTTCAAACACGACCGTTCCTGCAGAAAATCCCTTAGCTTCTTCAATCCCCGATAATAGTGATTCCGCACATTCCCCAAGGGCTCGTTGAACTGAGCTGCGATCTCCTTGAGTTGAAGACCCTGAAAATACGCCAAGTCCAGGGTCATCCGCTCTTTCTCACTGAGCGACGACATCCCCTTCTGTAGCACTTGGGCCCAGTCGTCGTAGCTCAGGCCATTCCACCCATTGGGAGACTGGGGCAATTCGAACTGCGCTAGATCCGAATCCTGTCTGCCATCGTAGAAACTCCTTACGCTCAGGTACTTCTGACGGTTCAAGCTTCGGTGGTAGGCATACTGGAGAATCCAGGTCTTGGCGTTTCCCTTGTCTGGGTCGTAGTCTTCGATCTTCTTGTAGATTTCCAGAAAGACCTCCTGCATGAGGTCCTCGGCTTCTCCGTGGTCGTGGAGAATGCGCAACGCAACACTAAATACTAGCCGGTAGTGCCGATCAAACAGGACAGCCAAGGCATCGGCTTGGCCTATCCTCAATTGCTCCATCAGCTCTTCGTCTGTGCAGGATTGCAAGCGGTAGAGTGTCACCGGAACTCTCTGAGGGAGGGCTGAATCAACGCCTTCCATGGTCTGCAGAAGTTTGGCGTACAGGCTACCATTAAGTATGCCGTTTGAAGGGCCCTTTTGTATCAGCTAAATCAGTAATTATTTTTGGTTTCTTTGCGCCAGGGAACTGGCTTGGGGGAGATAGGCTTGCAAACTAGGTCGAACCGGCCGGGCGCCTATACGCCGCGCCGTGCTGGTTCCCAGATGTATTTGTGCATTTGGAGTTGAAAACGGACCTTGAGATTGTCTTGAAGAACCCAATCGACGAGCTGGCGTGGTTCGAGCTGATTGAACACGGTCGAGAACAGAATCGGAAACCGGGCCGCAAGGCTATATTGCTCCAGGGTTTCTTTGGACCAGAGGTAGTCTTCACGGGTCCCGATGACGAACTTGATTTCGTCATGAGGCTGAAGCTTGTCCAGATTGCTATAGAGATTGTGCTTGGTCTCACCACTGCTGGGGCATTTCAAGTCGAGGATCTTGATGACCTGTGGGTGCACCGGCCCGATGTCCAGGCTCCCGCCAGTTTCGAGGAGAACGGTGTGGCCAGACTCAATGAGGCGTTCCATCAGTGGAAAGACGTCCTTCTGCAGAAGGGGCTCGCCTCCGGTCACTTCAACCAACGGGCAGTCATAGTCCAGAACGGTGACCATGATCTCATCTACCGTCATGTCTTTCCCCTCGTAAAAAGCATATTCCGTATCGCAGTAGGTGCAGCGTAGGTTGCAGTAGGTGAGGCGTACAAAGACACACGGAAGCCCTGCGTACGACGACTCGCCTTGAATGCTTTGGTAGATTTCGTTGATCTTCATCGAACCCGTGAAGGCATTGAGCCATTGAAGCAATGACTCAATGGCCCAATGAAGCAATCCTTTCGCTTACCTCAGACTGTCGAGAAACCTCGGATCGTCCCGCCACTTGGGTTTCACCCTTACATAGAGCTCCAGAAACACGCGCTTGCCAAGCAGCCCTTCGATGTCAGCCCGGGCTTCAATGCCGATCTGCTTCAGCATCTGTCCCTGGCTGCCAATGACGATTTTCTTCTGCGACTCCTTCTCAACGACAATGTCGCAATTCAAGACGACCACGTCGGGTTGCGACTCGTCAAAGCGGGTGATTTGAACAGTCGTCGAATAAGGCAGTTCGTCGCGGGTGTTCAGCAACACCTTTTCCCGGACCATCTCGCCTACGAGAAAGCGCTCGTGGCGGTCAGTAAACTGCTCCTCCGGGAAATGCGGTGGCCCTTCCGGAAGCTGCTTCAGAATCAGGCTGATGAGCAAGTCCAAGTTATCCTTTTTCAGGGCCGAGATCGGAATAATCTCACTGAAGGAATGCTTTCCAGCATAAGTCGCGATCAACGGCAGCAGTGCCTCCTTGCGAACCAGGTCGACCTTGTTGAGTAGCAGGAACGTGGGCAGACTGCGCTCCTTCACAAGGTCGACCACGTACTGGTCGCCGGATCCGAAGGCCGTGGATGCATCAACCAGGAGCAGCAAGAGATCAGTGCCTTCCAGGGAGTTGTAGACAGTCTGCATCATCCGCCGGTTGAGTTCGTAGCCAGGTTTGTGAATTCCGGGAGTGTCGGTGAAGACCATCTGACCCTCTTTGAGCGAAAGGATACCCAGAATGTTGTCTCGCGTGGTCTGCGGCTTGTCGGACACAATCGACACTTTCTCGCCGAGCAGGTGGTTGAGCAGGGTGGATTTCCCCGAGTTGGGTCGGCCGATGATGGAAACAAAACCTGATTTAAACATGGGGGTGAGGAAAGCTGGGAGCGCGGACGTCTCGTCCGCTTGCGGGGATTGCCAGTTTTCAGTTACTGGCGCGCATTTCAGCATTGCCATCCTCGGTCGGTGCTGCTCGGGCTGCCGAGAGCTTATAGATTTTACGGCGGTCTGCTTCCCTGATCTCAAACAGGACACCCTCGTGCTCGAATCGTTCGCCTTTGCGCGGGACCCGCCCAAACGCGGAATTGACGAAGCCCGCGATCGTGGTGTTCTCGTCGTGGTTGAGATTGATCCCCAGGACCTCTTCGACGCGCTCGACGGGAATGCTGGCCGGAATCAGGTAGTGGCCTTGCGCGTCCTGGGTGATCTGAAGCATCTCGCCGATCTCATCCTCGTCGTGAATCTCTCCTGCAATTTCTTCCAGAATGTCTTCAATGGTCACGAGTCCAGCCAGACCCCCATGCTCGTCAACAACCATGGCCATGTGGGAAGCCTGATGCTGCAATTCCGTCAGCAGTTCAGCCACGCGCTTGGTCTCGGGAACAAACTGCAGCGGGCGCATCAAACTCTCCAGACCAAGAGGCTTTCCGACGCCTTGATCCGGACGGTCCCAGATGTCCAGCAGATCTTTCAAGTAGACCATGCCGGCAATGTTCTCAATCTGCTCGCGATAGACCGGAATGCGGGAATACTTGGTCTGCGTCATGAGCTGCTTCAGCTGCGCCAACGATGAAGAGATCTCAATCGCGACAATCTCCGTCCGGGGAGTCATGATATCCCCGGCGAGTTTGTCGCCGAACTCCACCGCCGACTGAACCAGCGGCGCCTGGTCTTTCTCCAGAATTCCTTCATCCTTTCCAACATTAATGAATGCCTGAATCTCGTCCTCAATATGCTCATCCGTCTTTGCGAGTTCATCCTGCGCATTGAGCTGGTTGAACAGGCGCAAGGTTGAAGACAGCGGATAAGCCAGCACACCCAGCACCGGCCTGATCAAATTGTAGAGAGGAATGAGGGGTAACAAGACCCGCTCAGGTTTGTGGAAGGTGAACAGCCTCGGGATGAGCTGTCGGAAAATAACGACCACGGCGAACATGATGCCGAAGGCCGAAGGCAGCGCCGTTGCATAGCTCTGGAGCCGGTTATGAAGATAGCCTGTCGTGAGGATGGCAAAGCCCACCATGCAGACTTGAATGCCGACATAAACTGAAATCAGACTTTCGATCCGGTTGTCCGACAGCGCCTTCAGTTGCTCCAGCCTCTTGGACTTGTGCTTCGCAACCAGCCGCCTCAACGTCACCTTGCTGATGCGGCTCAGGCTCATCTCGAAAATCGACAAGAGCGTGACGACCGACAAGAAGAACAAGGCGAAGAAAATCACCGCCGTCGTGATCATAGCAGCTCTCTCTGCAGCCTCAGTTCTTTGCGGCGCATCTCACCCCGGTCGACTTCATGATCGTAGCCAAGCAGGTGCAGCAGACCATGTATGGCCAGCACACGCAACTCTCTTTCAAGGCTGTGATGTCTGGCAAAAGCCTGTCTGCGCGCCGTTTCGACGGAAATGATCATATCACCTAAGCCGGGTTTGTCCAAATGAGCCGGGCTTTCCGGTCCCATGGGAAACGACAAAACGTCAGTGGGTTTGTCGTGGTTTCTGAAGTTGCGGTTCAAGCGGCGAATCACCCGGTCGCTGACGAGCACGATGGTGAAGGACTGACTGTCAACCCGCACTCGGCGCGACAACCGGTTGAGAAATTCGAGTAGTGCAGAAACAGAAACCCAGTGTCGACGCTGACGATTCAGAACGACGGGGCCGTTCATGATCTGCCATCGATTGCCTTGAATGCCTGTGGCGTGGGTGTTGCGGCCGAACTTCCTGCAGTTTGCTCCCGACCGGGTTTGGCGGTCGAATAGGCGTCGTAGGCCCTCACGATCCTTTGAACCAATGGATGACGCACAACGTCCTTCTCGCTGAAATGCACGAAATCGATGCCCTCCACATTCGAGACTACGCTTCGAGCTTCAATCAAACCGGAGACTTTTCCTGCGGGCAGGTCAATCTGAGTGATGTCGCCGGTAATCACGGCTTTGGAGTTGAAACCAATGCGTGTCAGAAACATCTTCATCTGCTCGGAGGTCGTATTCTGCGCTTCATCGAGGATGACAAAGGATTCGTTCAACGTGCGCCCACGCATGAAAGCAATCGGAGCGATCTCGATGGTTCCACGTTCCAAATAGCGGTCCACCTTTTCCACATCCAGCATGTCATACGAGGCATCGTACAACGGGCGCAAGTAAGGATCGACCTTCTCCTGAAGGCTTCCAGGCAGGAATCCAAGACGCTCGCCCGCTTCTACTGCTGGACGGGCGAGCACAATGCGATTGAACCGCTTGTTCAGCAAACCCGTGACTGCCATTGCCACGGCCAGATAGGTTTTTCCGGTGCCCGCAGGACCGATGCCGAACACCATGTCAAACTTCTCAATCGAGTCCAGATAACGGCGCTGGTTCAGGCTACGAGGCGTAATGGCCTTTCGGCCGCAGATCCGGCTCTTGCCCGACGGAAAACAATCGCGCAAACGCAAGGAAGAATCTTCGGAGATGATGCGAATCACTGACTTCAGGTCGCTGTTACTGAACAGAATTCCTTCCTGGCGAACCTGGTCATAGTCCGCAATCAGGCGTTCAATGATGCCGACCTGTCCATCCGAGCCTTCAATGATGAGATTGTTCTCGTCGAGGGATAGGCGGACTTCAAAAGCGGTTTCCAGAAAATGCAGGTTCTCATCCAGGGTACCAAAAAGGGTTTCGGCTCCCTGGCCAAACGTCACATTCTTCTTCATACCCCGGCTGCTTTGCGACCTCCTCGAGTTCGGCCGACCTTGAAACCTTGCCACGGAGTCTGGCACGTGGATTTGCGCCGCGTCAAGGAATGACCTGAACGAGCACTTCGTTGCTGGGGTTCGACTCGCTGACCCCGTCAAACGCCCGGACCGCGAGAACGAAGTCCCCTTGTTGAAGCACGTCCATGGAGTATTCCAGTACATTTGCCGGGACCGATGCTACGTTCTCGAAGTTACGCTGAATCCGATTTGCCCGATAAATGCGGTATTCCTGCAGCTTATGAATTTCAGTCTGGGGGTATTGCCACTGCAGCGTTACGCGGTCCCCGACGCGTTTGGAGGTTATCGGGCGCGCGTCGACCAGGTTCACACTACCCCGGGTTCCGCTGTCGGCATTTGATACCTGCGAGAACGCCGCCAACGGCTGGCCTTCAATCGAACGAAGGGTCAGGGGGCCGTAACCCGATGGAATTCCGAGATAGGTTAGAACCTGGTCCAGGTACACGCTCCCTTGAGCGGGAAGCCAGGTTCTGGAGACCGCAGTAACGGAGCCATCAGCGGTCCGATGCAAGATGTCAACCCAAGTGGCACCTCCGCCAAGATTGCTCAACAGAAGACTGGAGAAATAAGGAGACACCTGGGTCACGGAAGGAATGAGGATTTCTGGTGAGATTTCCGTCAGTAGATTGGTATGGATAGTGTCCAGAGTGGCGCGATCAGACTGGATGATAAGTCCGCCCAAAGGCAGAGTCGAGGTGCCGCGAATCATGCCATACGGGGCTCGGCCTCCCTGGCCAGCCAGCAATGAGGTGTCCGGCACGATTGCGGATCCCAGGGCTGGAACTTGAAGCGAATAGTTGTTCAACACCGTCCCCTCTGGAGAAAAGATCTGAAGCGCGGCTGAAGCAGGCTGGTTGTTTGGGTTATTCAGGACCACCGAACTGGAGCGCAGGTTCGCTGCATACCAATAAGGCAGGTAGAAGGCTTTCCCGGACCTTCTTGGATCAAAGGGTTGCTGGAACACATCCTCGCGGGTTGCCGTTTGCGTGTGACGGCAAATCGCCGCCAAGGGCGCACCATCCAGCGATTGAACAACCAGTGAACCCCTGGCGCCGTCGATCCCAAGCTCCGTATGAATGCGCGGCGCAACCCATTGAGTACCTGCCTCCAAGCTTCGTTCTGTCTCCGCCAGCAGCACCCCGCTCTCATTGCGTAGAGAGACTCTGACAACAGTTGCTCTGGCGGCAAGATTCACGATCACCAGTGTGCTCGACCAGGGTTCGATAGAGGTTGTAATCGCGAGGAGAACGTGGCTTACGTCGTCAGGCATGGCTGCAATGATGCCAGGATCACCGTTCGCTTTGCGAATCTGGGCCGCAAACGCGGCGATGCGAGCGCCAGACCGCAATCGGACAAAGCCTTCGAACGGCCCTTCATAGGGGAATCCGAAAACATAGGACACCACCTCACTCAAGTTAACCATGCCCAGCTTGGGAATCTGGAGAGAGCCTTGTGCGGCTAGATGGCCGGAATTGTCATACAGAAAGATCGAAACCTGTGCCGGAAGAGCATCGAGATTGCTGATGGCCAGATTGGTCCTGTAGAGAGCGTCCTGAACAATGAAGGGGATTGTTTCATCGGCCCGCGCGCGTGGGGCTCCAATGAGCACGAGAAGCGCGACCCATGCCAATGCGGAAACCATGCGCTCAGGCACGATCTGTTTCCAGCGCTGGGAACACAAGTACGGGAGCGGCATAGGTCGCGACAACCAAAAGTGTGGCGTTGGCCTCCGTGCCAGGAAACGCCCTCCAGCACCGAGCTGCCTATCGTTTTTTGCTACTGGCCACCAACATGTAGATGATCACCAGAACAGCGAAGCAACCCACGGAGTAAGCCACCGCTACGACCAGATTGTCACGATACTTGGACACGTAATAACGAATGGTCTCTTGAAAGTTTCCCAATCCCAATTGGAGCAGGAACGGAAGCAGTTCAATTGGAGTGAATTCACGGGTCAACATCACGTTCTGGGCCGGATCCTTAGCAAGACGATAGTTCGGACGAGTCTTGCAGTCAACCAGCAAAAAATGGGGAAGGGAGGAGCACCCTTGAAAAGCCGGGCCGTGGCTCCGCCTCGATAGGGTCGAGACTCCATTCAGCGCCAAGCACCAACCGTTCAAACCGTGTTTCCAAGGCTTCGTTTACCGATGGCTTGCCGCAACTGTTAAGGATTCATAGGCTCGCAAGGCACAGCACTGAACAGCCTGCTTTTGAACCACATTTCCACTATTGACTGCGATTCGGGGTGCTTTGCGCCCTGCCAAACTGGAGGCAGCATGAAACGCTTGATGACTGCAGGAGTATGCTTGATGTTTTTAGGTCTGGCGATGGCCACACCGGCGTTTGCTCAGTCGAGCCAAACCTTCTACGTGAAAGCCAAATTGAGCCCCGATAACGAGATCCCGGTTATCCCAGGATTGAGCTCCACAGGGTCGGCGCGGGCGCGTGTCACGGTGAATCGGGATGCGGGTGGGACCATTACTTCCGGGGTTGTAATCTTCGACGTGTCGTACCAATTCGGACGGTCGGTCACTTTGACTGGCTTCCATATTCACTCTGGAGCCGTTGATGCCAATGGACCCGTTGTGATCAATTCCAGCTTGACTTCGACGCCTGATGCCGATGGCGGAGGTTCCCTTTCCTTCACCACGCCAAGCCTCACCTCAGCCGTGAACCTCGCGGCTCTCACGGGTCTGGTCGCAACGCCACACCTCTACTACATCAATCTTCACACCAGCGACAATCCGGGCGGAGAGATCCGTGGCCAGTGTACAAGTGAGACCTTCTTCTACAAGGCGACGATGCTGCCTTCAAACGAGGTACCAGCGATCGCCGGCCTGGATGCCAGTGCATCGGTGCTGGTCACGCTCGATGTGACACGCGACAGTACTACCGGAGCGATCACTTCAGGGGCTATCATGTTCGACGTGAACTACCAGTTTCCCGGCGCGATCACCTTCACCGGATTTCACATTCACACGGGTGTGGCGGGCGTCAACGGGCCAGTGGTCCTCGATACGCGTACCACCGGTATTGTGGACGCGACAGGCTCAGGAAGACTCACCAGGATTGTCTCTCTCGACACAACCCAAGCCAGACTGGACGCTCTGAAGGCGGTGATTGCCAATCCCAGCGGCCACTACATTAACTTGCATACGACGGCAAATCCTGGAGGGGCTGTGCGGGCGCAACTGTCTGACGCGCACCAGTTCACCAGCATCCCATCGGTGTTGGACGACGGAACATTCCGTTCCAACCTGGGAATTCAGAACCTCACAAACATGGCCAGTACGGTGGTTGTGAATGTTGCCGGCCCGACGGGTGCAGGGTCTGAGATGACGGTTGCACTTCCCCCGCGTGGCTTTGTTCAGCTTCTGAACGTGAATTCCTTGTTCGGAGTCGGAACTCGAGGCGTCGTTCATCTGGATCCCGACCAACATACTGTGGCCTTCGTTTCGACGATTGAGAATGCCACCAACATACCCTTCATCATCCCTATGAACTCCAAGGGCACTCGCCTAGCTATAGCGGCAGTGAGCAACCTTGGACAGCGATATGTGTCGTCGCTTGTGGTCTCGAATGAAGGTCGTGCAGCGGCCATCGTTGTCATTCGGGCACGTGATTCAGGCGGAACACCCGGGAATCAACTTCTCGCTGTTACCATTCCAGCAGGGGGCTTCTTTTATCAGGCTGACATCCTGGCAGCACTTGGCATACCCGATGGATACGGGCCGCTGGAGATACGATCAACCAACGGTCAGCCGATTTCGGCGCAGAGCCTCGTTGTAAGCGCTGCCGCAAATCGTGGTGCGGTCATGCCTGGCACGGATTTTTGAGTCTCCGCAGTCAACTTCGAGGTACGTCCTCGTTTTCCATCCTTCCTCGCGACGATCCACGATGGAGGCAGATGCCTCCATCGTGGACCTGAAGATTCGACAGCCCGTTCGCGTCTTCTCCCGTTGACCCGGCCAGCAGACTGGTAGATGGTATGAGAAGGCCAATCTCGCGGAGTACCGATAAGGTCTCCAGTAACTAACTCACGGGCTGAAGCGCCCAATGAATAAGGAGATTGGCCATGACCCAGAATAGCAAATTCGGT
>Ga0187893_10000750_pt1 | contig 83207 bp, 81 predicted proteins | sample MA1701074metaG_FD_139574 | JGI IMG/M metagenome (GOLD analysis project Ga0187893, IMG submission 139574) | White microbial mat communities from a basaltic lava cave in the Kipuka Kanohina Cave System on the Island of Hawaii, USA - MA170107-4 metaG ... | reverse complement strand
ATCACCTAACTGTCTACACCGTGTCTACACGGGACATATCGGCCAGACAGCCTATTTATAAGTTATTGTTTTTAAAAGCCGATGGCCAGAATCGAACTGGCGACCTGACGATTACGAATCGTCTGCTCTACCAACTGAGCTACATCGGCCTAAAGCAAAATATATCCAAATCGGGACAGACAGTCAATATGTTTAATACGATTCAAATCGGGCTCACCCTGGCCTTCCCCTATTCCAAACAGCATCCAGACAGTGAGCTTGATATCGTGAGGTTTTATCAGGAGAAGGTTAAAAACAAATATCAAATTTCATGACCTGACCCTATAAGTTTTATTCAGGAAGGTGTTCCCCACCCCCTGTTTACTGTATTTTCCGATCAATGTTTATGCGGGTTTCATGCAGGTGGGTTTTACAGTCCGAGACTTCCTGGAATCTGCTAAACGGGCAGAGTCAGACTCTCACTTTTTATTCACTCCAGGATTTCCAGAAAACAACGCTTTCCCGTCTTGGTGCCTGCTGCATGCAGAATGGTACGCATGGCCATGGCTGTTCTTCCTTGTTTCCCGATCACCTTGCCCATATCTTCTTGTGCAACACGTAGCTCAACAATGGTTGTTTTTTCCCCTTCGGTCTCCTTGACCGAAACATCCTCTGGTCTGTCCACTAACGATTTGGCTATATACTCAATAAGATCTCTGATCGTCGCCACTTCTGTCCCCAGTTGTCTTATGCCCGATTTATCGGAACGAGAGCTTCAGACCCAGTCAGACTCACTTACAATACATCACTTCACCTGCTTGATCTTCTCACTTTCAAAGATGGCCTCGATAAAGATGGAATTACTGAAAATGTTTTAAGAGTAGCTGCTCCACGAACCCTAAGACACTGTGAACAGTCTCAAGTTGAATCTTGTCCCAGTTAGCGTGTAGGGCATGGTTTCTGAAAGATAAATATGATAAAGCAATTCCATGTTGTGGAGCAACTAAAATACCTTTTTGTTTGAGAGCGCCAATTACATCGCTCAGATCATCATGCCCAACTACTCCGGCGAAGGTTGATCCCATTCTACGTATTACATCCTCAAAGGCTGCTGCGGTAAGTACAGCAGCAACATTCTTCGCATCATCTCCTGTTTGATCAAGAACAGACCTAGCAAGCTGAATAAAATCGGTGAGGATTTCAGCCTGTAACCGCTTTTGCAGACTGCCGGTAAGGCCCGCATCAATTTCGGCTTTTAGGTTCTCTAACGCGCCACGGGCTGCTCTATAAACAAAATCCTGGCGCCCAGTAGTAAATGCTTTTTGCGCATGATCGCGCAGGGTTATAAGTTGGTGACTTTCAGGCCCGTGTACAGCAGATATTAGAGTGAGCGCTCCCTGTAGTATCTGGCTAGCGAGCTCATATTCGGTTTGGTAATCCGATGTTGGCCCTGGTTGTATCTTTAAGAGGTCATCAATTCTACTCTTCAGAGCAGCCAAATCCATAGTCAATTTTCCGCAAATAGCGAGTTCCCCATAGTAGCCATTTTGGGCAACTACATCATAGCAGAGTACGGAAGAACGAGCAATGAGAATGTGACTAAACGTAGGAGGCCCTACAAGGCTTTTATTCGTAAGATGGGTGACGGTGTATTAAACAGCCACAACACCCCCAGGCGGGGGTTGCCCTACCCCCTTTTCATGACCCGCTATGGCTAAACTATGACTGTGATGTGTCAAAAGCGGTATAAAACGACCACAGAGCATCATAGCCTGTATGCGCCTGAAGCTATTGAAATTATGAAGTATTGTGGTGATGCGATAGGACTTCTCTAGATCGAAAAATTGATTGCGATCAGCCCTTCTTTAGGCGTCCCATTCATGTTAAAAAATACAAAATCATTTGATATTGAGAAAGAAAATACTGTAGGAGATTTAGCTTACCGAGATGCGGGGGACTATTTGTTACAGACTGGCTTATATTCTTGAATCAATCGTCTTTTCAGGTGTTCAGCATTATTACAAATCTCTGTGAGAAAGTAAGCAGGTGAATAGCTCTTTATCATATCTGTTTTGGAATTGATATGATCAAGAAGAAGCTTGCGAACATTCCCGCTGCCGATGTATATCCACTGGTTGGGTTTGAATAGTCCGTATACACCCATCTGATCAGGTATTAGACCTAATATGCTTTCTCTGGTATAAGGCTTCGGTACTTGCAGACCAAATGGCATAAGTCACCTTTCACTCTCCAAGATTTCGTTTCAGGTTGATACTATCAACCTATACCCTATTACACTGAATGTCAATGAAATGCTTTAGAAGGATTCTTCTTCATCAAATCATATACTTAACATAGATGACCTGTACGTAATCTGAGATCAAATAGCATCGTCCGAAACTACTCTTCTAGCCATTTGTGTTGCTGCGCTCAGGCCAGGCCCGCCTGCCCCAGCCTGACCGGCAGGCAGGGGACGGGCAGGGATCGCCCTCCCCTATTCCAAACAGGATCAAGAATGGCATCCAACAGTGGGCTTGATATCGTGAGGTTTATTAGGAGGAGGTTAAAAACAAATATCAAATTCCAAGACCTGACCCTATAAGTTTGCTAATTTTTTGAGAAACTTTTCTGTATCTTCATCACTTAGTGTTCCATCATCAATACTGGCATAAAACAAATCTAAACACCTTACAGGGTTTTGCTCAAATAACCTAATAAGTGCATCATAATTGCTACCCATGAAATGCCTCCATTTCTTCAGTTCACATCAAAAGAGGAAGTTAGGGCCTTAGTGTGTATCTCTCTGAATGAATCAAACGAACTTTTCGCTGTCAATTCGATTAAATCAACTTGTGGATACATAGTTTTTTCATAGTTACCTTCAGAAGATTTATATATCTGTCTTAGAACCGGAATAACAATCTTCTTAGTGGCCTGAATTTCATCATATTTTATATCTCCGAACACAAGAGTATCCACAAGGTCGTGTCTTGATTCCCCTGCCTTTTGCATTCTATCAGCATGACCAAAGGCCACATTTTCCCAGTGCGTGATGAATTTTACCGTTGCTAGTTGTGCACTAATACTTTCAAGCATCTCAGAAGCCACCAGACAAGAGGAATAATTATCCAAGCTGATAATAGAGCATTCAGGAACAAGTTTAATCACTTTTGAATATCCCTCAGGATGCTGTGACTCGATTTTCGGTAGCATTGCAGCACATCCCAATAAACCAACAGTGAGCGCATATTTAATAATTCCCCTCACCACTTATGAACTCCTCCTCACTTCACCCGCTTGATTTCCCTTCTTCTCAAGGCCACAGTCCGAGATATTCTAATTCTGATAGGCAGCTATTTTAGTGGTGAATTATTCCACTTGTTTAAAAACTTGCTTCCGTCTGGGCCTACCTGAGCTGTAAAAAACTTTGGATTAATCCCTGCCTTTTCAAAAATAACTTTCACTAATTTATCTATCTCCTCAATATAGAGTTCGTAGATGGGCTCTTTTCGATTTGGATTCAAGTTCTTTGCTGTAGTGTTTCGCTTAGCGAAAGTGAACGAAACCTGCATACCTTCTGAAAGAATCCGGTCAGGATACCGAATGGCTTCAAACTTGTCCAATTCTGAAATAACCGAATCAAAATGACTCAATGATGGGTCTGCTACTTCTAGCTTAAAGCGGCTCCAGATTTTTCGGAGACCATGTCTAAACTTTTTTAGTGCCGTAACCCCTAACTTAGAAGAAAGGTAACCCTTCAAATACATTTCAATAGCATGATGGAACAAATTCCCAGTAACAGGTAATAGGCCAGCACATGCGGAATATCTTGCAGTCACATGGTACTGTATACCTAATGAGAACCAATCTATCTCTTTACAGCCCAACACGCCTTCACCCTCTGATCTTTTCCTGCTTAAGCCCCTGGTCCGAGACTTCCTCATTCTTTTCCGGGCCTCTTTATTGGTGTTTTAGTATTTTTTCCTGACGATGGCTGACTTTCTTTAGGAGGAACCTTCTGAAATTGATTAGTGGGCTGACCTTTTTTACTTATTTCATTATCTTGTTTACCCATTGGCATCTCCTTATTGAGATTTAATATCACAAAACTGATGGAGAATACAATTGCAAGAATAAAAACAGATCCTGACCAAATATTGAAACGATCAATCTTATTAGAGATTTTTACGCTTTCTTCACGAGCTTCTTCTTTTTCTTTCAAGTAATATCGCTCAGCCGCATCAAGTAATTGTCTGATCTTGCATTGGCCATAGATTATTGAAGCGATGGTTAAAATAATTGTAAGCCCAAAACCAATCCAGGACGCAAACAATAGATACTTATATTCAGCATGGGCTAATGTGACAACGTCCTTGATAAAAGCAAGGGATATTCCTAATAAACCACTGGATAGGGCCAATAATGATTTGTCATATGTTTCAGCATTCGACCGCTGCTGTGCAAGAAGTTCTTCCCTAGTCTTATCATATAATGACTCCCTGACTTTTTTATCATCACTGTTAGATTCCACAGTTCACTTCACCCGCTTGATTTGCTCCTAACTTAGCCAGACAAGCAGCCCTAACAATACTAAGAATACAACCGCAACAATTTCCACAATCTTAATCAATGTCCAGACTGTCTTTATGTCGCCCATTTAATCTGCAATTAGTTCAAGGCTTTGTCCAAGACTTTCTGGAATGACCTCTTTCGTGTCAGATAATCATGAATCACCAGTGTTTTCTTTAACCCGTAAAACACCAGGATTATCTTTACTGGGATATTTGAACAATGAATCCTTTACACCATATATTTCATGGAGAAAAGGTCTATAGCGCACTATACGCCCGTCTCCTAAAGGAATAAAACGACCGGCAAGATGAATCTCGGCTCCTTTCAATTGGACTTGTAGTACAACCTCATTCGTAGCATCAATGACTTCAAGTGTATTTTCATTGAAATTTCGGTCAAGGACTATTGAGGGCGCGTTTGGAACAAACCACTTATTATCGGCTATTGTCGCAATGACTTTTTTATCCATATCTCGCACTATCAGAGTGAGCTTAGCCTCTCCGTCCTCAAATTTTAGGAATATTGGCTCATCAGCAATATATGAAAATACTGGCCCACTCTGACCACGTGCTGGTATTACTTCCACACTTCCGAGTATTAGCCTAGGGGCTTGTCTATCAGCTTTAACAGGGCTCTTTAAAGTCCCATTCACCGTAGCTTCCCATTTCTTTATAGCTTCTACTTTAGATTTCTGAAATTGAATGTAACCTTGAATTAAAGCCATTATATAATAAGACTGAAAAGCATCCATGTCTTTAACCATACTGGCTTATAATAGGCTAGAAGAGTTAGTATTGCCCACAGCACAATAAAGATGTAGGACATTTCAGTTCACTTCACCTGCTTAATCTCATCATTATTTCTGAATTTCTGGGCATTCTGATTTCTTCTGGGCCCATCTAGCTCCGTCCGCTGAAATGTGCAGAATATCGATTGGTGGGCCGACTTCCCCAGGATTGCTCTGAATCTCCACTTCAATTAGCGTCCTTGCTGCAGAAAGCAAATCATGCTGCATTTCTGGATGCACTTTTGCATATATCAAATTTGCAGCCTGTGAGCCAAGAAATGCGAGGTATACAGGCAATCCGCTACAACTAACGCCAGGACAGTCCTTTCGTACAATCTTTGTTGTTGCCTTCCCATTCTCAATTGTGACTTCAATGGTCCTGAGGTGAAGTTCAAGAACCTTATTCTCGATACCAAATAAAGCAATCCCAATCGTAGGTTTCCCACTTGAAATCAGGCGATTATAATCTGATCCTACCTTTTCCATTTCTTCCAAGGCTTGAATGAAAGGTTTTTGTGTAACCTCGACGAAACGATCTGCCTTCTTTAAAATCGTGCCCTTCCCTTTCAACACTTCAGTAACCATATCATCTAACACAAACCCAGTTCTTTTATAATAGTACAGTCCCGATAGAGCATAGAATGCGTTGTTTATTTGCTTAATTTTACAGGTGGCACTTACTTTGCCATGCCTGCCGAGTCCTTTGCTATCAGCAGCAACAATGATCTCGGTAGGAGTCCTTATTGTAACGATTGCAGTTGCGTGAACAGGCTGCACAAACAAGCATACAAAGCAAAGCACTCCGCACAAAATACCGATGACTACTATCCTCCTTCATACCCATATATCAATTGGGAACAAATCGTACCCCCTTTAGGGATAAACTGTCAATAGATTGGGTAGTTTTATATTATAATCCAGTTCTGACCCTAATTGGGTGCCGAGGATATATCGCTCCTCACCCGCCCCAGGCAGGGGCCTTCTGCCCCCGAAAATTATGGCTATATTATGGCTGTGAGGTCATAAAACCATAGCAAAACCCATCAAATCATATCTAATTATATCCTTCAGGAACAGCAGTCTAACTCATTAAAAAGATTATGAAAGATAGTGATACAAATTGATGCGGTTATACCGCAAGCTTGATTACGAATCGTCTGCTCTACCAACTGAGCTACATCGGCCTAAAAGAAAATATATCTATCAGGTCAGATAGTCGATATGTTTATACGCCCGCCCATCCTCACTACAGCATACAGGCTTTCAAGAAGGCGATGGGTCAGGGCGGTGAGCCGGCCGTGTCGAAGGCTCCCGCCTCGATGGCCCTGGTGCTGCGGGAGCCGAGAAAGCGAGCCTCTGGCTTTGCCAGGGCGAGCGCGGGGCGTGGGGGCATCGGAGCACGGTTCATGCCAGCGCACGGGCCCCCACATTGGATCACCGGTCGCCGAGCACCGTAACCGCAGGCGTGCCTGTGCCGGCGAATCGGCCCTGGCTCGGAGCCTTCGCAGTAGTTTGTTCTTTTTAGAAGGTGTTAGATCAAGGATCTGGGAAATACTCTCAGGCCTTGCGCCAGGCCTCGAGCAACTTGAGGGGCTCTTGGGATGCAAGGGCTTTGTGGGCGAGCTGGATTCCTTTCTCAATGGAATCTGCCTTCTCTGAGGTGTACAAGATAATGGCGGCATTCAAAATGGTCATGTCTCTGAGGGTATCTTCAGCCCTTCCCTCTAAAATCTTTACAAGTTTTTCGGCTTGATCTTTTGGAGTTTCGGAAATGAGGTGAGCCCGCTTTCCAGGAGAAAATCCCAGCTTGGCCGGATCCAGGCTAAAGTTGTTCACCCTGCCTGTCCCCTGCCTGCCGGTCAGGCTGGGGCAGGCAGGCTGGCCCTGTATGATCTCAAATCCCTCTGCAGACTTATAAGTAGGAATCTCTCCGGAGCCTGCGATGCCAGTAAGCATGAGTCCCCGCTTGATTCCTGATCTGGCCATGACCCTGGCCACCTGCTCTTTACTTCCCGGATGGAACATGCCCCGGATGTGATAATGGGCATTTGCCGGGTTGAGGCTAACCTCCATGGTATTGATCGGGGTCCTTAACCCAACATCTTCTCGGATGCGATCCAGAGTGGGATTGTTCAAAGCCCGATTGACCTGATGGGTATCAATGAACCCGACCTTCACCTGCCGCAGGATGTCCCCAGCTTCATGTAGAGAAATATTAACCTGAATACCCAGCTCCTGGAGAACCTCCTGGAGAGTAATTCTGTGCAGGGTGTTATTATTTTTGGACCTGCCTCCGGTTAACACCACTCTTGCACCAGCTGAGGCTGCCACCAGTGCAATGACGGGTGAAAGGTGAAGCTCCCCGTCCCGCCCGTCATAAAAACCGCTGTAATCTAAAAGATCTGAAAACTCAAAGTCAGGCGGTTCGTTGTATTCCCTCAGGACATTGAGAAGACCGAACCGTTCCTCGTCGGAGCTGCCTTTGATCCTGAGGGCCACCAGGAAGGTGGCTGTTTGGGCCTCGCTGCATTTCCCTTCGAAGATATACCGAAATGCTTGCTCAACTTCCTCAAGGGTGAGACTCCTGGCCGTCTTTTGGCCATCGCCCACTTCATGCACATAAAAGCTCATCCGCTTTCGGATTTCTTCATCGTTGAGGGGTTTTGAAATTTCTTCAGAACCGAGAGGTTTTTTGGCCATAATAAACATTATATATGACTCTTGAGCGAAATTGCCAGACAGTATGTTGTTCGACTCAGCCTTTCGCTGCTCCAAGGCTCCGGCGCTGACCCACCAACGACGCTCGGGTGGGAAGGCCCTTCCGGAATTCCCTTAGCCCTCCGGGCCTCGGTCAGTTCCGGCTTTCCCTACCCTCGCTGTCGGGTGAGGTCCCCAGCGCCTCTCGCCAGTCGCGCTCAAGACCGAGTCTCACAACTTAAAAGTGTTACCGCACAGTATCCAGTAGCTTGACACCTCCTATGGATTACTTTAACATGTCAATCATGCGCGCAACTCAAATACATTGGCGATTATTTATCGTAATGGTCTTCTTGGGAATCACAAGTCTGGGGGCGTTTCCACAGGGCTGTGAGGAACAGGGCAAGATCCTGGAGCAATTTAAATATATCACCGAGCGTCAAGATTACCGTCCCCCTGTAGAGGGAGAGGTCACGGTTTATCAAACCAATGGACCGGTCATCGGGGGAAGTGTTCAAGCCCTGGCCATAGGGCCTGATGGAGCCGTGTATGCCGGATTCTTTGGAGACGGGGTCTACAAAAGCACGGATGGGGGCCGACAATGGAAGCCAGCCAAGGCGGGTTTAGGGGATTCCTTTATTATCGCCCTTATGGTCCATACCAATGGGACCGTGTATGCGGGGACCGTCCGGCGCGGGGTGTTCCGCAGTGAGGATGGCGGTAAAAGCTGGATAGAAAGCAATGAGGGATTAACCAACAGCCAAGTTCCTTCTCTGGCCTTCGATCGACACCAGACTCTGTATGCCGGCACAGGGGCGGGGGTGTTTGTCAGTCGCGATGGAGGCCGTCACTGGAAGGCAGCCAATGAGGGTTTAAAGATTGCGTTGGTCCGTTCCATCACCATTCATCCCGCAGGAACCGTCTACATCGGGACAGCCGGTAATGGGATTTACAGAAGCCATGATGCGGGGAAGAAATGGCAGCCCGTAAACACAGGGCTGACGGATGCCGCGGGTATGAGAGAGAACTTCATCCGCAGTCTGACCCTTGCCAAAGATGGAGCCTTATACGCCGGCTCATTTGGAGGTGGAGTTTTCAAGACCACTGATGACGGAAAGACCTGGATCTCTGTCAGCACCGGCCTGACCAATGATTCCATACGGGGATTGGTCATTGGACAGGACGGCCGCCTTTTCATCGGTACGGGTCTGGGGATCTTTACCAGCAGTGACGGTGGAGATCACTGGACTACTGTGAGTGAGGCGATGCCAGATACCAATGTGCAGAGCCTGGTGCTGGACCCGGCGGGAAACCTGTACGTGGGCACCGGCACGGGCATCCTTAAAAAAGATCGAGGCTCAAACGCATGGGAGGTACTGGACCGGGGTATCGTCTTTCCCACGGTCCGTGCCCTGACGTTTGACCCAGATCGCGGTATTTTTGCCGGAACTCATGGCAGCGGGATACACAGAAGCCGCGATGCCGGCAATATTTGGGAGCCTATGAGTGAAGGGCTGCCCAATGCTGATGTCCGGATCTTGGTTCAGGATAGCCAGCGCACTCTCTATGCCGGTACCGACAGAGGAGTGTACGTGGGGGATCGTAAAATTAGACAATGGGTTCATCTGGGGGAGGGAATGGGCCCACTAGAGATCAAGGCCTTGGCAATGACAAAGGAAGACACACTCTATGCTGGAACTTCTCAGGGACTTTACCGTCGATCTCCCGGTCAGGATTCTTGGAAGACCGTAGATCTTCCCCTCTCCGATTTGAACACCTCATCAAAGGACACCCAGCTTGGGACCATTCAATCCGTTGTGATCGGTCAGGGATCTGAACTCTACGCAGCAACAGAGGATCAATTATTCAGTCAAGCTGGAAAAGATAAAGCCTGGCAATCAATCTTGAAAGAACCCATACCGGGAAAGATTCGGGGAATGGCGGCTGATGAAACTATTTATGTATGGACAGAGACTGCGATTTTCCGAGGAGAAAAATCAAGGGAAGGGCCATTTCGCTGGAAGAATATTAGCCAGGCAATGCCACCGGGTCTCATCATTTATACCGTTATCATGGAACAAGGTGGCCAGGGAAATGTGATGTATGCGGGCACTCACAGAGGACTTTTTTGGACCCGGGATGAAGGAAAGCATTGGCAGTCTGCCCAGGGGTCATCCGCAGGGCACCCCGTGGAGGCGATCTTTACAGCGGGTCAGGGGATTCTTCTCCTGGGCTCACAAGAGCAGGGTGTCCTTTTTGCCGTCCATCTGTCTCAGAAAGGTATCTTTGACCGGTTCATGGGCAAGTAAACGAGTGATTGTACAATAACGAACCACTGGCGAAGTCATTAATCTCTTTCAGGCTCGGTTCCGCCATGTTTATGCCGAACCTGATCCTCCGCAAACTCCTTCTGCATTTCCTCGTCCAACTCCTGTGAATCATCTTGAATTGGAATCAGGGGAATATGAGTCTGTTTCTTTTTCTCTTCTGGCGGGACGGATTTTTTATCTTTTGACTCTTCTCCCATGGAATCCTCTTGTGAACACACAACGATTAACCTAATTATACATTAAATCGGACCATCCGTACATCATAAAGAAGCCTTTCTTTAGTGTAAAGAGTAGCATGCAAAGAGCGGAAAATGCTATAATAAATTAAACGCTTATCGCGAACCAGACTTTATTAACCCGATAAAATGGCTTTCTCGCCCAGGACATCCTCTAAACAACAGGCAAAGATTATGACGTCCAAACTCAACCTCATGCTGATCACCCTAGCCATACTGGTGACGGCTCAGTGGGTCTGGGCACAGATTATCATCAACCGCTCTTTTGCAAAGGTTGCCCTGGGAATGAGCATCCAGGAGCTACAGTCCTTGTATGGGACTAAAGAAATTGCCAGTTCAACCCTTCTGGCGGGCGAACGGCTTTTGGGTATCGATGGGCAGTTTCCGGGAGTCAACCGGGTCTGGTGTACTTTTTATCTGGGCAAATTGTTCCGTATCGAGGTATCTTACACTCCCCAATTTTCGAAGAGGACTCCCTGGAATAGCTTCGTGGAGCCTGTGAGAAAGAAATACGGAGAAGGCCTGAGCTTTGCATCCCACCAGGGAGAAGTGATCATGTGGTATGATGGAAAAACTTCGTTCGTGCTGACACGAAAGAGCGGTCCCGAATCCCGTTCGCTCTATGAAGCAACCCTGGCGGATGACGCATTATTCAATGCCCGTCAGGAGGTTTGTCCCCGCAACAAATTTAAGGTGTGACGACCATTACTCTGCAGACTTCTTTAAAGTGGAACGGTCAAATGGTAGGGGTAGAAGATCGCGCATCTGCTTAACCAAGGTCCTGCCATGACGATCCACCATAATAATCTCTAACTCGGGTGCAAATTCCCACAACAACTGCCGACATATCCCACAAGGGGTACAGACCTGTCCCGAAGATGCCACAATAGCCATGACCTTAAATTCCCTTTCTCCCTCAGACAGGGCTTTAAACAGGGCCACCCTCTCAGCACAGACTCCGAGGTTAGAGGTAATGGTTTCGATATTGCACCCCTGATAAATCTTTTGATTTTTTGTCAGGAGGGCTACGCCGACCTTAAACTTAGATGAATTGGCCAGCGCCCTTTCCATAGCAACCGTCGCCTGTTTGACAAGGCGTGCATTTCCTTTCTCGCTCACTCGGTAGCCACCTCCACCACTCGCTCTAAAAGGGCTGAAACCTGGTCCGTTTTCCCCATCGCCACTTCCAGAACATGTTGATGTTCTGATTTTCGAACTCCACTGATGTTTTTACCTAAAACGGGTTGATCTGCAGCCCGGTTGGTGATCAGCACCATTCCCAACACCCGTAGACTTAGAAACCTGGCCATGATGACTTCTGGAACTGTGGACATGCACACCGCATCTGCCCCAAGAGATTTCAGCATAGCAACCTCGGCCGGCGTCTCATAGGAAGGACCCAGCACGCCTGCCAGGATGCCTCGTTGGCAGGAGATGCCTAACTCAGCAGCAGCCCTGGAAGCCACTTCCAGCAACTCCCCGTCATAGGCAGCGGTCAAGTTCAAGAAAACCGATCGGCCTTTTGCTTCCAGGCCTCGTAAAGGGTTGTCGCCCATCAGATTCAGATGATCCCGAATCAGCATCACTTCTCCCGGCGACAATTTTTGACTTACGGCGCCCGCTGCGCTGGCCACGATCAAAATCTGCACGCCAAGGCCAGCTAAGACCTGGACGGGAAAAGTGATCTGGGCCGGGGTATAGCCCTCATAGAGATGACAACGGCCCTGAAGGACCGCCATGCATCTATCTTTTAAATGTCCAATGAGGAGACGGCCGGAATGGCCGGGAACCGTGGGTACTGGAAACCCAGGGATATTCTGATATGGGATGGAGTCCGCAGAGAGCAGTCTTTCTCCAAAACCCCCCATCCCAGAGCCTAGCAGGACTCCCACGTTCGGCACCTTCCGGGTCTTGGACTGAATATACTTCACAGCCGCCTTGACCTGGCCATCTATGTGTGGGAAACCAATTCTCTTCTCCAGTATTGCACTGGCCCTGGAATCACCAGTGACCTTCTTTCTCTTTGTTCGGGTAGAACGCTTCATCTGGTAAGAGTAACGCGCTTGACCACTTTACCACTGGGCCCCAGAGGATCGAGTGTTTTACCATTCAATTCCAATTTTATCCCACCTGCATTGCCCAGAGTAAGAATGAATTTAGTTTTCGCCTGCCAACGAATCCTTTCACCCGGCTGCAGCAGTACCTCCTTTATCATCTGGTTATCAATATGGGCCATCACCCAACTCCGTTCTGTGGCCTCGATCAGCAGGATCAGGTCCTCTCCATGGGTAGGAGAGCTGGCCTTTAAATCCTCAGTGGGCGGTTTCGAGAGGCCAGGGACGTTGACGCTCAATCCAACCGGGAATGTAGTGGACTGTTCAGATGGCTGCGGGACAACATCTGTGATCTTTTCCTCACGCGGGGCAAATACAGTGTCCTGTACGGATGGCTTGGGGGGTAAAGACAATCGCCCATATATGGTCATTCCCATCAGGACAACGACAACTCCCACCATCAGTTTTATCGCCCATCCCTGTTTGCTTGGGCTATGGACAGACAAATCCTTTGGGGCTTCCACTTCAGGAATCTTGGCATTGAATTTAGATATCGACTCCGGATATCTTCTAATAACCTCTCTCTCATCGAGGCCTAAGAAGCGTGCGTAGGAGCGAACAAATCCTTTAACGAAAACCTCACTTGGAATCTGGGTAAAATCATTCTGTTCCAGTGCTCTAAGCATCCTAAGGCTAATCTTAGTCTGTGAGGCCGCCTGCTCCAGTGTAATGCCGCGCTGTTGGCGTATCTGCTGCAAAAATTCACCGAGGGTTTCCATCTTTTAACATTTTTATTTTCTTGGGCTTTCTTGGTATCCAACGTAGTGACCATCTTCAAAACGTAAAACCAGGTCATAATGATCTAAAAGCCACTGTTCCTCTCCTGCTTTAGACTTAGAGTTTCGAACCACAGTGGCAGACTTTCCTAGCACCCGCATGACCTGATCAACGCTCATGCCGGGTTTTAATTTCTCGGCTTTTGACTCAAAAAATGCAAGATGCTTTTTTGAACGCTTGGCCAGTTCAGACTCAGACTGTTTCTCAACAATCATTGAAAACTCAGAAAGGGCCTCGGCTTTGGCACCCGTCTTCAGATAGGCCCAGGCCAGATGGTAATGGGCATCTACAAAATCCGGATAGAGGCGCAGAACTTCCTTATACGAAGTAATGGCTTCCTTGAACTTGCCATGATCGGCATACAACTGAGCCAGTGCGTATTGGGCCGGGAGATGGTCCGGATTAATCCGAACAGCTCTTTGATGCTCTATCATAGCCTCATTCAATTTGCCCTGCCTCTGGAAAGCGACACCGATATTAAAATGGGCAATCTCGGGTGTCGCATAGGTCGGATTGGTTAAGGCTTTTTGATACTGACGGATCGCCTTATCCAATTCCCGGCGGGCTTTATCGGGCTCACCCTTTTGTTCGTACAGTATGCTCCTCTGTTCATACACCTTTCCAAGATAGTTGTAAGCCTCCGAATAATCGGGATCAATTTTCGATGTCTTTTTGAATTCCTGCTCTGCTTCATCATATTTAAGCTGCCCAACGTAGATATGACCTAAGGCATAGTGGCTGTCTCGGTCATCTGGATTGAACTCTATGGCCTTTTGAAATTCCACGAAGGCCTGTTGAGTTTGCTGATCATTGAGGTAGGAAATGCCCAGCTTGTAATGGGCCGACGCCTCTTTGAGACGTTGGACTTTAGCCTGTGTGGCACATCCAGGTAGGAACAGTAATGAGAAATGAGTGATGAGTATCCAGAAAAGAATAAAACTGACGGGATAACTCCGCAAGGTATTCATCCTGCTCTGCATAAGTCTTACTCCTCTAACAACTCCCTACCCATCGCTCATTACCCATTACTCATTTCTTGCATTTCATCGAAATGGGTTAGTCGTTTAAATGCACGGTAACGTTCCTGAATTTCGTCTGAATGTAGAGTTTTGAACCGATCCAGGCTAAAGGACTCTACACAGAAAGAGGCCATCACACTTCCCAGAATGACCGCCTGGCGGAGATTGTTCATGCCAAAGTCCTTCGTTCGGGCCAAATGGCCCATAAATCCTCCGGCAAAGCTGTCGCCTGCACCAGTGGGATCAAAAACCGTCTCCAGCGGATAGGCAGGGGCAGAAAAAATAGCTTCACGGGTAAAGAGAAGGGCGCCGTATTCACCCCGTTTGATAATAAGAACCCTGGGACCCAGTTTTAAGATTTCACGGGCAACTTTAACAAGGTTTGCCTCCTGTACAAGCTGGCGGGCTTCACCATCATTAACGATCACGATATGGACTTTGCCCAAAACTTTGAGCAGTGCATCTCGCTTACCATCGATCCAGAAGTTCATCGTATCCAGAGCAACCAACTCAGGAGAGTGGGTCTGCTGTAACACCTCCAGTTGAAGTTCTGGATCGATATTGGCCAGAAAAACCACCTGGGCCGTTTTGTATTTTTCGGGGAGTTGGGGCTTGAATTGTTGGAAAACATTGAGTTGGGTCTCCAGGGTCCTGGCTTCATTAAGCTGATAACCATATTCTCCACGCCAGCGGAAGGTCTTCCCCTTAGTGGCCTCCAGGCCCTCCAGATCTATGGGACGTTTTTTCAGAAAGGACAGATGTTCCTTAGGAAAGTCCTCACCCACTACAGCCACTATCCCGACCCGGGTAAAATAGCTGGCCGCCGTAGAAAAATATGTGGCTGATCCGCCCAGTACCTCTGTGACCTGTCCGAAAGGGGTCTTCACTGAATCCAGGGCCACCGAGCCTACCGCCAAGAGGTTGAACATTGCTTTCCTTTCTTATTTTACATATTTTCCAATGATCGGTTTTAGCCGCTGTTTGACCTTTGATGAGATAAATTTAGGTGAGGTAACAATGGCATTTTCAAGGGCATGGCCACAGGCACAGCCTCGCTCCTTTGGAACAGATAAGACACACTGCCGTACCACCTTCTTTGCCATTTCCACATTTTTTTGGAGGATGGCTACCACCGCCTCTGCCGTCACATCCTCCTCCCCCTGGTGCCAGCAGTCATAATCTGTCACCAAGGCAAGGGTGGCATAACAGATCTCGGCCTCCCGGGCCAGTTTAGCCTCAGTCACATTGGTCATCCCGATCACGTCTACCCCCCACTGGCGGTAGATATGAGATTCCCCCCGCGTAGAAAACTGGGGTCCTTCAATGCACAAATAGGTTCCCCCCTCATGAAGAGTGACACCCCGGACCAGCCCCGCCAAACGGATCGACTGAGCAAGCTCTGCACACACAGGATCTGCAAAAGAAACATGGGCCACTACCCCTTCCCCAAAGAATGTACTGATGCGGCGTCGGGTATGATCATAAAACTGATGAGGCACCACCATATCGCCCGGGCGGATTTTTTCCTTCATGCTCCCTACGGCACTGACCGAGAGAATCCTGTCCACACCCAGCACCTTCATCCCATAGATATTCGCCCTAAAATTAATTTCACTCGGCATGACCCGGTGCCCTTTCCCATGCCTGGCAAGAAACGCCACCGAGACACCCTCCAAATCTCCCAAGACATAATCGTCAGAGGGAGGACCAAAAGGAGTTTTCACTTTGACAGATCGGGCACCACGAAGTCCTTCAATTTCATAAAGACCGCTGCCACCTATGATTCCGATATTTGCACGACGAGGCATATTCTTCTCCAACACCGATTCATTATAACACAACCATAACTTTCAGGGGCCAGTGGCCAACGGCCAGTCGCCATTAATAACTTAAAGCCTGGTCACTGGCATCTGATCACTGGCCACTTTAGCCAACACTTTTTCTGCTATCTCGTGGGCTTCATCCCTGATGGCAAGATCGATCCACCGGACATGGGGTTCTTTCCTAAACCAGGTCATCTGCCGTTTAGCAAAGCGGCGGGTATCGCGCTGGATCAACTGTACTGTCTCCTGTAAAGAATGCTGTTTTTTCAGGTAGCCTACCATCTGGCGGTAACCCAAGCCTCGCATGGAGGGCAGGTCTTCATGATAACCCAGCCTTAACAAACGTTCTACTTCTTGCACAAGTCCCAAGCTAACCATCTCTTCTACGCGATGATTGATTCGCTGATAAAGGTCCTCCCGATCTCGACGAAGACCAATCACCACACAGTGACCCCTGTCCAGTTGCCAGATGCCAGTTGTTTCACTTAACTCACTGGCGACAGGCCGTTGGCCGCTGGTCACTCGTTTCACTCGGTTTCTGTGTTCTTCATGATGTTGTGTCAGGGGAATGCCCGTTAACAAAACCACCTCCAAGGCACGAATGGTCTTGGCCAGATCACGGGGGTGAATTCGAAGGGCTGACTCAGTATCCAGTTCGACCAGTTTCTGGTGGAGGTGCCCCGGACCCAAAGTTCTTTCTTCTTCAAGCAAGCTATTGCGAAGATCCCACTGAGCCTGAGGGCCCTGCCACAGCCCATAGAGAAGGGCTCTGATGTAGAGACCGGTTCCCCCAACCACCACTGGGGTTCTACCTTTTTCATACAGCCGGAGAATGACCTGTCGAGCCATTTCACTAAATCGGCCCGCGCTAAAAATTTCATCCGGTTCAACGACATCAAGAAGGTGATGAGGAACTCTGGCCAGAACCTCCGGTCCAGGTTTAGCCGTGGCAATGTCCATCCCACGATAGATCTGGCGAGAGTCGGCACTGATAATCTCACCACCCAAGGCCTCGGCCACCCTCGCCGCGGCCAGGCTTTTACCTACTCCTGTGGGACCCAAGATCGCTATGAGTTTTCGATTGCCAATCATCTCTAACGGCGAAACATCGTTTCCAGTTCTTTGCGAGGAAATTTCACCCTCAAGGGCCGTCCATGGGGACAGGTCATGGCCATTGGCAATTGGAGAATATCCCTGAGCAAGGCCTCCATTTCTGGAATGGTCAATGCATCATTGGCCTTGATCGCACCATGACAGGCCATTGTGGCCACCACTGCCTTTTGACGATCTTCCGCTGAAGAAGGCTTCTCCTTATCGGTCCAATCCTCGATGAGGTCGATCACCAATCCTTGAAGATCGGCCTTTGCCAGGAAAGCAGGCACGGCACGAATGACCAAGCTCTGGGGCCCGAAAGATTCGATCTCAAGTCCCAGGGATTCCAGCCGCTCCAGTCTCTCTTTCATGATCATCATCTGGGCCTTGGATAGTTCCAGATTTTGGGGAATCAACATTCGTTGGATAGGAATCTGTGACTCTTGGATGGCTTTCAGAAAGCGCTCATACAAAACCCGTTCATGGGCTGCATGCTGATCAATAATCCACAGCTCACCATGAATCCGTGCAAGGATGTAAGTATGATATATCTGTGCGAGAGGGCGAATCTCCTCCAAAAACCCAGAAAGACTTGTCCCCTCTCCCTGGGTGCCCGCAGGCACGGCCTCATGGCCAGTCTGTGCCGGGCCCTCACTGAGCAAGCCAGAATTCGGGTCACGAGATCGCGAATGATCTTTCACATCAGGGCCAACTGGATGAGTTTTTAAATAGGTTGTAGAAGCTTCTCTCACCCGATCGGTCTGTGCTGACTGGAGAGGAAAATCAGGCGGCTGGAGACCTTTACGGGATACTCGTTGAAGCCCTGTTTTTACACATTCCTTCACCAGATCATATATCAGTTTCTGGTTATGGAATCTGACTTCCCGTTTGGTAGGGTGGACATTCACATCCAGCATCTGACCCTCCATCTCCAAAAACAGCAGGATAACGGGGTGCTGGCCCTTCATGAGTGCAGCGTCATAGGCCTCATACACGGCATGGAGAATAAAAGGGCTGGAGATCGGTCGATGATTTATAAAAACTTCCTGATAGGAACGGGTCCCTTTCGTATAAGGAGGTTTAGAGACAGCCCCCCAAATTTTTATCTTTGCCCATTCACTCTCCGCTATGATAAGGTGATCGGCAAATGATTTTCCGTACACCTGCTCAATTCGTTGCATCCGGTTTTGGACAGCAGGCAGATCCAACAAATGTTTCCCTTCATGGGAAAGGCGAAAGGAGAGATGAGGATGGGCCAGTGCCTGCTGATTCACCAGGCGAGAGACATGACCCAGCTCCGTTGCAACAGATTTGAGAAATTTTAGCCGGGCTGGAGTATTAAAAAAAAGCTCTCTCACCTCAATCAGGGTTCCCGGCGGGGCGCCCGTCTCCTGTACCTTCAAAACCCGGCCGGCTTCCAGAAGAACCTCCGTAGGGAAATTTATCTCTTCTCCTCCCCTGGGCGCGGTGACCAGACGAACCTTGGAAACCGCAGCAATACTGGGTAACGCCTCCCCACGGAATCCCAGGGTCTGTATTGACAGGAGGTCCTGATCCGTCTTGATCTTGCTGGTGGCATGACGTTGAAAGGCTAATAGGGCGTCTTGTTTATACATTCCCTCGCCATCATCCTGAACCCGAACAAGGAGCCTGCCCCCTCCCTTTATATCCACCTCGACCCGGGTGCTGCCCGCATCAATGGAATTTTCTACCAGCTCCTTGACTACCGAGGCCGGCCGTTCGACCACCTCCCCTGCCGCAATACGGTTGGCGAGGCCACTGGAAAGAACAGCAATTTTACCCAACAGGGCAGTCTCCTCTGTCATTTGTCCCCACACCCGCTGTGCTCAGGCAAAGCCTGAAGCACAGCCTCGCAAAGCCGCGAACCGGCCTTATCTTAACTCCACCATTTTGTTCTTAGCCAGATTAGCCTCACTAGAAAGCGGATATTCTTCAATGACCTTTTTTAGATAGACTTTAGCCTTTGCCTTGTCTCCCACCTCCACATAGGACAACCCACCTTTGAGCAGAGCCGTGGCCACCTTTTCACTCTTCGGGTAGTTCTTGGAAACACGATCAAAGGACTCGATCGCTTTAAAGAACTCCTTTTTACTGTAGTAGCACTCTCCGAGCCAGTAGAGGGCATGAGGGGCGAGAGTGGAATCCGGAAATTGTTTTAGGAAGCTTTGAAAACCTGAAGCAGCCAGGTCATAATTCCCCTTGAGGTAGTCATTGTAGGCCAAGTTGTAGATCTCCATTGGAGTCAGACTACTCAAAGGAGGCCGGCCCGGCAACAGCATTTTTTTATCCTCGGATGGAGTGGAGGGCTTGACTTCCTGGCCTGTAACCGGTGGAGTCTGGACCGGTTGTTCTCCTCTAGAAACCGTTTGCCCTTCTAGGCCCTGTAATTTAGATTCAAGCTCAGTCGTCCTGTAGATCTGATTATCCAGTTTCTCCATCACCTGAGAAAGGGTATGACGGTTCTCTTCAAGTTTGCCCTGCAGTGATTGAAGATCCATAGCCAGTTGATCAATTCTAATCACCAATTCACTCTGGGCCTTCTGGTTCGTATCCAAAGCACCCTTGGGCCGTTCTGTTCCCCCAAGCAATTTCTTAACCTGGGCCTGCTCCTGCTGTATCTTTTCCAGATCTACCTGGACATCCACAAGGTCTGACTGAAGCGCACAGCCTGTCGTCATGATCACCCAGGCTGCCACGGAAAGACTCTTCCATGCCATCCGTGTTTTCTTATCCATCAAACGAAGCTCCTTTTATTTAGACTCCACCGCAAAGTGATCTCGCCGATTCTTAGACCAGCAGTCTTCTTGGTGATCGGTACAAACTGGCCGCTCTTCCCCATAACTAATGGTAGAAATGCGGGAAGCTTCCACACCCAAAGCCACCAGGAATCGCTTTGCCGCCTCGGCACGTCGTTGACCCAAAGCCAGGTTGTACTCTGTGGTCCCTCGTTCATCACAGTTGCCCTCAACCTTGAGGCGTCCACGGGAATTGGTTTTAAACCAACGGGCATTCTCTTGCAAGACCTGTTTCGCATCAGGGCGGATTTCAGATCGATCGAAATCAAAATAGATGTCTGCAAGTGTACCACTGGAGCTTTCTTTGAGGATGGGTTGCTCCACCACCGCAGGAGGCTGTTCTTTGGTAAAGTCCTCTTGAGGAGGCGGCGCAACCGGTTTTTCCTTGACCTCAACGGCCTGAGTTGTAGTAGCCACTTTCTTGGCACATCCTTCAGAGAAAATCAACGCCAGAAAAACCGCTGAAATAACAAATAGACTACTCATCTTTCTCATCTGTCTCCCCCTCCTTTTTCTATTTTATTTAACACAGAACCTTTTATTACCTTAGTTCAATGACCAGTTTGGAACAATCTCATTCGCTGTTGTGAAGGTCAACTGCTCTTCATCTTTTCCTCCAGCCGTGATCAGGTAGAGATGGCTTTTTCCCCCCCGCATGGAACTGAAGACCATGGAGCGGCCATTTGGAGACCACGAAGAGGCCTCATCATCCCATGGTCCGTCTGTAATCTGAAGCAGAGACTGGCCATCGGGACTGATCAGACAAAGTTTGAGATAATCATCCCTTCGACAGGTGTAGGCTACCCAGTCCCCCTTGGGGGACCAGACAGGAGAAGTGTTGTAGTTTCCTTCAAAGGTCAATCGCCGCACATTACTCCCATCGGAGTTCATCACATAGATCTGGGGGGTGCCTCCCCGGTCCGAGGTAAAGGCAATCTGCTGACCCGTGGGAGACCAGGTGGGAGAAAGATCATCTCCCATGGAAAAAGTAAGTCGCTGCGCCTGCGCACTGTTTCCCTTCATCGGGTCCGGCAGGTTAACCACATAAATCTCAGAATCACCATCCTTGGTGGTGGCAAAAGCCAGCCGATCTCCTGCACGCGACCACGCAGGAGAAATGTTGAGTCCAGGAAAGGCCACCAGTTTTATCCGCCGGGCCGTGACCAGTTCGTGTAGATAGATAGCAGGTTGACCATCTTTAAAACTCACATAAGCCAGGAATCGGCTATCTGGACTCCAGCGGGGTGTCAGAGCAATACTCCGATCTCCAGTAATCCGCCTGGGATCATAGCCATCATAATCCATGATGTAAATCTCCTTAGACCCGCTCTGATCCGAGACATAGGCAATCCGGGTCTGGGAAAATCCCCGCTCGCCGGTAAATCGATAAACCACCTCATCCGCAAAACGATGGGTGATCAGGCGAAGCTGTTTCTCCGGGGACTGAAGCTGACCCACATATCTTCTTTCCAAAATGCTAGCTCCCGTAGGGGCATCAAAGACATAACCGTCAAACCGGTAATCCTTCTGGGTACGGGTCAGCTTTCCCCAGATCGCAGCCTGAATTCCCTCCAGGCCGAGCGGCTTAATTTCTTCGGGAGAAGGGATGTTTAAAGATTTTTTCTTCGGATCAGTAATCTCCATGGGCCGAAAAACCTGTGAGCGATAAAGGTCCTTAAGCAGGACCTCCCGAACTAAACGCAGGTCCTGCTCCTTTATATCCTGTGTCTGAAACGGGAGCAGGCCCACAGTGATCTTTTCGGCCTCGGCCTTAAAAATCTCCAGCGTCACCTCGGCCTGGAGAGCTTTGATGCCTCCTACGATAATCGCCACTCCAATAAGCCCCGCCATGAACTTTTGCCATCGTTTAGCCATACAAGGGTTGAAGACTCAATTCAATGGGCTCTGATCTAGGACATAGATTAATTTCATCTTCAGCAACTCTTCAGGATATCCAGACGGGGGAGGAGGCAAATTGCCCATCGTGGCCCTTAGGGCTGCCTGATCATAAAAAAGATTACCCGAACTCTCTTCCAATGTCACATCACCCTCAATCCTTCCGGTCCTCGAAATCTTAAAAGCCACAACGGCTTTCATCTTTTGACCTGTTAGGGTAGCCAATGGAATCCATCGTCCTCTGATTACGTATTCAATCCGCTTATAATAATCTGAATATTCTGTATAGGTTTGTTTAAGAGCCGGCATAATTTCAGGAATACCAGGTACCGTGTTCCTCGCCTCTTTAACGTGGTCTGTTTCAGTCTTCATGGGCTCTTCCGGGACCGGAGGCTTTTCCGTGGCGACCTTCTCCTGCACGACAGGTTTCTTGTTCTCAACAGGCTTATGAGCCTTGGTTTCCTTTTTGATCTTAAGGGATGTTAACTTCTCAACTTTGGGTTTCTGCTCGACCGGCTTTGGTTTTTCTTGAGATACAACCTTGGGCTGTTGGACATGCTCCTGCGGCACGTGGACCAATTCCACCTGATGGATTAGGGGAAAAACGGGCTTTCGAGGCCAGACAAAGGAGGAAAAAACCAAACACAGAAATAACAGCCCATGGAACATGACTGACAGAATAACCATTCGCCTCAAGGTCACTGAACACATCCCTCTTAATTTTGGAAACCCTCAAAGCTTAGGCTCCCCCGGAGTCGTAACCATCCCAAGCCGATCAATGCCGACACGTTTGATCGTATCCATGATCTGAACAATCATGCCATACGGCACCTGCTCATCAGCCCTGAGGTATACAGCAATTTCCGAATTTGCTTTAGCCCGGTCGCTCAGTGCTTTTTCAAGTCGATTCAGGCTCATTTCTTGTTGATCTAAAAAAATTTTCTGCTGACTGTTTACGGATAGAACGACCCTCTCTTCGGGTTGAATGGTATTAATCGTGGACTTTGGCAGATTAATATCAATTCCCCGGTAAAGAAGTGGAGCCGTCACCATAAAAATAATGAGGAGCACCAATACCACATCCACCAAGGGCACAACATTAATCTCACTGAGAAACCGGGAACGCTGGCTTGTCAACATTTTATCTGTGGGGGCCCGTGCGCCTACACAAAAGGAAAGGTGCTCCGATGCCCCCACACCCCACGCTCGCCCTGGCTAAGCCAGAGGCTCGCTTTTTTCTGTTATTAAATGGTGGTTTTGATCTTGGCCACCCGCTCCTCCATCCGATTGATGAACTCCCCAGAAAAGAGCTCCATCTCACCCACCAGGCTTCTGATACGATTCACAAAATAGTTGTAGGCCACCACAGCCGGGATAGCAGCAAACAGCCCTGCAGCCGTAGCCAGCAGGGCCTCGGCCACCCCCGGGGCAACTGCAGCGATACTGGCTGTCCCCAGCCGACCAATTGCCTGAAATGAATCCATAATACCTAATACTGTTCCGAAGAGACCTATAAAGGGAGACACATTACCTGTGGTGGCTAAAATGGTGAGATACTCTTCAAAACGAATCACCTGTACTTCCACTGAGGTCCTCAACCACCCCTGGACGCTCCGCATACTGATCTCTCGGCCGTTCTCAGAATCCAGGTGGGGTTGCACATAAGCATACACTTCAAGAAAGACCCTGGCCAATGAGCTATAGCCCAAATACTCCGACCGCATCTTTAGCTCGGTCAGATCCCCTATTTTTCGAAAAAACGTCTTAAATCGCCGGTTATCTGCAGCAGTCTTACGCAGCATCTGCCACTTATGAAAGATAATGGCCCAAGAAGTTACAGATAGCAGAAGCAGGATCACCAAGACAGACTTGGTAACGGGTCCTGCCGCAATGATCAGAGTTAATAGATTTGAGTTAAAAAGGTCAAAGCTCACGAGCTGACTCCTTCGAAATACCTCAAACTAAATATTATAACGTAACCCACTCCGCCTATAGCTTACCCACCTTTACACAGGTTAAAACCCAAAACGGGGTCGACGGGATTTGAACCCGCGATCTCATGCGTGACAGGCATGCGTGTTGGACCAAGCTACACCACGACCCCAAGTGATTGTCTGTGGGGGCCCGTGCGGGCTTCGCTCCTCCGATACCCCCACGCCCCGCGCTCGACATTGTTATGTGGGGCCGCTGCGGTTTGCCTTTGGCAAATCCTCACATGCCCCACACCCAGCCTCTCGCGGCCGAGCCGCGAATCGGCTCTGCAAAGCCAGAAGCTCGCTTGGCTAGCCATAAAGTTGAAAACCCCAAAACCTATTCTCGGGCACTCGATCCTTGGGATCGCCCTCGAATTCGCTAGCGCGGATGGTAGGCGGAACAGGGATCGAACCTGTGACCTTCGGCTTGTAAAACCGACGCTCTACCAACTGAGCTATCCGCCCCACAAAGCTTGCTCATTCGAGCCTGACCCGAAGGGTCGGTAGGCGAGAATAGGCTTTCCCCCTCATTCTATTTCCTCTTAGCTCGTTCGAGCCCCCCGCACAACGAATCAGCCCTTGCTTTTAAAAATCACTTCAAATAAACTTGATAATATTATCAACTTGGGTTTTCTTTGTCAACACAAATGCCAAAACGTACAAGCAAAAAAAGCTTTATCCATCATATCTTTCTCTCACTGTTCATGGGCACTATTTTGTGGGCCTGTGAAAAGAGCAATCCCGTTCCTCAGAAAACCCAACAGCCGGTCTGGACCAATTTTGAAACTGGGGCAAATGTGAAGGCGCTTGCCTTTGAAGGGGATGATCTGTGGCTGGGACTGTCCAATGGTATCATTCGTTACAACACCAAAACCCCCGACACCCATGAAATCTACACCACACGGAGCACGCAAGGAGGTCTCCTGAGTAACGGTATTTACAGCCTCAAAGTGGACGCACAAGGGAACAAATGGATCGGCACTTATGGAGGAGGTCTAACAAAATATGACGGCCGCCACTGGTTGACCTTTACGCCCTATGGGGGAGGACAAACTGTCTCTTACGGGAAAGATTGGCAGATTTATCCTGTTGGATCCGGTCTGGGAGACCTCTGGGTCTACGACAGCATTTTTGACAATGAAGGGAATCTCTGGGTGGCTACCTGGAAAGGCGTAAGCAAATTTGATGGTAAGACCTTTAAAACATATACCACTATGGATGGTCTTATCGATAAGTGGGTCTATGCTATTGCCATCGATCACCACGGAATATTCTGGTTTGGGACAGAGGGTGGCGCCACCCGATATGATGGAAAAACCTGGAAGAGTTATACCCACGCGGATGGTCTGGGATCTGAAGTAACCCATCCCACCTCGCCTTCTTCTTACGAGGCACCCAGTCCACATCACACCACCCCACAGAAGGTCGTTGGCAAGGAAAATCCCAATTACATATTATCCATTGCCGTGGATCGAGAAAATCATAAATGGTTTGGCACCTGGGGAGCAGGGTTAAGCGAATTCGGGTGCCAAACCATTTGGTGTAAGTTTTCCATTGTTATCCATCGAATTGGCTTAATCTCACACCCTATTGGAGAAAAATGGAAAACATACACTATCCAGGATGGGCTGGCCGGAAATTTTATTCATGTCGTGGCAATTGATCCCAAGGGCATCCTGTGGGTTGGTACAGAGGGCGGTGTCAGCAAGTTCGACGGAAAAACCTGGAAGACCTACACCACTCGGGACGGTCTTCTCAACAACAATGTGTTCTCCATCGCCTTTGACCGGGAAGGCCACAAATGGTTTGGCACCTGGACTGGCTTGAGTAGACTCGAAGAGCCTTAAGGGAACTCCTACCTAGAGACTTATTCCCAGACGCATGACCAGAAGCTTGATCTCGGTCATGGCTTCCATGGCATACTTGACTCCCTCGCGGCCAAGACCGGAGTCTTTCATTCCGCCATAGGGCATATGGTCCACACGAAAGGTAGGATAGTCGTTGGCAATGACCCCGCCCACTTCCAGGTTCTGGAAAGCATCCATCACATGCTTGATGTCTTTTGTGAACACACCGGCCTGAAGACCATAGACTGACCCATTTACAGCCTGGATCGCCTCATGAAAGTCGAAATACGATGAGACAGTCACCACAGGGCCGAATACCTCTTCACAATTGACCTTCATGTCAGGGGTCACATTGCTAATAACGGTAGGTTCAATAATATTTTCCTTGCGGCCGCCTCCCATCAGGAGCTTAGCTCCCTTTCCCTTGGCCTCCTCAATCCATGACTTGACACGATCTGCCGAGCCTTTATCAATCAGGGGCCCCACCACAGTTTTGGGATCCATGGGGTCACCCACCTTAAGCCCCTTGACAGCTTCCAGGAAACGGGCCAGGAAACGATCATAGATCAATTCCTGAACATAGATCCGTTGCACAGAGATACATACCTGCCCGGCATAAGCGAAGGCCCCTACTGCCAACCGTTGGGCTGCCCAGTCCAGGTCGGCATCATCATGGACAATGGCCCCAGCATTTCCGCCCAATTCCAGCAAGACCCGTTTTTTCCCGGCACGGCTTTTTAAATACCACCCCACCTTCGCACTACCTGTAAAGCTCAGCATCTTAATCCGCTCATCCGTGACCATCGCCTCGGCAACATCCACAGGACAGGGTAAGATGTTCACCATCCCTGCTGGGGCTTTGGCACTGCTCAAGGCAGACTCAATAATCTCACCCAACAATAGAGAGGTCAGGGGAGCTTGTGGAGGGGGTTTAAGGATCATAGTGCATCCGGCTGCGAGACAAGGTGCCACTTTGTGGGCCACAAGATTAATCGGGAAATTAAAGGGAGAAATTGCGGCAATCGGACCCACGGGGAAGCACTTCGAAATTGCAAAATAGCCTTCACCGGCAGGTGTCCAGTCCATGGGGATGGCCTCTCCAGAAAGACGCTTTGTCTCTTCCGAAGCAATTGCAAAGGTGGAGATGGCCCGCTCTACCTCACCCGCCGCATACTGCCAAGGTTTTCCGGCCTCGGACACAATTAGCTTGGTGATCTCGTCTTTCCGCTGCCGGATCTGAGCGGCAATGCTGGATAGGATTTCGGCCCTGCGATATCGTGGGAGGTTTCTGCTTTCCAGGAAGGCCTTTTCTGCAGACTCTATCGCCGTGGCCAGATGATCCTTCGTAGCGATGTGAAGAACACCCACTACTTCGCCATTATAGGGATTACGTATCTCTTCCTTATGGACTGATTTTTGCCACTTGCCGCCGACCCAAAATGGATATTCTTTCATGGTCGCATCTTTCCTTCTCTGTTTCCACTTCTGCCTTTTATACTATAACAGCAGCTATAAAAAGGCAAGACGGTATCCCAAGAGACAAAAATGAGAAAGTGATTTTTTTAGCCGGGGGGGTGTTTGGCCTTTACCGCTTCGGCATAAACAGGCGAGATGGAACGCAGTCGCTCAACCAAAGGTGGGAGCACGTCCAGCGTGTAATCAATGTCTTCAGGCGTGTTATCTTTGCCCATTGTAAAGACCAGCGAACCCTGGGCAAGACGGATATCCAGCCCAAGGGCCTCCAGGACATGAGACACTTTACGGGTTGTGTAATCCCGGCAGGCCGAACCCGTAGCACAGGCAATGCCCCGTTGGCTGAGAGAACGAAGTTGTGCCTCTCCCTCAATGAATTCAAGGCAAAGACTGATATGTCCAGGAAGTCGGTTTGCAGGATGGCCTGTGAAAATCATTCGGTCGATCCTTCCTTCTAGTCCATGGATTAACCGTCTCTGAAGGACCGTGAGATGTTCTTGCCAGTGGGGAAGTTCCCGGCGAGTAATCTCTGCAGCTTTTCCCAGCCCCACAATGGCCACCAGATTCTCTGAACCGGCACGGCGGCCGTTTTCCTGAATGCCTCCCTCCAGAAGCGGAATAAACCTAATACCCCGCCTCAGAAACAGAGCAGCAACACCTTGAGGACCATAGAACTGATTCCCTGCCAGAGTAAGGGCATCCACCCCAAGGTTCTCCACATCTACAGGTACCCTGCCCACGGCCGCGATGGCGTCCGTATGAAACACGGCTCCATGCTGACGGGTCAATCGTGCAATCTCCTTGATAGGTTGGAAGGTTCCTATCTCGTTATTGGCATACATGATCGAGACAAGGGTTGTCTCAGGAGAGAGAGATTTAGCAACATCACCAGGATTCACCATACCATACTGGTCTACAGGCAGATAGGTCACTCGAAATCCCTGACTTTCCAAGGCCCGGCAGGAATGAAGCACAGAGGAGTGTTCTATTTGAGAGGTAACAATGTGCCGACCCCTCTTCTCATAGGCCATCGCAATCCCCTTAATTGCCGTATTATTGGCCTCCGTCCCACAGGAAGTGAAAATAATCTCCCCAGGATCCCCACCAATCAGATCGGCCACCCTCTTACGGGATTCTTCCATAGCCTCCCGAGGCCCTTCCCCGAAGGTGTGAAGACTCATGGGGTTCCCAAAGACACGGTCCATGAATGTCTTCATGGACTCCCTGACCTCAGGATGAAGTGGGGTAGTCGCAATATGATCCAGATAGACTCGTTTCATTTTATCTGTGGGGGCCCCACCTCGCTAGCGCTGTCGAGCATATCCCGAAGGGGTGTCTATGCGAGAATACGTCTTTGACTTTGGTGCGATTCCACCACACCCCGCGCTCGCGCAGGCAAAGCCTGTCGCTCGCTTTTACAATAATCAGCTTTGTCCTCTATGCGTGTTTACGATATTGTAACACGCCGATCTCCTGCTTTGCCAGGTAGAGAAGACCAATGGTGATCCAAATGGCTTCCCGCATTCGGCGAATGATGGAAAAGGCCATGGCAAGGACTGGAGAAAATCCAAAAGAGGTGAAAAGCAAGATGTTTCCCCCTTCCTGGGCACCCAGACCGCTGGGGATGAAAAAGACAGCGGCCCGGATCACGGTGGCCAGGGCCTCCAAGGAGATGGCTGTGCGTAAGCTGATGGGAAGGTCCAGGAAATGCATCAAAAGATAGATCTCAAAACTACCTGAAAACCAGCCTAGAAAGAAAAACAAGAGGGCAAAGAAAAAATACGATCGATGCTGGCCATAGAAGGCCAGAATAGTGGCGTCCAGATCCTTAAGCTTTCCCTCGCGTCGTTTGAGAAAGCCCGCAGGGAGCCGTAATGTCTCCAGTAACCAGAGAATACCGGTAAACATCCCCCGGTGCTGGACAAAGACGAGAAAAACAGCCGCGAGAGAGACTAGCGTCACGACCAGGGCCGCGGCATGGATGATTCCACTGTTACTGTGTTGACTGGAAAATGCCAGGCCAATTCCCAGCAGGACAAACAATACCTGAGAGATCACCATGACGGTTTTGGCCGTCACTACAGAGGCCAATCCATCCATCAATGGGATACCGTGTTTTTGGAGGAGGTAGGCTTTAACCGGCTCTCCCCCCAGATAGGCTGATGGGGTAATGTAATTAATGGCCTCCCCTGCCATCCGGTTCAGAAAGAGTTGAAGAAATCCGATCTCCCTAGCCTTTGCTCCTAACGTCATCCGCCAACCCAAGGCATCGAACACATAAACGAAGGTGTATGGAATAAGAATGATCGGCGCATTGAATCCCAGCTTGATGAGTTGGTCCAGAATATTGTTCAGGCCAACCTGATGGATCATGTAGGCCAACAGGGTAAGTCCCAGAAGGAGAAGCAGACCCTTAATCATCTTGACTCTCTTTATGAAAATGACCTCTCCTCTTTCCAATAAATCCACAGCAATACCATCCAGAAGATGTTTGAGCCAAGCGCGGCAAGCCAAAGAAACCAGTCTAGTTTTCCCAACAGCGTAAATAGCAGCAGAATTGCAGAAAAATCCCTGTTTGTCAATCGATCCATGGCCTTTCTCAAAAGCAGGTGTTTCGAATGAACGCCCACAGCGAGCGCAGTCCCCGCCTGTGAAGGCGGGGTTAGCGAGCGAATAAGATCACTCTTTTCTCCACTGGCGTCGAAGAATCCCCGCCTGTCAGGGCGGGGTTCTTCAAACGAACGATCCAGAGACCGGGAGTCTAAGAGAAGAACAACGCAGAGAGAGAACAGAGACCCGATCGAGGCAAGTCCACCCAGAACCAGATAAGAAGACGTGGCTGTGACCCTGTAAATGGTTCCGGCAATAGCCAGGAACAAAACCACATGCACGATATTATCGCATACCATGTCCAACCACTGACCCAGACGGGACTGCATTCCTTTCAACCGAGCCACCTCTCCATCACAGCAGTCCAGGACGGCCGAAAACTGAAATATCAGGGCACCAGCAATACCATTTATGTATCCTCCCTTCCAGAAAAACAGCCCTGCGATCAGTCCCACCGTAAAGGAGAGCAAGGTAATTTGATTGGGAGTGAGCGAGGTTTTCAAAAACCACCGGGTCAGATGACCCGAGAGCCTGCGATTAAAATAACGATCGACCAGTCCGTCTTGCATAAAGTGGAGATTTAAAGTTTTGGTAGGATTTCTGTTTCTGCCTTTTGAATATCTTCAGGAAAGTCTATCTCAGTCCAGGCCAGGCCTCCCACGGATTCATAACCCACCACTACCTTCTGTAATAGCAACTCGATGGCGTCTTCATACTCGCAATCCCCTTTGCCTTCTCTGACCAGTTGTTCCAGCGCTTCTTTAAGCACAGGGGCATCCTGACGGGACAGCTTTAGAAAACCCACCCCCTCCCCGATCAGATCATAATCTCCCTCAACCTTGCGGCCAATATGCACCACACGATTTCCCCTAACCATCAACATCATCTCCTCACCAGTACTGTTGGACCGTGGATCCAGCAGTAAGGCATTGGGATGGGAAGAAAACACCAACTTGGAGAGAAGGGCATCAGCGTAAAGAACATCGGCATCCATAATGAGCAAATCATTGTTAAATTCATCCCTCGCACACCACAAGGAAAGGATACTTCCCCTTCTGTAGTCTGGATTAATCCGCAGACGAACGGTCCCCCTCGCATTCGGAACCGTGTTGACCAGATTTTCTATCTTTTCCTTTTCATAACCCACCACTACTATCCGGTCCTTGATGCCCACTCTTTCTAGGGAAGATAACATTCTGACTAGTAAGGAGATACCGGCGATCTGAACCAGACATTTTGGAATCCCCTGCCCCTGCTTCCCGAGTCGTTTACCCACCCCAGCTGCTAAGATCACAGCTTTCATCGAAGGACCTCTTCAAGGTGACAAAGAAACCCCTCGAAGTCAGATCGCTTCAGCGTTCCCATATTGGCCACCCGGAAGATGTTGGGTTGAAGGGTACCTTGTCCCGCATAGATCACATATCCCCGGCGCTTTAGACCGTCATGGAGTTCTTTATAACTTTTACCATGAGGGAGATAGAGCGAAGTAATGGTGTTAGAACGTAGGTGATCGGGAAGTAGAAATTGTAGCCCCAGTTTTTTGAATCCGTCACGAAGAAGGTGTGCAGCCTCCCGATAGCGTGCGATGCGTTGATCAAGCCCTTCATCCAAAAGCTCGGACAGGGCTTCATCAAAGGCATAATAAAGCTGCACCGCCGGAGTAAAAGGCACCGTTCCTTGCTCCTGCTCTTTGAAATGATCTTGAAGAGATAGATAGAGAGACCGGGAAGGGATTTTCTGAATTCTCTCCATTTCCTCACGGCGGACGAGAACAAAAGCAACCCCCGGAAATCCCTGGATACACTTACCTGCAGTACCCACACAGATACCCACCCTGTCATGGGCAAGGTTCAAAGACTCTCCTCCCAGACCGCTGACCGAATCCACCAGGAGTCTTTTTCCGTACTGTTGGGTGAGCAATCCTACTTCTCTGACGGGATTGATCATGCCTGTGGTGGTCTCGTGATGAACCATGGCCACTACCTGAATAGACGGCTCCTTGTTGAGAACCTGGTTCAGCCGGGAAAGATCTAGCTTCTCTTGCCATTGGAATTTTAGCTCCGCCACATCCATCCCATAGGCTGCAGCCATGCGACCCATCCGCTCACCGTAAACACCATTATTGATCACCAGCAGTTTACGGTCCTGGTCAAGGCAGGACGAGATGGCCGCCTCCACTGCTGCCGTCCCAGAGCCTGTTAAGACAATGGCCGTGTGGAATCCATCAGGTGCAAATACCTCCAAGAGTTTTTTACGGATCCCTTGAAGAAGTTCTGAAAACTCCTCTTCCCGGTGACAGATATCTGGGCACAGCAAGGCCTTACGAACCCGCTCTGAGACATTGACTGGACCAGGGTTGAGTAAAATCATAAAACTCTCTCCGTTTCCACAGCCTTCATGAATCTGTCCCTGATCTCTTCAGGAGAGAGAGTGACACGCCCTGCGGTCTCATATTCCACTTCGGGAACCACTTTGACCAAAAGAAAGATAGGGCCTTGCTGTTGAAGCAGATCTCTGGCCGCTTTCTCCAACTCTATCCTGTCATTCACTCTTTTCACAATGCGATATCCTGCCGATTTTGCAACTTTATCCAAATTTATTGATTGAGCTAAGGTCGGTTGATTTCCCGTGCTCCCATAAACTCCATTATCAAAACAGATATGAAAAAAATTCTGTGGCTTAAAGGCACCCACTTCGGTCAGCGTCCCAAGGTTCATGAGGACATTGCCGTCCCCATCAAAGATCACCACTTTGCGGTCGGGCCGTACCAGGGCCACCCCCAACCCGATGGAAGCTGTCAGTCCCATGGAACCGATCATATAAAAGTTCTCCGGACGGTCCAGGGCATGGAAGGCCTCCCGGCTGACCATTCCGTTACAATGGATCACCAGCTCGTGGTTTAAGAGCTTCAACACGGTCTCGACGGCTTCCCGCCGCTTCATTGTAAAATCCCTTTCTTAACCATGAGGGCCACCGGGATCTTCTCATGATCCATGACCTCCACCGCCCATGTCATGTCCTCTACAAAGCGATCAGGGGAAAAAACCCGGTAAGGGATCCCGATCGTCTCCAGAATCTTCGTACAGACATTCCCCATCACAACATGTTCAGGGGCATCCGCACCTCCATAGCCACGCCACGAGATAATCAGCAAACATGGAGTTTTGTAGATAAGATGAAGAGAAGTGAGGGCATTTAGCGATGTGCCCAGGCCAGAATTCTGCATCAAAACAACAGGTTTTTTCCTGGCCAGGTAAGCTCCGCAGGCCATTCCCAGGGCATCATCCTCTCGCACCGCAGCCAGATAATAGTTCTCTCCCCGCTTCATTAAGGAGGACACCACACCCTTCAGGATAGAGTCCGGCACTCCCGTAAAGAAATTGAATCCATACTTTTCAAGAATCTCCACAAACTCGCTGGATTTCATCATAACGATCCCAAACTCGGTGATAGCAGCGATTGTATCCAATAGGCCAGGACCTTGTCAACGCGTCGATGAACGCACCTGACATCATCACAGTAGTCGCGCTCGTACAAAACAGAATACCATTGACAACTGGGGTTTAAAAAGCTTAAGATGTGACCCCAGAATAAGGAGAAACCACTGTGGATAAAGCTAAAAAACTTCGGGAAATGCTCAACCAACCAGGGATGATTGTCCTGGCTGGGGCTCACAATGCCTTAAGCGCAAAGCTGGTGGAGCGGGCAGGTTTTGAGGCGGTCTGGGCCAGCGGGTTTGAGATCTCGGCCGCCTGGGGTGTGCCCGACGCCAGCTTTCTCACCATGAGCGAGAACCTAGAGGTGGCAAGGCAGATGAGTGATGCAGTATCCATCCCGGTCATCGCCGATTGCGACAACGGTTTTGGTAATGCGATTAATGTCATGCGGACCGTAGAGGAGTATGAGCAGGCGGGTATCGCCGGAATCAGCATTGAAGATAATATCTTTCCCAAGCGTTGCAGCTTCTATACAGGAGTACAGCGCGAGCTGGTCCCTGTGGAAGAGCATGTAGGAAAGATCCGAGCTGCAAAGGCCGCTCAGAGAAGTTCTCAATTTGTGGTGATTGCTAGAACAGAGGCCCTCATTGTGGGTCTGGGAATGGAAGAGGCCCTGAATCGGGCAAGATCCTATGCCGAGGCTGGTGCGGATGCTATCCTGGTTCATTCTAAATCCAAAAGTTTTGATGAGCTTAAAGACTTTTCCCAATTGTGGCGCACAGATCAAGAAACAGCAAAAAGAACATGTCCGCTCGTGATCGCACCCACCACCTTTCCCTCGATCACCGTCCCAGAACTCGAGGCAGCCAGTTTTAAAGTTGTGATCTTTGCCAACCATGCCGTTCGTGCCTCGATCAAGGCCATGCAGGAGACTCTCACCACGCTGCGACAGAAGGGCACTATTCAGGCCGTGTCTCAGCGAATTGTCCCCCTTGAAGAGGTGTATGACTTGATGGGCGTGGAGGAACTGCAGGCCAGGGAGCGGCAGTTCTTGCCGATGGGCCAGGACATGAAAGCAATTATTGTAGCAGCCGGCTTTGAAAAACAGTTACTACCTTTGATCCAGGAAAAGCCCAAATGCCTGTTGGACATCAAGGGGAAAACCATCCTGGAACGGCAGGTGGAGGTTCTGCACAGATGCGGTATTCAGGACATCGTGGTGATCCGAGGATACCAAAAGAACAAGATACGCATTCCCAATCTCCAATATTATGACAATGACCAGTATGAGGAAACCGGGGAGTTGTTCTCTTTGTTCTGTGCCGAGAAAGAGAGCGAAGGGCCATTTATCTTTCTCTATTCCGATATTCTGTTTGAGCCGGAGATTTTGGAAAAGCTATTAAGAAACCGTAACGACATCAGTCTAGTGGTGGACCGGGCCTGGCCCGACGTGTTCAACACCCAATCCATCCGGCCAGCCCATCCCACCGATCTGGTGATCACCCGCAATCCACCCCGCCCGGGTCTTAGATTTCATCCCTTGTACAATCAGGACGAAGAAGAGGACGTCCTCTTAAAAATAGGTCAGCAGATTGATCCCCAGCAGGCCCACGGAGAATTCATTGGCTTGGCCCGATTCTCCAGGACAGGGGCCAAGCTCCTAAGAGAGCGTTACATGGCCTCGCTGACCAGATACAGCCAGAAGCCCTTTCATGAGGCCCAAAACATCCGCAAAGCAGCCTTCACCGACATGATCCAGGAATTGATCGTAACTGGACAGAAGGTGGCCTGCGTCAATATCTATAAAGGCTGGATGGAGGTAGATACCTTTGAGGATTATCAGAAGGCCTGGGCACATATTAAAAGATAACCGCTAAAATCGGGTGGAGGAAAGATGAACCTGCAGGTCTACCTGGAAGAAAAAAGGCGGCTTGTGGATAAATTTTTGGACCAAATCCTCCCTTCCGAAAAAATCTACCCCGAAAGCCTCCATCAGGCAATGCGCTACAGCCTTTTTGCCGGGGGAAAACGGCTACGTCCGATTCTGGTGATCGCTTCTTTTGAAGCGGCAAGTGGCAGGAAGTCATCCTGGCTTCTTCCTATTGCCTCTTCCATGGAACTCATCCATACCTATTCCTTGATTCATGACGATCTCCCTGCCATGGACAATGATGACTTCCGGCGTGGCAAACCTACTAACCACAAGATCTTCGGTGAAGCCATCGCCATTTTGGCGGGGGATGCACTGTTAACACTGGCCTTCAGCCTTATTACCCACAGGGGATTTCCCAAAAAGAACCTTTCAGAAAGACTGCTTCAAATCGCCCACGAAATCTCTTGGGCCGCCGGCTTTGACGGGATGATCGGTGGACAGGCCGCAGATATTCTATCAGAGGGTAAACAGGTAGACCGATCGATCCTGGAATATATACATAAACACAAGACCGCGGCTCTGATTCGTACCTCCATCAGGGTGGGTGCCATTCTGGCCGGAGCCACAAAGCCAGAACTGTCTGCCTTGAGCAGCTATGGGGAGAACATCGGGCTGGCCTTCCAGATTGTGGATGATATTCTGGACGTTGAAGGTAGCCAGGAGGAAATGGGGAAAAACGTCAAGAGCGATTCCTCCAAAGGGAAAAAAACCTATCCCGACTTCTTCGGGCTTTCGGAATCTAAGAGAAAGGCCAAGATTCTGGTAGAACAGGCCGTTGAAAGCCTGAACCGTTTCAATCAAAAAGCCGACCCGCTAAGGGCCATTGCCCATTACATCACCGAAAGGCGTACATGATCACCCTAGTGACCGGGGCAACCGGTTTTATCGGAACTGCCCTGGTCCGGCAACTTCTGGACCAGGGTGATACTGTCAGAGTATTATCTCGTTCCGACAGTGACCGTCGAAATCTAGATGGGCTCAAGGTGGAAATTGTCTATGGGGATCTTCAAGATACAGCTTCCCTCCACAAAGCGGTAAAAGGCTGCCAAAGGCTCTACCACGTAGCAGCCCATTACAGTTTGTGGGCTCCAGACCCCCAACTTTTTTACAAAATCAATGTGGATGGGACAAAGAATCTCATGCAGATCGCCTGGAAGGCCAGTGTGGAACGGATCGTTTATACCAGTACCGTGGGTGCATTAGGCATACCTACGGATGGACGACAGGGCAATGAGGAGACCCCTGTATCTCTTAGCGATATGGTTGGGGATTATAAACGGTCCAAGTATCTGGCGGAGCAGGCGGTGGTCCAGATGGCCCGTGAAGGATTGCCAGTGGTGATTGTGAATCCTAGTGCACCGGTCGGTCCACGAGACATCAAACCCACTCCCACCGGTCAGATGATCGTTGACTTTCTGAAGGGAAAGATGTGGGCCTACCTGGATACCGGGATGAACCTGATCGATGTGGAGGATGTGGCACGAGGCCATATCTTAGCTATGGAAAAGGGTAGAATTGGCCAAAAATACATCCTGGGACACAAAAACATGACCCTGCGGGAAATCTTTGAAGCGCTGGGCAAAATCTCAGGCATTAAACCACCCACATTTAAAGCACCCTACATTCTGGCACTGTCAGCAGCCTATCTAAGCCAATGGGTCTCTTGGATCACTCAAAAACCACCTTCCGTTCCACTGATCGGGGTAAAGATGGCCAAAAAGTATATGTATTTTGATTCCTCAAAGGCTGTCCGGGAGCTTGGACTTCCACAGTCTCCTATTGAGGAGGCGCTGGAGAAAGCGGTTCGCTGGTTTCGGGGCCAATGACCCTTTTGCTCTCTACTCTCCTACTTCGTCCCTATGTATTTATTTTTTTCGCAATCTTTATCGGAGCCGCCATTCGATTCCTGGGTTGGAGAAAAACCCTCCTCTTTACGGGAATCTCTTGGGCTATTGCCTTTATTGCCGAATTTAGTTCCACCCGCAATGGAATACCTTTTGGATATTATGTCTATATCGAGTCCACCCGGGACCAGGAGCTTTGGCTTTCCAATGTTCCTTTCTTTGACTCCCTTTCGTTTACCTTCCTGGCCTATGCAAGCTATATCATGTCCCTCAGCTTTACCCTGCCCACTGTAAAAAAGGGAATGATCGCAAGCTTTCTGGATCATTTCAAAACACGATCTTCAGGATCGGTCCTTTTGCTTTCGACTCTTTTTTTCACATTTATCGATATTGTGATTGACCCATTGGCGGTACGTGGAGACCGTTGGTTCCTAGGTAAGATATTTTACTATCCAGATCCCGGAGTCTATTTTGGAGTGCCTTTTTCGAACTTTGTAGGATGGGCGGTGGTAGGATTTGTGTCGATCGCTTGCTTTCAGATTGTAGAAAAAATCTTCGACAGACAGAGGCAAGAAAACTTAGAATGTGACGTGAGCGTCCACATCCTGATGGGAATCTTACTATACTATCTGGTCTTAGTCTTTAATCTGACGATGACCTTTATGATCGGTGAGACCCTCTTGGGTACGGTGGGATTATTCATCTTCCTGCCTGTAACAGCCATCCTACTGGTGAGGTTATTCGCTCCACTTAGCGCTGTGTCACGGCAGCAGTAAAATCTTTTCCCTTTTTGCGGCCATTACCCTTCAAAAGGGCTTTGGCCTGCTCCACAATGCTCTCCGCCGTAATTCCGTGCTTTTGTCGGAGGAGATCCTGTGGGCCCTGACCGATAAATTCGTCTGGAAGTCCAATTCTTCTGACAGAAAGATCGGCCAGTAAACCTTCATCCGCCAAGCATTCCAGCACAGCACTGCCAAAACCGCCTATAAGGGCATTCTCCTCCACCGTCAAGACATTTTTAATCTTAGATACAACGGTGGTAATCAAATCCCGATCCAGGGGCTTCACAAACCTGGCATTAACCACAGTGGCAAAGATACCCTCTTTCTCCAGTTGTTTCGCAGCCTGCACAGCCGGGGCTACTCCATAACCTATGGCGATGATGGCCAGGTCTTCTCCCTCCACCAGAACCTCTCCTTTGCCGATCTCCAAGGTCTGGATCTGACGATCTAATGGGACTCCCAGGGCACTTCCCCTAGAATAACGGACAGCCGTGGGTCCATTCCTGTTAATGGCGGTTTTGATCATGTGCTGCAGTTCATTTTCATCCTTCGGGGCCATGACCACCATGTTGGGGAGATGGCGCAGATAGGACAGATCAAAAGCACCGTGATGGGTAGTTCCATCCTCAGCCACCAGACCACCACGGTCAATCGCAAAGATCACAGGTAGGTTCTGGACAGCCACATCATGGGCGATCTGATCAAAGGCCCTCTGAAGAAAGGTGGAATAAATGGCCGTCACAGGCCGATATCCTTGAGAGGCCATGCCGGCCGCAAAGGTCACGGCATGCTGCTCAGCAATCCCTACATCATAAAAGCGATCCGGGTAGGCCTTGGCGAACTTGGACAACCCCGTTCCTTCGGCCATAGCTGCCGTAATGCCGATGATACGCTTGTCCTGTTTGGCCAATTGAATAAGGGTATCCACAAAGATATGAGTGTAGGTCGGGAGAGTCGACTTTTTACGGACCTCCCCAGTCTCTAGATTAAAAGGAGGTGCGATATGAAAGAAGACAGAATCTTTTTCGGCCGGTTCGTAGCCTTTCCCCTTTTTGGTCACCACATGAACCAGAATAGGTCCCTTGAGTTTTTTGACATTCTCTAGAGTAGGAAAGAGATGGTCGAACCGTTGACCATCAATTGGTCCGACATAGAGAAACCCAAGCTCTTCAAACAGCATCCCAGGTACAATCAGGCCCTTGGCGGATTCCTCGGCACGCATCACAAGTTCCAGAATGGGCTCCCCTAACTTTGGTATGGCCTTGAGAATGGTCTTGGTCTCTTCCTTAACCCTCGTGTAGAACTTCCCCGTCATAATCCGAGAGAGGTATGAGGAGATGGCCCCTACATTCTTTGAAATGGACATCTCATTATCATTGAGGATGACAATGAGATCTTGATCTAATGCACCGGCCTGATTAAGACCTTCAAAGGCCATACCGGCTGTCAGGGCACCGTCCCCAATGACCACAATGACCTTGTGATCCTGCTGGCCACGGTCACGCGCCGCGGCTATTCCTACCCCGGCCGAGATCCCCGTGCCAGAATGGCCGGCATTGAATGTGTCATATATGCTCTCCTCACGCTTTGCAAAACCACTAATTCCACCATACTGCCTGAGGGTGTGAAACTGTTCTCTACGTCCGGTGAGGAGCTTGTGGGTATAGGTCTGGTTACTAGTGTCCCAAACGATTTTGTCCTTGGGGGTATCAAACAAGTAGTGAAGGACAAGAGTCAGCTCCACCACACCGAGATTGGAGGAGAGGTGGCCACCATTTTTGGATACCACCCTGAGCATCTCTTCCCTGATCTCTTGGGCCAACTGTGGGAGTTGTTCCCGGTCCAATTTTTTAAGGTCATCAGGGTTGTTAATCCGTTTTAATAACGACATATACCTCCTCCTCACCAAGCTAGCTCATTTGAGCACACTCCCCTGCCTGTCGGCGGACAGGGAAGGGGTGATTGCGCGAGAATAAGTTTTGATCCTAAGTAGTCATAATGCATTCAAAACACTGGTCCTGAGCAAATCCATAGACAACCGGCATATCTTAAGCAACAATCCCCAGATTGTCAAGTTAAAAAGGAAAGTTTAAACCCACAAACAATGTGGCTCCCTCCCTCCCAAATGCCAAATCAAACCTCCCCACTACATTGGGGCGAACCAAAAGACGCATTCCCAAACCCGGATTCACCTCCCAATCGTCAAAAAAACGCCCCCGCAGTGTGCTATAAACCTTACCCATATCCACAAAAGGAGCCAGTTCCCCCTCTGTCATAACATCCAAAATCTTGAGAGTAGCTATTCGAATCCTTCCCTCTAGATTCATAAGAATGAAGTCATCATCCACAAACCGTCCAAGGCCGTAGGCCCGAAGAGTATCCTCTCCCCCCAGGGTACTGAGTTCGAAAAAAGGAATATCGGAGCCAGAGGACCATTGCATCTGCACATTGGGCACGACAATCAACTTTTTGTCCCTGAATGGAAACCACCCCTTAGCTTGAAGACCATACCGTTCAAAGGGTGTAATATGACCATCACTAAAGATATGACCCCATTCACCCAAAAAATTCATAAATTCACCTTGCGTGGGTGTGGTCCGGTCATCCTGCCGGCCATGGGTCAAGGCCAGGCGGTGCCCCCAAATCGTGGCTCCTCCCAGCCCATTCAGAGCAGGGAAACGATCCCCAATAAAGGGCAGTTGATCGACTCCACCTTTCTGGATCTTGACCTCCCGATAGCGTTCAGTCAAGGTAAGGTTGAGCGTCTTTGTAAAGTTTATACCAAAGAGAAGTCTGGCTGTCATTTCCCGTTGGGTAAAGTTTGTTTCATCCTCCGCTCGGCTCTCCTGGCCTAAACCGAAGAAACGAGCAGTGGATTCTTTAAAATAAAAGACTCTACCCTCGACGATAAAATGACCATGGTACAGGGCCGGATCCCTATACTCAAACCGGAATTCCCGGTTGATCTTGGTGGAGTATGAAACCTTGGCCACGAAATCGCGATCGCCCGACATATAGCCAAAAATCTGCCAAGCCATCTTAACCCCCATGATCTTGTTATAAACCACAAATGGGGCCATGATCGCGTAGATTTCTCCTGCTTCATTGTGGAACAAAAATGCGGTCAAATTACCATAGGTCTCTCCCTCATTCTTGGTAGTGGAAAAGGCGGGCAGAGGAATAATCTTAATTTTTCCGACGGCGATTAGCGGATATATCCCTTGCAGGATCAACACCAGGAGCAGTAGAACAGTAGCACGTTTGATCAAATCAACTCCCTCGCCGGCAAGCACACTAACATCATCATTTTGTCTTTAGAGTTTCGGAAGCGAGGGTCTGGCTTGGCCAGCCCGAGCGCAGGCCCAGGCGTCTGGCTCTGCCCAGGCCATGCTTCAGGCTTTGCCTGAGCATGGTGGGCGTGGGGCATGTGAGGATTTGCCGAAAGCAAACCGCAGCGGCCCCACATTTGATGCCGGGGCGGGGTCTGGGGGTATTGAGAGAGGAGCGAGCAGGCCCCCAGATAGAAAGGCTGTGGGGGCATTGGAGCACGTTTCAGTTTGTGTTGGCGCACGGGCCCCCACATACAAAAGACAATGCTAATTGAGAAGGTGCAGATAATCGTGGATAAAGCGACCCAATCGCTTTGAGGCAATGGTTGTTTGAGCTCTCAGTCGATTCAGATAAGTCAGATCATTGGGATGGGACAACAGGTAAAGAAGCCCCTTAAAAGGCCGAAAGGTTCCCTCACTTGAAAAAAGATGAGAAACACCCCCCACGTCTTCGTCCACCAAGTCTGAGATGGCCCTTACTGGAAGATAGGCGATCTGGGCATCTGCCGCAGCACATGCAATGGCGGCGCTTTCCATATCTAGCGCTATTGCACCGGTTCTGCTGGCCAGCGTTCTTTTCTCCACAGCGTACTCAATGATCCGACGAACGGTGAGGAGAGGCCCTTTAAAGACAGTCACTCGCCGTGACCCAGATGGACTAGCATTCTCCAAAGCTTCGCTGGCCAATAGCAAAAGGCGGCCATCTGCCGGATAAGGGCCTAGGTAATCCCGAGTTCGGTCAAGAAATAATCGCCCAACATCTGGCTTCGCCAGTGCCTCTCTCTTCTCTCCGCACGGGTCCCCACATAAAAAAGATGCACTTTCACCCATCACTAAATCACCGATCTTCATATCCTGGTTGAGGGCACACGCAAACCCCACCGAGATGAGGACTTTTACCGGAAACGAGGAGAGAGTAACCCTGGTGGCCTGCTGTGCCTGGTTCGGGCCCACCCCCGTCTGTGCCAGGATGATTTTTCTTGGCCCATGGGAGCCTATCCAGAACCGAACTCCATTCCTATTAAACCTGCGTTGGATTTTGATCTCCGGACGGATATAAACAAGCTCGCGACGGAGAGCCCCCAGAATGGCCACAAACCCGGCTGTCTCATCAGATCTTATAATATCCATTCAGTCGATTAATCATCCTTACGTCATCCGAGAGGGTACGGCTTTTAGATCGTAAGGTCTGATACAGGCTGAGAGCCCATAAGGGAAAGTATTTGGCATACATATGATAACGCAGATAAAAGACACCTGGAAACCCGGTTCCTGTAAACTCCTGCTCATCCCAGGTCCCATCTTCGTTCTGGGTCATGAGAAGATAATCGATTCCACGGCGGACCACAGGATCCTTCACACATCCAGCGCGGAGCAAACCCATCAAGGCCCAGGCAGTCTGTGAAGGAGTGCTGTTACCCACGCCAGCAAGGCTGCGATCCTTATAACTGGCACAAGACTCGCCCCACCCCCCATCCGGGTTCTGTCTACTCTTAAACCATTCAATCGCCCTCTGGACATACGACTGTCCCATATCCTCACCGATCGAGTAAAGCCCCGCCAGGACAGACCAGGTTCCATAGACATAATTGACACCCCATCGGCCATACCAGCAACCTTCCGGCTCCTGATTGCGGCGTATGAACCTAATGGCCGCTGCCGCCGGCGGGAAGAAAGGATCATAGCCCAACGCCCCTAACGCCTCCAGCACACGCCCGGCCAGATCACAGGTGCTGGGATCCAGCAAGGCACCATGATCCGCAAAGGGGATTTGATTGAAGATGACTTTCTTGTTCTCCACATCAAACGCCCCCCATCCCCCGTCCTTGCACTGCATGGCCAGGAGCCATTTAAGACCACGCAGAATGGCTTTGCGCTTGGACTGCTCATCCGGAAGGGTCACTTTGGCCAAAGCCAGAAGCACCACCGCGGTATCGTCATTGTCGGGATAGAGCTCGTTTTCAAACTGAAAATACCAACCGCCTGGCTCGGCACGAGGGACTTTCACCTTCCAATCTCCGTCTCCGGTTGTCTGTTTGGAGATAAGCCACTGAGCCGCGCTTACTAAGGCCGGATGGTTCCTGACCAGCCCCACATCTAAGAGGGCATTCATCGCCAGACAGGTGTCCCAGATTGGGGAATGGCACGGTTGCAAATAGAGAGAATCCTCACTCTTCACTTCCAGTGCTTCGATCTCCCGAATCCCTTTGAGAACGAGCGGGTGGTCCTCCTCGTACCCCAGACATCGGAGGGCAATAACCGAATTGGCCATGGCCGGATAGATTGCTCCCAGCCCTCCTTCCCCACGGATATGCTTCACCAGCCAATTCCCTGCCTCTTTCAGGGCACGTCTACGGAGGGATACCAAATGGTAGTGATCATAGCGTTTAAGAATTTCGTCCACGGTAATAAAGAAGTTCTTCCAGGTAAACCAGTTGCGATCCTTCTGGAATCGATATGAAAGTTGCTCCTTGGGCACGGTGTAAAGTTCATCAATGCCCGCATCCTTAGAAATCACACAGAGAGGCTTTCTGTCATAAATGATCAATAATGGAACGATCACCGCCCGTGACCAGTATGAAACCTCATACAGGTTAAAGTAAAACCACCGGGGAAGTAAAATGAGTTCTGGGGGCATGAGGGGAATACCTTTCCAGTCGAATTGGCCAAACAGAGCCAAACCGATCTTGGTAAACACATTGGCGTTCACCACACCGCCCCGCTCCAGAATATTCTCCCGGGCCTTTCTCATGAAAGATTCATGGGAGGATCTCCCTGAAAGTTTCAGGGCAAAATAGGCCTTAATGGAAGAGCTGATGTTGCTGGGACCACCATAGTAGATGTTCCACCCTCCATCCGGGAGCTGAGAATCGATCAAGTAGCGCACAGCCTTTTTTTCCTTAACTGGGTCTACCTTTCCCAGGAAATGTCGAAGCATGAGGTATTCCGAGGTTAAGGAGGTATCCGCCTCCAGGTCATCCACCCAGAATCCCTCAGGAGCCTGACAATTAAGCATGTACGTCTGGCTTTTTTGGATCGCCTCCACAATATCTCTCTTGACCGCAACCGACTCCATGCCCGATTCCCCTATCACAGCAAGCCCATGTGCCAACGACGAAGCGACTTGGGCTGGGCTAGAAAATCCCTCCCCTATCCGCTGAGAGGTTTGCGGCATCATGTGGGCATTATGGGCTCGAAGTGTACTGGAAAGATCACTGATTAAACGGACAAGTCTCTTCATTACACAATCCCCTAAAGACAGTTTTCTCCTGAGGGCATGTATCTCAAGAAAAATTCCATTTGATCATGGAGAGCATATCACGAAGGTTCTTTCCACTCTCACGCATTACGGTTGGCTCAACACTTGAGTGCATCATACAGTTGGTGCAACGAGGGTCATCTCGCTTTTCATATCTTTCCCAGTCTGTCTGTGCCATTAAATCTTCATAGGTCTTATAGTGTTGATCGGTGATCAGGTAACAGGGACCTTTCCATCCCTGCGGGTTCACGGTAGGATTTCCCCACGGAGTGCAATCATAATGACGCTCACCGGCCAAAAACTTAAGATAGAGCGGCGAATTGGCAAAGCGATACTTTTTAGTGAGCTTCTGAATATATCTAAATTTCTCATGAATCTCTTGCCGGGTCAAAAAGATGTCGTCCTGGACTGCCTGGTAGTGGTAGCCAGGGCTGATTAGCAACCCGTCCACGCCCATCGCAGACATTTCCTCAAAGAGAGCCTCCAACTCTTTCACATCCGTCTCTTTATAAACCGTGGTATTGGTCACCACCCGAAAACCCTGCGCCTTAGCCGCCCGTATGGCCTTAATGTCCAGATCATACAGACCTTTGCGGCCACGGGTCAGGTCATGGGTCTTGGCAAGCCCGTCCATGGATACATTAATGGTGAAATAGGGCGTAGGTCGAAACTGGGGCAAGAATTTTTCAAGGTTGATTGCGTTGGTGCAGATCATGAGATGGCGTTTTCTGGCCAGGATTCCTTCCACCAGCTTCACGATATGAGGATAAATCAGGGGCTCGCCTCCACAGACCGAGACAATCGGGGCATCACACTCGTCCACCCGGGCCAGACAGTCTTCAAGAGGCATCATCTCTCGAATCGTGCTCTCATATTCGCGAATCCGGCCGCATCCATCACAGGCGAGATTGCACAGGTGAAGAGGCTCTAACATCAAGACAAGAGGAAATCTCTTTCTGCCTTTCAGTTTGTTTCTGATTAAATAACGCATAATCGAAAACGTGAGTTGAATCGGAAATCTCATTTAACCCCCTTAGTGAAATTTTGCAATTTATCTTTGAGCCCGACATCTGGCTTTGCCAGTGGAGGGCTGGGGCGTGGGGGCATCGGAGCACCAGCAGTTTGTATTAGCGCACGGGCCCCCACAGATCAATGTCGCAGACTATAACAGAACGAGACTGCTCTGTCAATAAGCTCATTAATTTTTATGATTATAAATTAGCGGGCAACAGTTCGGCGAAGTGATTTTTCCACCGTCTCGCCAATCAGGGCAGGGTTTCGGGTCACCGTGACTCCTGCAGCTTCCAACGCCGAGATCTTGTCCTCAGCACCTCCTTTTCCACCGCTAATAATCGCTCCGGCATGGCCCATCCTCCTACCCGGAGGCGCAGTGGTTCCGGCAATAAATGCTACCAAGGGCTTGGTCACATGTTGCGAAATATACCGTGCCGCCCGTTCCTCAGCATCACCACCGATTTCCCCGATCAGCACGATGGCTTCAGTTTCTGGATCGGACTGGAATAATTCTAGAAGGTCGATGAAGGTCATCCCGTTGATGGGATCTCCGCCAATCCCTACACAAGTGGACTCCCCCAATCCCTTGCGAGTAAGCTGCCATACTGCCTCATAGGTGAGTGTGCCGCTTCGGGAAATGACCCCTACTTTGCCTTTCTTGTGGATGAACCCGGGCATGATTCCGATCTTGCACTCTTCCGGGGTGATAATCCCAGGACAGTTGGGACCGATGAGGCGAAAGGGTTTTCCAGCCAGAAACCGCTTCACCCTGACCATATCCATTACAGGGATACCTTCCGTGATACACACGATCAGTTCAATCCCGGCCGAGGCAGCCTCCAGGATGGCATCCGCAGCGAAAGCCGGCGGTACAAAGATCATGGAAACCTGAGGGGCGGTCTTTCGAACCGCTTCCTCCACGGTATTGAAGACAGGCACTCCTTCAAAATTGGTGCCTCCCTTCCCCGGAGTCACCCCCCCCACAACCTGCGTTCCATATTCACGGCAGGCATGGGCATGAAATGATCCTTCCTTACCGGTAATGCCCTGAACAATCACCCTCGTCGATTTATTCACCAAAATGCTCATGTAATCCCCTCTCGATCCAAATACTCTCTGGTCAATGAACCTGTTTTACCAAACTCACAATTTTCTGAGCTCCCTCCCACAAATCACTCGCCACATGAAGCTTGAGCCCATTCTCTTTTAGCATGTTCCTTCCTTCTTCGGCATTGGTTCCTTCAAGACGAACCACCACGGGGACACGGATCTGGACCTCTTTGGCCGCATCGATGATTCCCCCGGCAATTCGCTCGCACCGAACGATCCCGCCGAAGATGTTCACAAAAATCCCTTTGACGTTTTGATCCGACAACAGAATATGAAACCCTTGCTTGACCGTTTCTTTGGTGGCGGTTCCCCCCACATCCAGAAAGTTGGCGGGTTCCTCACCGGCCAGTTTGATAATGTCCATAGTGGCCATGGCCAGGCCCGCCCCATTCACCATACAGCCGATACGCCCATCCAGTTTTACATAGTTGAGGTTGTAGCGGGAGGCTTCGATCTCCAAAGGCTCCTCCTCATTGAGGTCCCGCATGGCCTTGATGTCCTCGTGACGAAACAGGGCATTGTCATCAAACATCATCTTACCATCTAGGGCGATCAGTTTCTGATCCCGGGTCACCACCAAGGGATTAATTTCGACCAGGAGGGCACTTTTCTCCATAAACAGGCGGTAGAGTTTATTCAACAAACTCGTAAAATCTCCTACCAAATGTCCTAATCCCATCTTGAAAGCCAGCGTCCGGCCATGAAAGGCCTGAACACCCAGGACCGGATCAATATGCATCTTCAGAACCTTTTCAGGTGACTCTGTCGCTACCTCTTCAATCTCCATACCCCCAGCGGCAGAGGCGACCACTACAGGACAGGCCATAGACCGGTCCAGCAGGATAGAGAGGTATAATTCCTTTTCAATCTGCACCCCTTCTTCGATCAACAAACGGTGGACTTTACGTCCAGCAGGCCCAGTCTGGTGGGTCACCAGGGTCTTACCCAACAGATCCCCGGCATGACGCGTCATCTCGGCCTGATTCTTTGCTAATTTGACCCCACCGGCTTTTCCCCTTCCCCCTGCATGGATCTGAGCTTTTACCACACAGACCGGAGAGGAAAGTTCTTGACCCCAGGCCCTGGCCTCCTCCAGTCCTGACACAGATTTCCCTCTGGGCACCGGGACCCCATACTGTTTAAACAATTCCTTTGCTTGATATTCATGTATATTCATGACTCACCTTTTGCACCTGAATGGAGGTTTGAAAAAAGGAAGTTTCCTTTAATGGTTGACGGCTTCTTCTCGGCGAACATAGTCTGGGATCAGGACAGGAGAAACTGAATGGGGAACTAATCCTGCCTTGTTAAACTCACTCTGAAGTTTTTGAAGATGCGTCAAGGAAAGCTGGCCTGTGGAGATCGTTTTGGCCCTCTGGGCTGCTGCATGACCCGCTCGCCTTCCAAAGACAATGATATCCAGAAGAGAATTTCCCATAAGGCGGTTTCGTCCATGAAGGCCGCCTGAGGCTTCTCCTGCCACAAACAGGTTGCGGATGGCTGACTCACCATGCACATCGATCTGCACGCCCCCATTCTGATAATGGAGGGTGGGATGGATCACAACAGGTTCCTTGCGGATATCAATACTATAGCGGGAGAACTGCTTCATCATATTGGGAAAGCGCTTTTCCAAGGTACCTTCTCCATTGACAAGATCCACCATGGGGATATCCAGCCATACTCCAGAGCGCCCTGCAGGGGTCCCCACACCTCGACCTTCTTTACATTCGCGAATGATCCCCGCCGCCACCACATCCCGGGTGTCCAACTCATTGATGAAACGATCTCCTTTGACATTTAACAATTGGGCCCCCGCTGCACGGATTCCTTCAGTCACCAGGATACCTGCCATAGGTTCAGGATAACTTACTCCTGTGGGATGATACTGGAAGGTGTCCATAAAGCGCAGTTTGGCCCCGAGTCGATAAGCCAAGGGAAGGGCATCTCCAGTTGCCCCAAAATGATTAGATGTGGGAAAACCTTGGATATGCAACCTTCCGCTACCGCCCGTGGCTAAGATCACGGTCTTCGCCGCCACCACGATGAATCTGTTGGTATCAAAATTTTTGAGCACGGCGCCCGTACAGAAACCTTGAGGATCGCTGAGTAACTCGACGGTGGGAGCGTACTCCAGGATTTGGATATCTTCATTGACGAGGGCATCTTTTAAAACCCGCATGATCTCAAGGCCGGTATAGTCTCGACAGGTCAGCAACCGGGGTGTGCTGGTGGCGCCCCCACTTCTCACCTTGAGGTTCAGCCCCGATTCATCCCGATCAAACAGCACCCCCAGATCCAGAAGCCATTTGATGGCTGTGGGTCCCTCCTCCACTAATGTCTTGAGGAGTTGAGGGTCATTTTTAAAATGTCCGCCCCGCATGGTATCCAGATAATGGCGGATGGGAGAATCCTCCGGTTGAATCGCCGCCTGCACTCCTCCCTCAGCCATGACGGTGTTGGAGTCACCCACCCTCAGCTTGGTGGCCAGCAATACCGTCGCCCCTTGCTCCCTGGCCGTCAAGGCCGCGGCACAGCCTGCCCCTCCTCCTCCGATCACCAGAACATCCACGGTGTATTCCGGATCCAGCTTAGTCTCCTTACCCCAGAGAGGGCTCTGGCCTTCCAGGAGATCAGCCACTTCATGAACAGTCTTCTCACCGGCGTTCGGCCCGATTTTTACGGGGCGATAGGCATCTGCCTTATAGTCTGGATGGTACTGTTTTAGGAGGATACTGCGTTCTTCAGGAGAGAGAAGCGGTAGGGTCTGACTCTTTCTTGAATCCCGATTACCATCTATAATTTTTTGAAGTTCCTTAAGATCATCCATTAACTGTTGCGCACAGTTCTTTTAATCCTTTTTCATCCGACGTTAAGACTTTTTCCCATTCCCCGGCATATTGGCCGTTTTCAATCTCCTGGATGCGATTCAGAACCGCCTGGGGGCGGGGCTGATAGAAAACCCCCAAGGAACGGCGGGCATACAGGGCAATTAGGTTAGGTGCCATGTCGGCCACACATCGGGACACACAAAGACCACACATATTGCAGTTGATGGTCAAGTCAGCAACTTCCTGAAAATCCCCGAACACGGCGCACCAGACACTGGTTCTCACATCAATCCCTTGGGGACAGACCCGATTACAAGCATTACAGTTCACACATCGGGCCGCTTCGGGGTAGTAGGTGACCAGGTCTTCCTTGGCATTCTGGATCTCGCTCATTTTGTACCGGGCCTGGCTGGCCGGATAATTAGGGATCATGGCGAGGGACATTCCCTCCTCCACCAGGGTGGAACAGCCCATTCCATTTTTTAGCTCAAAACTGTCCTTGGTGCGGTACACAATGCCGCAGGCTCCGCACACCCCGCCCAGGCAGCCAATCCCACGGATCAATTCATGCCCGGTATACCACATGGCTTGGATCACAGTGATCCCCTGGGGAACCTTGTGCTTTTTCCCCATAATTTCAACTGTCACCAGGGCAGACGGTACAGCCGTTTGTGTTGCCATGTCTTCTCCCTAATTTGGGCAGATCCTCTACGGACCTACTCCATATTTCTAATAATCTGGGTGGCGAACTCAGAGCACTTGATCTCTTTTACATCTTTGCGGCCTTCAGCCGTCAACCGGAGCTTTTCTCCACAGCCGCATCGAAGACACGCTGGTTTGAAACACTCATCCTATCAGGCCCCTATTAACCCTGTCAAGGGCGGAAGCCATCCACTTTATTTCAGTGGGGGTGCCTCTCTTCGCTTTGGAGAAGCATAATTGACCAGATAATCAAACAGCCGGATCAGCCGACTGTTCTGCTGCTTTTGATCAACCCAGTGCCCCACCAGACCAATCGTACGGGCCAGGATGAAAAAGCCATTGAGGCTCTCCACCGGGAAGCCCAGATCCACCAGAATGGCCGCCATGGTTCCATCCACATTAAGGATCAGATTATCCTTCTTTGTGGTAGTAACCTGCTCCACGGCCAGGGCAAAATCAAGACAGGGGGTCGAAATATTCAGCGACTTAACGTAACCCACCAGTTCCTTGACCCTCTTATCCGGATTTTTTAAACTCTTGACCCGGTGGCCGATCCCGGGCACAGGCCCCACATTGGATTTCATATAGGCCAAAAATTCATCCACCGAAAGCTTATGATCAACAGCATACTTAAACCACTTCCCCGCATCCGTCACGGCGCCCCCAAAACGAGGGCCGATCATGATGAGCCCAGCCGCCACAGCCTGGGACATTCCAATACCGGCACAGGCTGCGATGATAGTGGTCAGGGCACCCGAGACACACGGCCCGTGATCCGCAGACAATATGATAATTCGCTTGATAATCTCGGCTTCCTGCCGGGTCAAAAGCCTTTTGTTCCAAAGAAGTCCAACAATATGAGAGATGTCATAGCCTTTATTAATAAGGTCCGACGCTGGGTATCCATAATATAAGGGCTCTTCGCCCCGGTCATCTGAAATGGTGGACTTCACCAAGGGTTCCACAAAGACCTCGCCAGCCTTTCTAGACTCTTCCACCGTCTTGGGTAACTGCGGAAGCTGGGTTGAGCTAGATTCGGGGAGGGATTTAATCCGGCCATTAGATAAGAGTTCCTGATATACCTCCTTAATGGAGGGACCCAGTCCACCAAAGGTCAGAGGAACGATCGCCCCTGCCTTGCGAAGCAGCTCGGCCTTGTGACGGGCGCTGCCTTCGCCTTTCATACCTTCTTTGGCCCCAGCATGGCCAAACTTCATGCCTTTGGGAAGGGTCTCCTGGCAAAATCCCGAGACCACTCCAATGAGCTGAATTCTCCTTTTCTTTACCCCATACCACTCTGCCGCCCGCTCCTCCAGATCTCCTCCCATCTCGCCCACAATAATAACGGCCTGGGTTTGAGGATCTTTCTCAAACATCTCAAGATAAGTCACATAGTCCGAACCGGGATAGGCATCTCCCCCGATCCCAATTGCAGTGGTAATCCCATCCGCAAACTGGCTGCAGATCCAGATAATCTCATTGGATAATCCCCCAGACTTAGTGATGACACCAAACGATCCTGGCTGGTAGAGTTTGCTTAAGACCAAGTTGTCAAAAGATCCACCGATCACTCCCAACCGGCACTCCCCCGCCGAGATGATCCCGATAGCCGAGGGTCCATTGAAGATCTTGCCGTTCTTTCTAGCGATCTTTGTTAACATCTTAGAGTCCTTTTCCGGAACGCCCTCGGTGATCATGGACACCAACTGGATATGAGGATCTGTCAGGGCCTCTTTGGCCGCACCAAAAGCCCGGTCAGGACCCACATAGATGAGACTAGTATTGATGGCAGGATGATTTAGGGTGGCCTCGGCCACCGTCTTGTAGATCGGAACCGAAACCAATTCAGCTCCGAAAGGGATTTCCGATGTCTTCCCTGCATCCGGTGGAAAGACAAAGGCCTGAACATTTAGCGGGGCCTTGATGAGATGGCAAAACTCAGCCATTCGGCGAGCGGCATTCACTCCCGCAGGTCCTCCTTGGATCACTACCCGTGTATCTCGATTGGCAATAATACTCATGAACACGCTCCCCTATCAATTATCAATTTTGCATCCATTCTAGGAATTCTTTAAACGTTTCTTCTGTCCTGATTTTTCAACCGTCGTCGATTCCGGTAAACCTTTGATGGCATAATCCACAATATCGGTCAAGGGAGTATTGCGGTCATAAACATGAATATTAAACCCTTCCTTACTGAGCTCGGCCATAGCCGAAAGGCCCTCTTTTTCATAGGGCCCACCCCGTCTGACCCAAATTGCCACTTCATTGAGTTTTCCCTGGGCCTTGGCCTTTCTAAATCCGGCAATGATTCCAGCAAAAGTTTTCTTAACATTGGTAAAGTTAGCGATGGCCCCTCCCACAATGATCCGTTTAATCCCAGGCAGAGAGCAGACCTTCTCGGTCAGAATTTCCACGGCCCAGTCGGGAGGGTCACCGGAATACTCGGCATAGTTGGCTGGCTTACCCCCAAGGGCCACCACGGCATCCGTATAGAAAACACTGGCACCGCCCCCCGCCGGGAGTAATGCGGTGTCGCCGCCCACGATCTCGATAAACTTCACCGAACCCTTGATCCGAGAGTCCACCTCCATGACGGATCTTTCACCTTCGGTATAAGGACGGCCAAATTCGGCGGCAAAGGAGAAATCCCAGTCAGGATGGCGGAACCTGGCATCCGCATCCAGAAGAGTCACAGCATCCAGTGCCACCCATTCCCCGTGACTGGATTGGGTTAGAGGATTAATCTCCAAGTACTGCGCATCCTCCTGATCAAAACACTGGTATAACCGCCCAGCAAACTCGGCCACGGCAGGAACGAGGTCTTTGGAGAAGCCCGCATCGGCGGTCAATTGGGTGAGATTCTGTTGAGTGGGTGATTCGCCCGCCTCCACGAAGAGTCTCTTGACCTTGTCCCATTGGGACTCTATCTCAATTCCCCCTACACTCGCCAGGAGAATCTCTGCCCCCTCACGAACAGACTTTACCGCGATATAATATTCACGGGTGTGCGACACCATCTCCGAAACAATGACCTCACTGACGGTCAACCCTCCAGACACCTTTTTACCGATCATCTCCTGGACAGCCTTCTGGGCACCCGCCAGGTCCAGGTCCACTTTGACCAATCCCAGCTTCATCCGGGAACCAAGAGCCTCATGGGCTTTGACCACCAGTTTGGATTCTCTCAGCCACTTTTGAGCGGCGACGAATTGGTTGAATTGATCGATAGACTTCACCACCACATAATTGGGGACCGTGATTCCCCATTTTTTCAGCAAAGCCATCCCCGGCCCTTCTAGGACTTTTGCCATCTGATCCCCCTATATTTTAATGAATAGATATAATCTTTATTTAGGCAAAGTGAAGCCTAATTATAGCAATGTTTCAGACAGTTATGCAATACCCCCAAAGACCCACACCGTAATTTTTTTTAAATAGGTCTTTAGCACCACTATAACAACAGGTTAAGGGTTAAGGTGGAGGCTTTTTCTCGAACAACCCACCTGCCGAGCGGGAATCCACAGTCACCGCTCCCTTGAGAGTAATGAGGAAGTTAACCTGGTTTTTATCAGGGAAATCAAGATAGTCTACCACAACCTCCCAACACTGGGAGGAATACTTTATACCATAGTCAATCTCAGCAAAACCATTAATGTCGAGATTATAGTAGCCTTTACTGGCCAGATACAAACCATTGCCCGACCCACTCTTACTCATTGGCAGGGGAAGATAAAGGTTGGCCCCGACCGTCAGAAATTCTATCCTGTCTAACTGATTGATTCTCTCCCCTAGGGAGAGAGGGTTTAAAATATCTCCTTTCTTGGACTGTACACCCTGTCTTGTATATCTCTGGCCGGCAGAGATTTCAAAGAAGGGAGACCAGCGCACCACGGCATCGGTATTAATTGATGAAACTCGGCGATCATGGAGGGTATAGAAGGTGTCCTGGTCAATCCAGAACCAGTTTTTCGGCTTAACCAGCCACTCGGCTCTTAAATCAGAAAGACTGGGCGCTGAGCGATCAAGATTATAACTTTGAGTGAGCCTGAGCAGAACGGATGAGTCGTTAATCCATAGTCGGTTGGTGAGACCATAGGTAATCAATCTTTTATCATCTGCCAGATCCACCTGATCGAATTGAGGCGTCTCCTCCTTCTGGAGCCGGTCCGCATATTCGTACTGGACCATGGGCTCCACCTGGTGTGTGTAACCACCATACATACGGACCCAAGGGCTTTGCAGTACAACTCCGCCAAACGGAATTTCACGGTGCACCCCTTTCCTGTTCTGAACACCTCGACTATAATAGGTCTCCCGAAACCCAGCCTCGGGTGTGAGGGTGGCCAGCCCGGCTAAATTCAAGGGCCACCACACCTTGGGAAACAGATCTGTTCGGAATACTCGGAGCTGGGCCGCAAAGGGATCTGTAGGATTTTCCAACTCATCCTCGCGCCAGAAGTTCACGGCATTAAAATTTCCCCCAAACAGGATAGATGAATTCCCTAACGGAAACTCGGCCAGTGTAGAATTCACCTCCGGAATGCGCTGAAGGGTAAGGTTATTGGAGCCCAAAAGGTTCTGGGAGTAGCGGGTCAAGAACGAAAGGGAATGCAGATCGGTCCGGTGGTGAATGAACAGATTAGATTCCACGCTGCTTTGAGTCCTCTCGGCCGTAATGCTGCTCAGATCGCTACGGACATCTTTACTGTTTAAATAATTCACATCGGCCTTGAGGTCAAGTCGCTCCGTAAATTGCTGGGTGTGGCGATACCGAAGATCAATGTTTTCATTTTTTAAATCCCGATCATAAAAATAGAGTGTCTCAAGCCTGCCCTGAGAATCTCGGCTTAAGACATAGCGGTACTCCAGAATCCCTCCGACTCCTTTCGCACTTCGATAATCAAGGGAAACAGTGGCATCCTGACTAGGTCCAATCACCCAGTAGAAGGGCTGAAGATACTTGTAACCCTCCTCCTTTGAGCCGTAACCGATTCTGGGAAGCAAAAATCCAGACTGTCGAGTCGTCTTGACCGGAAAAACAAGATAAGGGAGATAGATCACCGGGACATCCTTAATATAAAGGGCCGCCCCCTTGGCCACCCCATAATGATCCAGCCTCAACCTCAGTTTCTTGGCCCGAAAACGCCATGCCGGTGCACTGGAAGGACAGCTGTCACAGGTGGTCCAGGAACCGTCATCAATCAGATACTCCTCTTCCGTCAGGCGCTCCATGCGTTCACCCTCGATATGAGAGTTATCCTTGCTGACATCAATCCGGCCCTTATAAATCACCCCTTGAGAGGTATTGATATTAAATTCGATTCGATCGCCTTTCACCAGATTCTCTCCATCCAACAATTCCACCTGGCGTTCAGCAGTCAGAAGCCCTGTCGTATTGTCCAACACCATACTCTCTGAGGTCAACCGCATCTGCCCCTGGGTAACCACCGCATGGCCGTTGGCTGTGTAGATGTTCTTCTGTTGATCATACTCCAGATGATCCGCCGTGATATTGATCGGATCCTTCCCTTTGGATAACTTGCTCAGGTCAGGCACAGGAACTCGGCCCGAAGGAGTAGAAGAATCTTGAGATAGACAAACACCCGGAAGGAAAAGAACCATGAAAAAAAGGAGGATAAGGGAGCGTAACGCACACCAATGCGTCATCTCATCCCCGGAATACCGGGGGCTTTTCTCGCCCCTCCAGAAATGCCTTGGCCGCTCCCACCGTGTAAAGAGAGCCCGTAATGCACAGGATATCCTGGGGCAGAAGCCTGCCCAAGGCATAGGCCACTGCTTCAGGGATCGTTTCCCGAGGGACGATAGGCATGTTATAATTGCTAAGCCCCTTACGAAGATCCTCAAGGGATGCCGACCCGGAATAATCCGGTCGTGTGAGAATGACCTCATCAGAAAAGGATGCAATCTCCCTCAGTATCCCTCCAATGTTTTTATCCGCCAGGATCCCCACCAGCAGAAGAAGCCGGCCTTTTCGGACCTGTTTCATCTCTGCCAAAAAATTCCCCAGGACCTTTGCCCCTGCCGGATTGTGTGCACCATCCAAAAGAACCAGAGGTTCTCTCTTGACCACTTCCAAACGCCCATCCCACCGGACCGACTGAAATCCTTTCCGGATAGATTCTTCAGACAGTCTCATCTCCATCCCTGACAACAGTTCAACCGCTGCGAGTACCGTCCCGGCATTAATAATTTGGTGATGACCTAATAGAGGACAGACCAGATGTCTTAGGGTCATCTTTTGGCCGTGATAATCAAAATCGGCCGGTGAACTCCCGTCAACCCACACCTCACGACCCAATAGAATGAATCTGCTTCCCCGTTGCCGGCAGGCCTCTTCAATGACCTGGATCGCCTCGGGGCGGCTAGCGGCCGACACAACCGGTGTGTGCAGCTTGATAATCCCTGCCTTCTCGGCCGCGATTTTTGGAATAGTGTCTCCCAGAAAGGCCTCGTGATCATAATCCACATTGGTGATCACCGAAACCAAAGGCTGAAGGACATTGGTGGCGTCAAAGCCTCCACCCATCCCCACCTCCATCACGGCCACATCCACCCGCTGCCGGGCAAAATACAGAAAGGCCATGGCCGTGGTGAATTCAAAAAAGGTGGGCGAGAGCGATGGTCCCAATCTCTGGCGGATATGATCTGTCAGGTCTGCCACCGATTCCGGAGGGATCAATGTACCATTTACCCGCATCCGCTCCGTGAAGTCGATCAGGTGAGGTGAGGTATAGAGGCCCACCTTATATCCGCCGGCCTGGAGTATGGAGGCCAGCATGGCCGCAGTGGATCCCTTACCATTGGTCCCACCGATATGGACGGATCTGAATTTTTGGTGGGGGCTGTCTAACGCCTCCATCAGCCCGCCGATGACTTCCAGGCTGGGTCTGATTCCATACCTCTGAAGCCGATACAGATATCCGATGGCTTCCTGATAAGTCACGTGTAAAGCCCCCTTATTACATTACAAGCAGAAGTCGTTTTTAACACACTTCCATATGGATTGCAAGGTGGAACCAGCGTCTTAATCCTTTACAGAAATATCTATAGATCATTAGATCATTGAGGCCGGAGCTCAGCCGAGGGTGGTTCTCCGGCACAGGCACGGCTGCGCTTACGGTGCTCGCCGACCTTCGGGTCTCGACTCCCGCAGCATCAGAGCCATCGATGCGGGAGCCTTCGACACGGCCGGTTCACCACCCCCGGCTTGCGCTCCAGCTGAAGATGTATCCCTGTTTGACAAATCGTTAGAATGTGCTATCTTTGGAAATGTTTGGACTTAATATTATACCGCGGAGGTGAAGATGAAAAAATTGTGCTTATGGTCAGCAAATCTTTTTTTGTTTCTTTGCATCTCTACTGTATCTGCCCAAACTCCTGAAGCCCCTCCTGCTGAGCCATCGTCAGCACCACCTGCAGCGGTCACCAGCATGACCGTGAGCGAAGCCGCTATAGCTACTGGAGTAGAAAGCCTGACACCTCAGGGCGCAGCTGACAGTTTTGAACCAAACGTGGGAAAGCTTTACGCCTTTACTAAGGTCACAGGATCCGAAGGTGAAACCACGATCAAACATCTCTGGTTTCATGGAGATCAGGTGGTGGCCGAGGTGGAGCTGCCCATTAAAGCATCCAGTTGGAGGACCTACAGCAGCAAGACCATCACATCAGACATGACAGGCCAATGGAAAGTGGATGTCACCACCCACGACGGCACAGTACTCAAATCCATCCCCTTCACAATTAAATAACTAATCTCTTACTAACCATCTCCCCAGTTTCTGTGTGCCTTCAGTCTCACGGCTTGAGCCGGGACCGGTGAGACGGCCGTGTCGAAGGCTGCCACATCCATGGCTTCGATGCTGTGGCTGCCGAGACCCGAAGGCCGGCGAGCACCGTAAGCGCAGCCGTGCCTGTGCCGTGGAACCGGTCTCGGTCAAGCCAGGAAGAAGAGTTTTCCCTTTGACAGCAGCAATCGAGTAAAGGTAAGATTTTCCTCGTTGAAAATAATTCCATGAACACGCTTCCCACATTGATCATTCGCTCAAAAGCCCTGCTGCGGCTTCGAGCAGGCCATCCCTGGATTTATTCCAATGAATTGGCTAGAACCCAAAAACATTTGGAGCCAGGGCAATTGGTCACAGTGAAAACTGGAGATGGAGAATGGATCGGGCGCGGATATTATAATCCCCTGTCTGTCATCGCCATCCGGCTTCTGACCCGTGAAGATATCCCAATCGACGAGAGCTTCTTTGAAGGCAAGATCCAGAAGGCCCAGGCATTACGGGAAAGATTACTACCGGGGGAAGAAGCCTATCGCCTGGTTTTCGGAGAGGCAGACGGCCTGCCTGGACTGATTATCGATCGATACGGCTCTGTTCTGGTCATTCAGTTTCTGACCGCCGGCATGGATCGCCTACGTGATCTCATTGTTAAAATCCTGATCAATCGCTTTCAACCAAAAGCCATTGTTGCCCGAAATGATGCTGCCAGCCGCAAGCTGGAAGGCCTTTCCGTAGAGAAAAAGTTGTTGTACGGCGAACTTCCTTCAAGTGTGGTGATCTCGAAAAATGGGTTGTCTTTTGAGGTAGATGTTTTAGAAGGGCAGAAGACCGGTTTTTTCCTGGATCAGTCAGAAAACTATCGGGCATTAGCAGAATTTGCTCAGAATAAAAAAGTTTTGGATGCCTTCTGCTATACAGGGGCCTGGGGGCTTCATGCCCTACACTATGGCGCCACGAGTGTTCTGGGACTGGACTCTTCCGAAAAGGCCATTCAGCAGGCACGGGCCAATGCCAAGCGAAACGGAATAGAAGATCGGGCGAGCTTTCAGGAAGAAGAGGTTTTTGATGGTTTAAGGAAGCTGCTGACCAAGGGTGAACAATACGATCTGATCATCCTGGATCCTCCTTCCTTTGTTAAAAACCGAAAGGAACTAAAGGACGCTATTCGGGGCTACAAAGAAATAAATCGCCTTGCAATGCTGCTCCTGACGACCGAAGGAATTTTAGTTACCTGCTCCTGCTCCCATCTCATGGATGCTTCGACCTTTCGCAGCATCCTGGTGGATGCCGCCGGGGATGCCGAGCGATCTTTTCGCATCATGGCCTGGTGCACCCAGGGTCCGGATCACCCCATCGTTCTCGGCATCCCCGAAACCGAATATCTCAAGTGTGTCATTCTTCAGTCCCGTCCTCACTAAATATCAGTTCCGCGCAGTGGGGACACGGCACACTGTCTTCTACTTTTGATACATAGGACTTTCCTTGTCCTCTAACCATCCTGCCGGGTTCACGGCAATATATTCCCGGACGAGGTGCATTTCGGCTTCATCCCGAATGACACGTTCGTAATAATTGCGTTGCCAAATGGGAACACCCGGTGCACACCGCAAAACATTGATCTGTCTGGTCGTGGCCGATTTGAATCCGCGCACAATGGCGCCGATGGTCTGTGATGGGGAACACAATGACCCCTTGTTGTTTGTAGGGGCGTATTGCAATACGCCCCTACCATTACCCGTAATCACCACAATTGCATGAAAATGGTTCGGCATCACAATGAACGCATCCAGAATTATATTGGGTCTTAGATCAGCGGTTCGTGACCATTCATTCTGAACCACTCGCCCATATTCATTCAGGCGCATCACACCATCCACAATCTCTCCAAACAGGCATTCCCGGTTCCAGGCGCAGACCGTGACGAAATACGCCCCGGCTTGGGAATAATCATGTCCCTTTAACCGGATCGACCGGCGGTGATGAACTTCCGGATTATATGTAATTCTATCCCCCTAGGTTGATTCAAAAGAATGATTAGAGGGGAGAGGTTTCGCTGCCGAAGTCATAAAAAAATTATCCCGAATCATAATCCAAAACCTTGCTACGTTCAAGTGCAGCGCCAAAAGCTGAGCCGCCGCAATTGCTTCAGCGCATGGTTAGGAGGTATCACCATTCAGCAATCAACTTATCATAGTCTGCATGAGAACCAATCCAGAACCAGACAATCTCCTCACCATCGCGAACTCCAACGGCGCGGTAACCAAGTCCGACTCTCACGGAGTAAATCGGTTTTTGTGAATGGATCTGCTTAAAACGTAAGCTTGGATGGTAGGGATTTTTTGAAAAAAGCTTGTAAGCCTCTTTGGCTTGGCGCTGGACAGACTTGGGAAGTTTTCTGAACGCTTTCCGAAAACGTTCTGTCGTATGAGAGATCACAGTTTGTCTGGATCAAGCTTTTTTGTTCGACCTTCACGATGCTCAGCCAGTGCTTGATCAGCTAATTGATCAAGCATGTGAGACGATTCAGCAAAAGCCCTTTCCCAGCGTTGCTCGGACGCAAGCTCGTCGAGAATCCAGGTAGCAAGCGCATCCTGTTCTTTCTTTGAAAGCTTAGAAACTTCGGCTAATGCTTTTTCAAGCAACTTTGTCATAAGTTAACTCCTATAATCACAAATTATACTCTGATTGCCATAACCAGACAAGCAACCCGTTGATTTAGGCTGAGCCGCCGCAGTCAGCTCCAGCGCGGGTTAGGCAGTATCTTTATGGCGAGAGAGGAGTGCGGGCAAGCTTCCAACCAGTGCCCCTGCCGATGAACAAACCACTCCAACTACTGCCGCAATGATGAACTCGAACGGCCACAAATTATGCGAGGTTGGGTCTTTCGCCGTCTCAACAGCGACCCGCGCGAGTACCGCAGCGGGCACGGAAGCGCCTACAGCAAGGACTACCACTAGGAGGCGGGCTTTACCCAATGCGCGGGCGGCAGCGGCTAGAACGCCAACCACAAGCAGACCTGGGCCATACAAAGTATTTGGCAGCGAGACCTTTGCGTAGGGAATTTGCCAATAGGGAAAACCCACGGCAAAGAAACCGACCATGAAGGCGGCGACCAGCCAGTACGCTGCATTAGGCCTCATTTTATTTTGCACCCTTGTTTCCAAAGAATGCACCGATCCGTGCTGTAATGATCAATGGCACGGAAAGTATACCGAACGCCACCACCCCAAGTGGCAAGAGATTACCCGGCCCCTGGGTTAACAACACCCAGAAAAACTGGCCCACGAGTGGAGCCACTCCCCATCGCCACGAGTGTCTCGGCTCAAAGAAACCTAGTGCTGCGGATACCACGCAGACAATTGGCATGCCCACCGAGAAATACAAGGAAGAATCCCAAGCTTCCCTTTTTCCTGATGCAGCAGACACAAGTGCCCATACCGACACACCGCATACAATTGCAACAAGGTATAGCCAAGTGTCCTTCTTCATCCATTCCCCCGTCCGATCAACGTGGTCGGTTCCAGCCCGGGTTAAACAGCTATCCCCTATTTCTTGACGTCCTCTAATCGTATACCACGCCCCGACCGCAGACTTTGTCTTGCAGCCTCTACGCGTTGCAAAAACCGAGGGTCGTTCTCGAGGCAGTAATCAAACCAGTCCTCTTCAGACTTAAACCCGACTAGTATTCCAGCCGGTTTTCCATGACGAGTAATCACCACCCCTTCTTTTTCCGCAACACGTAAATATTTTGATAAATCATCTTTTACTTCAGATAAAGCAACTTTTTTCATTCTAACTCTCCTATTTTTGCAATCCACGCTGCAGCTTGTGATTTTTCAACAATCGCTAAAATTTCAACTGATGTTTCCATAACATCATAAAAAACTCGTATTTCGCCGAATCGTAATCGGTACTGAGGTCGACGGATTCCTCGCAAACGTTTGATGCTGCTCTTGCTTGTTTTTTTGGGCTCATGCCGAAGATGCCTTTCAATTGTATCTCGTACTTCCGTTCGCAAATGGGCTTTCAACCTGCGGAGATCCTCAGCAGCCTCCGGAGCTAGGATAATCTCATATCGCATTATAGCCAGATTATAGCCAGAATTTTAGAAAAGTGCAACTTGAGGAACAGCAGCCGCTACACGCTCAAACACCGTCGGCTCCAGTGAGGGTTAGGCAGAGTGGTCTCTGTCTCTCAGGCAGCCTTCCTCTTATGAATCATGAGCGAATTTCCATCGGGGTCCGAAACGATGGCAATATGGCAGATGGGTGTCTCCACAGGTTCGATAACAAACCGGCAGCCGCTCTCCCTAAGTCGACTGACCACTGCACCAAAATCATCCACTTCAAGAGCGGCGCAACCACCTCCTGACGAGGGCTTAAACTCTGGAACACCCCAGCCGATGGCGAAAGTGCCCAATCCGATATCATACTCGACCATGCCTTGTTTATCGTTTCCGAAGAAACAGGTTTCCGTGAGGCCCAAAGTGCCTTCATAGAACTGACGTGCACGCTTGAAGTCTGTAACGGGATAAGCTGTAAATGCGATTTCGATAACTTTCATGTTTTGCCTTTCAGGAAATTTATCCCGCATCGTACTCCAAACCCTCGCTTGGGTCAAGTGCAATATAACAATATTTGACAAGATGGAATCGACGTGTTATTGTCTCCCCAGTTTTGTTGGAGAAGCATCGGATGGAATGGAGTCAGAGACCGCAAGGAGGCAAGCCCGATCTTGAAAAGGTGATCCGAGATTTTCAGGAACGGCTGCGAAAGGCGTTCGGCGGAAATGGACTCGGCAGCTGGCTTCCGATCATCGGCCTGGCTATCGCCCTTATCGTAGCCTGGCAGTCCTTCTACATCGTCGCCCCTAATGAGCAGGGGGTGGTCAAACGGTTCGGCCGCATCGTCCGACTGACTCCTCCCGGCCCCCACTTCAAGATCCCGGTGATCGAAACCGTCCTGATCCCCCAAATCACCAAACTACACCGCATCGAAGTCGGATTCCGATCCTTTCCTAATGGCAGCACGCAGACGGTCCCACGCGAGGCATTGATGCTGACGGGGGATATGAATATCCTTTCGGTCGAGTTGATTGTTCAGTTTCGCATCCGTGACTCCCAGGAGTTCCTCTTTAATGTCGCCGATCTGGGTGAGACGATCACGAAGGCGACCGAGGCCGCGATCCGCCAGGTGGTCGGTCAGAGCCACCTCGATGAGGCCCTCACGACCGGGAAGGCCGATATCCAACAGAAAACACAGGATCTGCTCCAACAGATACTGGATGATTACCGTGCCGGCGTGCAGGTCGCCGCAATTCAGCTTCAAGACGTCGATCCGCCGGACCAGGTCGTCAGTGCGTTCAAAGACGTCGCGAGCGCGAAAGAAGACAAAGAGAAGTTGATCAATCAGGCCCAGAGTTACCGAAACGACATCATCCCCAAGGCCAAAGGTGAGGCCGCCCAGGTCGTCAACCAGGCCCAGGCCTACGGTCAGGCGCGCGTGCGACGGGCCGAGGGCGAGGCGGATCGCTTTAAAAAGATGCTACAGGAGTATCAGCAGGATAGAAAAGTAATTCGGACGCGCCTGTTTTTGGAAACGATGGAAGAGGTGCTTCCGGGCATCCATAAGGTTGTGATCGATAAGAAAATGGGCGATCAACTCCTTCCGTATCTCCCGCTGGAACGTTCACAGAAACCGGCCGAGGTGAAACCATGAAGAAATGGCTCATCATCATCGGCATCGTACTCATCGTTCTGATTATCGGCGGCTCTCCCTTCTTCATCGTGGACGTAACCCAGACTGCGATCGTCGTCCAGCTCGGGAAACCGGTCCGGACCGTGATCGAACCGGGGCTCCAATTCAAAGTTCCATTCGTCCAAAACGTGATCTATTTCGATAAGCGCCTGCTCGATTATGACGCCACCTCCCAGGACGTCATCACACAGGACAAGAAGACGCTTCTGATCGACAACTTTGCCAAGTGGCGGATCAAAAACCCGCTCAAGGTGTACGAGGCCTTCCAGACGCAACAGGCGGCGCTCGGGCGGCTGGACGACATCATCTATTCGGAACTCCGGGTGGAATTGGGACGACATGATCTGGCCGAGATCGTCTCGACGGCCCGATCCAAGATCATGGAAACGGTCACCGCACGGGCGAATGAGAAAGCGGCGGCCTACGGGATCGAGCTGGATGACGTGAGGATCAGGCGCGCCGATCTGCCGGAGCAAAACGAGAAGGCCGTCTTCACTCGCATGGAGGCCGAACGCGAGCGCGAGGCGAAGCGGTATCGCTCCGAGGGTGCAGAAGAGGCCCAGAAGATCCGTTCTGAGGCCGAGAAGGAACGGGAAATCATACTGGCGGAAGCCTATAAAACCTCACAGACGATGATGGGACAGGGTGATGCGAAGGCTTTTCGGATTTATGGCCAGGCCTATCGTCAGGATGTCGAATTCTTTGAGTTTATGCGGACGATGGAGGCCTACAAGAAAGCACTCGATAAAGAGACCACGTTGGTTTTGAGCCCCGATTCAGATTTCTTAAAATACCTGAAATAAATCTTGTTATTCAGCGCGGTCTGTAAAGATGCATGCGTGGCTTGTGATCTGGTTTGGGCTGGTGCGGGATTGGGGCTATCCGGGGATCGTGCTGTTGATGGCGATGGAGAGCTCCATCTTCCCAGTTCCCAGCGAAGTGGTCATCCCGCCAGCGGCCTATTGGGCGGCCCAGGGGCAGTACAATTTCTGGGGCGTGATCCTGGCCGGAACGGTCGGAAGTTATATCGGTGCGGCCGGGACTTACTGGGTGGCCCGATGGCTCGGCCGGCCAATCGTCATCCGGTATGGCAAGTATTTTTTCATTCCCGAGTCCAAGCTGCTCCGCGCCGAACGGTGGCTGGTCCGGTATGAGGCCGGCGGCATCTTCTTCGCCCGACTCCTCCCGGTTGTGCGGCATCTGATCGGGATTCCGGCCGGAATCGTCAGAATGAATTTTAAAACCTACAGCCTCATGACAATTGCCGGCTCGGCAATCTGGTGCTGGGTATTGGCCTGGTTTGGGGCAAAGGTGATTGGCGACCGCCCCGAGCTGCTTGATAATCCCCAACAAATGATGCTCGTCATGACCGACCGGTCCCACTGGTTCGTAGGTCTCGTACTGCTATTGGTCATCCTCTATCTCGTCGGCATGCGCCTTACCGCGAAGCCTGAATCAGCATCGCAGGATGCAGGATAATCAGGAAAATTTTTAGCGGTCGAAGGTAAAAAATATCGCTTGCAGAGTGATGAATGAGACACTGCCTAAAAAAATTCCAAGAGTTTGGTGAGGGTTTCTTTGAGGCGCTTTCGGTCTACCACCATGTCCAGCATGCCATGTTCCATCAGAAATTCGGCCCGCTGAAATCCGGCAGGAAGCTGCTGCTTGATGGTCTGCTCGATCACCCGGGGCCCGGCAAAACCGATCATGGCCCGGGGTTCCGCGATGATGATATCCCCCAGCATAGAGAAGCTGGCCGTGACACCGCCATAGGTAGGGTCTGTGAGAATAGAAATAAAGGGCACGTGCTCTTGATGGAGCCGCCCGATGGCCATGGCGGTCTTGGCCATCTGCATCAGGGAAAGGGTTCCCTCCTGCATCCTGGCACCGCCGGAGGAGGACACAATAATTAAGGGAAAGCGAGCGGCCGCCGCCTTTTCAGCAGCCCGAAGGATCTTCTCGCCCACCACCGATCCCATGCTCCCTCCCATGAATCCAAAATGAAACATCCCGAATACCACTGGGTGACCACCAATTAATCCCTCACCCAGCAGGATCGCATCCTTATACCCGGTCTTGTCCTGGTTGGCCTTCAGGCGGTCTCGGTATTTTTGAGAATCCTTAAAATTAAGTGGATCGAGAGGGTAGACCCCAACATCCCATTCCTTGAAGCTGCCATCGTCCAGCATCAACTCAAGCCGCTTCTGCACCGGCAAAGGAAAGTGGTAATCACACTTTGGACAGACTCGAAGGTTTCTTTCCAGCTCTTTGCGGTAGATGATCTCCCGGCAGTGGTTGCACTTAACCCAAAGGCCTTCGGGGATCTTTACTTTTTTACTTACTGTTCCATCTGGCTCTGTGCCTTCAGGCGATTCTTTTGGTTTCTTAAACCAGGCCATGACCCATCACTCCAATATTGTGATAACTTATCACAGATGCCCAAAATTGGCAATTTATACATAGCTACTGATAGGGTTACCCAAGCCCTTCGCTGCTCCGAGGCTTCGGCCCTGACCCACCAACGACGCTCGGGCGGGAAGGCCCTTCCGGAATTCCCTCGCCCCTTTCGAGCCTCGGTCAGTTCCGGCTTTCCCTGCCCTACGCTGTCGGGTGAGGTCCCCAGAGCCTCTCGCCAGTCGCGCTCAGGACTTAGGTAGCCCCATCAGTATCATCCAACTTCAAAAGGCTCGCTTGGGATCTTGCTCCTTCAGGACTTGTATTCCCTCAAGTATCTTGTCTTCCACCTCTTTATTAATCTCGGGCAAGGTTCTCAACATGTGGGAACGAACCATCCCCTCCAGATCATCGAGTGTCTTGATCCCCAGCCCCTCATAGAGGTAGTGGGCTGTTCTGGGTTGAATTCCGGGCAGGGAAAGAAAACTCAGTAAGACAGGAGGAGTCTCTTTTTTCATCTCTTCATACTGGGCAAGCGTCCCTGTTTGGATGATTTCCTGAATTTTTGCGGCTAGGTCCTTACCAATCCCTGGAAGATCCTTAAGACCACTCCGGGCTGCAATGGCCTCAATATCCTCTGTGAGTTCGTTGACCACCTGGGAGGCCTTGCGATAGGCCCTGACCCGAAACAGACTCTCCCCTCTTATTTCCAAGAGCGCTGCCAGATTCCTGAAGATGACTGCGATCTGCTGATTTTTCATCATGACTCCATCACACAGCATTATACTAGAGTGCAACGAAGTGACTCAAACCTTAAATAGCCATGGCCATACATCATCTTTTTCCTACGTGAGATCCACGTTTTTTTGACGGTGGGTCAAAAGACGCTATCTTTAGAATACGGCTAGAGACAATCTTAAGGAAAGGAGGATTGAGAGCAGTTGGGCAGAAACGATTCAAGATCACGGCCCAATTCACTTAAGCTCGATCGGCAGGACTGCATGTTGATTTCCTTTCTGATGAGTTCCATAATCGGTCCCATTTCGTGCGATTGATTGATCAGGGTAGCTCCTTTGATCACTCCGTCTCGCAAAAATAACCTGACATAACCGCCCTCATTGGCGGATCCTCTTCTGATAACCTGGGTACCTGGCAGTAAGGTGGTATTTCCTACAAACGCAACACCCAGCCCTAGGACCCGGATGACATAGTTGCGCACGGACCTAAGAACGGCCCTTTCACCCACCATGTTACATCCTGCGATTTTTCCTTGATCGGTCGCATTGGACCAATTTCCTAGGCAGCTGAACCGCCCGTTACCCGTATCATAAAATTCAGCACTATCGCCAGCTGCAAATACATGAAAATCGCTGGTTCTTAAATATTCATCCGTCAGAATGCCCCTCTTTGACTGCAGGCCTGATGCTTTGATGAAGGGAGTGGTCGTATCGATCCCAATTCCAACACCCACTAGATCACAACTATAGCTTTTTCCGCTGGTCAAGAGGACTCTCTGCACATGACCGTTGCCCCAGAATTCCTTGATCTGATCAGCATAATGAATCGTCACCCCTTTTTGTCGCAGGGTATCTTCAATCATTTTTGCAGATTCTTTATCCAGCATGGATGACCAGAATTGATGCTCTATCATGACCATCACTGTTTCAATCCCTCTCTCTATAAAACACCTGGCCAATTCCAGCCCGATCAATCTTCCACCAATCACCACTCCCTTTCTGGCTGTCTCCATGGCCTGTCGAATACTCTCCGCATCCTCAATCGTACGAAGATAGTAAATACCATCTAACTCGAATCCATGACACATCAGTCTTCTTGCAAAACCACCTGTGGCCAGCAGCAGTTTTCCATACTGCACCGTCATTCCATTACTGAAATAGGCAAATTGCTCTGGAAGGGAAAGACCTTCAACATACACTTCTCGGAACAGATCGATGCATTGGTCACGATACCAGTTCTCGCCCTTAATAAAGACCTTTTCTCTGGGTATCTTTCCTGAGATATAGTCGGGAAGTCGTATCCTGGAATATAGGGTGTGCCGATCATCTGTGACCATCATAATACTTCCATCTGATCGTTGCCGGATGGTCTCAGCCGCTGTGGTTCCGGCAACCCCGCCTCCCACGATCAAGTAGTCTACCCGTAATCCCCTTGGCATTTTTATCTCTTATCTATCTTGCCTTTGTCCGCTCCGATCCATCATAAATCCGGTCAAAGTCTTTTTGTGCAATATAAATGCCAAACCCCACAGCACATTTTCAGTGAATTTTTGATGATCGCCCTCGAAATATCCGAACAGTTCTGAACTTTCATGGGTAATTTTTACAACTCCAGGAACCATAGAGTACTGTGGGAATTTCCTAACAAAAAAGCCCCTCATTCATACGAAGGGGCTCTTTGTTTACAACAATCGCTTAGGTGTGTGTAATGTCGGTTATGTTCCCATTTCCCAGGAGGCCAGATACTTTTCCTGCTCTTTGGTGAGCTTATCAATGTGAATGCCCATTGCTTCCAGCTTCAGCCGGGCAATCTCCTGATCCACATCATGAGGAACCGGATAAACCTTACGCTCAAGCTTCTTCCCCTGTTGGACCAGATATTCTGCCGACAGTGCTTGGTTGGCAAAGCTCATATCCATCACGGCTGAGGGATGGCCTTCGGCCGACGCCAGGTTAATCAGCCTGCCCTCGCCTAAGAGGTTAATACGCCGACCATCCGTTAAGGTATATTCCTCCACATAATCCCGAATCAGGCGTTTATTTTTGCTGATCTTATCCAGAGCAGGGATGTCGATCTCCACATTGAAATGACCGGAATTACAAACAATGGCTCCATCCCGCATCGTCTCAAAATGTTCTTTGCGGATCACCTTAAGATCTCCCGTCACGGTGACAAAGATCTCGCCCACCTTCGCCGCTTCGGACATGGGCATCACCTGGAATCCATCCATCACGGCCTCCAGGGCCTTTAAGGGATCCACCTCGGTAATCACCACATTACCCCCCATCCCTCTGGCACGCATAGCCACTCCCCGGCCACACCAGCCATAGCCGCACACCACGAACACCGCTCCCGCCAGCAGCCGGTTGGTGGCACGTAGTATACCATCGATGGTACTTTGTCCGGTCCCGTAACGGTTATCAAAGAAATGTTTGGTGTTAGCGTCATTGACCGAGATAATGGGGTATTTGAGAACACCTCGCTCGGCCATGCTGCGCAACCGGATCACTCCCGTAGTGGTCTCCTCTGTTCCGCCAATAATGCCGCTCAATAAATCAGTCCGTTCGGAGTGGAGAGTGGACACCACGTCTGCACCGTCATCCATGGTAACGACAGGTTTTTGATCCAGGGCGGCATGGATATGCTTATAATAAGTTTTCTGGTCCTCCCCCTTGATGGCAAAAACGGGGATCTCATCAAACTTCACCAATGCCGCTGCCACATCATCCTGGGTACTGAGAGGATTGGAAGCACAAAGAGCCACCTGGGCCCCACCGGCCTTCAGAACCGTCATCAGTGCTGCCGTCTCGGTGGTGACATGAAGACATGCTGCAATTCTGACCCCTTTAAGAGGACGCTCCTTCTTAAATCTCTTCTTGATCAGCTTGAGCACCGGCATCCCTTGTTCCGCCCACTCAATCCGGAGGGCACCTTTTTGGGCCAGTGTGAGATCCTTCACATCGTAATTCATCTTGTCTCCTGTGTTATTTTTTATTTATATAGATAAGGCCAAAGGTTAGGTTTTCGATTCACCCCTTTCGCCTTTGGCCTTTAAAGTTTAAATTTTATAGTCCAGCGGCTTTTCTCAGAGCCTCAGCCATGTCCGTCCGCTCCCAGGTAAATTCAAGCTCGTTCCTGCCGAAGTGTCCATAGGCCGCGGTCTTTTTGTAGATCGGCCTTCTCAGTTTAAGATGCTCGATCATTCCTTTGGGGGTCATGGGAAAGTGATCCCGCACCAGCTTCACAATCTTGTCCTGGGAGACCTTGCCCGTCTGGTGGGTATCAATCAGTATCGAGACTGGATCCGGGACGCCAATGGCATAGGCCAGTTGTACTTCACATTTATCCGCGATGCCAGCAGCTACCAGGTTCTTGGCAATATACCGCGCCATGTATGAGGCCGAACGGTCCACCTTGCTGGGATCTTTACCAGAAAAGGCACCACCACCGTGGCTTCCCACACCCCCGTAGGTATCCACAATGATCTTTCTACCCGTCACTCCGGTATCTCCTTGGGGCCCTCCAACGACAAAACGCCCGGTGGGATTAATATGATAAATGATATTCTCTTCATCCATGATTTCAGGGGGAATAACGGGCTTGATCACCTTCTCGACAATATCTTCCTTCAACTCCTTAAGGCTTACATCCAGACTGTGCTGGGACGACACCACCACTGTGGCCACCCGTACAGGTTTTGTGTCCCGGTACTCGATCGTGACCTGAGACTTTCCATCCGGGCGGAGATACGGAAGAATATCCTTTTTTCGCATCTCGGTCAGCCGGCGGGTAATCTTATGGGCCAGCAGGATGGGCATGGGCATCAGCTCGGGCGTTTCATTACTGGCATAACCAAACATGAGTCCTTGATCTCCCGCGCCCCCGATGTCCACACCCATAGCGATATCGGGGGACTGATTGTGGATGGAAGTAATGACCGAACAGGTCTCCCAGTCAAAACCGTACTTCGCCCGGGTATAGCCGATGTCTTTAATGGTTTCCCGAACAATATCCGGAATCTCCACATAACAAGAGGTAGTAATCTCGCCGGCCACAAAAGCCAAGCCCGTGGTAACCAGCGTTTCACAAGCCACCCGGCACGTTGGATCCTGAGCAATAATGGCATCCAAAATTGCATCCGAGATCTGATCCGAAACCTTATCCGGGTGCCCTTCTGTCACCGATTCTGAGGTAAAAAGATAATTCACGCGGCCCATAATATTCCCCCCTTACTATTAAAGTGGCTTTCTTTTTATCTTATATCTTTTCATATTATCAAGGTTCACAGGAAAAAATCAATAAATTATTTGATCACAGCTCACCCCAAATTCCCAACCCATTGACTTTATGGTAGTCTTCTCTTAATATGTAAACCCGCTGCAAAAATGGGTGTAGTGTGACAATTGGGGGCGGTTTAAGCCCCCTATTTACTTTATTCCTGATTTAGACTAAACTATTGATTTAGGCCTTAAAATTAAAGCCTGATACAAAAGAGGGCTTTACGATCCAAGGTGAGAATGTACAAGGAAGTGCACAGATGATTATCATCATGCGTCCAGAGATTAACCCCCAGGGATCGGAAATCCAGCAGATCCTGGAACATATGAAGAACTATCCCAATGTCTCGGTACGGGTACACGCCGTGGCTGGAACCACCCGCACGCTGACAGAGGTGTATCTCATCGGCCCCACCGAAACAGTGGACCCGGATGGGATTTCAGGCCTCCCAGGAGTGGAGCGGGTCGTCCGGGTCTCGGAAAGATACCGCCTGATTGGCAGGCACCGGGGTCAGATACAGGCCATGGGTTTTGAGTATAATGGTCTGACCTTCAGCCAGGAAACCTTTCATGTTTTCGCTGGATTATGTGCTGTGGACAGTCGGGAAAACGTAGAAAAAGTGATGCGGATCTTACAACGCCATGGTCTGGCCACTTGCCGAATGGGGGCTTACAAACCCCGGACCAGCCCTTATGACTTTCAAGGGCATGGCAAAGAATGTCTTTCCTACGTCTTCGATCTGGCCGGAAGATACGGGATCAAGGTGATTGCCATGGAGATCACTCATGAGGACCATATCCAGGAAATCCGGCACTCCCTGCAACAAGCAGGAAATCCAACGGGGGTGATGCTTCAGATCGGAACCCGAAACGCCCAGAATTTTGAGCTCTTAAAGATGGCCGGCCAGCAGCAGGACTTCCCGGTCCTCATCAAGCGAGGCATGGGCATCACCCTGGAAGAGTCTCTCAATGCATGCGAATACGTAGCCAGTGAAGGGAATCGAAAGCTGGTCTTCTGCTTAAGGGGGGTAAAGACTCATCTGGGAGAACCCCACCGAAATCTTGTGGACTTCGCCCATGTCCCTGTGGTAAAGCGTCTGACCCGAATGCCGGTCTGCATTGACCCATCTCATTCTGTGGGCCAGAAGGAGATGTCCACGGACGGCCTTTCAGATATCATGCATGCCACGGCCCAGGGAGTCATTGCGGGGGCGAACATGGCCTTAGTGGATTTCCACCCAACCCCTGAAAAGGCTTTATGTGATGGTCCCCAGGCCCTGCTTTTGGAAGAAATGGAAAGCTTCTTAAAGGATGTGGTGATTGTGCGGGAGGCCTACGAAAAGCGAAAGGCTCTTGTACAACAGGCCGCAGCCACCTCGGTCAGCTCTTCCTAAGAAGATATTTTCACATTTACCGAACAACAACCAAGACCTCATCCGGATTCACCCGGTCTCCTTCATTAACGTAGATGGCCTTCACCTCTCCGGCAATGGGAGAATGGACCTCGGTCTCCAGCTTCATGGCCTCCACAATTAGGACAGTATCACCCGCCTCCAGCCGGTCGCCCACATGCACCTTGACACTCACCACCACCCCGGGCATGACAGTGGTGATATCCCCCTCCTGAGTGGCTTTGGGTCGGATCGACTGCCCGACCGCTTTGGTATCGATCTGCCCATCAATACTGGGGACCACCTCCACTAAGGACTCCACCATCACCTCTTCCAGCTGATCGTCTATATAAATAAAATAGGGACGGCCTCCCTCACCCAGATGGCCCATGCCGCCGATCTTCACCTGGTAGGTTTCACCGTGTACCTTAATCGTGAACTCCGTGGGTGCAATGATAGGTGCTGGAGAACCCGGCGTTCCGGGAGCCTGTGCCGGGATAGTCTTGGGAGGCTCTTTGCCCAGTTCCCCTTTTTCTCGAAGGTTCAGGAATTCCATCGCGACCTTGGGAAAGAGGGCATAACTTAAGACATCCTCCACGGTCTTGGCCGTCTCCCCTAACTCTTTCTTGGCTTTCTCAAGCTCCGGTTCCAGGAGATCGGCCGGCCGGACCTCCACAAATTCTTCATCTCCCACGGCCTTTCTCCGTATCTCCGGATCAATGGGGGCAGGCGGCATTCCATACAGGCCCTTGAGGTAATTCTTGGTCTCGCTGGTGATGACTTTATAACGTTCCCCAGTGATCACATTAAGTGTGGCCTGGGTTCCCACAATCTGACTGGTGGGCGTCACCAGGGGTGGATATCCCAGATCCTTTCGGACCTGCGGGACCTCGTTTAATACATCTTTCATGCGGTGGAGGGCTTTTTGTTCTTTAAGCTGTGAGGCCAGATTCGAGGTCATCCCGCCGGGAATTTGATAAATCAAGACATAGGGATCCACACCGGTATGTTCGCTCTCATAATCCTTATATTTTTTTCGGATCTCCCGGAAGTAGTCCGCGATCTCTGCCAGCAGTTGCAGATCTAACTGGGGATCATTCGGAGTCCCCTGAAGTATAGAAACCATGACCTCGGCCGGGGGCTGTGAAGTCCCCGAGGCCATGGAGGAAATGGCCGTATCAATGATATCAATTCCCGCCTCCACGGCTTTTAGATTGGTGGATACCGCCGTCCCGCTGGTGTCATGGCTGTGCAAATGCAGAGGAACGCCCACCGCCTTTTTGAGACGGCCGATCAATTCGAAGGCTTGATTAGGAAGGAGAATGCCCGCCATGTCCTTAACACAGATAGTATCGGCTCCCATATCCTCCAGCCTCTTGGCCATTTCCACAAACAGGTCGGTGTTGTGGACTGGGCTCACGGTGTAGCATAGAGTGGCCTCCACCTTTCCACCGTACTTCACTGTGGCCTTAATGGCGGTCTTTAGATTACGAAGATCATTGAGGGCATCAAAAATCCGGAAGATATTAATGCCATTGGCAATCGCTCTCTCCACAAACTTTTCCACCACGTCATCCGGATAATGGCGGTAGCCCACCACGTTTTGACCACGTAAAAGCATCTGAAATGAGGTGTTGGGCATGGCCTTCTTGAGCTGGCGGATCCGATCCCAGGGATCTTCACGAAGGTAGCGCAGGGCCGAGTCAAAAGTGGCCCCTCCCCACATCTCGATAGACCAGTAACCCACCTGGTCGATCTTGGGGGCGATGGGAAGCATGTCCTCGGTCCGCAGGCGGGTTGCCAGAAGAGATTGGTGAGCATCCCGCAGTGTGGTATCCGTAATCCTGACTTTCTTAGGTTTAGATTTAGGCATAATTAAAAGCCGCGAACCAGCTCCTTATCTTCTGGAATAGGCCGCAACGGCAGCAGCCAAAATGGCAACCAGGTCTGTCCGATTCCTGGAGTCTGTATACATTAAATCATGAAGCTTGCGATCAATGTATTGGATATCAAAATCACCCCTCCGAAACTCCTCATCCTCCATCATCTTCAGATAAAGAGGTATAGTGGTCTTCACCCCCCGGATCACAAACTCATCCAGGCAACGATGGGTCCGGTCCACCACCTCTTCCCAATTCCTTCCCCAAACCGTCATCTTGGCCAGCAAGGAGTCATAATAAGGGGGAACCACATATCCCCGATAGGCATTGCCGTCAATGCGCACACCGAATCCACCCGGAGAATAATAGGCCGTGATCTTTCCTGTGGTGGGAAGAAAATTTCGCATGGGATCCTCAGCATTGATCCGACATTCTATGGCATGGCCACTGATGTCCACTTCATCCTGGCGAAGGGACAGGGGTTTGCCCGCAGCTAGAAGGATCATCTCCTTCACAATATCGATACCCGTGATCTCCTCGGTAATGGTGTGCTCCACCTGCACTCGGGTGTTCATCTCCAGGAAATAGAAATTTCGATTCCGGTCTACCAGGAACTCCACCGTCCCTACATTCTCATATCCCACGGACTGAGCGACCTTTACAGCAGTCTCCCCAATCTGCCGCCGCAGATCCTCATCCAACAAAAGGGACGGGGCAATCTCCACCAGTTTTTGATAACGGCGCTGAATGGAACAGTCCCGCTCACCCAGATGGATCACATGACCATGCTGGTCCGCCATGATCTGAAACTCGATATGATGGGGCCCTTCAATATACTTCTCCATATAAAGACTGCCGTCCCCAAAGGCCTTCTGGGCCTCGGAAGAGGCTAGAGGAAAATTCCTGCGGACATCCTCGGCGCTTCTACAGATCCGCATCCCCCGACCACCCCCGCCCGCAGCCGCTTTTAGGATCAAGGGATAGCCGATCTCCTCGGCCGCTCCAAGGGCCTCATCTTCGGAACGAAGTGGATCCATCACACCCGGCACCACCGGCACACCGATCTTCTTCATCATCTGTCGGGCCAATACTTTATTCCCCATACTTCGGATGGCATGAGAAGGTGGGCCAATAAAGGTGATCCCCTTCTCGGCACAGGCCTCGGCAAATTCAGGATTCTCTGAAAGAAATCCATATCCGGGATGGATCGCATCCGCCCCTTTCTGAGTTGCCAGCTCGATGATCTTGTAGATATTCAGATAGCCCGAGATAGGCCCCGGCCCCACGAGACAGGACTCATCCGCCTTCTTGACATAGAGGGTGATGGAGTCGGCCTCCGAATGAATCGCCACCGTGGGGATTTTGAGCTCCTTGCAGGCACGGATGACCCGCAAGGCAATCTCTCCCCGATTTGCCACTAATACCTTTTTAAACATTTTATCTATGGGGGCCCGTGCGCCTACCCAAACCGAAAGGTGCTCCGATGCCCCCACACCCCAAGCCTCTCCCGGCATAGCCGGGACCCAGCTTTTCATCTGTCAGGATAGCATTTAGGAGGGGTTCTAAGCAACCCTTTTCCAGAGTCTTTTTTTGATCACATAAGTGCCGACAATGACCAGGAGAAGAACACTAACCACATGAGGAGCACGAAAGGGTCCCATATAGAGATCGTCTGCACGGAAGAAGCTGACAAAGAAGCGGATGACCGAATAAAGTAAAAGATAAGAACAAAAGATGAATCCATCCCCCCAGGGCTTTTTTCTGATGGACCAGAGCAGAAAAAATCCAGCCAGATCCAAAACAAGTTCGTACAGCATCACGGGATGGAGTGGAATGCCAGGAAATTCATGACCGGCAATGCTTCCAGGTGGAAAGACAATACCCCAGGGCTTGGTAGTGGGAATCCCGTGGGCATCTCCATTCATGAAGTTGCCAAACCGGCCGAAGGCTTGGCCCAGGATAGTACTGAGGGCCCCGGCATCGGCCAGTTTCCAAAACGGCAGGCGGTGGCGCCGAACATACCAGATTCCGGTGAGGACACCGCCGATCAGGCCGCCATGAATAGCCAGACCGCCATGCCAGATGGCCGGTATTTCTGAAAGGAATTTACCGTAATAGTCCCAGTTAAAGGCCACATAATAAATCCGGGCCCCCAAAATTCCGCCGAACAGCACAAATAGGATGAGGTTCCAGCGCTGATCATCCGTGAGTGGAATACCTTTTCGGCGTGCTTCTTTGCCCAAAAGCCATCCGCCCACGAGGGCTGCAAGGGCATACATCAAGCCATAATAGCGAAGGGCAAAGGGACCAATCTGAAAAATAACGGGATCCACGGGCTGAAATAGTATCAGTTGTCCATCACACTGTCAACCTCACTTGCAGGGTTTGGACCAGGGATGGTTCTCCGGCACGGGCACTGCTGCGCTTACGGTGCTCGCAGGCCCTCGGGTCTCGGCCGCCCCAGCACCAGAGCCATGGAAGTGGCAGCCATCGACACGGCCGGTTCACCACCCCTGGCCCAAACCCTAAGTGCTCAGGAGTGAGTTGACTTTTTCTTCAAACTGGTGATATATATTATCATACACCTTAAGGAGAGAACTCATGGCCACCAAAAACGTCTTGACTCAGGTCTACCTGAATCCCACCCAGCGCACCCAACTCCTCAAACGCAGTAAAAGCACCAAGCGAAATGTATCCGAACTGATTCGGGAGGCCGTCAATCTGTATCTTGAAGAAGGGTCCTTATCCCTTAAAGATAGCCAACAGCTTACAGTCTTGACCCAAGAGGCCCGGAAGGCCATTCAACAGATGCAAGGAGATCTCTTAGATATGCAACGGAGTATCCGGGACACTCTAACAAAGATTGAAGAACCCCGCCCCAGAGGGGCGAGGATTCTTCGACCCGAGAGGAAATAAACCTCTCTATTTTTATTCGCTCGCTAACCCCGCCCTAGAAGGGCAGGGATTGCGCTCGCTATGCGTGTTCAGAAGCGGAGAACAAATGGGCATCACAGCTAATGCCATCAAGGCCTTAAAAGAAGTAATCGTTCTTAAGGATTTGGTCAGTCAGATCAAAGACTCGGTGGGACAGATCAATCACGCATTGCTGGATCATGAGAAAAGGTTGGTGAAGCTGGAAACAAAGCTGGAAGTCTATGAGCAGCTTGCCCGCGAAGCCCAACGCCGCAAACTCCCCCCCTCTTAATTTTCATTACCCAAAAATATATTAATACAAACGAAATAAGCATTGTTACAGCAAGGCTGCGGTTCGGGGGCGGTGAACCGGCCGTGTCGAAGGCTCCCGCCTCCATGGCTCTGATGCTGCGGGAGCCGAGACCCGAAGGCCGGCGAGCACCATAAGCGCAGCCGTGCCTGTGCCGGTGAACTGGCTCCGGGCCGCAGACTAGGGGTCAAACGTAACAGGAATTATTTTGTTTGTATTAGTTAATCATCAGACCCATCGTGGCTCGCGTACTCAATGACCCGATGTCCGATTTGACGGCCGATCAACAATCCATTGTTATTGTCGCTGGGAAAGTGAATTCCCCCGTAGAGACGAGAGATCGCGGCCTCTTCTGCCATTGCACGGAACGTGGCGGCATCCTGGGGAAAGAGGTACGCAAGGACCTCCGAAGCCGCCCCGGACTGTGTCGAATGACCGGAGGGATAGCTCGGAAACGGTGGGGTCTTAATATAGGACTTAAAACCTGGGATCACTTGATACGGCCGTGCCGTCCAATACGTATACTTCACCTTCCAACATGTAATGAAGGCATCGGCCATCGAGACGCTAACCAGGGCAAGTGCCCGGGTTGCTCTGGGAGGATCATGGGCAAAGGCACGACTGACATGCTCCTCTGCGATCCGGATCCAATGGCCAGCCGGTGTCACCGTACCAAGCCCGTCTGCCCAACGAATAGCAATTGCCCTTTGCTCATCCGTCAGTTGCTGGGCGGTGGAAACGACCGCGGCGATGTCTGCTTGATATTCCGGTGAACCAGGAGATGGCGGAATGGGAAGATGAACATTCTCACCATCATCCAAAATCCATGTGCGCCAAAAACCAGCCATCGGCTCAATGATCACCCCGGCTGGTGGCGGAGTCCAGTAACCAGGCCCTGCCGGGATTTTAACCGAATACATCTGATCCGAACCATCGGTCTGTCCATGGCGCACCACTAAATCCCCCACCTGAGCTCCGAGTGTCTGCCCGGCTTTAATATCCTCTGGAAAGTTCGCACCAGCATAGATGCGCGATTCTGCTGCCTCGCGTGCCAGCCGATGAAACTCACCGGTATTCCCTGGGAAGAGATATGAGAGAACTGTAGCAGCCGCTTCTGCAACGGTCGCGTATTCACTAGGATAGCTGGGGATCTGAGGAACCACAACCCATGATTTCACGCTGGTACTGGCATGGGCCGGTGAAGATCGGTTGTAGGTGTATTTTGCCTCCCAGCATGCCACGATAGCGTCGTACATCGCAACCTGAAGAAGGGCAAGCGCCCGTGACACACGCACGGGGCTTAAGTTATTCTGCATGCTCTTTTGAAGTAGAAGCTCGGTCCAATGATGAGTGATGAGTTTCCCGTCCCAATAAGCGATGCGATCTTTCCATTCAGGCGCCATGTGGCGCTGTCTGGCGATCACTTCATCAAGTTGATCATGAGAGGTAGAATTATCACGGGAAGGTGGTAGTGGCCGGAATTGATGACCGGATGTCAGGACAAAGGTCTTCCATACAACTGGGTTCTTCCCCTTTTCTTCTTCACCGAGAATGTATTGATCCTGGACATGCGGCACCACAGTCGCTTTAACACAACCGCTCGTTATGAAGATAGACAGAAAAAGCCAACCTGATAACAAAATCCGTCGTTGGTACATTTTCGGATCCTTACGCCATTGATCTTCACCAAAGATTTTAGGGTGGGCTGGTCAGCCAGGGGGTAAAGTCCACAAAGTTGGATACCGCATCTCCTGTTCCTCCGGGGTTGGAAGCATGCGTGGGCCCTGAAGCACTGCCCCACCAGTTGTTCTCTGCATTAATCGTAATGGTGCTGGTGGCATTGGAAAGACCAAACAGCGGATTACCAGTAATGCTATTAAAATTCACGGATGGATTGCTGCTCGTGGTGGCTCGTATTCCATATCCACTGCTGTTTCGTATCGTGCTGTGTTGAATGGGGAACGTCGCACCGGTCAGAATAATATTCGCATTGTTCGTCCCCGATCCGCCATACTCTACCGTGACATAATCCAACTGAGTACTGGCATCGATGGTGCTATTGGTAAAGTTAAGCCCTTTCCAGTCCCCAGGTGCAGGACTGGCTTGATTGGAAGTAAAAACAATCGGAGCAGCCGCTGTGCCTACCGCAAATAATCCTCCAGTAGACGCTCCAACTCCCATGTTGAGTCCAAGGCCAGTGCTAAAGCGCATCTGCACCCCAGGTTCCAGAGTGAGAACCGCCCCGTTGCTCATGCTGATGTCGGCAGTGGTAATGACATACGGGACACCTTCATTTCGACAAGTCTGTGAGGTTGTGACCCCTTGCCCTCTCACTTCGATGGCATCCGGATTGTTACCCCCATAAGTGTTCCCACTGAGTTGCCCTACGAGATCGGCACGCACACCTACCGGATAAGAGCCATTATTCTGAATAGTGCTACCGGTTAAGGTCAAGGAACCACCCGTCCCTTCATGGATAACACCATATCCGGCATTTTGGCGAATTTCCACTTCCTGAATCGTTGGATTTGAGTTACCGGTAATCCGGATCCCACGCCCACTGCTGTGGCGAACGGTGCTGTGTTGAATTGGAAATACGGCATTGTCAATCCGAATATTCGCATTGTTGGTGCCAGAGCCCCCATATTCTACGGTGACATAATCAAGCTGGGTACTGGCGTCAATGGTGCCGGTGGTAAAGTTAAGCCCCTCCCAGTCTCCAGGAGCAGGACTGATTTGATTAGCAGTAAAAACAATCGGAGTAGCCGCTGCACCTACCGCAAATAATCCTCCAGTAGACGCCCCAACCCCCACGTTGAGTCCGATTCCAGAAGCAAAGCGCATTTCTTGTCCAGACTCTAGGGTTAAGACTGCGCCATTTTGAATCGTGATGTCTGCTGTGATGATAACGTACGGAACCCCATCGTTTTGCCAGGTCTGAGAGGTTGTAACCGCCTGACCCACCACCTCGATGGCATTGGGGTTGTTGCCCCCGTAAGTATTTCCACTGAGTAATCCTACAGTATCCGCTCTCACCCTCACCGGATACGAACCATTATTCTGAAGGGTGCTGCCTGTCAGTGTCACTGAACCCACGGTGGCATCTTCTTGGAGAAGTCCATACCCCGCATTCTGGCTGATGATCACTTGATCAACCATTTGGATAAAACTCCCCTGTAAGCCACCCTGCAGAAAAATCCCGTGTCCACTACTGTGCCGAACGGTACCGTGTTGAGCCGAAACCCGCGCAGCAGAAACTCTATTGTCAATGTGGATATTGGTATTGCTTGTACTGCCACCACCGTACTCCACCACGACGTGATCCAGTTGGGCATTGGCACTCTGAGTGGTGTTTCTAAAAGCGAGTCCATCCCAGTCTCCAGGGGCACGAGTGGTTTGTGCCGAGGTGAACACAATCGGTAAGGCCGCCGTTCCCACAGCAGACAGGGTCCCCGATCCGTTTGAAATCCCGGGCGCACCAACAATCAGTCCCAACCCCGTGGAAAATCGGAGCTCCACCCCAGGTTCCAGAGTGAGTGCCGCCAGGTTATTAATATTGATATCCGCGGTGATGAGGACAAAAGGCGCACCTGGGTTTTGCCAGGTCTGGCTGCTGTTCACCGATTCTCCGATCACTTCAATGGCATTGGGGCTATTCCCTGTATAGGTGTTGCCACTCATCTGTCCTACACTACGGGCACTCACACGCACAGGATAAGCACCATTGTTTTGGAATGTGTTTGAAGTGATTGTAACGGTAAGAACGGTCGATTCTTGAATCAACCCATAGCTGGCATTCTGGGTAATGGTCGTTTGATTCAGGGTTAGGCCGGATACCGACTGAAGCCGGATCCCGTGGCCGCTGCTATGGCGAACCGTGCTGTGCTGGATGGTGATGGCCGCATTATCCAGACGAATGTTGGCATTGTTTGTTCCCGAACCACCATACTCGACAATCGCATAATCAAGTCGAGTGCTGGCATCAATGGTGTTAGCAGTAAAGTTTAGTCCTTTCCAGTTCCCCGGAGCCGGAGTAGGCTGATCTGAAGTAAAGAGGATAGGACCTGCCACGCTGCCAACGGCTGATAATCCACCCGCACCACCTACACCTGAAACGCCAATATTGATTCCAGTGCCAGAGGCAAAGCGCACTTCTACCCCAGGGTCAATGGTCAAGATGGAATTATTTTGAATGGTCACATCACAGGTGACTTGAAAGGGACTGCCGGTGAGCCGCCAGGTTGTGTTGGTGGTTATGGTGCCACAAACGTTTGTCGCTCCTCCTTGAGGTGTAGCTTGTGCTTCATTAGAGTAAGCACTTTCTGAAAAGCCGGCTTGAGTGGCAGTGACCACATAATAATAGGTTGTATTATTGGTCACGGTCTGATCTTTATAATAGCTGGTGGTAATCAGTGAGCTTGTTAAGCGGGTGTAAGGCCCACCACTGGTTGTACCTCGATAGACATGAAACCCTTCAAAATTGGGCAAGGTATAATCATCCCAATCTAAAATAACCTGCTGGTTTCCTTCTTGAGCAGTGAGATTCGTAGGAGCCGCGCTTTGCTGAGAAACCTCTATCGGAATCGAGTCGGATCCAAAATGTGTGGTCAGTGTGGCCTGAAACGTTCCAGTTGTAGCATTTAAGGCGATGGTGAACACGGCTGTAACGGTGTCATCTGTCACGACTACGTTGCTTATGGTGATATCCGGATCATTTGTGGTCAATACTCCAGAGAGAAAATATTGGCCATCCAGGGTGACATTAACCTGCGTGCCTCGATTGAAAGTGCTGGGTGTGATCGAATTAATGACCGGCTGTAAATTGCTCGAAGTGGTTCTCTGAATGGAAAGGAGATTACCTACAGAATCATAATTGTAAATCGCCACATCTCCCTGCTCGTTCACCACCCGAATCAATCGCCCCAACTCATCATAGACGTATCTTGCCTGACCCGCCTGGGTGATGATGGGCAGTAAGAAGCTGATGATGAGAACAACCAACCCTAAGCAGCCTTTGATTAAAGACCTTTTCCAAATCTTTTTATGCATTCGTCTATCAGCAGTTCAGTTTAAGACAGATACTGAGTCCGATCCTCGTCCTTCCTAAAGACCACTTGACGGCAGTTCCCTCTCTGCGTGACATGATAGGGATAATCGGGAATAACAATTCTCGCACTCCGTGGCATGTCGTTTTTCCCATCTAAACTCAATCAGCCTTTACGTAAATAGTGTCTGTCCCTATTTCCTTTATTTCCTTAAAGTACCCTCAAGTTCTAGAACTGCCCTCTGTTTTTCAAAGTTGTTAGCTAGGTCCGACCCGAAATTCAATAGAAATTCTCATAGAAGTTTTCAATCATAAATAGTGTCTGTCCTATTTCTTACTCTCCTTCGATGAGCATCTTCTCGAAACTAACGTTCAGATAATTTTCACCACGGATTTTAAAGCGCTTGCTTAGGTGTT